>OLZQ01000006.1_pt1 | contig 173653 bp, 149 predicted proteins | sample 1644511 | NCBI WGS metagenome assembly OLZQ01 (sample SAMEA103958132, study PRJEB25191) | human gut metagenome | biome: human-associated habitat [ENVO:00009003]; feature: intestine environment [ENVO:2100002]; material: feces | place: Germany | collected 2013/2015 | reverse complement strand
CTTGTCAATTTCAATTATTCTGTTTTAATGCTACCCCAACTATTGACATAGAGCCAAATAAATTAAGCATTTATTATCGCTTTCTGTCATTAATATACCTCCTCGTTATTCAACAGAGCAGAAGTCTATTATTCTAACTACCTTATCTAACTTATCAATAAAGTCCTTGATATTAAGTGTTACAATATCAACATTATACTGGAACTTAGAGAATATTGCCATATAGATCGTGTCAGCATGAAGTGTGGGTGCTATGAAAAGCGTAAACACCTTTGTACCAGGATACTTCTCAATAGCTTCAGTCAGATGCCTTGTAATTGCAGGCATTTCATTGGTAGCCTGCGTTCTCGCCCGCATAAGAGTTACCTCTACGAGCGGATTGCAGTCCTTATCAAAACATTCGATATCTGCCATACCGCCTGCTGCGGTGAAAGTCGGTATACCTTCATCGTCTGACTTGTAGTTTGGTCTTATGATAAGGTCTTTGAAGTGCTGTTTTAAGGCTATGCTGATAAGAAACTCAAATCTTGTAGGCTTATCAATGATACGAAGTGTAGGATCATGACTTTCGTTCCGAGAACAAGTGATATTGAGTTCGTTGTAAATGAAATCCTTATCGTGCTTTTCAGCCCACTCTTTGATAGTTTTTTCTTTGACGGCAGCCATACCTGTTGGCTCTTGATGCTGAATACTGAGTATATGAGGATCAATGTTGCCCATATACTTGAAATAGTCCTTTTTGGAACTGAAAGTCTCAAATGTTGTGTAATTACAGATTACATAATCTATTCTCTCTGCTTCAAATGAGTTGAAGTCTACAAAGCGACCATTACCTCTCAGTGAAATAAGCCCTGTAATACGCATCTTTCGGATAAATTCATCAACAGCTTCACCTGTTATCTGGCTTATTTTAAATCTGTTTTTCTTTGACGAGTCGGCGTTTAATATCTGTAGGCAACGATCATACATTACCTCATCGCCATATGTAAAGCGATGCTTCTTTCTAAAAGCTTTGATTTCTCTATATAGTGCATCTGCATTATTATCAGGCCAACATATTATCATTGATAATTCGCTCATAAAAATACCTGAATCTCCTTCTTCAGAATCATCTTTTAGCTTTTTTATTACATTCAGGAGAAATGGAAGCGGTGCGTTGGTGTTGGAGTTTTTGCGGAAAGGATTGTTTGTCTGATACTTCATCATTGCATTGAGAAATACATTCTGTATCTTATCATCATTTTTAGGTACTTCTCTGATTGCATCAATAAGCATATGTCCTGTGGTTGATATTTCAATCGGCTCATTCATGGCATAGAAGATGAATCCAAACTCCATGGGTAGTTTATACCAAGTGTCAAATCTTGAAGGCCAGCCTTTTGCAAAGCCAGATTCCTTATGCTGTTGAGGGCTGTTTTTGATGATATATTCAGTATCTTCAACAGTAAAATCATCTTCACTATTGTATATTGCCTTAAGTCTGGGGTCTGTGCCGATGAACGTAGGCTTATACAGTTTTTTTGAAATCAGTTTTACTGCTACTTCATGTATAATCTGCTCGGTCAGTATCTGTCCTTCAAAAGGAAGAATACAGTTTAAGAAATCGGCTATTCTTGCAGGATTTCTCATAGTCGTTGAAAATGATAACGGTTTATATTCTTTCTCACGTTCCTTAGCCATTGTTATCCCCCTAACTTAATAATTCGTCACCAAAACTTCATAAGAGCCTTTCTGAGTGTTATCGTGAAAGCTAATATAATTGCTTGTAATGTCGATAACGTTGTATTTCTTCGCCCAAGTATCAAATATCTCATTATACATATTCTTGTGCCTGATTATATTTGATACAGCAAATCGTATATGCCTGCTATTAAGTTCATCAAGAACTCTAAGCAAACGATGTTCCGTTTCAGTATTCCACAACTTGTTATATTCACTGAATGAAATCAAGTAGGGCGGATCGAGGTAAATAAAGTCATCGGAAGTCGGCTCAACCGCTGATAAGAAATCCTCAAAGTCCATATTAAATAACTCAATGCCTTTCTCTGAAACATACTCAAAATATGCATTCAAAGCATTTACGACGTTCTGATTAAAATCTACGTTACCTACAGGAAGATTAAAATCTCCATTTCTATTAAATCTCAGCATACGATTAAAACCGTAGATAAGCAACACATAGAGCTTTAAAAGGTCTGTCTTATCATCATTGAAATCTGCTCTGAGCTTCATATATGCTTCTTTATTATACTTTGCATAGTAAGTCTTTACAAAGTTGATCTTATATTCGTCAGGAACAGTCCTGCCCAAGAAAGAAGCTGAAAGACCATAGTCATTGATAATATCAGTCAGCTTGTTCCAGAAGCTGTCAATATCATTACTGTAATCAAATAACAGTTTGTGCAAAGCTATCATATAGCTGTCTATATCATTAACAAGATAGCTTTCGGCATCAGCATTTAGAAATACACTACCGCCTCCGCAAAAAGGCTCTATGAACCTGTCTATATCAGTAGGAAAATGTTCCTTAAGTTGCGGAACAAGCTTAAACTTATCTCCAACATAAAAGAAAGGAGACCTTCTGAAAGAAGTAGCTATCTGAGTTTTCATAGTAATCACTTCACTTTAACAATAAAAATCAGTTCTTTGTGGTCGTTAAAATCGGTTTTTCCTGCATTAAAGAAGTTGTGTGATGTTTCAAATCGCTGGACTTCTCCTCTTACAGATAGCGTTGCTTCTATATCTTCAAGTGCCATTTTATTTTTTGAAGAGCTGCTCTTTGAGTTATAGGTGTTGTTATAAGAAACAACGATATATTTGCAATCAAGACTGTCAATAAGATCCTTGAACACTATCGTCGCTTTGTTTCGGCAATAATCACTCATGTTTTCAGGATCAGGCTTTAACGCTACTCCATGAAGCTCAGGCTTTCGCCAACAAGTGATGTTCTCCAGAACGTGATAAAAGCGGCTGTACTGCCTTGAATTGTAGGGAGGATCAATATAGACTACGTCGCATTTCAGTTTATGAGCTAATTCGTTAGAATCTTCTCTTGATATAACTATTTGCGACTCCTTTGTTTTATATGGATTGATAAGATCGAATCTAAATGTGTCAAGAATATTATGTCCCTTTATATATGCATCGTAATGACCTACGGTATTAGCACTTTTGTCAGCTGAATAGAGCAGAGATGCAAGAAGTATAGCAAATTCCTTGTCTGACAGTTTATCTTTATCGGATTCGATGACTTCTCTTATATGTCCAATCAGCTTTGCATCAGCGTATGAGAAATACTTACCTCCGAAATTAATGGAGATATAATTCTCATCTATATTGTCAGCTGACAGAGATTGAAAACGGCTACAATATCCAGAGATCAACTTCTTGTCATAAGGAGCAACATCAAAGAATGCTTTATAAATAACTTCATTTGAATAAAGAAAGTCATTGATGTATATTTTTTTCATTTTATCAAGCATAGTATATGAAATAATACCTGTTCCAGCAAAAATATCACAAAAAGAGCTGCCATGGCAGCTCTCAGCTATCAATTCTCCAATCCAAGAGGAGAGTTTATACTTGCTACCTGTATATCTCCTGTTCCATATATCAAACATAATAATCTCCGTTTCGATACAATTACCCATATTATATCATAAACTGGCAAAAAAAAACAATAACTCTGTTGGAATTTTCTCAATTTTCGTAATTGTAAACTTCGACTCCACCAGAATCAAAGCTTCCCTCACCGAAAATCTATGCTAACACCTTATCCCTGAAAGCCTTTATGATTGCTTCCTGCTCGTCTATCGTATGGACTAGCTCATCGACAGGCAATCCAAATTCTTCACATTCCCTCCGTTTGCTGCCAACGATAGCTTTACACTTCTGTTTCAGTGTTTCAAATTTGTCCATTACTATGGGGCTGACCTTAGCGGTCTTTAGTTCCTTTTTCCGATTGCGCACATAGGCATTGTAGTTATCGGTTTCGTGTGTGTAAAGACTATTCTTGCGATTCTGCCTTATCTGCTGGTTTTTCAGTTTTTTATTTTCCGCAAAACACTCCTCACGTTCACAGCATACAGCTTCTTCTGTTCCGAGAAAATGTCAATGGCAGAATCTACACTCACTGACCTTTAGCCCTGCTTCAAATATGGAGAAGCTGAGCTCATAGAAAAATGTGAGTAGAGGCTTGTCAGCAACACGATATACGCTGTTGGTATTCTCAGTGCGTATAACCGCAAGCTGTGATTTGGGAGTAGCAACCAGAATTTCGCCCGTAGCCGAGTAGTCGAAATTACGCTCATCGTTCATAGCCTGCAATATCTCGTCAAACTGCTTTTGAAGCTCGGCTCTTGCCTTTTTCACTAACTTTTTTATGGTTGAACCTCTCCTTGACATAATCTTTTGGCATGAAGAGCGGCTCACCGATATTCATATATGCGACTGTCAGCAGATTACTGTAATACTTAAAAAATACGTTGTCGCTGTTTTCAAGGACAGTTGGCTCAATAGTTTTAACAAACTCCTGTACTTTGATAAGAGAACCCTTTGCCCCCGTACTTCGTGGGTTTTGTGTACTTTCCTACATACCAGCAAACAAGTAAGGGTAATCGATCCCTGTAACGCTTTTCAGATAAACGAGATCTGAAAAGTTGAAACCATAATTGAGAGAAGAATCCGTGTTTTCCTCTCCGGTAAGAATAAAATGCAGTTTTTTCTGATCGATGCCTGAAAGAATAGTCAGCTTCTCCGTTCCGAATCCTTTTTTACTTAGATGATATAACACCACTCTGGAAAGTTGAATTTGCATTGATTTGTCAATATCGTTGTCAGCACAACCGTCCATAATATCTAGAATCATAAATAAAACGCTGTTATCTGATTCAGAAGAAGTATCTTTCGGCTCAAATTTTATGTTCTGCTCATTCACAAGCCACCATATTGGGCATCCCACATACTTGGCAATGGCAAGTTTTTGCTCATCGGAGGTTTCCACAACGGCTTTAAGACTGTTGAATCTTTGCGGAATGGCACTAAGTTTTTTTAGAACAGATTTTTTACTGCTAAGTCTTACAGACACATTTTCATCAAAATCAAGAAGCGAATCTATTGATACCTCAAAGTAATCTGCTATTTTCTTTAATATTTCTCCATTCGGGATAGTTCCTTTTTTCCAGTTGTTCGCAGAACCTGATGAAATTTCAAGTTCTTTAAGAACCGCATGAGGTTTTATTCCTCTTATTTCTGATAGATATTGAAACTTCTCCCAAAACATAGACAAACATTCTCCTTGATTTTTGTAAGATACGACAAACATTGCATTTTAGTGCAACTATTTTAAGGTACTCTCTTGACAATTGCATTTAAATGCAATATAATAACAGACAGAGAAAGATAAACGCAATTTCGATTATATTCTAATAATCTTTAACATTATTATGCCATATTCAGATTCAAAATGCAATATTTTCTCTGAAATTCACATATGAAAAGGAGCGACAAAATGTCAGAGAAAGACTCCATTCCAAGTCTTCCGCCAGAGTTTAATCCCATGATTCCGCTTCGTGAAGATTCACCTCAGAGGAATTTCCCAATCAAAGCACTGCCACCGATTCTTCGGGAAATGGTAACAGGTATTGCTGAAACAACCGGAACAGACACGGCAATGGCTGCAACCTCTATGTTATCGGCAGTAAGTTACTGCTTTACAGGTGTGTACAGAATGCAGGGGAAAACCGATCATTCCGAGCCGCCTATGATTTACAGTTTCATTGTGGCAGAACCATCAGAACGCAAATCACCTGTGGTAAAGTTTGTCAAAAAGCCGTTTGTCGATTTTGAAATGCAATATAATCTGGAACACGCTGAAGCGTTTCACAAGGCGGAAGCTGTGAAAAAGAAACTGCTTCTTGAAGCTGATAAACTTGAAAAAGAGGGAAGCAAGGACGTTGACCGAATTGCAAAACTTAGAACGCAAGCAGAACAAATGGGAACTGTGGGCAGAAGACGAATTGCTGTAGATGATATTACTCCTGAATCGTTGATTCAGCTTATGGGAAGAAACCGCTCGTTGCTTATGATCTCAGATGAGGCTGGGATGCTTGGAAACTTCGCAGGAAGATACTCCAACAACAGCATGCCAAATATGGATATGCTCCTGAAAGCGTGGAGCGGTGAAAGTTTCTTCTGTGACAGAGCAACAAAAGGCACAATACAGATTTCCAATCCGTGTCTGTCAATTAGTCTGGCAGGACAGCCGTATTTATGGGACAACATGGTTTCCAATCCTGTATTCCGAAACAGCGGATTTCTTGCAAGATTTTTCTGCTGTTTCCCCAAAAGCAAAGTCGGCACAAGACGATATGATTCCAAAGCAATTGCCGCTGCTGTAGTTGACAGCTACAACAAGCTGATTGATATTCTTCTCACAAGAAAATTCAATGCCGGTTCTACAAACGAAAAATTTCTGAAATTTGATGAAACTGCACAGCAAAATTTCATTGATTACTACAACCAATATATCGAAAAAATTCAGCTAACAGAGTTTGCAAACTGCAAAGACTGGGGTGGTAAATACCATGGGCAGATACTTCGTCTGTGTTGTGTTATCCATTGTGTAAAAAGCGTATTAAAAAATGAAAATCCTGAAAATGTTCTTGTCAGTGCAGATACACTTTGCAATGCAATCAATATTGCAGATTATTACAAAGAACAGGCAATCTACGCATTCAGCATCGTCGGAGTGGATCAGGAAATTCTGAAAGCAGAAAAGGCTCTGGAAATCATCAAAGCGAAGCAAATCAAAGAGGGTTTCCAATCGGCATTGTTAAAGAAGTGCCGAAATAAAATTTTTACAGAATCTGATCATTTCTACAAGGCACTGAAACTGCTTGAAGAATACGGGTACGTTGCTCTTTATGAGAGAGAAACCGGTAACCACAAATCAGCGGTTTATGTTTATGTCAATCCGAAAGTATTTGAAAAACCGTCTGATGATCGCTGACCTTGTCAGCGAAAGCCCTCGGCAGAGCGCCTGTATATGTGATAGACCTGTTCAAGGAATGTCACATATACTATGGCGTTACAATAGGCATAGCCTGTTGTAAATCGGTGCTTCGCACCGTAGTTTCAGCGATAGTCTGAAACCGGTTGCCGCAATCCTCAGATTGTTCGGCAACGTCAGTTTTGGGAAAGGAGGCATGGAGGGATAACGCTTTTTCAAAAGAGTTTCCCACCATATACGGATGAAAGAAAAACGTATTTCATTTTGTCAGGGCAAAGGTTCTCTGACGCACAATAACCGCTTATTTATTGCAGATAACGTAGACCGCAACCGCTTGAAAGATAACATTACATTCATCAGGAAAGACATCGGTTGCGTGTATGAGCATTTGTTTGAGGAATCAACCAGACGATACAATACCCGACAAAAACGCAACGACAGAAGAATCCATTGCAGCTACTATGAATCTCTATTCCATCGGAAGCCCTCTAATTCCGTTGTAACAGCTGCCAACAAACGCAAAAGCTTCTATGAAGATGTCGTGCAGATCGGCAGAAAAGAAGATTCCGGAATTGATACAGAAGATGCACAGCTTGTGGCAGATTGCCTGAAAGAGTACATGGCAGGGTATCAGAAACGTAATCCAAACTTTGTGGTATTCAATGCTGTCTTGCACATGGACGAATCTACACCGCATCTGCATATTGACTATGTTCCTGTCGGGCATTACAAACGTGGACAGGATACGCAGAATGGCATTGCTCAGGCTCTCAAAGAAATGGGATTCGGTGAGGGCAAGGGAGCAATTGCAAGATGGAGAGCATCAGAAATTGAAGTGTTGAATCAGATATGCCTTGCACATGGCATTAAACCGTTAGACCCTGAAAAGTCAAGAGGTTCTATGTCGGTGAAAGAGTACAAAGAAGCCAGGCGAGAAGCAGATCAGCTTGAGGTTGAAAATACTCAACTCAAAAGCCAAAACAAAGCTATTTCCTTTGAGCTTGCTAAAACTAATGCAATGCTTGAAAAAGCAAACAGGAAAAAGATTCAGCTACTTGACATTAGAAAGATTGAAGTAAAACCTAGCGTTTTCGGGAATAAGATCACAGTTGATAAAGACGATTACGACAAACTTCACGCTCTTGCTGAAAAAGAGGTAGTCAGCGTAAAACAAACTAGAAAACTGTCTGCCGAAAACAAAAAGCTCAGCGAAGAAAACGTAGCGCTGAAAAGTACTGTAGATCAACAGGTTGCTGAACTTACCGAATATAGAAAACCTGCAACGATGTCTGCAAAAACATTGATAAAGCATGCAAAGGAGATATCCGAAAAGGAACAGTTAGTATCTGATTTGCAGAAAGCAAGATCCTTTATCGCAAGCAATGGACTTTCAGAGAAATTCCGCAGATACAAATCAAATACGAAAAATCATAAATTGGATTAAGGAGATATATTATTATGACACAGGAAAGAAAAAATGCGATCGTTGATGACATTATGGCACTACTCATTCAGCTTACGGATGGGGAAGCTGTCGCAGAAACCAAGACGAAACCCGTTGAGATGCTCACAATCAAGGAGTGTACGGAGACTGTCAAGGGGCTTAGCGAACACACAGTCCGTCAGCTTGTGGCACAGGGAAAAGTGAAGTATATCCGCACAGGGCAGGGCAACCGTGGAAAAATTCTCGTGAATAAAGAAGAGCTGGTTCATCTCTTTGCATGATAAACTGCTTTGAGAAAATCAGAAATCGTCTGGATATACGGACAGTGGCGAAATATTACGGCATTGAGATCAAACGAAATCATACCTGCCTCTGTCCGTTTCATGACGATCATCACCCGTCAGCACATATCTATCCCAACGCATTTCATTGCTTTACCTGCAATGCACATTATGATGTTTTGGGCTTTGTCATGGCACTTTTTTGATCTAGCTACTCTTGATGACGAAAGAAAGCTGAACGATGATTTTCAGCTGGGTATTGCATCCGGAAAACAGAAAACTCCCTATAAATCAACTTACAACGGAAGTGCTGAACTTCGTGAGATACGCAGAAAAAAATGTGAACACTTTGAAAAATGGGAAAAAGAGGCATGGCAGACTATACACGAATATCTGTGGTTTATGCGTGATTGGCTGGAACGGTATAAGCCTTTGCCTGAGAATATCAATATTGATGAACGTTTCAATATTGCAAATGTGGAATATCATCATGCGGAGGAAATTTCACTTGACTGGATTCAGGTGTTTTCCAATGAAAATAAAGTTTCATATCAATGGGTACTGGACAAGATAAAAAAATTCCTGAACGAGCATAAATCAGAAGAAAACCCACGAAATCCAGAAAGTCCAAGGACAGATATTGTAATCTCTAAGGTAAATTCACCAAATGATGTTCCTGTTAACTGGCGATAATCACAAAGGAGTGCAGAAAAATCACAAAGTCTAGGAACAAATCCACATCTAAATGAAAGGATCTATAATTATGGCTAATATCACAAAAAGAAACGGCAGTTATCTTATTCGAGTTTCTATGGGCAGAGACGCCAATAGAAAGCAAATCATCAGATCAACGACCTACAAGCCACCTGAAGGGATTTCCGAAAAAAAGGCTGAAAAGCTGGCAAATGCTTTTGCAGTTGATTTTGAAAATAAATGCCGCTATTATTCTCAGTATAATGAGAATATGAAGTTCTCTGAACTCGCAGAATGGTATTTTAACAACTACTCAGAAGCTGAATTAAAAGCAGTTACAGCAATGAATTACAAGAGCCAGTATAATAATCATATCAAGGAATATCTCGGTCACAAGAAAATGAAAGAGTTTACTCCGCCAATGCTGACAGATTATCTGAAAATGCTGCACACAAAAGACGGTCTAAGTGCTTCAACCTGTCGAAAAGTCTATATTATAGTACAGTCTATTTTAAAGCGTGGTCTGGAACAAGGGTTTCTGCGAGAAAATCCTTGCCACAACGTAATACTTCCTAAAGACAAAAACAGGGCAAAAAAGCGATATTCTCTTACTGTCGAAGAAACCATACGATTCATACAGCTGGTTAAAGGCTCAGACAAAGATGCGGATGTAAAACGAATTATTATTTTTTTGTTGTTTACAGGTACAAGAATCGGAGAATGCCTTGCTCTGAGCTGGGAGGATATCGACTTTGAGAACCGTTCTATTCATATCAGGCATACACTTGCAAAAGGTCCAAACGGACTGTTTTTGGATACACCAAAAACAAGCAGTTCCTACCGAACGATCGGCATGAATGATACTGCTTTTGATATTCTAAAAGAACAGAAAGCCTATTGTGCTGACTTAAAAGATGCACTCGGTAAGAAGTTTTCTCACCCCGAAATGGTCTTCCCATCTGGTTTAGAAAACTATCGTGACAGATGTTCTGTTTACCATTCACTTTGCAGGATTACAGTAGGAACTGAATTTGAAGATATGACACTTCACAAATTACGTCACTGTAATGCAACGATTCTTTTAAACAGCGGTGTAGAGCTGAAAATGATTTCCGAACATTTAGGTCACAGTGGAGTAGAGATTACTGCGAACATTTACGCTGATGTGATGCAAAGTCAGAAGATCAAAATGGCAAATATCCTAGAGCTACAGCTTACCGAAAAATAAAAATGCCCTGCCACACAATGTGACAGAGCATTCAAAATACTGATTATCTCGCATACGTTGAACAAGTGTTGAACATATCCAATATATGCACACAAAAAGTACCAAAAATACGTTGTTTTTCGTAAATCCGCTTATCTCTTTGAGAACTGAGGAGCTCTACGAGCTGCTTTAAGACCGTATTTCTTACGCTCTTTCATTCTCGGATCACGAGTTAAGAAGCCTGCCTTCTTGAGTTTGCCACGGAGATTCTCTGTGTCATACTGAAGAAGAGCTCTTGAAATACCGTGACGGATAGCACCGGCCTGGCCTGTTACGCCGCCGCCTGATACTCTGCAAACGATGTCGAACTTCTCGTCTGTTTCTGTAAGAGCGAGAGGCTGTCTTACGATGAGCTTGAGTGTTTCAAGACCAAAGTAATCGTCAATGTCACGATCGTTGATTGTGATTTTGCCTGTGCCCTGATAAAGTCTTACACGAGCAACAGAACTTTTTCTTCTGCCTGTACCGTAAAAATAAGGTGTCTTATCGTACATTATCTTTTGCCTCCTTCAATTAGTCTTCAATCATTGCAGGCTTCTGAGCCTGATGATTGTGTTCTGCACCCTCAAAGAGTCTTAATCTTAAAAGAGCTGCTCTGCCGAGTGTATTTTTAGGAAGCATACCCTTAACGGCAAGCTCCATAGCCTTTGTAGGCTTTGTTGCCATAAGTGTATCGTAACGAGTTTCCTTAAGATGGCCGATATAGCCTGTGTGGCGCTGCCACTTCTTCTGTGTGAGCTTGTTACCTGTAAGAACAGCGTCCTTGCAGTTGATGATGATTACATGATCACCACAGTCAACATTGGGAGTAAAAGTAGCCTTGTTCTTACCTCTGAGGAGAGTAGCTGCCTGAGCTGCTACACGACCGAGTGACTTGCCGGCTGCATCAATTACATACCAGTTGCGCTCAACTTCGTTTGGTTTAGCTAAAAAAGTTGACATAACAATATCCTCCTGTATTTTTTCACTGTGAGATTGATTATATTACAATTTATGCCCATTGTCAACACTTTTTTGAAAAAATTTAATTTAGCTTTGAACAATCTCTCAAATACGCTTGTTTACTCTCATATACTCTTGTATACTCACATACTATTTTTAAAATAATTTTCTGAAAATGCCGATAAATACTGAATTTTTTTAATTTTGCGCACATTTATTAAAAAAGCAAAAATTCACAATAAGTTCACAATATGAATATTTTTCCGTCAAAAACGGCTGTTATGATATAGTCACAATAAAAAGGAGGTGAAAAGATTGAAAAACATGAAGTCGGCAGTTCTTGCCTGCGTCACAAGTCAGTACAATTGTGACAGAATTATCCGAATTGCCAAAGAAATTGCCGACAGCTCTGATTGCGAACTCAGAGTTATGAGCGTTTTAAAACCGATGTCAGACTATTCGTCAGTGAGTGATGAAATCGAGTATCTTTACCTTATTGCAAAGGAATCGGGTGCAGATATGACCGTAATGTTTTCAGATGACGCACCGAAGGTTACTGCCGAATTTGTAGGTGACAACAATGTTGAACGCATTGTAACGGGTATGCACGACGGAAAAGACAACAGCTTTCTTGTAAAGTTTAACGAGCTTTCCCCCACAACCCCCATAACCATGGTTTCAAAGGACAATATGGTTTACAGCATGGATTTGTGCAGATCCTATTCATAAATTTTTTTTGATACAAATTTCCTTTCTCTCCACCAAACATACATAAATACAATTTTATTAACACCGAAGAATCGTATAAATCTTTCTTCTTAAAATATACTCTCTCCGAAAATGACCTGCTGTTTTTCAGTAGGTCATTTTCACATATATCTGCCGTTGGGAGGTTATATTTGCTGTTGGCAAACTATGTTTGCTACGCAAGCTATACAGAAACTGTTTCAACATAAGTTTATGTTCCCACCCAAATTATAAAAGCCTTGCAATTTCTTTACTTGCAAGGCTTTGTTGTGTTTAATTATAATGTAAAAAACATCGGAATACACCCGTTAATATAGTTGTAAGAATCCTTTTTCATAAACTCTGTAAATTCACAAAATCCATTTCTTTTGTAAAAGTTTACAGCCTCGGGTACTGAATACAATAAGATATAATCAAAAGAAATTGCTTCTTCGGAAATCTCAATCAATTTTTTCAAAACCTCACACAACATTAAATCGCTGAATTTAAAATCATCGTCATAAGATTTATGCTGATAGGTTTTATCTATTGCAAAATATTTTATTTCTGCTGCAGGATAAGTTATTGAATCATTTTCATAAGCTTTTTTCAGTCCTGATGCACAATAGGTACAATATCCGATTATCTGACCATTTGTTTCATTCAGAAAAACAAATGTAGTTCCCTCGTCGTTTTCTTTCATCTGTATAAGCTTTTTGTCAAGTTCTTCTAAACCACAAGAAAATTCCTCAATTAATTCAATGTTAATTGAGGAAATTCTCTTAAATTTATATTTAAACTTTTTTACTTCTTCAAATCCCACTCAACATCACCTTTGTTGTGCTTTTTCAACCTATCCTGAAGAAGATGTTTTCCGGAATGTTCTTTAGCTTTTTTATCGAAATTTTCAACCTTATCAACAGCAACTTCAAATGTTTTATCCATTGGTACTGCAAGAACAGCCATATTAGTTTCCTCCTTCGTATTATTAATAGCACACCACACCCTTTTCTTTAGCATACAAATATCTGTATGCAACAAAAAAGTATTTATACTACCTGTTTTAATTTTAAACTAATAAACATATCTTGTCAATGATATATTCACAAATAATCAAGAAAGACCATCCAAAACGGATGGTCCTTAAACAGCAACAACTATACAATTAAAAAATCACCGAAACGAAAAAAACAGCCCTCGTGGCTGTTTTTTGGTGCCGGTGACCGGACTTGAACCGGTACGGTCGCAATGACCGAGGGATTTTAAGTCCCTTGTGTCTGCCTATTCCACCACACCGGCAAATATATTTGGTGACCCGGACGAGAATCGAACTCGTGTTACCGCCGTGAAAGGGCGGTGTCTTAACCGCTTGACCACCGGGCCAAATATGGTAGCGGAAATAGGACTTGAACCTACGACACTTCGGGTATGAACCGAATGCTCTAGCCAGCTGAGCTATTCCGCCATGTAATACATGAGGATTTCTAACCGAAATCAGCAAGATTTATTATAGGGCAAAAAGGACGATTTGTCAACACTTTTTTTAAATTTTTTCAAAAAAGTTTTTATTATTTTAAGAATCCGCTTTTCGGGCAGAAAATACATTTTTCCGCCCGAAATCACGAAGTAAATTTTAACAGTTTGTCAATTATTCAAGAAAAGCCGCACCGATAATGCCTGCATCATTGCCAAGGCTTGCCTTGCAGATGACTGTCTGCTTATCGTTATGCTTTGTATATCTTTCCTTTTCAACAATCGTACGGAGCGGAGCAAGAAGATTCTCGCCCTGATTTGAAATACCGCCGCCGATACAAAGGATATCCGGCTGGAAAATATTAATAATATTCACAAGACCGCAAGCGAGATAACCGATATACTCGTCAATTACGGTTTTGGCATTTGCATCACCTGCAAGAACAGCATCAAACGCAGTCTTGCCTGTAACCTTGTTAATATCACCGTCACATGACTTGAGCATATAGCTGAAGTCGAAGTTCTCCTTGAGGATTTCCTGCTTTGTGAGGTTAATAAGACCTGTTGCAGACGCATACGCCTCCCAACAGCCCTTTCTGCCGCATGCACATTCCTTACCGTCTTTAACGATAACCATATGTCCAAGCTCAGCGCCTGCATAGTTAGAACCGCTGTAAATCTTGCCGTTAATAATGATACCTCCGCCGATACCTGTGCCGAGTGTTATTGCAATCGCATTTTTTGCACCCTTTGCACTGCCTGCAAGATACTCGCCGAGGGCAGCAGCGTTTGCATCGTTTTCAACGCAAATCTTTGTATTGAGTCTTTCCTCCATCATCTTGACAACCTGCCAGTTATGGAAGAAAAGATTAGCCGAATACTCTATAACGCCTGTTTTCGGATTAACCGCACCCGGTACACCGATACCGATTGACTCAATATCATCAATTGTGAGTTTTGCTTTTTCAATTGCCTTTAATGCAACATCTGCCATACTGTCGCAGATTTCGCTTTCGGGACGGGGCACATTTGTTTTACAGCTTGCCTTTGCGATAATTTCGTAATTTTCGTCAACAACACCGGCTACAATGTTTGTTCCGCCCAGATCAATTCCGAGTCTGTACATAAACTGTCGGCACATCCTTTTCTTTTATTTTATGCAAATATTTATGATTTATCAATTATGAATGATAAGAGTAGTTAGGAGCTTCTTTTGTAATCTGAATATCATGCGGATGGCTTTCACGCAGACCTGCACCTGAAATTTGAACAAATCTTGCCTTTTCATGAAGATCCTTGATTGTTGCACAGCCTGTGTAACCCATACCTGCACGAAGTCCGCCGAGCATCTGATAAATTGTGTCTGAAAGCGGTCCCTTGTAAGGTACACGACCTTCAACGCCTTCGGGAACAAACTTGTTGTTACTTGCCTGGAAGTATCTGTCTGCACTGCCTTTGCCCATTGCTCCGAGACTGCCCATGCCTCTGTAAACCTTAAACTGTCTGCCCTGATAGATTTCGTTGTCTCCGGGGCTTTCGGCACAACCTGCAACAAGTGAGCCGACCATTACAACACTGCCACCTGCGGCAAGTGCCTTAACGATATCACCGCTGTATTTGATACCGCCGTCTGCGATTACAGGAATACCGTACTTTGACGCTTCACAAGCGGCGTCATAGATAGCTGTAATCTGAGGAACACCGATACCTGCAACGATTCTTGTTGTACAGATAGAGCCCGGACCGATACCAACCTTAATAGCGTCTGCGCCGGCGTCAATAAGAGCCTTTGCTGCTTCTGCCGTAGCAATGTTACCTGCGATAAGAGGAAGGTTCGGATATGCTTTCTTAACCTTTGCAACAGACTGAACAACATTTGAATTGTGACCGTGTGCAGAGTCAAGAACAACAACATCAACCTGTGACTCAACAAGAGCGGCAACTCTGTCAAGAACATCCTTTGTAGCACCGATAGCAGCACCGCAGATGAGTCTGCCCTTGTCATCACGGGCAGAGTTGGGATACTGAACGCTCTTTTCAATATCTTTAATTGTGATAAGTCCTTTAAGACTGCCGTCCTTGCCGACAATCGGGAGCTTTTCGATTCTGTGCTCACGGAGAATCTGCTGAGCCTGCTTAAGAGTTGTGCCGACAGGGGCGGTAACAAGGTTTTCGTGCGTCATAACAGCAGAAATCGGCTGTGCAAAATCGGTGCCTGTCATAAAGCGCATATCACGGTTTGTAATAATGCCGACAAGCTTGCCGTCACGGCAAATCGGAACACCTGAAATTTTGTACTTACCCATAAGTTCATCTGCATCTCTTACTGTGTTCTCGGGAGAAAGGAAGAACGGATTAACGATAACACCGTTTTCACTTCTCTTTACTCTGTCAACCTGATCTGCCTGCTTTTCAATTGACATATTCTTATGAATAATACCAACGCCGCCCTCACGAGCCATGGCAATTGCCATATCTGTTTCGGTAACTGTATCCATAGCGGCAGTCATAAGCGGAGTGTTAAGCTTGATTGTCTTGGTAAGATGAGTTGACACATCAACATTCTTGGGTTCAACATCTGATTCGCCCGGAATAAGGAGAACATCGTCGAATGTAAGACCCTTCTTGCCAAATTTTTCGTCATAACTTGTATTCAGCATATTATTCCTCCATACTACAAAATTCGATTTTTATTGTTACCTATTATTATAACAAATCGACCTGTGATTATCAAGACAGAAAAAGTTTTTTTAAACAAAAAATTTGTAATTCATTTTTCTGTATTGACAATATGTTCCGTAAATTATAAAATAGTATTGTATTGCCTGTTTTACTGAATATTTGCTTTATTTTGGTTACCGTGACAGGCTTATTATGTGATAACAGAGGTATAAAATGAACATAACAAAACAGATTTTCAAAAAAAGCGTTTTAGTCGGTACAATCGCTCTTTCGATTGCAGTATTTGCAGGGTGTTCCGACTCGGCAAATTCTTCAACAGCTGATACCACAAAACCCACTGAAGCTCAGACAACCGTACAGGCTACTGAAGGCACTGCAAAATCCGGTACGACGAATGAATCGTTTGACTTAAAATCATTGCATACCTGCAAAGAAAATGACGAAGATGACCTTGTAGGCACATGGCAGATAACCTCGGGCGAGGGTTCGCAGTATACAAGCTTTTACTATATGTTTAACGGCGAGGGCAAGTCTATACTCATCAGCGGAACTTCGGGATATTTCGGCAAATACAGCTACGATACCGATGATGACAACAATCCGACATTTACCACAAAGCTTGTTTTCGGACTGAACGGAACTTACACCTACAAGCTTTCAGATGACAAAAAAACTGCCGAGCTGACAAATACGGATACAAAGGCGGTTTCGACGCTCAAGAAAACAGATGATCCCGACTTCATTCCCACCCCCGACAAAGACGCATCAATTGATGATAAGCTTGTAGGCTGTTGGAAATCAGAAAGCGGTGAGTATCTCTGCTTTGACAAGAGCGGAATTATGTATCAGAATCTTTTTGACTATATGTTTGCATATTCAAACTACACGGCAAGCGAAGGTAAAATTGTTTCAACATACACAACCTCCGACAAAAAAACAACAGATAAATACACATACTCTGTTGACGGCGACACTCTTACACTCAACAATGATACATACTCAAGAATTTCTTTCAGTGATTTAAAGTGATGAATCACCATTGATTCAATGTTGAAAACTTTTCGTATTTTCTTAACATCATAACAACAATCCCCGAACACAAAAATGTTCGGGGATTTCTAATTTTCAGAAAGTTATTAACATCTTATCCATACGGTCTTAAAAAGTCAAAAGGCGGAAGATTTCTGACAACTCCGAAAACGAGCAGTATTCCTATCAGCACAAATGTCAGAACCGTGTCGAATTTTTTCAGAGTAAGTCTGCCGTACCTTATGTAGCCGTAAAGCATTTTTCCGAGCAGATACAGAATGAACGGTGAGATTACAAACAAAACCTGATTGCACTCAAAAGCGCCCTTAAAATCAAGCCTTACAATATGAGTCAACATTCCCGTAACACCGCAGCCGGGGCAATAAAGTCCCGTTATCTTTCGGAATACACACGGAATTGCAAAGCCGGTAAACGAAACAATTAAATAATATAAAACACCGGCTGCGACCAAAATAATCGCAGCCGTTGAAAATTTTAATAATCTTTTTTTCATTGATTACTGTGGAGGAAGCATCTTGTTAAGCTCACTCTGCATAAGAGCATAAGAAACAATGCTAAGACCAAAGATTGAAAGTATAAGATAAAGTACCGAAGCACTTGAATCAACCATAATACCTCTCTGCATTTTTGCTTCATTGAGCTTTTCGCCCTGCTTGTAGCACCAGTAATAACCGTAAATACCGCAAGTCACAAGTGTGAGCAAGAATACAACTCCGCCTGATGTACCGTCCTGCTGATGACCGGAAACATAGTTTGTTTCGTCATTAAGCATAATGAGCCAGTAAATTCCGTAAATACCGCAAGTGATGATTGAAAGAAGGATTGCAATACCTACACTTCTCTGTTTCATAATAATTACCTCCGTTAACCTCTTTCAAGGGATTTTAGCAAGGTAAATTATACCATTAGTATGGTACAATGTCAATATAATTTTATAATTTTGTTTTGATTTTTGCTATAGTTTGCTGATTTTTATGAGAACACAGTATGTTGATTACTTGATAACCTCCATACCGCCCATGTAAGGACGAAGAGCCTCAGGAATCCTGATTGTGCCGTCTTCGTTAAGGTTGTTCTCAAGGAACGCAATGAGCATTCTCGGAGGTGCAACAACCGTGTTGTTAAGAGTATGTGCAAAATATTTCTTGCCGTCCTCGCCTGTAACTCTGATTTTAAGGCGGCGAGCCTGTGCGTCACCGAGGTTTGAACATGAACCAACCTCAAAATATTTCTTCTGACGAGGTGACCAGGCTTCAACATCAAGTGAACGAACCTTAAGGTCAGCAAGGTCGCCCGAACAACATTCGAGTGTACGAACAGGAATATCCATTGAACGGAAAAGGTCTACTGTGTTCTGCCAAAGCTTGTCAAACCACATTTTGCTGTCCTCAGGCTTACAAACAACAATCATTTCCTGCTTTTCAAACTGATGAATTCTGTAAACGCCTCTCTCCTCAATGCCGTGAGCACCCTTTTCTTTTCTGAAGCAAGGCGAATAGCTTGTGAGAGTGTAAGGAAGATTTTCTTCCTTGTTGATTGTGTCAATGAACTTACCAATCATTGAATGTTCGCTTGTGCCGATAAGATAAAGGTCCTCGCCCTCAATCTTGTACATCATTGAATCCATCTCGGCAAAGCTCATAACGCCTGTTACAACATTACTTCTGATCATAAAAGGCGGTACACAGTATGTGAAACCTCTGTTAATCATAAAATCACGGGCATATGCGATTACTGCACTGTGAAGTCTTGCAATATCGCCCATAAGATAATAGAAACCGTTACCTGCAACCTTTCTTGCAGAATCAAGGTCGATACCGTTGAATTTTTCCATAATTTCTGTGTGATAAGGAATTTCAAAATCAGGTACAAACGGATCGCCGAACTTCTCAATTTCAACATTCTGACTGTCATCCTTACCAATCGGAACAGACGGATCGATAATATTAGGAATCTGCATCATGATTTCCGTTACCTTTGCAGAAAGGTTTGATTCCCGATTTTCAAGCTCCGCAAGCTGCTCTGCCTGCTTTGTAACTTCTTCTTTAAGAGCCATACCCTCTTCTTTTTTGCCCTGAGCCATAAGAGAGCCAATCTGCTTTGAAATTTTGTTTCTGTTTGAACGGAGTTCATCAGCCTGCTTTTTAACAGCTCTGCTCTGCTCATCAAGTTCAATTACCTGATCAACAAGCGGAAGCTTGTAATCCTGAAACTTCTTTTTGATATTTTCTTTTACTGCGTCGGGATTTTCTCTTAAAAATTTAATATCTATCATTTTAAAATACCTCTTTATGTAATGTTATTTAAGTTTGTTTGAAAGCTCTGTCAGTTCTTCGTCCGAATAGAATTCAATCTGAAGAACACCGCCCTGCTTGCCCTTGCTCTTTGAAACGCTGATTTTTCGTCCAAGGCTTTCCGAAAGTGCAAGTTCAACCATGCTGTAGAACGAAGGCTTTTTCTCAGGCTTCTCTTCCTTCTGAACTGTCGGTTTTTTCTTGCAGATTTTCTCAACCTGTCTTACCGAAAGATCTTTTGCAACAATTTCATCTGCAAGCTCCGTCATCAGTTCTTCATTCTCAAGCGTAAGCAATGCTCTTGCATGACCTGCCGAGATTTTGCCGTCTTTGAGATATTCCATTATGTTATCGGGAAGTTTAAGAAGTCTTAATGCATTTGCAACTGCGGGACGGGATTTTCCGACCGACTTTGCAACTTCTTCCTGTGAAAAACCATGTTCATCAATAAGAGCCTTGTAGCCGAGCGCCTCTTCAACAGGGCTTAAATCCTCACGCTGAAGATTTTCGATAAGAGCAATCTCCATTGTTTCGGTATCGGTAAGCTCCCTTATTATAACAGGGACTTCGGTAAGGCCTGCCATACGGCTTGCTCTGTATCTTCTCTCGCCTGCAACAATCTGATAACCGCCGAGTGTAAGCGGACGAACAAGCAACGGCTGTAAAAGTCCGTGCTGTGAAATACTCTCTGCAAGCTCCGACAAAGCCTGTTCGTCAAATTCTTTTCTCGGCTGAGTACGGTTCGGTTCAATCTCCGAAATTTTAAGTGTTACTGTTCCGCCCTCTGTTTCGGAATCGTTCTCTATAAATATTGCGTTAAGGCCTTTTCCAAGACCACCGAGTTTTTTTGCCAAATCAGCCTCTCTCCTTTCCGACTATTTCCTCGGCAAGTGCCGTATATGCCTGACTGCCCTTACAGGATTTGTCGTAGTAGATAACAGGCATACCAAAGCTCGGTGCTTCGGAAAGTCTTACTCCCCTCGGAACAACTGTTTTGAAAACCTTTCGTGGGAAGAATTTTTTCACTTCATCTACTACCTGTTGTGTAAGATTAAGTCGTCCGTCATACATTGTTAGCAGAACGCCTTCAATTTCAATTGACTCGTTGTACTGTCTTTTTATTCTTCTTACCGTATTGATAAGCTGTGACAATCCCTCAAGTGCATAATATTCGCATTGAATCGGCACAAGAAATGTGTCGGCAACCGTCAATGCATTTGCCGTGATAAGTCCGAGTGACGGAGGACAATCGATGATTATGTAATCATAATACTGCTTTATCGGGAGCAAAGCATTCTTTAAAAGTGCCTCTCTGTGCGGTTTTTCTGCAATTTCAAGCTCTGCGGCAGCCAAATCAAGGCTTGACGGAAGAATATGCAGATTGTCATACGGAGTTGTAAGGACGCATTGCTCGGCTTTTGCACCGTCAACAAGAATTGAGTAAGTTGAAAACTTAACTTTGCTCTTATCAATGGCGACACCGCTTGTGGCATTTCCCTGTGGATCAGCGTCAACAAGCAATGTTTTCTTTCCCATTTTTCCCAGACAAGCCGCAAGATTAACGGAGGTTGTGGTCTTTCCCACACCTCCCTTTTGGTTTGATATTGCAATTATTTTTGCCAAAAAATCACCTTGTCTTTTGTTTTTATGATTTTTGTATCTTTTACTTTAAAATTATATCATAATGAACACCATTTTTAAAGCTATTTTGAAGATTTTTTGGGATTTAATGCAACTTTTTTTCTTAATCAAAAGCAAATGTTTCACGTGAAACATTTCCTGTGTAGCCAAAAAAATAAAAACTATACAACGCAAAAAGCCGCACATTACTGTGCGACTCTTTGCAAGGGGTTTAGATAAGGAAATGGGTATGAGTGGAACGGATGCTTTCGCACCCTCTGAAAAGTGAATTAAGCAGTTTTTTCTGCATCAGGCTTTTGATGTCTTTTAGGAATCCGTATTGTGTATTCAATAAAATTGTCTGTGTCTTTTTTGTCTGATTGTGCGTCGATTCCTGCAAGACGCATCGTATCAATAGCCTTGTTGATTGTGTTAAGAAAAATTCGTAAGTCTTTTATCACCGCTTTGCTTGTACCTTTGGATTTTGTTGTTTTTGGTACTGAATTAATTAAAATGCCGACGAGTTCATCAGTCTGACTTGTGTTGAGATTCTCCGAAATTATTTTTGACAGAGCCTCATGTCTTAAAGCGTCATCTTCAATTCTTAAAAGAGCCCTTGCGTGTCTTTCGCTCAATCCTGCATTTACAATCCATTCCTGCTCCTCGTATGTAAGGCGAAGAAGTCTTAGCTTGTTTGCAATTGTTGATTGGCTTTTGCCCAGTCGGTTCGCTGCCTCCTCTTGGGTAAGACCGTAGCGCCTGATCAGCTTTGAAATCCCGCGAGCTTCCTCGAATATACCGAGGTCGCTTCGCTGGAGATTTTCAAGGAGAGCATAAATGGCTGACTCTTTTTCCGAACACTTTAAAACGATGCACGGCACCTTTCGTAATCCTGCCAAAACCGATGCCCTGAGGCGGCGCTCACCTGCCACAAGTTCATACTCCGCAGCCGTGATTTTTCTCACCGACAACGGTTGCAAGATACCGTTTTCGCTGATTGATGCGGAGAGAGCGGCAAGTTCGGTTTCGTCAAAGGTTTTGCGAGGTTGTGCTTTGTTCGGTCTGATTTTAATAATCGGAATCTCTAAAACTTTGTTATCGTTTTTGAGCATAAAATTCAACCGCATCGCCTCAATGTTCGTTAGCATCAGGGGTTGTCCCTGTGCTATTATAATAACATAGACACGGTGCGGTTGTTGTCGCTTTGTGAGCAACTTTTTTAAGAAGTTTTACCACAAAATGGTAATTTTTCAAAAAAGCTGTCGATATTTATCACAACGGCTGTGACTTTATTTTGCCCGAAATTCTCGGGTATTGTTTTGGTGTAGGTTTTACCTTTTTGATTACAATGATTGTACGCTCGCCCTCGTCACATGGAAGATTAAACTTGTGAACCTTTTCAACCTTACCGCCGAGTAATTTTAAAGCATTCTCTGCTCCGTCAAGTTCTTCATCGGCATTCGGACCTTTCATCGCAACAAACAAACCGCCTACCTTGACATACGGCAAGCAGTATTCACAGAGAACATTCAACCTTGCAACTGCTCTTGAAACGGCAATATCAAACTTTTCACGATAAAGCTTTTTTCTACCGCCCTCCTCTGCCCTGCTGTGAACAAGCTCGGAATCAAGTCCTGTATTGTTAAGAACTGTGTCGAGAAATGTAAGTCTTTTGTTAAGACTGTCGAGAAGCGTCAGCTTAATGTCAGGTCTTGCAATTTTAAGCACAACACCGGGAAAACCGGCACCTGTTCCCACATCAATAATGCTTGCATTCTTCTTTACATCAACAAAGTTGTAAAGTGTAAGGCTGTCGGCAAAATGCTTGACCGCAACACCGTGTTCATCGGTTATTGCAGTAAGATTCATCTTTTCGTTCCACTCAACAAGCAATTTGAAGTAAATTTCAAGCCTTTGGAGCATTTCATCGTCAAGTTTGGTTTTAAAACCATCAGTAACGGTAGTAAGAGTATCTTTAATTGCCATTACTGCCTCCTGTTGTTCTGAGCAAGCCAGATAAGAAGTACGCTGATATCCGCAGGAGAAACACCCGAAATTCTTGACGCCTGTCCGATATTGAGCGGTTTAATCTTATTAAGCTTTTCCCTTGCCTCAAGTCGAAGTCCTTCAATTTCATTGTAATCAAAGTCCTTTGGCAATTGCTTAACTTCAAGCTTTTTCATTTGTTCAACCTGTTTAAGCTGTTTTTGAATATAGCCCTCATACTTAATTTCAATTTCAACCTGTTCAAAGATATTCGGATCAAGCTCCGGTCTTGTTTTGTCAATGTTCTTGAGTGCATCATAACCAAGCTGAGGCCGTTTCATAAGGTCAATAAGTCGTACACCCGAAGTAATTTCAGATGTTTCACGTGAAACAAGTATCTCATTTACTTCATCAGTAGGTGAAATCACGGTACTTTTAAGTCTATTAAGTTCTTCTTTTTTAAGCTCCTGTTTTTTAAGAAACTTTTCGTATCTTTCGTCACTTATAAGACCAATTCTGTGACCGAGAGGAGTCAGCCTTTCGTCGGCATTATCCTGACGAAGTACAAGTCTGTACTCACTTCTTGAAGTCATCATTCTATACGGCTCATTTGCTCCCTTTGTAACAAGGTCGTCAACAAGTGTGCCTATATAGCTTTCGGAACGGTCGAATATAACAGGCTCTCTGCCGAGAACCTTCATTGCAGCATTAATACCTGCAACAAGTCCCTGAGCCGCAGCCTCCTCATATCCCGAAGAACCGTTAAATTGACCGGCACCGAAAAGTCCTTCAAAATCTTTAAATTCAAGCGTCGGGTTCATTGCAAGCGGATCAACGCAATCATATTCAATTGCATAAGCAGGTCGCATAATAAGGCAATGTTCAAGACCTTTTATTGTGTGGTAGAATTTAAGCTGAACTTCTTCCGGTAGTGACGAGCTCATTCCCTGAAGATACATTTCCTCGGTATCAAGTCCGCACGGCTCAATAAAAAGCTGATGTCTTGGCTTATCCTTAAAACGCATAATCTTATCTTCAAAGCTTGGACAATAACGGGGACCAACACCCTCAATTTTACCGGCATAAAGCGGAGAACGGTTGATATTTTCAAGAATAATCTGCTTTGTTTCGTCATTTGTCCAACTGACATGGCATTCAACCTTGTTTTCACCGAGATTCTCAGTTTCATAAGAGAACGGCTGGGGAGGTTCATCACCTTTTTGAACTTCAAGCTCAGAAAAATCAATTGAACTTTTCAGAACTCTTGCCGGAGTACCAGTCTTAAATCTTCTTAAAGGCAGACCGAGTTTTTTAAGGCTTGAACCGAGAAATGCGGCGGGAAATATTCCGTCGGGACCGCTTTCATATGAAACCTCACCGACAAAAATTCTTCCGCCGAGATATGTACCCGTTGCAATAATAACGGTCTTGCACTTAAATACGGCAAGCATTCTTGTAGTAAGATTATAACCGCCCTCCGTCTTTTCAATATCCGTAATTTCAGCCTGACGAAGGTCGAGATTTTTCTGTAATTCAATCTTATGTTTCATAACGGAAGAATATTTTCTTCTGTCAATCTGTGCTCTCAGCGAATGAACAGCCGGACCTTTTCCTCTGTTAAGCATTCTGGACTGCAAAAAACATTCATCGGCAGTCTTTCCCATTTCACCGCCGAGTGCGTCAATCTCACGGACGAGATGTCCTTTTGCTGTTCCTCCGATTGACGGATTGCAGGGACAGTTTCCGACCGCATCCATATTTATGGTAAATATTGCAGTTTTACAACCAAGCCTTGCCGCCGCAAGAGCCGCCTCAATTCCGGCGTGACCTGCACCGACTACTGCAACATCATATTCACCTGCAAAATAATTCATAATATCACCTATTTTCCTACGCAGAAGTTATGAAACACCCTATCCACAACCTCATCACTTGTTCTCTCACCAGTTAATTCAAGTAAGTGTGAAATTGCATCCTCAATTGAAACTGTTACTGCGTCAAATGTCATACCGCATTTAAGTGCGTTCATTACCTCAATAACCGAATCAAGTGCATTTTTAACGGCAATTCGCTGTCTTTCATTTGAGAGAACGCCTTCACTCGGATTAAAGTTTTGAGTTCCTGCAATTTTTTCAACAGCCTTTGTTAATTCATCTCTGCCGTCACCGCTGATTGCGGATATATATACTATATATTTTATATTTTTACTGATATATTCTATATCAAGCTTGTTATCAAGATCAGTCTTATTAATTACGGCAATTGAAGGCACAAGCTTTGCAGACTCAATAAGTGCATAATCGTCCTCGTCAAGTTCTCTGCTGTTATCAAAAACAGCAAGCAAAAGACCGCATTGCTCAAGTCTTTTTCTCGCTCTGTCAACACCGATTTTCTCAACCGTATCCTCAGTATCACGAAGTCCTGCCGTATCGCTGAGATTCAGAACAACATCGCCCACAGTTACCGTATCTTCAACAATATCTCTCGTAGTTCCGGGAATATCGGTTACAATACTCTTTTCATATCCCGAAAGCAAATTCATAAGCGTGCTTTTTCCTACATTCGGTCTGCCGGCAATTACGGTATCAATGCCTTTTTTTACAGCCTGACCGCAGTCATAGCTGTCAAGTAAAGACTTAAAGCACTTGATTGCCTTGTCACAGGTTTCGATTACAGAATCAGCCGTAACCTCGGCAATATCCTCCTCGGGATAATCTGCCCACGCAGAAAGGTGAGCCGCCATTGAGAGGAGGTCATTTTTTACACCGTCAATTTTCTTACGCAAAGCACCCTCTTTTACACAAAGAGCAGACCTTGCCGCACCCCTGCTTTTAGCGCTTATAATATCAATTACAGCCTCTGCTTCGGTGAGGTCAATTTTTCCGTTTAGGAATGCTCGCTTTGTAAATTCGCCTGCCTGAGCCGGAACGGCGCCGGCATTGAGAACAGCACGCAGAACTCTTTTTGTAATGTAAAGTCCGCCGTGACACGAAAGCTCAACAACATCTTCACCGGTATAGCTGTGAGGCGCCTTAAAAACAAGTGCAACCGCCTCGTCAATATCTTCACCGTCTTCTGAAATTTTTCCGAACGATGCCGTATAGCCTTTCATCTCAGTAACCTTTTTACCCGAAACGGAGTAGAAAATTTTGTCGGCAATCCGAAGTGCATCGTCACCCGAAATTCTAATAACGCCGATACCGCCCTCGCCCTGAGCGGTACTTATTGCGGCAACTGTATCGTAATTCATAAAATCACCAAGAAAAAAGGGCGGTTAAAAACCGCCCTGTAATTATTTGTCTATTCTTCCGTAAAGACCTGTTGCACCACCCTCGTTAAGGGGCTTTCTGTCAGGATTTGCGGGAGTGTTATGCTCGGAACGGTTTGCGCTGTATGGGCGTCTGCCGCCTCTGCCTCTGTTGTTATAACCGCCGTTTCTGCGAACGGGCTTTGCCTTTGGATCAGGACCGATAACAACATGGCGGTTTGCGTTTTCGCCTTCGCTCCATGAAATAGCACCGTTTACCTTCTGAACAGAAGTGTGAATAATTCTTCTTTCATAAGGATTCATTGGCTCAAGATTTGTCTTTCTGCCTGTTTTAACAGCTTTGAAAGCAAGCTTTCTACCGAGAATTTCAAGAGTCTTTTCTCTTTTTTCTCTGTAGTTTCCGGTATCAATAGTTACCTTAAAATAGCTGTTGTCAGAGTGGTTGGCAACAAGGCTTGTAAGGTACTGAAGTGAGTCAAGTGTTTCACCTCTTCTGCCGATTACAAAACCGACATCCTCACCCGAAAGATTGAATTCGATACCGCCTTCAATTTCTTTCTTCTCTATCACAACGCTTTCAAGCTTCATGTTATCGAGAACATCTCTCAAAAACTGTTCTGCTTTTTCTGCAGGAGTTTCTTTGAGAGTAACCCTAACCTTTGCAGGCTGACCTCCGAAAAGACCGAACTTTTTCTTTTCTGCTCTCTGGATAACCTCAAAATCAACCTCTGCATTTTCGTCAAGACCAAGCTGCTTTTTTGCATCGTTTAATGCGTCAACTTCGTTATCGCCAATGCCGATAGCTTCTTTAATCACAATATCACCTGATTTCAAACTTCTACTTCTTTTTCTTCTTTTTGGAATTTGTATTTTCTTCTGCACTCTCTGAAAGACCGTGCGGAACATAGTTATACTGAACAAGAGCCTCCTGCTCAAACATAAGAGCGGCGTGTCTTGCTTCGGATGTTGCTGTCATTCTCTGAGGGCTGAAAAGCTTGCCCACGATAACCGACTGAACAAGGCTTACGAGTGAAGATACAATCCAGTAAAATGCAACGGCTGACGGAACAATGTAGGCGATATATGCCGAGAAAAGCGGCATTGCATACATCATAACCTTCATACAGCCCTGCTGTTGCTGCATAGGATTGTTCTTTCCGTTGATTCTCATTGTGATAAACTGTGTAAGTACGTTTGATGCAAAACATATTACAGGGAAAAGAATCATCGGACTCCAAAGACCGTAGTCCTGCGGAATTGCGAAAAGGTTCATACCGAATGTATTAAATCCCTTTTCAAACATAGTGATTGTATTGAGCTGGTCGGCAGAAAAAATCTGCTGAATAGCGTCAATATTTTGGAAACAGCTGAAATCCTTCAAAAAATAAATTTCCTGATATGTGGCATTGGTTGCGCCCGACGCCGCAGTATATCCGGGAATTGTATTTACATAGTTAAGAGCTTCGGTTACCTTTGCGCTGTCGATATGAAGTGTGTTTGTAAGCGGATATGCAACAGCGTAGAATACTCCGAAAAGAACAAGGAACGGAACAATCATCGTAAGACAGCCGCCTGTCGGCTTTACGCCCTCTTTTTCATAGAGCTTAGATATTTCTTCCTGTGCCTTTTGTCTGTTATTTTTATATTTTTCCTGAATTTCCTTTTGTTTTTTGGAAAGTCTTGCGGTACCTGCCATTGATTTTTGCTGTTTGATTGTAAAAGGAAACATACAAAGTCTTACAATAATTGTAAAGACGATAATTGACAGTCCGAAATCTTTAAGAAGATAGAAAGCTCCCCACAGCACATAGCCGAGCAAGCTTCCAAGAAAACCAAAGATCTGCATACGGTTACCTCACTTTAATTTCTTACTCTTTGGCTTTTTTTCCGGAACGGGATCATACCCGCCCTTTGAAAACGGATTGCAGCGCAGAATACGCCAAACGGTAAGCGCTGTGCCCTTGAGTGCACCAAACCTTTCAATTGCCTCAATACCGTATTGCGAACAAGTCGGAATGTATTTACAATGACTTGCCGTCAACGGAGAAACTGAGGTCCGGTAAAACCTGATAATTGCCAGAAGAATTCGTTTCATAAAACTATCCCTCTTTAAGAACACCTGCAAGCGAAAGTTGTTTTTTCATTTCCTTGTAAACAACAGTGCTTTTAACATAGGGTGTTTTACCTCTGGCAACAAAAACAAAGTCATATCCTTTTTTTATATCGGGATAAAGTTTGTAATAAGCCTCTCTTATTACCCTCCTTGACCTTGTGCGCCTTACGGCTTTTCCGATTTTTTTGCCGGTGGTTATTCCAAAACGCAGGTTATCGGATTTATTCTTTAACACATAAGTTACCAAAACAGGACCAACAAAGGATTTTCCCCGTCTGTAAAGTCCGGAAAAATCCCTGTTATCCTTCAAAGTGATATATTCACTCATAAATTTACCACCTTGCAAACAGGTGCATTAAAAAAGAAAGACCACCGGTTAAAAGTGGTCTTCTCTTTAATAAGACAACCTTTTTCTACCTTTAGCTCTTCTTCTGGCTAAAACTTTCTTGCCGTTAGATGTAGACATTCTCTTTCTGAAGCCGTGCTCCTTTTTTCTGTGGAGCTTCTTAGGCTGATAAGTTCTCAACATAATGAAAACCCTCCCTTCAAAATATAACCTTGCAATATAGCATTATATCTTAATTTCAGCCCGTAGTCAACAAAAATTTTTATTTTTTTATTTTCTAAAATGAAATTTAAAATTTTCTTTTGATTTTGAAAAAAAGCAGCAAATTATTTTTCTTTATCGGTAAATACAATATATTGCAACACAGAATTTAACACACACTATATATCCGAATTATTGTAAAATTTGCACCCTGTTTGCGCACTTTAATAATAATAAAGTATAAATTACAATAAATTACAAATGGCTTTTTGTAATTGCAATTTTAAATTTGTTGCGTTATAATAAAGCAGAATGGTATTTTATCAAAATGGGATAATTATGGAAAATGGGTGCAGTGTGTTGCACCGTGGAAGGGAAAGATTAAATTAATGGACTCCTTTGAAGACGCATGGAAAGTTATAAGCGATTACTGTAAATCTAAAATCACCGACATCGCCTACAATACATGGATCAGCAGAATTCAGCCCGTTGACCTTGACTTTGACAACGGAACCGCTTATCTGCTCGTGCCAAATGACTTTCACGCCCAAACATTGAGAAGATGCTATATGTCGCTTCTCAACGAGGGATTTGAAGAGATTTTCGGAACAAAGTTCAATATTGAGTTCCGCACACCGGCAAATGCGCCGAAAAAATCAAAGCCGTCTGCGGCGGCATCAATCACAACATCGGCGGCAACCGCTCCTCTTTTGCAAAGCCCCGACAGCAGTTCTTACGAATACACCTTTGACACATTTATTGTCGGCTCGTCAAATAAGTTTGCTCATGCAGCCTGTCTTGCAGTTGCAACAAATCCGTCACATGCCTACAACCCCCTCTTTCTTTACGGAAACTCGGGACTCGGCAAGACTCACCTTTTGTATGCAATCGGCAATGAAATCAAGAAAAACGATCCGTCAAAGGTTATCTGTTACATAAAAGGCGACGATTTTACCGTTGAACTTGTTGAGTCGCTCCGTCTTGCCAAGATGAATGAATTCAGGCAAAAATACAGACAGGCGGATATTCTGCTTGTGGACGATGTTCAGTTTATCGGCGGTAAAGAAAGTACGCAGGAAGAATTTTTCCATACCTTTAACGCACTTTATGACGCAAGAAAACAGATTGTTCTCACATCGGACCGTCCTCCTAAGGAAATCAAAACTCTTGAGGATCGTTTGCGTTCAAGATTTGAGCAGGATCTTATTGCAGATATCCAGCCTCCGGATCTTGAAACAAGAATTGCCATTATAAAAAGAAAGGCAGAACTTGACGGAGTTGAAATTTCGGACGAAGTCTGCGAGTATGTTGCATCTAAAATCAAGGCAAATATTCGTCAGCTTGAGGGAACAGTTAAAAAAATCAAAGCAAAATACTACCTTGACGGTGAAAAACCGACAATTAATTCAGTTCAGGGCATAATTTCCGACATTCTCAACAATGACGCTCCGCCCGAGGTTACCGTTGAACGCATTATTGACGAGGTTGCAAGAACCTACGGCGTTTCGGCAGACGAAATTCGTTCACAGAAAAACCGCAGTGCCAATATCAGCAACGCAAGACATATTGCAATATATGTTACACGAGAGCTTACGACGCTTTCAATGGTTGCAATCGGTGAAGAATTCGGCAACCGTCATTATTCTACCATTATATATACAATTCAGAAGGTTCAGAAGATGATGGAAAAGGACAGAAAGGTCAAAGAAATCATTGACGATACCATCAAAAATATCCGTGACAGATAGACTGAATTATTTAACATATTTTTCAACATTCCATAAACATTCTTCAACCCGATGTTGAAAAATTTACTAAAAAATATTTTTGTCAACAAAAGCAAACAAATCGAAAAAATCTTTTGTTTATGCTTTTTTTCAGTGTCAATGCGGAATCTCACCGCTTTTTGACATTTTGACATCCCCTACTACTACTACAATAAAAATATTAATAAAAAGACAGGAGAGAATGCACCCGATGAAAATTTCATGTTTGCGCTCCGATTTGGCAACAGCCATATCCAATGTGTCAAGAGCTGTGTCAACAAAGGCATCAATTCCTGCACTTGAAGGCGTTCTTATAAAAGCATACGGTAACACACTGAATATTTCAGGTTATAACCTCGAAATCGGTATAACAACCGATATTGAGGCAACAATCAAAGAAGAAGGCGAAATTGTCGTAAGTGCAAAGCTGTTTCTTGATATTGTACGCCGACTTCCCGAAGAGATTGTCTTTATCGAAACCGATGAGCGTATGGTTACATACATTGCCTGCGGAAAGGTTAATTATCAGATTGTCGGTATGTCATCTGTTGAATATCCCGACCTTCCGTCATTTGAACAGACTGACAGAATCACTCTCAACGCAAAAATTCTGCGTGATATGATCAGACAGACAGTCTACGCAGTAAGCGAAAACACGGCAAAGCCTATTTACACAGGTTCACTTTACGAAATTGAGGACGGTGTATTCAAAATTATTGCCATTGACGGTTACAGAATGGCAATTCGCAGTGAAAATGTAGACAGCGAAAGCAAAAACCGTTTTGTTGTTCCGGGAAAAACTCAGCATGAAGTGCTTAAACTCCTCACCGATGACGAAGAAAATACGGAAATTATCATCGGTCAGCGACATATCACATTCAAAATCAAAAATTACAGAATTATCTCCCGTCTTATCGAGGGCACATTCATAGAATACAAGTCTGCAATTCCGAAAGAGACAAAAACTGAGGTAGTTATCAATACAAGAACAATTATTGATGCAGTTGAAAGAATGTCGCTTTTGAACAACGATAGAATCCAAAGCCCGGTAAGATGCATTTTTTCGGATGATGAAATTAAACTTTCATGCACATCCGCAGTAGGCAGAGCTAATGATGTAATCTCTGTTCCTATCATCGGAGAGTCGGTTGAAATCGGCTTTAACAACAGATACCTTCTTGACGCTTTGAAAAATGCCGATACCGATGAGATTAAGCTTATTCTCAACGGTTCACTTACGGCAATGATTGTAAAACCCGTTAAGGGTGACAGCTATCTGAGCATAGTTGTTCCGATGAGGTTGGCAAATGAAAACTGAGAAAATTAAAATTGACAGCGAATACATAAAATTGCAGGATTTACTTAAACTCGGCGGTGCGGTTGAAACCGGCGGACAGGCAAAAGTTGTAATTCAGAACGGAGATGTTACCGTAAACGGTGAGATCTGCACAATGAGAGGCAAAAAAATGCGTGTCGGCGACATGGCTGTGTTTGACGGTCTTGAAATAATCGTTGAATAACTTTGGGATTGATGAAGTAAGTGAAGGTAATTGCTCTTAAATTTGAAAATTACAGAAATTTAAAGGACAATATAATCACTCCTTGTGACGGAGTAAATATAATTTACGGTGACAATGCTCAGGGAAAGACAAATTTGCTTGAGGCACTGTGGTTTTTTTGCGGAGGTCACAGCTTCAGAGGTTCAAAGGACAGCGAAATTATCAATTGGGATGAGAATTTTGCGAGGATTGAGATGCGTTTTCTCGGTCAGGAGCGTGAGCAAACAGCAAAAATTCTTTTCAGGGGCGGAAAAAAGTCCGTAGAAATCAACGGTGTGCAGAAAAATTCAGCCGCCGCACTGATTGAACGGTTTTGCGCCGTTGTATTTTCTCCCGAACACCTCAGCCTTATAAAAAGAGGTCCGGGTGAGCGGAGAAAATTTATTGACAGCGCAATCTGTCGTGAAAAGCTCAAAAATGCGGTTGTTCTCTCAAAATACAACAGGATTCTCAATCAACGAAATTCGCTTTTGAAAGACATTTACAGGCGGCCGTCACTTGCGGACACACTTCCCGTATGGGATGAACCGCTTTTGAAAAGCGGCGCAGTGCTTGTAAAGAACAGAATCGACTATGTAAAAATGCTTTCCGACCGTGCCGTTGAATATCATAACGGAATTTCAAAAGGCAAAGAAGAGCTGAAAATCCGTTATATGTCGGGATACGAAGCCTCCGAGAATGATACGGTCGGTGAAATTTATGAAAAACTCAAGTGTAAGCTTGAAAAACACAAGAGTGACGATATAAGGACGGGTTTTACAAATTACGGTCCTCATCGTGATGATATTGAAATTATAATAAACGGTAAAAATGCCAGAGCTTTTGCATCTCAGGGACAACAGCGAAGTGCGGTTCTGTCGCTGAAACTTGCCGAGGCGTCTGTATTGCGTGAAAGAATGGGCGAAGAACCCGTTATTCTGCTTGATGATGTGCTTTCTGAGCTTGATGCAAAAAGGCAGGATTTTTTACTCAACGAACTTCACGGATGTCAGGTGTTTATTACCTGCTGTGAAAAGTCGAATAAAGAACAGCTTAAAGACGGAAAAATCTTTCTGCTGAACAACGGAGAGGTGAGCTGATGTATCTTCATCTCGGACAGGACACCGTTATCACAACCGAAACGGTTATCGGAATTTTTGATATGGACGAGTGTACCGTGTCAAAAAAGACAAGGGATTATCTTACTGCCGCCGAAAAAAGAGGCAGAGTTGTAAATGTTTCGTTTGAATTGCCGAAATCCTTTGTTGTCTGTGAAAAGAACGGCAAAATTACCGTTTATATCAGCCAGCTTTCATCAAAAACACTCATAAAAAGAAGTCAATCTCCCTATAAGGAGCTTATGTACCGTTGATACGGATATAAAAAGGAGTTCTGTGTATGAAAATGAGAAAATGCCCCTACTGCGGAAGAAGAATTTCATATACCTCATCGTTTGCAAGCAGAAGAAAAGCAGAATATATCTGCCAAAAGTGCGGAAAAGAGAGCAAGGTTGCAGTTGATAAGAAGGTAATTTTGTTTTTTATTGTTGCTGTGGTAATTTCTCTTGCAATAATGGCAGGTTGGATTCTTGCAGGTCTTGTGAGCAATCCTCTCGGAATTTTACTCGTTGCGATTCCGCTTATAATTTTTACGGCAGCTTCACCGAACTTCGTTCACTATGAGCCGTACAAGAAATACCGTAAGTCTATGGAGGCAAAAAAAGCAGGCATCGCTTATTCCGACAATCTTCTTACCTCGGAACTTGACGAGGATGAAAACTATACTTTTCCGAGTATCACTCCTCAGCAGAATGATACCGATGATAATTTTGAAATTAACACGGATGTATTTAACAAAATCAGAGCCGAAAGAAATGCCGCAAGACAAAGACTTGATTCAAATGAGATTTCTTCCGATTCATCGTCTTTTGAAAAGCAGGAATATGTTTCCGTGATTAACAATACAAGCGAAAATCATGCATCAAGCGGAGCAACACTCAAAAAGATTCACTCCGAAATGCCCCAGCACCATACGGTGAACAGAAGCAGACACTACATAAGTTCCGAGGAAGCTTCGGAAAATAAAAAAACGGATGACGGCAACCGTTATTCCGTGAACAGAAAGTTTTAACGGGTGATATTGTGTTCAGACTGCCCGTATGCCCGCATTGTCACGCAATTTATCGTTACGGTGATGCAAGGAAGAGCTTAAATACAAAAATTCACACCTGCTATCACTGCAAAAAGCAGTTCAAAACCTCATTTTCGGGACTTTGGATTTTATTTTTGATTGCAGTTGTGATAGGAATTTTCGTCAATATCTTTGAAATGACGGCTTTTTCAGGCACAAATGTGATAGCGTTGATGATTACAAATATCGTACTTATACTGTTTTTTCTGCTTTTTGTGCCGTTTTTTACAAAATTCAGAAAATTCGGAGCAGACGCTCAAAAAAGCAAAAATATTCAAATATCAAAAAAGCAGCAGAAAAAACAAACGAACAAAAACGCTGTTCGTTCATCGAATAAACGGAGGTAAGTGTTTTGGATAATCTTGAAAACAACGAAAATATGAATGAAAATATTGATGAAAACAACGAAAATATAAACGAGGAAGCCATTGATGAAGCCTACGAAAAAGAGATTGAGGCTGAAAAATTGGTTGAATTTGACGGCGAATCCGAGGGTATGGAGCTTTCAAAGGTTGAACAGGAATACGGCGCAGATGAAATTCAGGTTCTTGAAGGACTTGAGGCTGTAAGAAAGCGCCCCGGTATGTACATCGGTTCAACAGGACCGAGAGGACTTCACCACCTTGTTTACGAAATCGTAGATAACTCAATTGACGAAGCACTTGCAGGTTATTGTACAAAAATTGATGTTGTAATCGAAAAGGGCGATATAATCAGAGTAACCGATAACGGTCGTGGTATTCCTGTTGGCGTGAACAGCAAAACAGGACTCCCTGCCGTAACGGTTGTATTCACAGTTCTCCACGCCGGCGGAAAATTCGGCGGAGGCGGTTACAAGGTTTCGGGCGGTTTGCACGGCGTAGGTGCGTCTGTTGTAAACGCACTTTCCGAGTGGCTCGAAGTCAAGGTTTGTGACGGCGAGGATGTTTACTTCCAGCGTTATGAAAGAGGAAAAATTGTAACCGACCTTCAAAAAATCGGCAAGTCTGATGTTAAGGGTACGGAGGTACGCTTTAAAGCCGACCCTGAAATTTTTAAAGAAACCACGGTTTACGATTACAGCGTTTTGGAAAGAAGACTTCGTGAACAGGCATTTCTCAATGCAGGTGTTCACATTGAGCTTCGTGACGAGCGTGACCTTGAAAATATTATTCAGAATAACTTTGTCTATGAGGGCGGTATCAAGAGCTTTGTTGAGTATATTCACAAAAAGCGTTCTCTTGAAGTTATTCATCCAGATGTAATTTACTTTGCGTCAAGAAACGCAGATGACACAATTGCGGTTGAAATTGCACTCCAGTACAACGAAAGCTACAACGAAAATTTGCTCACTTTTGCAAACAACATTCATACAACCGACGGCGGTACTCATGAAGAAGGCTTCAAAAGAGCACTCACCTATGTTATGAATGACTATGCAAGAAAGTTCGGAAAATTGAAGGACAATGATAAGAACCTCAGCGGTGAAGATGTTCGTGAAGGACTTACCGCAATTGTCAGTGTAAAGCTCAAAGAGGCTCAGTTTGAAGGACAGACCAAGGCAAAACTCGGTAATACCGAGGTAAGAGCAATGGTTGACCGCCTTATGAGGGATAAGCTTTCTGTTTATCTCGAAGAAAATCCTGCTGTTGCAAAGGTAATTTTTGAAAAGGCGCTTGCGTCGTCAAGAGCAAGAGAGGCTGCAAGAAAAGCAAGGGAAAATGCAAGAAGAAAATCTCCGCTTGACTCCGCACAGCTTCCGGGTAAGCTTGCCGACTGCCAGTCAAAAGACAGCAGCGAAACAGAAATCTTCATAGTCGAGGGTGATTCTGCGGGCGGTTCAGCAAAGGGCGGCCGTGACAGAAGAATTCAGGCTATCCTCCCTCTTTGGGGTAAAATGCTCAATGTTGAAAAAGCAAGAATTGACAGAGTTTACGGAAATGACAAGCTTATGCCCGTTATCACTGCGCTCGGCACAGGCATAGGTGATGAATTCGATATTGCAAAGCTCAGATACGACAAGGTTATCATTATGGCGGATGCCGATGTTGACGGTTCGCACATCAGAACCCTTCTTTTAACTTTCTTTTTCAGATATATGCGTCCGCTTATCGAAGAGGGCCATGTTTACATTGCTCAGCCGCCTCTCTTTAGAATTTCAAAGGGCAAAGAGCATAAATATGCGTATTCGGACCTTGAGCGTGACCAAATTCTGGCTCAAATTGAGGGTAAAACCGAAGTTCAGCGATACAAAGGTCTTGGTGAGATGGACTCCGAACAGCTTTGGGAAACAACAATGAATCCCGAAACAAGACTTATGCTCCGTGTTGATCTCAGCGATGCAGAACAGGCAGACGAAACCTTCACAATTCTTATGGGTGACAAGGTTGAGCCGAGAAGAGATTTCATTGAAAAAAATGCAAAGTATGTACAGAATCTCGATGTCTGATATATTACGATAAACCAAAATTTTAAAAACGGGGTGATTTTATGCACGCAAGAACAAAAGTTACAGTTCGTTACGCAGAAACGGATAGAATGGGAATTGTACACCACTCAAATTATCCGATTTGGTACGAAATAGCAAGAAATGACTACATCAAAATGTTCGGAATCAGCTACACAGACATGGAAAATGCAGGTGTAATGACTCCCCTTTTGAACCTGAGTTGTCATTTCGGAATCCCTGCTCTTTATGAGGACGAGCTGATTATCCGCACTTGGGTGCAGACTATCACAGCCGCAAGAATTATTTTTACATACACGGTAAAGCGTATTGAAAAGGACGGTTCGGAAACCGAACTTGGCTACGGTACAACCGAACACGGTTTTGTAGATTCCAAAACATTCCGCCCCACAAGCATCAAAAAACGCTTTCCGAAACTCTACGAAGATATTTCAGCCGCAGTAAAACACTTCTGATATTAAATTTTTTAAATTTATTTATCAGTGAAATTCGTTTTAACGGGTTAGTAGGGGTAGCCTTGCGACCGCCGCCGGTGGCGGAAAAAGGGAGCAAAGCGCTGTCTGAAATAACGAGCAAAAGGCGGCACATTTATGTGCAACGCATTGCGACTATATTTCAGACGGGAGGTCATTGGCCGCCCGCAAGTAACAGTACAAAATATGCCGAAAATGTGATTTTATAAATGCCGCAAATGTATTGCCATACTGTAGCGGCGATCAGTGATCGCCAATCAATTCGTGTGTAAACACGAATTGAATAAAGGCACAAAATCAAAACAATTGCAAAACCTACTTGGCGATACAAATGATTTGTTTAAATCGGTAATGATGTTAAATAAAAAATGTTGTTTAACCATTTTGCTTTTTCAAGCAAAATGAATGGCGAACACGGTTTGCCGCTACAAAATTCATACACACTTTTCATCATATCAAAAAATATGTGTAAAACAAATCGTTTCATCAAGGCGGGCGTCCAATGAACGCCCCTGCTGAAACAAAATCACACACTAAACCACCCCAAAAAACGCAAAATAACATTATTATAAATTATTGAACAGACAGTAACAAGAGCTTGAAAAGCGAGGAAAGAATATGGATAACGAACAGAATCAGAACAAGAATTCGAGAATTATTGATGTCGATCTGCAAAATGAAATGAGAAAAAGCTTTTTGGACTACTCCATGAGCGTTATTGTTTCCCGTGCGTTGCCCGATGTCAGAGACGGTTTGAAACCTGTTCACAGAAGAATACTCTATACAATGAATCAAATCGGTCTTGATCCGTCAAAGCCGTACCACAAGTGTGCCGACACGGTAGGTCAGGTGCTTGGTTCGTATCACCCTCACGGTGACGCCTCGGTTTATGACGCAATGGTTCGTCTTGCACAGGATTTTTCCATGAGATATATGCTTGTTGACGGTCACGGTAACTTCGGTTCGGTGGACGGTGATCCGCCTGCCGCTTACCGTTATACAGAGGCAAGAATGAGTAAAATTTCTCTTGAAATGCTCACGGATATCGAAAAAAACACGGTTGACTTTATGTCAAACTACGATGACCGTCTTAAAGAACCGACTGTTCTTCCAAGCCGTTTTCCAAACCTTCTCGTAAACGGTTCAAGCGGTATTGCCGTTGGTATGGCAACCGAAATTCCGCCCCATAACCTCGGTGAAACAATTGATGCAGTTTGTACTCTCATTGACAATCCCGATGCCGAACTTGCAGAGATTATGGAGTGTATGCCCGGTCCCGACTTCCCGACAGGCGGTATTATCATGGGCAGAAGCGGTATTCGTGCCGCCTATGCAACAGGTCGAGGAAAAATCACCGTAAGAGCCAAGACTGAGATTATCGAAGCTAAAAACGGCAGATATAAAATTATCGTTACGGAGCTTCCGTACAAGGTCAACAAAGCAAGACTTATTGAAAACATTGCCGACCTCGTAAAGGATAAGAGAATTGAGGGTATTTCAAATATCGAGGATCATTCCGACCGTAAGGGTATGCACATTGAAATTGACATCAAGAGAGATGCCTCACCTCAGATTGTTCTTAACCAGCTGTTCTCATACACACAGTTGCAGACAACCTTCGGTGCAATTATGCTTTCTATCGTTGACGGCGAGCCTAAAATTCTTTCACTCAAGGAAATGCTCCAATGCTATATTGAATTTCAGGCTGAGGTTATTCGTCGTCGTACTGATTTTGACCTCAAAAAAGCCCGTGACAGAGCTCACATTCTTGAGGGCTTGAAGATTGCTCTTGACTTCATTGACGAGGTAATCAAAATTATCAGAAACAGCAAGGATACTGTAAGCGCAAAAGCAGGTCTTATGGAGCGTTTCGGTCTTGATGATGTTCAGGCTCAGGCTATCGTTCAGATGCGTCTTGGTCAGCTCACAAATATGGAGCAGACTAAGATTGAGGATGAAATTGCAGCCCTCCACGCAAAGATTGAAGAATATCTCGAAATTCTTGCAAGCGAGCCAAGACAGCTTGAAATCGTAAAAGAAGAAATTATGCAGATTCGTAATAAATATGCCGATCCGAGAAGAACAGAAATTTGTGCTGTCAGCGGTGAGGTTGATATTGAGGATCTTATTCCGCAGGAGGAGTGCGTTCTTACACTTACACAGTTTGGATATGTAAAGCGTCTTTCTGCCGATACCTACAAAATTCAGCGCAGAGGAGGTCGCGGTGTATCGGGTATGTCACGCCGTGAAGAAGATATTGCGGCTGAAATGTTCGTAATAAATTCACACGATTATGTTCTGTTCTTTACCGACAAGGGCAGAGTTTATCGCCTTAAATGCTATGAGGTTCCCGAGGGAAGCCGTCAGTCAAAGGGTGTGAATATTGCAAATCTGATTCCGATTTCACCCGACGAAAAGGTAACCTCAATGATAAGAGTGCCTGAGTTTGACGAGGAAAAATACCTTGTTATGGTCACTCGTCAGGGCATTATCAAGCGTATTGAACTCAATGCATACAATACCTCAAGAAAGGGCGGTCTTATCGCTCTTGAACTTAACGAGGGTGACGAACTTGCGTGGGTAAGAATGACCGACGGTAACAGTCAGGTTATTATCGCCACCAAGAAAGGTATGGCTATCCGCTTTAACGAAACCGATATTCGTGCAATGGGCAGACAGGCTCGAGGTGTTAAGGCAATGGCTCTCAAAGAGGGCGACTGCGTAGTCGGAATGAGTGTTGTCCGTGAGGGCGGTCTTGTTCTCACAGTTTCCGAAACAGGCTACGGCAGACTTTCAAATCCCGATGATTACCGTGTTCAGAGCCGTGGCGGTAAAGGTCTTACCAACTACCACACGGAAAAATACGGCGATGTTGCCGCTATCAAGGTGGTTAACCTTGACGATGATATTATTATCATCTCAGAAGAAGGTATTATTATCAGAATTGCCGCCGAATCAATCCGTGTTTGCGCCCGTCCTTCAAAGGGTGTAACCGTAATGAAAGTAAACGGTGACGACAGGGTTGTAACAATCGCCCGTGTTCCTCACATTGACGGTGAAGATGATGAATCAGCCGAGAGCGAAGATAACGCAGAAAACGGCGAACCGTCAGAAGCGGTTGCAGAAGAAGTTTCCGAAAATAACGAGGGTGAAACTTCTGATTCAACCGAAGAAAATACGGAAGAATAATTGATAAAAATAAGAAAACTCCACTTTTTTAAGTGGAGTTTTTGACACATATGAAAATCTGGTGATTTGATGAAAAAAACTTTAGTTCTGATTGTAGCGGTAATTCTCATGCTTTCACTTTTCGGCTGTTCTGACAAGAAGAATGCCGATGTTTCCGGTGTAGTAGATGCGCCCGATAAATTTTCTACTCTTGATGAGGCAAAGGTAACAGAAAATCCGAACATTCGCAAAGAAAGTGAAAATGTAAACGGAATGTGCTACGCAATCACTCTTGAAGAATTTACGTATAATTACAACGAAATGCTCAAAGAGGCGGGTAATCTTGATATGATTAATCCAAAGGGTTGGAAAATGCTCGGCAGTCCTCAGAATGACGCAAACGGAACGGAGTATCAGTATTATTACTACAATGCCGATAAAATCAACTTCACAGCCTCTGTTGAAACAAAGACAAATTATATTATGAATATCGGTCTCGGAACAACAATGAGCAACTTTGTTTCGATTGAGAACGAGAAAAATAACAGCGATACAATCCTGATGAAAAGTGCCGTAATGGCTGCCGCAGTAAGCGGAATGGGCATTAATAAGGTTGATACAATTCAGGATATTTTCTATCTTACAACCTTTGAAAATACAAATGAGCTGTGGTACAACGGCAATGTCTATGCTCTCAGCACCAATGAGGATAAGGCAGACAGTGAACGCAGTACAATGCTGTTTCGCACCTTTCCTATCTCTGATGAAGTAAAAGAAAAATGGGGCATTGACGAGTATGAAAGCAATGTGGCAAATGCAACCCAGATAACAACAAACGCAAATTAAAATTGAATTTTGCAAAAAGACAAGGCGACTATCGTTTTCGATAGCCGCCTTATAGTTTAATTTCTTCTGTTATTTGTTTTACTTTTTCTTTCTGTCAACAGCCGTTGCATGAGGAGCGTCATCCCAAGCTTCGCAGTGCGATAGAATGCTTTATTCCGCCGATAACGGAAGGCGAGTAAGTCGGTAAATCAAATATAACAAACAATATAAATACCGTAACAAAACAAGCGACAGTTTAATTTCTGTCGCTTGTAATTATACTTTATTCTGTTTTACATTACATATATCATATACCGAGTTCAATAACTACAAATTCTGCGGACATAGGCGGAATTGTGAGTATACCGTTCTCAAGTTTTGAACCGAAAACAGGTTTGCCGTCTGCATATCCGGGCGGCATTTTTGCCTCGACTTCATAATCATAGAGATTGAATGTGCAGAAAATAGCGGAATCTTTGTCGTGGCGGATGTATGAAATTCTTCTTTCCTCCGAAAGAACATTTATAAAGTCACCGTCCCACAATGCCGAACAGCTTTTTCTAACATCGGCAAGCTTTTTGTGCCATTCAATGAGTTCCTTATTTTCTTTGCCCCACGGATAACAGCAACGGTTGAACGGATCACGATATCCCTCCATTCCTGCCTCGTCACCGTAATAAATACACGGAAATCCCGGGAGAGTAAACTGCATTGCACTTGCAACCTTTAAAAGCTTTACACCGAGTTTTTTATGCTCGTCATCAAGCTTAGTGTCAGCCTGCCATTCTCTGTCCTTGCCGTCAAGCGGTTCGCCTGCCATAACTGTGATTGCTCTTTCGGTATCGTGAGTCGAAAGTGAATTCATCAGTACTCTGAGAACAGGACGGGGATAATTTTCGATTACGCTCATAATCAGATCCATCGTGTATTTGCCGTGCTGACCTTTGCAGAAGTTGAGAATTGCATCCCTGAACACATAGTTCATAACGGAGTCAAACTGTTCGCCGAGCAAGAACTTTCTTCTTGCACCGTAGCTTTCCTTGTTGCTTGCGTCCTCCCATACTTCACCTACAAGAAAGGCGTTCGGATTTTCGTCCTTAACGGCTTTGCGTAGATTTTCAATGAACACATCGGGAAGTTCATCTGCAACATCAAGTCGCCAACCTGAGTTACCGCATTTCATCCATTTTCTGACAATGCCGTCTTTGCCGTTGATATATTCGTTGAATGACGGAGTTTCCTCAATAACCTCGGGCAGAGTATCAAAGCCCCACCAGCTTTGGTAATTGTTCGGCCATTCGTTGAATTTGTACCAACTGAAATACGGTGAGTTTTTGTCATTATACGCACCGCCCTTGCCGTATCTGCCGTAACGGTTGAAGTAAACGCTGTCGCTTCCCGTATGAGAGAACACACCGTCATTTTGTGTATTCCTCTCTTTTTAGCCTCTGCGCAAAGGTGCTTAAAATCTTCCTCCATTCCGAGAATCGGATCAACCTTTGAGTAGTCGCCCGTATCATAGCGGTGGTTTGAGTATGCCTCGCTGATAGGATTAAGGTAAATACAGCTTACACCGAGGCTTTCAAGGTAATCAAGCTTCATTGTAATTCCCTTGAGGTCGCCCATAAAGAAATCATTGTTCTTAATCATTCCGTTTTCATCGGGTTTCCATTCGGGGAGAGCATACCAATCCTTGTTGCGTTTGAAGTCGGTACGCTTTATATTCTTTTCTTCACCGCTGAAATAAAAACGGTCGGGAAAAATCTGATACATAATTCCGCCGACAAGCCAGCCGGGAGTTTTAAAGCCTTTTTTGTAGCAGGTGATCTGCCAGCTTCTGCCCATATAGTCTTCAATAGTGCTGACCTTATACGGATCGGACGGGATAACATATCTTGTTTTATCAATGGCAGTAAGCTTAAAGTTATACCAATAAAGTCCGATTTTTTTCGGGGTAAAATCGCACTCCCAAATTTCGGTATCCTCGTCAAATTTACCACACCAGATAAGCTCGGTAAATTCCCAATTGCAGTCATAATCATACTTTACACACAAGTGTGCTTTTTGTGTATGCTCCGCCTTAGGCAAAAGAATTCTGAAATGAATCTCGGTACCCTGTTCAACCGCACCAAACGGCGAACGATAGTAAATTTTTCGTGAATCAAACGGTACGGGCATATAATCACTTCCCATAATAATATATTCCGAAATGTCAATTTTGTTTTGGCGGTTATGCCCTGTTAATCGGAAATTAAGACAAATCCGCCAAAATGACGCAAAGATTATTTTATCATAAGAGAATAAATATTTCAACCGATATAAGTTGTAAACAGCACAAAATCGCCAAATTTGTCTACGAATAAAAAAATATTTAAACAATATTCTCTTTGCTCTTTTATTATTTCCGATTTTATATTATAATGTAAAATGATTATGTATGCAAAGAAGTCAAATGAGGACGAAAAAGCTATAAAAGGGAGATGCATTTCCTATGGAGAAAAAGAGAGTAAGCGTTCAGATTGAGGGAAGAAGTTATTCACTTATCACAACAGATGATGAAAAATATGTTCAAAAGGTAGCAAACGAGGTGCTTTCTCACATAAGAAAGGCCGCCCAAAGCACAAAGCAGCTTGATACCCGTGATTGTGCGGTTCTTGCGGCGCTTAACTTCTGCGATGACCGCAACAAGGCTCTTAAAAAGAACAAAGATTATGTTGAAAAAGCCGACAAAATTATTCAGCAGACAAATGATCTTAACAGGCTTTGCAAGGAATACAGAGAGAAGCTTACGGAGGCCATGAACGATAACACTCGACTTATAAATAATAATAAAGAGCTTGAAAAAAGACTCGCTGTTCTCGGACACGAGGTTTCACAGCTTAAAGAAAAGCTCGAAAGTGTTGAGAAAAGCAAAGAAAAAGCCGAATCTGAAAAATCAGAGCCTGAAAAAAATTCAGTCCCAAAGGAAAAAAAGACTTCAGATGCAAAAAATAATATGACAGAGCAGTCAGATGATATACCCGTGAATGTTCTGTCAAACGAGGCTAAAAAAACAGAACAGGAATTGCGTAATGAAAAACTTCTCGGTTATGTTCCAATGACGCAGTTCTCTCTGTTTGATGAAGATAAGAAATGAAAAAGATAGAAATACTTGCTCCGGCGGGAAGCTTTGACAGTGTAATTGCCGCCGTAAGGAGCGGAGCAGACGCAGTGTATCTTGGCGAAAAGGCATTTTCCGCCCGTTCCTCTGCCAAAAATTTTGATGATGAAGAACTTAAGAAAGCAACGGCATACTGTCACATTCACGGTGTAAAGGTGTATGTCACAATCAATACGATTGTGTTTGATGACGAGCTTGAAAAGCTGAAAAAAGCCATAATTTCAGCCGCAGAGGCTGATGTTGACGCACTCATTGTTCAGAATATGGGTGTAGCAAGGCTTGCACACAGGCTTGTTCCCGACCTTGCACTTCATGCGTCAACCCAGATGAGCATTCACACCGCATCCGGTGTAAAGGCACTTTATGAAATGGGTTTCAAGCGTGTTGTTCTTGCCCGTGAAATGAGCAAAAAAGAGATTGAAAAATGCTGTGAAATTCCGGTTGAACTCGAAGTTTTTGTTCACGGTGCATTGTGTATGTGCGTTTCGGGACAATGCTACCTCAGCGCAATGATTGGCGCAAGGAGCGGAAACCGTGGTTCCTGCGCCCAGCCGTGCCGACTGCCGTTTTCCGTAAACAATCAAAAGGGCGGTCACGCTTTAAGTCTTAAAGACAACAGTATTGTAAATTACCTCGATGAACTTCAAAATATGGGGGTTGCCTCGGCTAAAATTGAGGGCAGAATGAAACGCCCCGAGTATGTTTCAGCCGCAGTAAGAGCGTGTGTTGAACAGCGTGATTTCGGCTTTATCAGCGACAAAACTCAGAAGATGCTTAGAGGGGTTTTTTCACGAACAGGCTTTACAGACGCTTATTACATCGGCAAAACGGGAAGTCATATGTTCGGCACAAGAACAAAATCGGATGTTGTTTCTGCCGATGAAAAGCTGTTTTCGGCAATCCGTTCTTCCTACAAGGACGAAATCGGAAATGTTGAAATAACTTTTGATTTTACGGCAAAACTCGGCGAAAATCCCGTTTTAGTCGCCTCTGACGGAGTTCACACCGCCAAAAAGATTGCGGACACCGTAACCGAAAAAGCAATCAACAGACCGATTGATGCGGAAAAGTGCAGAAAACAGCTTGAAAAAACAGGCTCAACGGCATATAATCCCACCAATGTGAACATAAATATTGATGATGACATTTCTATTCCGCTTTCTATTATCAATTCCTTGCGCAGAGATGTTCTTGACGAACTCGACTCGGCGAGAAGTGTTGTTCACAACTACAAAATCAACCGTGATTACGAAATAACTTTTCCTAAATTCACACCGCCTGTGGAAAAATCCACTCGTGCAAGAGTGACTCAGACAAAGCTTTCCGATGCTTTTAAAAAATGCGAGCTTGTTTTTGTTCCTCTTTTTGCCGACAAAAGGGAGCTTGTAAGGCTCAAAAACGAGGGCTTTAGCATCGGTGTTGAAATTCCGAGAGGAATGTTCGGACGGGAAGATACGATTGCAAAAAAGCTTTCCGAGATGAAAGAAATCGGCATATCCGATGTGTTGTGCAACAATCTCGGAGCATTATACATTGCCAAAAATCTCGGTTTCACACTTCATTCGGGTTTCGGAATGAATTTTGTAAATACTCTCGACCTTTTGTGGGCGGAGGAATACGGAGTCAAGGACGCAGAACTCAGTTTTGAACTCGATTTTAAGCGAATTAACGCACTCGGAGGCAACATCCCGAGGGGAATTATCAGCTACGGCTACCTTCCTCTTATGATTTGCAGGAGTTGCCCTGTCAAGGGTGCAGGTATAGACTGCAAAACTTGCAAAAATCATTCAAAAATGAAAGACCGACTCGGTAAACAATTTTTACTGAAATGCGACGGAAACTGTACCGAGGTTCTGAATTGTGACTTGCTTTTCGTTCCTGATAAACAAAATTTAACACTTTTAACATCTTTCAACATTTTAAGATTTAGTGTTGAAAACTATGTGGAAACCGTGGAAAGTCTTAACGAATTAAGCCTTTATCCGATGTTGAAAGATAAATTAACATATGGACTGTACCGCCGAGGTGTTAATTAGATTGTTGAAAATGTTAAAATAATCATTATTGTTTTGTGGAAAAAGTGATTTTTCCGTTTAACAGAGATTTATAATTACATTTTTGCAATAAATAATTTTTTTAGAGAAAAATAAAAACAGTAATGAATAATTCCTGCAAATTTTTGCAGGAAATGAAGGATGGTAAACTATGACTGTTAAAATAAAAAAGGTAAAAGACAATGCAAAAATCCCGAAAAGAGCCACAAACGGTTCTGCCGGTATGGATTTATATGCTTGCATTGACGAAAAAATCACAATCAATCCGGGTCAGCTTGTGCTTGTTCCGACAGGTATAGCAATTGAACTTCCCGACAACAGCGTTGCCGCATTTCTCTATGCAAGAAGCGGTCTGGGAATCAAGCACGGCATCTGCCTTTCAAACGGTGTGGGCGTTGTTGACAGCGACTACCGTGGAGAAATCTGCGCAGGTCTTTGCAATGTTTCGGACAAGCCTTATGAGATTGAGCCGTTTGAAAGAATCTGTCAGATGATCATCGCTCCTGTTGTTCCGTGTGATGTTGAAGAGGTTACGGAGCTTGGCAACACAGAGCGTGGCGAGGGCGGTTTTGGCTCAACGGGTAAAAAATAAAAGAATTTCGACAATTTATCATTGCCCTTATTTGTGAAAAGATATATGATAAAAGTATACTGCCTGAGTAAAATACATTAAAGTATACTGCCTGAGTAAAATACATTTGGGTATTACAGCGTAAAAGGAGGCTGTGGGATGTTTTCGTTTTCAAAGGATATAGGAATTGACCTTGGAACTGCAAACACTCTTGTTTGTCTTAAAGGAAAGGGAATAATTTTGCGTGAACCGAGCGTTGTCGCAGTTGATATGCGTACCGACGAGGTTCTTGCAGTCGGCTCACAGGCAAAAGAAATGATTGGCAGAACTCCCGGTTCCATAGTTGCGGTTCGTCCGCTCAAGGACGGTGTTATTGCCGATTTTAAAATAACCGCAAAAATGCTTCAGCACTTTATCAAAAAGGCGGTGAAACCCGGAATTTTCAGCAAGCCGAGAGTTATAATCTGTATGCCTTCGGGTGTTACCGAGGTTGAGAGAAAGGCTGTTGAGGACGCCGCATATCAGGCAGGTGCAAAGCCTCCCGTTGTTCTTATCGAAGAACCAATGGCTGCCGCAATCGGCGCAGGTATGCCCGTTGACGAACCGTGCGGAAGTATGGTTGTTGACATCGGCGGAGGCACAAGCGAGGTTGCCGTAATTTCTCTCGGTGACATTGTTACAGCCTGTTCCGTAAGAGTTGCCGGAGATAAGTTTGACGAGGCGATTTCAACCTATGTCAAAAGAAAATATAATCTTCTCATCGGTGAAAGAACTGCCGAAGACATCAAAATGAAAATCGGCTCCGCATATCCGGGTGAGGAAGAAAAAAACCTTGTTGTCAAGGGCAGAAATCTTGTTGACGGACTTCCAAAGGATATTACAATTTCCTCAGCCGAGGTCAGAGAGGCTCTTGCCGATCCGCTTGCAACAATTGTTGAGGCAATCAGAACCACTCTTGAAAAAACTCCGCCTGAGCTTTCTGCCGACATAATCGACCACGGTATTATGCTCACGGGCGGCGGTGCGTTACTCAAGGGACTTGATATGCTTGTTATGCAACAGACGGGTATGCCTGTTCACATTGCCGAAAGACCGCTTGACTGTGTTGTTGACGGTGCAGGCAAAAGACTCGGCAAACCGCTCGGTGTTCAGTACAAGCACGACAGATAATAAAAATCGACAAAGTAAGGTCGGGCAGATTAAAAAAATACCGCCCGACCGTATTTGTAATATAAATATGAGATATGAGAAAATTTTTACATAATAAAAACTCAAAAATTTTGATAATTACACTCGTCATACTAACTGTGATGAGTGTTTTCTCTCATAACGGCAGTAACATTTTTTCGGGTGCGGTAAACACGGTTACAAAAGGATTTTCAACGCTGACCGCAGGTGCGGCGTCTTCCGACAAGTCAAAGGAAGATCTTGAAAAAGAAAACGAACAGCTTAAAAAGGAAAATGCCGAACTCCGTGAACAGCTTGTTGACTACCTTGACACCAAGGAAGAAAATGCAAAGCTCTGGAAATATTATGAGCTGAAAAAGGAAAATCCGTCATACGACATTCTTCCGGCAGGTGTGCTGAGAAGGGATGCGAACGATGATTTCTACTCGTTCACTCTTGACAAGGGTTCAACAGACAATGTGGAAAAAAATGATCCCGTAATCACGGAAAACGGTCTTATCGGATGGGTGAGTGATGTTGAACTAACGACCTGTCGGGTAAGAACAATTCTTTCGCCCGACACCAAAGCGTCTGCAATTGACAAAAAGACTTCCGACAACGGAATCATAAGCGGAAACGCTGAGTATTGTGACGATAATCTTACCTGTCTGACAAAGATTGCAGAGAACAACAAAATCAAAGTAGGCGACATTGTTGTAACCTCGGGAACAGGCGGAGTTTATCCGAAAAATCTCATAATCGGCAAGGTTAAAGAACTGAAGTTCAATTCCTATGACACAACCCGTTATGCTGTTGTTGAGCCGTATGAGGACATCCGCACCGTGACCTCTGCCGCAATTATTACCGATTTTGACGGCAAGGGCGAGGTTAAAAAATGATGAGAGCTTCAAGAACTTTTTTTCGATTTTTCGGCTATTCCCTGCTGTTAATAATTCTGTATGTTTTTCAGGGTTCGGGTTTTATAATTCCCGAAATTTTCGGCGGCAGACCGCTTATGTTGATTTCACTTGCACTCTGCATTGCTTCTTTTGAAAACACTTTGCCGTCGGTAATTTTCGGTGCGTTGTGCGGCGTGCTGACGGATATTTCATTTGACGGCAGTATCGGCTATTTTGCCTTTGCACTTACGATTGTCTGCTATGCGGAAAACTTTGTATTCAGCAAATATTTTGTACCGTCATTTGTTACCGTTATCGTGTTTTCGCTTGCGGCGGTGATGACGGTAATGTTGATTTATTATCTGCTGTTCGTCTTGATTGCAGGGCTTGACAGCGGTTGCGTGTTGTTTGTACGGCACTACATTTCAAGAATACTTTACACATTCGCCGTGACAATTCCGCTGTATTTTCTTACGGCATTTTTAAACAAAAATCTTTAATCTTTGTGAAAGGGAGGTTCGGTATGAGATTCGGCAAAAGCAGAAAAAACGGCAAAAAAAGTAAAAAGAGCAGAACAACAGTCTGCATAATAATAACAGCCGCAATTTTTGCAGGCTTTGCAATCAGGCTTGTCGATTGGCAGCTTGTACAGGGAAAAAGCTACAAGAGTCTTGCCGCAAAATCAACGGGATATACCGAAAAAACCGACGCAACAAGGGGCGAAATCGTTGACCGCAACGGTGTAGGTTTTGTTGTAAACACCACAAAGTATAAAATAGTCCTTAACAAGCTTTATATTGAGGAGGACAGGCTTGACGGAATTTTACTTGAACTTGATGATATTCTCACAAAAACAGGAGATGCAAGAACAGATTCATTGCCGATTTCGGTCGGTTCGGACGGCAGTTGCGTTTATAAAACAAGCCGTGAAGAAGATGCGGAAAAACTTCTGTCATCGAATTTTCTTGATATGGACAGGAACACAAGTGCCGATGATTGCTTTGATGCACTTTTAAAACGCTACAAAATTTCCGACAGGTTAAGTCTAAGTCAAAAAACAACGCTCGTTTCAATTCATTACAATATGGAGCTTGAAAATTATTCAAATTCAAATCCGTATGTTTTTGCCGAAAATATCAGCCGAAGTGCCGTGAATGCCGTCAGCGAAAATACTCAGGGTGTGAGCGGTGTTGAAATTCAGACCTACCTCACACGAGGTGCTTCGGACCCCGACCTTGCACCGCACATCCTCGGCGCACTCGGTTCGTTGTCGGAAGATGAATACAATGAGCTGAAAAAACAGGGCAAGAGCTATTCCTATGATGATAAGATAGGCAAATTCGGAATTGAACTTGCCTGTGAAGATGACCTCAAAGGCAAGGGCGGAACAAGGGTTATTCAGCGAAATGCCGACGGAACTCTTGTTGAAAGCATTGAAACCGAGAGTGCAAAACCGGGTAACACGGTCTACCTTACAATTGATTCAAAATTGCAGAAAACCGCTGCAAAATCGCTTGAAGAAAATGTCAAAGCGGCAAAACAGGCGGGCAAGGAATCGGGACAGAAAAATAACGGTGAGGACTGTGAAACAGGTGCAGTTGTAATGCTGTCGGTCAAGGATTTTTCGGTACTTGCGGCGGCAAGCTATCCTACATACGATTTGGACAGGTACAGCGAATACGGCTCGTACTATGTCAAACTTTCCGAAAACAAAAATTCTCCGATGTACAACCGTGCAACAGTCGGAACATTCGCCTGCGGTTCGGTGTTCAAGCCGTGTGTTGCGGGTGCGGCTCTTGAGGAGAAAATCATAACCGATAAAACGAAAATCTACTGCAAACAGGACTATGATTTTTACCCTACCAATGTGGTAAGGTGTATGCACTATCACGGCAGTCTTGATGTTACGGGCGCAATTGAACAATCGTGCAACTACTTTTTTGCCGACACGGGCAGAAGGCTCGGAATTGAACCGATGTATCTGTATGCGCAGAAGTTCGGGCTAGGTGAATACACGGGTGTTGAAATTGAGGAATCAAAGGGAACTCTTGCAGGCAGAGACAGCACAGATTGGCAGGCAGGCAACACGGTTTCAGCCGCAATCGGTCAGTCCGACAACGCATTTACTCCCGTTCAGCTTGCAACCTATGTTGCGACAATCGCCAACAACGGTGAGAGGCTCAAAACACACCTTGTTGATAAAGTTACAAATTATGAGCGGACAAAAACCGTAAAATCGACAGCTGTTGAAAGCTACGGTGATTGCGGAATTTCAAAGAAGAATCTTGATATTGTTCACAAGGCGATGCTCGGCGTTACTCAGAACGAAAACGGCACGGCAAATTATATGTTCGGTGATTATAAAGTTAAGGTTGCCGCAAAAACAGGTACGGCTGAAAACTCGGGCTCAGACCATACAACATTCATTTGCTATGCTCCGTATGAAAAGCCCGAGGTAGCAATTGCCGTTGTAATCGAACACGGTGCAAAGGGCAGATATTCAATGCAGGTTGCAAAGGATTTACTGGACGCATATTTTAAATAAAAATTGAAAATGGAAAATGGAAAATTGAAAATTATGGTCGAGAATACGATATGTTAAAAGATAAAACAAAAATCCCGACCGTATAATGGCTGAACGACCAAACATAAAAAACTTATTTTTTGCTTTTAGCATTAAAAATCAATGAAATTATTGTGCAAACCGTTAAAAATGAAGAATAATTTTATTAACTATCACTAAAATATCAACAAAAATTTTGGCTGATAAAAATAATGTTCGTTTCTTGCTCTTTAACGGATTTTGTGATAGAATATAGCAGAGGTAGAATTTATTATGGATAATGTTATAGTTGTAGCGTCGGGAAAAGGCGGAACGGGTAAATCAACCGTCTGCATTTGTCTTTCCGTTGCTCTTGTAAAGCAGGGCAAAAGAGTCTTGCTTATTGATTGTGACTGCGGAATGCGTGGTCTTGACATTATGCTCGATATGGAGCAGGACATAATTTTTGATGCGTCGGATGCCGTATGCGGCAACTGTACATTCGGTGAGGCTGTTTACAAAAGCAAAAACAATGAGAACCTCTACCTTATGGCGGCTCCCTTTGACACCGAAAACGAACTCAGTCCCTCGGTGTTTACTCAACTTGTCAACTCAGTAAAGGACAGCTTTGATTTTGTCCTTATCGACTCCCCTGCCGGAATCGGTTCGGGCTTTGAAACTGCGGCGGCTCCTGCCGACAGAGCCTTGATTGTTACCAATGCAGAGCCGACGGGTGTGCGTGGTGCGGTTAAGGTGAGAAGAAAGCTTGAGTCAATGGGAAAAACAAATATCCGACTTGTTATCAACCGCTTTGACCGAAAGCTTTTTACACAGCTCGGTTTTTATGAAGACCTCGACAGCGTTATTGACGCAACACAGACACAGCTTATTGCGCTTGTGCCGTTTGACATCCGTATTTCGGTGATTGTTCAGCGAGGTGTTGCCGGACTTAACTGGAGTGCGGCGGCGTCCGTTTTTGACTGTCTTGCACAGAGGCTTGAGGGAAAACATATTCCCCTTGCGTTCAAAGGGTAGTTTGTGCGGGGTATTTTGAGTTAAAGTTTTGAAACTAATTTGATATGAAATAAATGTCTGGAGGAAATATATATGAACATAGCCCTTATAGCTCATGATGAAAAAAAGGAACTGATGGTGCAGTTCTGCATTGCTTACTGCGGTGTTCTCAGCCGCAACAACCTTTGCGCCACCGGCACAACAGGCAAAATGGTGTCAGAGGCAACAGGTCTTACAATTCAGAAATTCCTTGCAGGCTCTCAGGGCGGAAGTCAGCAGATTGCGGCAAGAATTGCGTGCAATGAAATTGATATGCTTCTCTTTTTCAGAGATCCGCTCAATCCAAAGCCGAACGAGCCTAACGATATGAATATGCTCCGTCTTTGCGATATGCACAACATTCCGGTTGCAACAAATATTGCAACTGCCGAGGTGCTTATCCACGGTCTTGAAAGAGGCGACCTTGACTGGAGAAATATTCTCAAATAATTTAATTATTTTCGCTTTACATATCGGGTGGTGTAATACTGCCCGATTGTTGTGTTTTTTAGGGAAATTTTTTCGTTTCCCTTTTCTATAAAAGATTGTAATTTTCGGAGGGAAAAATGGCACTTATAACCAAGAAAATCAAGGGTACGGAAGATGTTCTTCCGAAGGAAAGCTACAAATGGCAGTTTGTTGAAAAGATTATGCGTGAGGAGGCTCGCTCCTACGGTTTCAGAGAAATCAGAACTCCCGTGTTTGAACACACAGAGCTTTTTGCCCGCGGCGTTGGTCAGACAACCGATGTTGTTCAGAAAGAAATGTACACATTCGACACAAAGGGCGGCGAAAGCGTAACACTTCGCCCCGAGGGTACATCCGGTGCGGCAAGAGCCGTTCTTGAACACGCTCTTGAAAACGAAGGACTTCCGATTAAGGCAAGCTACTTTGTTTCATGCTACCGCTATGAAAAGCCACAGGCAGGCAGACTTCGTGAGTTCCACCAGTTCGGTATTGAGGAGTACGGCACACAGGACCCTGTTGCCGACGCAGAGCTTATCAGCCTTGCAAGCTCCGTAATCAACAGACTTCAGCTTGACAGCGTTCATCTTCAGATTAATTCTATCGGCTGTCCGACCTGCCGTGCGGAATATCACAAGGCTTTGAAATCATATTTTGAGGGTTATAAGGACAAGCTGTGCGACACCTGTCTTTCCCGTCTTGACAAAAACCCGATGAGAATTCTCGACTGCAAAAGTCCTATCTGTTCCGAGATTGCAAAGGACGCACCTAAGATTACAGACTATCTTTGTGACGAGTGCAGAAACCACTTTGACGCAGTTCAGAAATATCTTGATGACGCAGGCATTGAATACACGGTTGATCCCACAATTGTAAGAGGTCTTGATTACTATACAAAGACAGTATTTGAGTTTGTAACCGATTGTATCGGTGCTCAGGGTACTGTTTGCGGCGGCGGTCGTTATGACGGTCTTATCGAGGAGCTCGGCGGTAAGCACCTTCCCTCCCTCGGTTTCGCAATGGGTATGGAAAGACTTCTCATGGTAATGGATAAGCAGGGCATTGAGATTCCCGACAATGACGAGTGTATGCTCTACATTGCAACAATGGGCGATGCCGCAAAGGTTAAGGCTTTTGAGCTTATCAAACAGGTTCGCAGCTGCGGAATGATTGCCGAAACCGATGTTATCGGCAGAGGACTTCGTGCTCAGATGAAGTATGCTGACAAAATTGACGCAAGATACTCAATCGTTTTGGGCGACAACGAAATCGAGCAGAACACAGCCAAGGTCAAGAATATGGAAACAGGAGAAACAGCCGAGGTTACTCTTGACGGGCATTTCATGGAGAAATTCATCGAAATTCAGCTTTCCGACGAACAGAAAAATAAGTAATAAAAGAAAATTTTCGGTCGGTCAGGCACATTAAAAATGCCGACCGATTCATATAAAGGAGCATATACGATGGCAGAATTTATGACAGGAATGAAGCGTACCGATTATTGCGGAGATTTGCGTATCGGTGATGTCGGCAGAGAGGTAACTGTCTGCGGTTGGGTACAGCGTTGCCGTGACCTCGGTCAGCTCATTTTCATTGACTTGCGTGACCGCACAGGCATTGTTCAGCTTGCATTCAATGACAAAACAGACAAAGAAATTTTTGATAAGGCATTTTCATGCAGAAGTGAATTTGTTCTTGCCGCAAAGGGTGTTGTTTGCGAAAGAAGTTCAAAAAACAGCGAAATCCCCACAGGCGATATCGAGGTTGTTGTAAGCGATATGCGTGTGCTTTCAAAGGCACAGACGCCGCCTTTTGAAATTGTTGACGATACAAACACAAACGAGGAGTTAAGACTTAAATATCGTTATCTTGACCTTCGCCGCCGTCCTCTTCTCAACAATCTTATGATGAGAAGTAAGATTGCAAAGGTTGCAAGAGATTATTTCCACGACAACGGCTTTGTTGAAATTGAAACTCCTATGATGATCAAGTCAACTCCCGAGGGCGCAAGAGATTACCTTGTTCCGTCAAGAATCCACAACGGCAAGTTTTATGCTCTTCCTCAGTCACCGCAGATTTACAAACAGCTCCTTATGCTTTCGGGCTTTGACCGTTACATTCAGCTTGCAAGATGCTTCCGTGACGAGGATCTTCGTGCAGACCGTCAGCCTGAATTTACACAGATTGATATGGAGCTTTCATTTGTTGATGTTGATGAAATTCTCGAAATCAACGAGGGCTTCTTTAAAAAGCTTTTCAAAGAGGTTTTAAACATTGACCTTGAGGAGCATTTCCAGAGAATGACCTACAAAGAGGCTATGGAAAGCTACGGTTCGGACAAGCCCGATATCCGTTTTGACATGAAGATTCAGGACATTTCGGATCTTGTTAAGGACTGCGGTTTCAGCGTATTTACAAGTGCAATTGAGAACGGCGGTTCTGTAAGAGCAATTGTTGCCAAGAATGCGTCGTCGGTTTACACAAGAAAAGAAATTGACAAGCTCACAGAATATGCAAAGGGCATCGGTGCAAAGGGACTTGCCTATGTAAGATGGGTTGACGAGCCTAACGCATCATTCAAGAAGTTTATGAGTGAAGAAGAGCTTTCGGCAATCTACGAAAGACTCGGCGCTGAAAAGGGCGATGTTATCCTCATCGTTGCCGACAAGAACAGCACGGTTCTTTCAACACTCGGCGCACTCCGTCTTGTTGTTGCAAAGCGTCTGGACATTATCCCCGATGTATTCAAGTTCCTCTGGATTGTTGACTTCCCGTTCTTTGAATATGATGAGGAAAGCGGCGAATGGCTTGCAATGCACCATCCGTTCACAATGCCTAAGGAGGAATGCCTGCAGTACCTTGACACAGATCCGTCAAAGGTCATTGCAAAGGCTTATGACCTCACACTCAACGGTGTTGAGCTTTCAAGCGGTTCAATGCGTATCACAGACTATGAACTCCAGCAGAAGATGTTCAAGGCTTTGAAGCTCACTGATGAAGAGATCGAAGCAAAGTTCGGCTTCCTTGTTGAAGCCTACAAATACGGCGCACCGCCGCACGGTGGTATGGGTATCGGTCTTGACCGTGTTACAATGCTGATGTGCAAGGCTGACAGCCTCCGTGATGTAACGGCATTCCCGAAGGTTCAGAATGCAAGCGAGCTTATGTCTGCGTGTCCGGCAGAAGTTGATGACGAAAGCCTTGAGGTTCTCGGAATCAAGGTTGTCAACAAGGAAGATTGATTAAGGGTACAATTATATGAGTCCGGATACAATTGCAATCATCATCTCTGTGTCGATAGTCGTACTTGCAATAGCAATTATAGTATTGGTAATTGTCAGTAAGATAAGACATCTTTCAAGAACATTGTTCGGTACAAGCTCACTTATAGAGGGCATTCAGGGCGTTAAAGAGGATCAGGAGCAAATGCGTGAAACTCCCCGTTCGCTTCACGGAATGACCTCGGTTTATATGCCAATGATAAAAAAGGATTTTCCCGAGCTTGATGTTGAGCAGTATATGAACAAAACCCGTTCACTTTTGCGAAACTACTTTTCAGCGGTTGAGTCAAAAAGGCTCGGCGTTATTGCGGAGGAGGTGACTCCGAATTTTACAAACTATGTTCAGGGAATTATCGACCAGCTTTCATCTGTTGCAAATACACAGCATTATGAGGATGTTAATATTTACGATGTTCAGATTGCCCGCTATATAAAAAACGGTGCAACGGTAACGATACTTTTTGAGGCATCTGTCGGTTACTTTTCGTATGTTACCGATATGAACGATGAGGTGACCTTCGGCAGCAGAGAGAACAGAATGCAGACAATCTATGAGGTTGGGTTGATGTATGTTCAGGACGCTGACCGGCTTCATAACAGAGCAACCGCTCTCGGAGTGAATTGCCCCAACTGCGGCGCTCCCGTAAAAACGCTGGGAGAAAAATTTTGTCAGTTCTGCGGAACTGCAATAAAAGAAATTAACATTCGTTCGTGGAAGTTTAATTCCGTAAACGAACAGACACTTCAACAGAGAAAATTCTGAAAGTTTGACGGTCGGGTTGTCAGAGCCAAATGCCCTCTTCCCGACCGTCTTTTTGCATTATTTATGATAGCAAAACATTGGAACAATAAAAAAACATATGCCATTCAGCCTGTTTTTTAATAATAGTATTGAAATTTTTCTTCAAACATATTATTATTAGTGTAACAGCAATATCTGAAAAATCAGCTATAAGCTACAAAAATTAAGGAGTTAAATTATGGGTATTATTAAAGCAGCTATAAATGCAGTCGGAGGCGGACTCGCAGATTCATGGCTCGAGGTCATTGAACCGTCCCCCATGGGCGACAACACCCTCATCTGTCCCGGTCAGCTTGTTTCGCAGAACGGCAAAAGTCAGAACAAAAAGGGTTCTGAAAACATCGTATCAAACGGTTCTGTAATTCATGTTTACGATAACCAGATGATGATTCTTATTGACGGCGGTAAGATTGTTGACTTTACTGCAGAGCCGGGTTATTTTAAGGTAAATAACAGCTCAATGCCGTCACTTTTCTGCGGTCAGTTCGGTGATTCAATCAAGGAAACTTTTAACCGTATTAAGTACGGCGGAATCCCCTCACAGGCTCAGAGAGTTTTCTATATAAATCTTCAGGAAATCAAGGGTATTCCTTTCGGAACATCAACTCCCGTAAACTACTTTGACAATTTTTACAATTCAGAGCTTATGCTCCGTGCTCACGGTACATATTCAATCAAGGTTGTTGAGCCGTTCAAGTTCTATCAGGAGGTTATTCCGAGAGAGGCTGTTACGGAAAACAAGTCTGTTGATTTCGCAGATGTAAGAGCACAGTATAACGAGGAGTTCGTCGGCGCTCTCGGTTCTGCAATCAACCAGTATTCCGCCGACGGTGAGAGAATCAGCTTTATCAAGTCAAAACAGCGTCTTATCGGTCAGTATATGGCACAGACGCTTGATGAGGAATGGACACAGGCTCGTGGTATGGAAGTCTTTGCCGTTGGTATGGATGTTTCCTACACAGAGGACAGTCAGGAGCTCATCAATATGCGCAACAAGGGCGCAATGCTCTCGGACGCAGCAGTTCAGCAGGGCTATGTTGCAGCCAATATTTCAGAGGGCCTTAAAGATGCCGGCTCAAATGCAAACGGTGCAATGGCAGGCTTTATGGGCATGGGCATTGGTATGAATGCCGGCGGAAATATCATGGGCGGTTATCAGCAGAATCCGCAGTACCGTCAGCAGCAGCCGACTCAGCCACAGCAACAGGCTCAGCCGCAGCAGACTCCCGCTCCGCAGGCAGGCGGTGCAGCCACAGGCTCATGGACTTGCTCATGCGGTGCGGTAAACACAGGCAAGTTCTGCTCGGAGTGCGGTTCAAAGAAGCCCGAGGCTCCCAAAAAGCGTTTCTGCACAAACTGCGGATACGAGCTTTCTGCAAATGCAAAGTTCTGTCCCGAGTGCGGTACAAAGACAGAATAAGCTGAATTTTAAGTACAAACAATCCCTCTTCTCAAACGGAGGGGGATGTTTCAGAATTTAATTATAAGGGGTAAGTTATGGCAACTGTAAACTACACCTGTCCGAACTGCGCCGCTCCGCTGAAATTCAATCCCGATAAGCAGATGTTCAGTTGTGAATACTGTATGTCCGATTTTACGGAAAAGTATGTTCAGGATTTTTTTGCCAAGAAGGAGCAAAAAGAGAACAGCGCAGAAAAGCAGGAGAAAAAGGAACAGGAAAAGGCTAAAGAGAATGCCGCCAAGCAGGCGCAGAGCAATGACAGTGCACAGGCAGAAAACAAAACTGAGGAAGAGGCTGTTATCTACAACTGCCCAAGCTGCGGTGCTCAGGTTGTTACAACAGCGTCAACTGCGGCAACAACCTGCTTCTATTGTCAAAATCCTGTTGTTCTCGGCGGCAGACTTTCGGGTGAATTTAAACCCGACCGTGTGATTCCGTTCAAGCTTTCAAAGCAGAAGGCAATCGACAAGTTTCTTGAAATGTGCAAAAGGAAATGGTTTTTGCCGAAGAATTTTGTCAGCGAAAAGCATTTTGACAAACTCACGGGTGTGTATTTTCCGTATTGGTATGTTGACGAACAGCGTAGCGCACAGATGGTTGCAAAGGGCGAAAAGGTTCGTTCGTGGACTGTCGGAGATGACCGTTACACGGAAACAAAGGTTTTTGAGCTCCACAGAGCAGGCAATCTGATTGTAAATAATGTTTTTGAAAGAGCGTTAAAAGGTCAGGACAGAGATATGCTCCAATGCGTACACCCTTACGATTTGGGCGAGGCTCACCCGTTTGCAATGTCCTATCTTTCGGGTTTTCAGGCAGAAAAGCGTGACATTGAGCAAAATGAGGTTGCACAGGCAGTTCAAACAAGAATCAACGGATACTGTCAACAGCTTATGAAAGACACGGCAAGCGGATACAGTGCCGTTCAGATTCAGAACTACAACGATAAAATCGACCTTGAAAATTGGAACTATACCCTCTTGCCCGTTTGGATTGTAACCTATAAATACAGGGGTAAAATTCTGCCGTTTGCAGTTAACGGTCAGACGGGCAAAACCTACGGTGAGCTTCCTACCTCCGCAGGAAAGCTTCTTGCTTTCGCTGCAATTATTGCCGCAGCGCTTATGGCACTCGGCTTGTTGGGAGGTCTGTTGTTCTTATGATGAATGTTACAAAAAGACTTTCCGCAATACTTGCGGCAATGATTATGGTTTTCTGCACTCCGCTCTTTGTTTTTGCGGCGGGACAAACAGAACTCCGTGATGATGCCGAACTGTTTACCTCGGAGGAAGAAACACAGCTTCAGGCGGAACTTGACGCTTTTGCTCAAAAAACCGGCTGGGTTGCGGTTATCTATACTAACAACGAGGGCAAAACCGAGGACAATATCAAACCGTTTGCAAACCGTTATTATGCCGACAAATACGGCAAAACTACGGCGGGCGTTATACTCACGATTGATATGAAAGGCAGAGCAATCGACTTCAGAACAAAAGGCGATGCGATGTATTATTTCGGCGATGGCCGTGTTAATACTCTTCTTGATGATGTTCAGCGTGATATGAAGCAAGGCAACTATTACAGTGCTGCCGAACAATTCCTCTATTATGTTGACCACTACTATGACGAGGGTATTGACGATGACGAGTCAAACGAAAATATTGATTTGCAGGAAAAAGAGGATAACAAATTCCTCTATGTCGTAAAGCATTACGGCATTGTCATTGCAGGCGGTTCAATTATTGTTGCCGTTATTGTTGTTATTGTAGTGAAAAATCGTTACAAGCACAACGGCAAAGCAGGAACTTATGACCTCAAGAAAAACAGCAAGACTATGCTTACCGACAAGAAGGATATCTTCCTGACAAAGCATGTTTCCGTTACAAGAATCCGGAGTGATTCCGACAGCTCGGGCGGTTCATCAAGCAGCTCCTCCGGTGGCGGCGGTTCATCGGGCGGCGGAAGCAGAAGCTTTTAATGCTGAAAACTATTTGAATTTTACGGAGAATGCTGTATTCTCTGTTTGGGGGCGGCAGAAATGCCGTCCTCTTTTAATGTGAAAAATTATGAGAAATATTGAAATTATTCAAAAACTGAATACCATGCACACAGCCTGTGAAAGCGAACTTTTACAGCTGATTACAACTTACAACGAAAAAGATTTTGAATATCTTCGCAAATGTGCAAGAGATACTGCCGACAAAATTTTCGGTAACAAAATTTATATCCGTGGTTTGATTGAATTTTCGAGTATATGCAAAAATGATTGCTTTTACTGCGGACTTCGCCGTTCAAACGGCAATGCCGTGCGTTACCGACTTTCAAAGGATGAAATTCTCTCGTGTTGCCAAAACGGACACGAACTCGGATTCCGCACATTTGTGTTGCAGGGCGGTGAGGACGGATTTTTTACAGATGATGTGATGTGCGACATTGTGTCGGAAATAAAAAATAGATTTCCCGATTGTGCCGTAACGCTCTCGCTTGGCGAAAGGTCGTATGAAAGCTATCAAAGACTTTTTGACAGCGGCGCAGACAGATATCTTCTTCGTCACGAAACAGCCGACAAAAAGCACTATTCCATGTTGCATCCGCCCGAAATGTCACTTGAAAACCGAATGCAATACCTGTATAATTTAAAGAGAATAGGTTATCAGACAGGCGCAGGATTTATGGTCGGCTCACCGTTCCAAACTCCCGAAATGCTTGTCAAGGATTTAAAATTTATTGAAAAATTAAGTCCCGAAATGTGCGGAATAGGTCCGTTTGTACCGCACAAAGACACAAAATTCAAAAACGAAAAACACGGCGATGTAAGCCTTGTGCTTATGTTGCTTTCAATAATAAGGCTTTTAAAACCGAACATTCTTTTGCCGGCAACAACCGCCTTGGGTACGGTCGATCCGCTTGGTCGGGAAAAGGGCATTCTTCACGGTGCAAATGTTGTAATGCCCAACCTTTCCCCTGTTAAGCACAGAAAAGATTACTCGCTCTACGATAACAAAATCTGTACGGGAGACGAGGCGGCGCAGTGTATCGGCTGTCTTGCAGACAGAATGAAAAAAATCGGCTGTGAAATCGTGACCGACCGAGGAGATTATACAGAGAAATAGTGTGAAAAATCACACTATTATAATATATTGCCCTCAAAATTTGCCTTTGGCATAATTTTGAGATGGCTGAAATCATCATTTACGCCTGTTCAGGCAACGCAGGTTAATTAGGTGATTTTTAATAAACTGTTTGTTGCCTGAAAGGCTATGATGATTATTATGATTAGATACGATAAAAATTCGCTGAAAGCGGAGGAGTTTATCAATGACGGGGAGATTCTTGACTCCCTGAAATTTGCCGATGAAAATAAAAATAACCTTGAACTTGTCGATAAAATAATCGAAAAGGCAAGGCTCAAAAAGGGTATCAATCACCGTGAGGCAAGCGTTCTTTTAGTTTGTGAAGATAATGAGAGAATCGAAGAAATCTACAACCTTGCCCGTCAAATTAAGAAGGATTTTTACGGTGACAGAATTGTCATGTTCGCCCCTCTCTATCTTTCAAACTACTGCGTAAACGGCTGTGTCTATTGTCCGTATCATGCAAAGAACAAGCACATCTGCCGTAAAAAACTCACACAGGATGAGGTCAGAAAAGAAGTTATCGCACTTCAGGATATGGGACACAAGCGTCTTGCAATTGAGGCAGGAGAAGATCCCGTAAACAACCCGATTGAGTACATTCTCGACTGCATAAAGACCATTTATTCGGTCAATCACAAGAACGGTGCAATCAGACGGGTTAATGTGAACATTGCCGCAACAACCGTTGAAAATTATAAAAAGCTCAAGGAAGCCGGAATCGGCACATACATTCTTTTTCAGGAAACCTACAATAAAGAGAGTTATGAACAGCTCCACCCAACAGGTCCCAAGCACAACTACAATTACCACACCGAGGCAATGGACAGAGCTATGCAGGGCGGTATTGATGATGTGGGAATCGGTGTGCTTTTCGGGCTTGAGCTCTACCGCTATGAACTTGCAGGACTTCTTATGCACGCAGAACATCTTGAGGCTGTTCACGGTGTCGGTCCGCACACAATCAGCGTTCCCCGAATCAAGGCGGCAGACGATATAAATCCCGATGATTTTGACAACGGAATTGACGATGAAACCTTTGCCAAAATAGTCGCAATTATCAGAATTGCAGTTCCCTATACGGGTATGATTATTTCAACCCGAGAGAGCGAAAGCGTTCGCAAAAAGGTGCTTGAACTCGGCATTTCTCAGATCAGCGGAGGCTCACGCACAAGCGTAGGAGGATATGACGAACCCGAATCGGAAGAAGAAAATTCGGCTCAGTTTGATGTTTCCGACAACCGCAGTCTTGATGAGGTTGTAAGGTGGCTTATGAACCTCGGCTATATTCCGTCATTCTGCACCGCCTGTTACCGTGAGGGCAGAACGGGCGACCGCTTTATGTCGCTTTGCAAGAGCGGTCAGATTCAAAACTGTTGCCACCCCAACGCCCTTATGACGCTTGAAGAATATCTTGTTGATTATGCAAGTAATGATACAAGGAATGTCGGTCAAAAACTCATTGAACAGGAACTCGAAAAAATCCCCAACGAAAAAGTCCGCACCATTGCAAAAGAACATATCTTTGACATAAGAAACAACAATAAAAGAGATTTCAGATTTTGACGGAGGGTGTAATGGGAATGAATGATACACCGTCGTCGGAACGACTGCACATCGGATTTTTCGGCAGACGAAATGCAGGAAAATCAAGCGTTGTGAATGCGGTCACAAATCAAAATATGTCGCTTGTATCGGACAAAAAAGGCACAACAACCGATCCCGTGGAAAAGACAATGGAGCTTCTTCCGCTTGGTCCTGTTGTGATAATCGACACGGCAGGCTTTGATGACGGAGGAACTCTCGGCACAATGCGTGTTGAACGCACAAAAGCCGTGCTGAACCGTGTTGACATTGCCGTGCTTGTGGTTGACGGAACAATCGGAATGACCTCGGTTGAAAACGAACTTGTATCGCTTTTTGAAGAGAAGAAAATTCCGTATCTTATTGTGTTCAACAAGTGCGATTTGCTTGATAATACAACTGACGATAAAATTTTTGTAAGTGCAAAAAACAACACGAATATCGAACTCTTAAAGGATAAAATCGCAAAAGTTGTAAACGCACAAAAATCCGATAAAAGGCTTTGCGGTGACCTTGTTAATAAAAATGACTTTGTTGTGCTTGTAATCCCGATTGACTCCGCCGCCCCCAAGGGCAGAATAATTCTTCCGCAGCAGCAGGTTATCCGTGATTTGCTCGACAGCGGAGCAATCCCTGTTTGTGTGCGTGAAAGCGAACTTGCCGATACTCTGAAAAATCTCGGTACAAAACCAAAGCTCGTCATAACCGACAGTCAGGTATTTAAGCCCGTTTCGGAGATTGTGCCGAACGATATCAAACTGACCTCGTTTTCAATTCTTATGGCGAGGTACAAGGGATTTCTGAAAACTGCCGTAAACGGTGCAAGGGCAATTGAGTCGCTTAATGACGGTGACAAAATTCTCATCAGCGAGGGTTGCACTCATCACAGGCAATGTGATGACATCGGCACGGTAAAACTTCCCCGATTGCTGAAAAATTACACCGGCAAAAATTTTGAAATCGTGACAAGCTCAGGCAAAGGCTTCCCGAATAATTTGTCGGAATTTTCACTTGCAATCCATTGCGGTGCGTGTATGCTCAATTCAAGAGAGATAATCAGCCGAATGAACCGTTCGATTGAAAGCGGAGTTCCGTTCACAAACTACGGAATCGCCATAGCCTATATGCGTGGAATTCTCGACCGTTCAATTGAAATGTTTGATGAATAAAATAAAAATTCGGTATGTAAAAATACACACCGAAACAGATTGACATAATTAAAAATTGATGTTAATATATAAGTAGGGAAACGGCTTGAGCTGTTTCGCATCATCAATTTAAGTTTTTTCTAAAAAAACCGTCTTGTGCTGCAACACAGGGCGGTTATTTCTTTATGGTGAACACAATAAAAAATGTGAAAATTACTATCACAGCTATGTATTCCACGCAAACACCCCCTTTCATAAGGGAGTCGAAACAGCCGCCGCCGTTTCCTTACAAAGTGATTATATCAAATATATTGTTTATGTTCAAGTGCCGATTGTATATTACATAGCATCTGTAAATTTGCAATATTATTCTAATAAAGGCAATCCTACTTTACCGTAAGATTGCCTTTATTTTATGCTTTGTGATTTTCTCTTAAATCCGTTCTCTTGATTTTTCCGCTGATTGTTTTTGGGAATTCATCGACAATTTCAAGGTGCTGAATCCACTTGTAGCTTGCCATACGCTTGTTGCAGAAGGTCTTGATTTTGTTTTCAAGCTCCTTATCATGCGGTGCGCCGTCTGTCATTTTGACAATTGCCTTAATTGCCTGACCTCTGTCTTTGTCCGGAACACCTATAACCGCACATTCAAGCACATTCGGATATTGCATAAGAACATTTTCAACTTCAAACGGACCTACTCTGAAGCCTCTTGTTTTGATAAGGTCATCGGCTCTGCCGACATACCAGAAATATCCGTTCTCGTCCTTATATGCCGTGTCGCCCGTGTGATATACACCGTGTCGCCACACCTTTTCATAAAGATTTTCGTTGTTATAGTATGTGATGAAAATTCCGTGCTGTTTTCTGTCCTTTGGGGGGAATACAACAACTTCGCCTACTTCACCCTGCTTAACCTCGTTGCATTCATCGTCAACAATTCGTACATCATAAAGCGGAGTAGGCTTGCCCATTGAGCCTGCAATCGCCTTGTCACCTTTGAGATTTGCAAGCATAAGAACCGACTCGGTTTGACCGAAGCCCTCGCAAAGTTCAATTCCCGTCTGCTTAAACACCTCTTCAAAAACTTCATTGTTGAGTGCCTCGCCTGCTGTCGTAAGGTGAGAAAGTGCAGAAAGGTCGTACTTGTTCATACCTCTTTTAATGAAGTATCTGTAAACTGTCGGCGGTGCGCAGAAGGTTGTAACCTTGTACTTTTCCATTATACGCAACAGCTTGCCCGGAGAGAATTTGTCAAAGTCATAGACCATAACAGCTGAACCGCAGAGCCATTGACCGTAGATTTTGCCCCATGACGCTTTTGCCCAGCCTGTTTCAGCAACAGTGAGGTGAAGTCCGCCGTCTTTTACACATTGCCAGTATTTTGCCGTGATAATGTGTCCGAGTGTGTAGATATGATTGTGTTCAACAGCCTTAGGATAGCCTGTTGTGCCTGAGGTAAAGTAAATTACCATAGGCTCTTCTGCTTTTGTTTCAACTCTTTCAAGGGTATCGGGAGCGTTTTCAACTTCTTCGGTAAAATCAACCGCACCGAAAATCTGCCTTCTCGGAACAAAAACGGTTTCAAGCGTGTTCGGCTGAGATGCAACCGCAAGCATATCTTCGGCGGTAGTTTCATCGGGAGTGCAGACAGCTGCCTTTATCCCTGCCGTTTTAACACGATACGAAATGTCGCTTTGAGTCAGAAGATTTGTTGCGGGAATAATAACCGCACCAAGCTTGTGGAGTGCAGGGGCAACATACCAGTATTCGTAGTTTCGTTTCAGAATAACAAGAACCTTGTCGCCTTTTTTAATGCCGTGATTTCTGAAAACATTTGCAGCCTTGTTGCTCAGTCTGCTGATGTCGGAGTATGTGAAAATCTTTTCCTCTTTTTCGGGATTTGTCCACACAACTGCCGTGTCATTCGGCACAAGTTCTGCCATTTTGTCAACAACATCATAGCCAAAATTATAGTTTTCGGGAAACACAAGTTCAAAGCTTGTCAGTTTTCCGTTTTCATCGGTAGTTTCTTTACAGAAATTTTTGTATAACTGCATTTTTTACATCCTTATTTAAGTCGTTTTTTTGGTTTGCCTTTTCAATTAATATTGTATAACACAAACCCTTTTCTATACAATACCGCCCATTATGAAAAAACACGGACTAAAATTTATAATTATTCATCCACGGAATGTAGCTATCCAAATTTGCATAACACTATCCGCATATCGGTATATTGTGAATAACAGGAGCAAATTATTAACATTTTCAACACATTTATTCACATATCGTTTCAAGGAGTTGAAAGCCGTAAATCTGAATATTATACAGTTTTTAAACGGCAAAACAGTATGATGATACCCTGTTCTACAAATTTGCTTTTTTGCTTGCAATCGGATAAATAAAATATTATAATATAGGTTACAGTCTTGTTTCAAAAAGGTAACAGACTGACAGAGTTAAAGAGAATAAAGAAATAAAAATAGAAACAAAACATTTCAGAGGGAGAAATATATATGAGAATAGTTGTTCTTGCAGGCGGACTGAGCACAGAGCGTGAAGTTTCAATTTCATCAGGCACACTTGTTGCCGAGGCTCTCAGAAGCAAGGGACACGAGGTTGTTTTGCTTGATGTATTTATGGGCTATGAGGAAAACATCTGTGACATTGACGCACTTTTCAAGCAGAACTACAGCTTTACCGACGGAAATTCAATCGGTGACGATGTTGAAAATACAATTACAAATATCAAAGAGGCAAAGGAAAATCGCCTTGACAAAACATCACGCTATATCGGCAGAAATGTAATTGAAATCTGCGCCGAGGCAGACATCACCTTCCTTGCACTTCACGGCGGTGAGGGTGAAAACGGTCAGTTACAGGCAACGCTTGATTTGTTCGGAATCAAGTACACAGGTTCGGGATATCTCGGTTCTGCGCTTGCAATGAACAAAGGTCTTACAAAAAGCGTATTTATGCAGAAGAATATCAACACTCCGTCAGGTGAACTTTACAAGAACGAAAAGGACGCTCTTGCATGGAATATGTTCCCGTGCATCGTTAAGCCATGCTCGGGCGGTTCAAGCGTGGGTGTTTCAAAGGTTGAGAATGCAGATCAGTATAAAAAGGCTGTTAAAGAGGCTCTCAAATATGAGGACGAAATTGTTGTTGAGCAGTTCGTAACAGGCAGAGAATTTTCCGTCGGCCTTATCGGCGGCAAGGCACTTCCGCCGATTGAGATTGCTCCTAAGTCGGGAATGTACGATTATGCCGCAAAATATCAGGCAGGCGCAACAGTTGAAACCTGTCCGGCAGACATTGACGAAGAAACCGACAAAAAGCTCCGTGATGCCGCAACAGAGGCATACGAGGCACTTCACCTTGAAAGCTATGCACGAATCGACTTTCTTCTTGACAAGGGCGGTTTTACATACTGCCTCGAGGCAAACACTCTCCCCGGCATGACTCCCACAAGTCTTCTTCCTCAGGAGGCGGCTGTTGAGGGTATAAGCTATCCCGATTTGTGCGAAAAGATTATTGAAATTTCACTTGCAAAATATCCCAAAGAAAAATCTGATTTTTAATAAGAGGTTAGTATGAAAGACTTTACTCTTGCCGAAATCGCAAAGGCTTGCAACGGCGAATATGTCGGCGACGAATCGCTTAAAAACACAAAAATAACCTCTGTTGAGCGTGACAGCCGACAGGTGAAGAACGGAAGTCTGTTTCTTGCCATAAAGGGCGAGCGTGTTGACGGTCACGATTTTATCGAAAAATGCTTTGCACAGGGCGCTGTGTGTGCATTGTGCGAGAAAGCTCCCGAAAATGCGACAAAGCCTTGCATTGTTGTTTCCTCAACACTTGATGCCGTTAAGAAAATCGGCAAGGCATACAGAGAAAAATTCGACATTCCTGTTATCGGAATTTCGGGCAGCGTTGGAAAAACCTCTACAAAAGAAATGCTCTATGCCGTTCTTTCACAAAAGTTCAAGACCCACAAAACACAAGGCAATCTCAATAACGAGCTCGGTGTTCCGCTGACACTTCTTTCAATGCCCGAGGATACCGAGGCGGCTGTTATCGAAATGGGTATTTCCGATTTCGGTGAAATGACAAGACTTTCCGAAATGGTTCAGCCAACAATCTGCGTGCTTACAATCATCGGCGAATGTCATCTTGAAAATCTCGGCGACCGTGACGGTGTTCTCAAGGCTAAAACAGAAATGTTCAGAAATGCCCGTGAAAATGCAGATTTCATTCTCAACGGCGATGACGATAAGCTTTCAACCGTTAAGACCGTAAACGGCAAAGAGCCTGTTTTCTTCGGACTTGACGCAAAGAACGATTTTTACGCAAAGAATATAAAAAACAGCGGTGACGGCAAGGTTCTTGCAACACTCTGTTTTGACAATAATAATATTGATGTTGAAATTCCTGCAATCGGCACATATATGGTGACAAATGCTCTTGCGGCTGCTGCCGCAGGCAAGCTTCTCGGACTTACCGATGAAGAAATTGCAAACGGTGTCGCCTCGTACAAAACAGTAGGCAGTCGTGCCAATGTTATCAATACAGGCAAAATCAAAATTATTGACGATTGCTACAACGCAAATCCGACATCCGTCAGAGCATCTCTTGACACACTTTCAAATCTTGACGGCAGAAAGGTTGCAATCCTCGGCGATATGAAGGAGCTCGGAAGTGAGGAGTTGAAGCTCCACTTTGACACGGGTGTTTATGCAAAATCAAAGGGCATCGGTACGGTCATAACCGTAGGCAAGCTTGCAAAGGAGCTTGCAAAGGGTGCAGACGGCAAAGCGTTTGACACAATCGAAGATGCAAAATCCGAAATTCTTAAAACAATTAAAAGCGGAGATGTTGTGCTTGTTAAGGCATCACATTCAATGCAGTTTGAAAACATTGTTGAGTTTCTCAAACAGAATTTTTGATTTACCGCAAAAAAATGTTGACAAATCAAAAATACAGTCATATAATTGTCCTATAAAGAAAAAACCTGTGAGCAAGAATAGTAGGTTTTTCCAAAGCTTTCAGAGAGTCAGCGGTTGGTGTAAGCTGACAGCAGAGGATTTGCCGAATGGACTTGTGAGGGCGGGCCGAAAGCCTTTTGGCAAGTAGTTTCCGACGGAGCTCAACCGTTAAAGTGAGAGGCATATGTTAGTATGCTGTTAAAGCGGGCGTTTATCGTCAATTTGGGTGGTACCGCAGAAGTTGATTTTTCAAGACTTTTGTCCCTTGTGGGGACAAAGGTCTTTTTTGTTTATGTTTGAAACTTTTACCAAAGAAAGGTTGGTGTACGATGATTAAACCGTCTTACGATGAGGTGTTGAACCTCAAGGACAATTACAGCGTTATTCCGATTTACAAGGAAATCTACGCTGACGCATTTACCCCGATTAACCTGCTCAGAAAAATTGCAGGAAAATCCGACAAATTCTTTCTTCTTGAAAGTATCGAGGGCGGTGAAAAGTGGGCAAGATATTCATTCATCGGATTCAACCCCAAGGCAAGGCTTTCGTACAAAAACGGAACTCTCACGGTTACGGGCGAGGGTGCAAGAGTTGTTAAAACAGCAAAGCCGTATGATGCTCTCCGTGAGTATCTTGCCGATTACAAAACTCCGCATTTCAAAGACATTCCGCCGTTCACAGGCGGTCTTGTCGGCTATTTCGGTTACGCAATGATTTCTGTTGCAGAGCCTGTTTTAAAGCTCAAAAGAGGAGATACAAACGATTTTGATATGATGCTTTTCGACAAGATTATAGCCTACGATCATCTTAAAGAAAAACTCATTATCATTGTTAATATGAAAACAAACGACACCAAGGCGCAGTATGAACTTGCCAAAAAGGATATTGCAGAGATAATTTCGACAATCACATCTCCCGAACCCCTTCCAAAGCTTGAGAGTGACGGGAATGTTGAATTTACAAGCACATATTCAAAAGAAGAATTCTGCAAAATGGTTGAGAAAACCAAGGAGTACATCTTTGACGGCGACATCTTCCAATGTGTTGTTTCAAGAAGATTTGAGGCGGATTACAAAAATTCTCTCATCAATGCATACAGAGTGCTGAGAAGTACAAACCCGTCACCTTATATGGTTTATATGTCAATTGACGGTGACGAGATTATAAGCACCTCTCCCGAAACACTTGTAAAGCTTCAGAACGGAGTGCTTAACACATTCCCGATTGCAGGTTCTCGCCCGAGAGGTAAGACAGATACAGAGGACAATGCCCTTGCAGACGAGCTTATTCACGATGAAAAGGAGCTTGCAGAGCATAATATGCTCGTTGACCTCGGACGAAACGACATCGGAAAAATCTCCGAATTTAATTCGGTTAAGGTTACAAAATATCAGGAGGTTCTCCGCTATTCAAAGATAATGCACATTTGCAGTGAAGTTGAGGGCAAGCTCAAGGACGGACTTGACGCTTTTGACGCAATCGAATCCCTCCTCCCTGCCGGCACACTTTCGGGTGCTCCGAAAATCAGAGCCTGTGAAATTATTGAAGAGCTTGAAAGAACTCCCCGAGGTGTATACGGCGGAGCGCTCGGATATGTTGATTTCAACGGCAACCTCGACACCTGTATCGCTATCAGAATGGCGGTCAAGAAAAATGACAAGGTTTATGTTCAGGCGGGCGCAGGCATTGTAGCCGACAGCGTTCCCGAAAGCGAATACGAGGAAACCTACAACAAGGCTCTTGCTGTTATGAATGCAGTTAAAAATGCAGGGGAGGTAAACGCTTTATGATACTTTTTATTGATAACTACGACAGCTTTACCTACAATCTTGTACAGTTCTGCGGCAGCGTAAATCCCGATATCAAGGTTGTAAGAAACGATGAAATAACAGTTGACGAAATCAAAGAGCTTGCTCCCTCCCACATCATCCTTTCGCCCGGTCCGGGCTATCCGAAAGATGCCGGAATATGTGAGGAGGTTATAAAGGAGCTTGCGGGACAGTTTCCGATTCTCGGTATCTGCCTCGGTCATCAGGCAATATGCGAGGTTTACGGTGCAACAATCGCCCACGCAATAAAGCTTATGCACGGCAAAAAGAGCGATATCATTGTTGACACGAACAAGAAAATTTTTAACGGACTTCCAAAGGTTGTTGAGGGTGCAAGGTATCATTCTCTGATTGCGAAAAGAGATACGGTTCCCGACACACTCGAGGTAATCGCAGAAGACCGTGACGGCGAGGTTATGGGAGTTAAGCACAAGGATTTTGAGCTTTACGGATTGCAGTTCCACCCCGAATCAATTCTCACCTCACACGGTATGGAAATGATAAAGAATTTTATTACACTTTGCAAATAACACGGAAAGGATTGAAGTTTTATGATTAAAGAGGCAATAAAAAAGTTGGTTGCAGGCAATGACCTCACTTTTGATGAGGCGGCACAGGTTATGGACGAAATGTTCTCAGGCATAGCAACGCAGTCGCAGATGGCGGCATATCTCACAGCCTTGAGAATCAAGGGTGAAACAATTGATGAAATTACCGCAAGCGCACAGGTTATGAGAGAAAAAGCACTCCACATCAAGCCTAACCGTGATGTACTCGATATCGTCGGCACAGGCGGCGACGGTACAGGCACATTCAATATTTCAACAACAGCGGCATTTATAATTGCCGCCGCAGGAATCCCCGTTGCAAAGCACGGCAACCGTTCAATGTCAAGCAAAAGCGGTTCGGCAGACTGTCTTGAACAGCTCGGAATCAACATCAACATCACTCCCGAAAAGAGCGAAGAGGTTCTTAACAAGGCAGGCATCTGCTTTATGTTTGCACAGGGCTACCATTCATCAATGAAGTATGTAGGTCCTGTCCGTAAGGAAATCGGAATCAGGAACATTTTCAATGTTCTCGGACCTCTCACAAACCCTGCAGGCGCAGACCTTCAGGTAACGGGTGTGTATTCTGAGGCTCTTGTTGAGCCGATTGCACAGGTTTTTTCAAACCTCGGTGTTAAGAAAGGCTATGTTTTCTACGGCATGGACGGCATGGACGAGGTTACTCTCACAACAACAACAAAGGTTTGTGAGATTGACAACGGCAAGTTCAACACATTCATTCTCAATCCCGAAGATTACGGTCTTAAACTTTGTGCACCCGAGGATCTTGCAGGCGGTGACGGCAAAGAAAATGCTGAAATTACAAAAGAAATTCTCAGCGGTGAAATTAAGGACGCAAAGCGTGATATCGTTGTTCTCAATGCCGCGCTCGGACTTTGCACAGGCGGCAAGGCAGATTCAATTCAGGACGGCATAAAGCTTGCAAACGAAATTATCGACAGCGGCAAGGCTTATGCAAAGATTGAAGAATTTGCAAAGGCTTCCAACGAATAAAGGTGACACAATGATACTTGAAACAATTGCAGATGCCAACAGAGTAAGATATGAAGAAATCGAAAAACAAGTTCCGCTTGAAGTGATAAAGCAAAAAGCACTTTCAATGGAAGCAGGCAATGAATTTCCGTTTGAAAAGGCGCTTGCGGGCAAGGACATTTCATTTATATGCGAGGTCAAAAAAGCGTCCCCGTCAAAGGGAATTATCGCAGAGGATTTTCCCTATGTTCAGATTGCCAAGGATTATGAAAATGCAGGCGCAAGCGCAATTTCCGTTCTGACAGAACCGAAGTGGTTCAAGGGCGAAAATGCTTTTCTTGAAGAAATTTCAAAGAATGTAAGTATTCCGCTTTTGAGAAAAGACTTCACAGTTTGTGAATATCAGATTTATGAGGCAAAGACAATCGGTGCGTCAGCCGTACTGCTTATCTGCTCACTTCTTGACACGGACACAATCAGAAGGTGGATTAAGCTTTGCGACTCTCTCGGACTTTCGGCACTTGTTGAGGCTCACACAGCCGATGAGGTGTATTCCGCAATTGCCGCAGGGGCAAGAGTTATCGGTGTAAACAACCGAAATCTTCGTGACTTCACGGTGGATATAAATAACTGCACAAAGCTCCGTGAGCTTGTTCCCGACAACATTATTTTTGTTGCCGAAAGCGGAATTAAAACACGGGATGACATCAAGGTGCTTGAAAACGCAGGAGTAAACGCAGTTCTCATAGGTGAAACCCTTATGAGAAATCCAGACAAAAAAGCCGCACTTGACGAATTGTCGGGCAGAAAATAAAAAATTGATTTATAAGCCGTGTGCAAAGCACACCAATAACAGTAGGTGCGGTCATCGGCCGCCCGCCGTGTGTGAAACACACGAACGATATAAAAGTAATTAAGGGGAATCAAGATGACAAAAGGAAAATTCGGTATTCACGGCGGACAGTTCGTTCCCGAAACGCTGATGAATGCAATTAATGAATTTGAAGAGGCATACAACAAATACAAGGACGATCCCGAGTTTGTTGCAGAACTCGACACACTTATGCGTGAATACGCAGGCAGACCGTCACTTCTCTATTATGCCGAAAAAATGACAAAAGACCTCGGCGGTGCAAAGATTTATCTTAAGCGTGAGGACTTGAACCACACAGGTTCACACAAGCTCAATAACTGCCTCGGTCAGTGCCTTCTTGCAAAGAGAATGGGCAAAACAAGAGTTATTGCCGAAACAGGCGCAGGTCAGCACGGTGTTGCAACGGCAACCGTAGCTGCACTTTTAGGGCTTGAATGTGAAATCTTTATGGGCAAAGAGGACACAATCCGTCAGGCTCTCAATGTTTACAGGATGAAACTTCTCGGTGCAAAGGTCAATGCCGTTGAAACAGGCACGATGACTCTTAAAGATGCCGTAAACGAGGCAATGCGTGAATGGACAAACAGGGTTTCCGACACACACTATGTTCTTGGCTCGGTAATGGGACCGCACCCGTTCCCGACTGTTGTCCGTGATTTTCAGAGTGTAATCGGCAAGGAAATCAAGTCACAGATGCTTGAAAAGGAAGGCAGACTTCCCGATGTTGTTATGGCTTGCGTAGGCGGCGGAAGCAACGCAATGGGCGCTTTCTATGAGTTTATCAAGGATGAAAATGTAAAGCTTATCGGCTGTGAGGCAGCAGGCCTCGGCACAGATACTCCAAAAACTGCCGCTACAATCGCAACAGGCACACTCGGCATCTTCCACGGCATGAAGTCGTACTTCTGTCAGAACGAATACGGTCAGATTGCTCCCGTATATTCAATTTCGGCAGGTCTTGACTACCCCGGTATCGGTCCCGAACACGCAAACCTTGCCGACACGGGCAGAGCAAGCTATGTTCCCGTTACAGACGAAGAGGCTGTAAACGCATTTGAATATCTTTCGAGAACAGAGGGTATTATCCCCGCAATTGAAAGCGCACACGCAGTTGCACATTGTATAAAAATTGCCCCGACAATGGACAAAGACAAGATTATCGTAGTCAACCTTTCGGGCAGAGGCGACAAGGATGTTGCGGCTATCGCAAGATACAGAGGGGAGGATCTCCATGATTGATATTAAATCTGCATTCCAAAACGGCAAGGCGTTCATCCCGTTTGTAACAGCGGGTGATCCCGATCTTGAAACAACAGAAAAGCTTCTTATTGAAATGAGCAAAAACGGTGCCGATATCATCGAAATCGGTATTCCGTTTTCAGACCCGATTGCCGAGGGTGTTGTAATTCAGGAGGCTGACCTCCGTTCTCTTTCGGCAGGCACAACAACAGACAAAATCTTTGACATGGTAAAGCGTATCCGTCCGCAGATTGACGCCGTTCTTGCCGTTATGACCTATATGAATCCGATTTTCGTATATGGTACGGAAAGGTTTATGGCAAAGTGTCAGGAGTGCGGAATCTCCGCAGTTATCGTTCCCGACACACCGTATGAAGAAAAGCACGAGCTTACCGATTACAGCGGAAAATACGGCATTGATGTAATTTCTCTCATCGCTCCTACATCTCACGAGAGAATCAAGATGATTGCAAAAGAGGCAGAGGGCTTTGTTTACTGCGTTTCATCAATGGGCGTTACAGGCGTAAGAAGTGAAATCACAACCGATGTAGGCGAAATGGTAAGACTTGTTAAGTCTGTAAAGGATATTCCGTGTGCAATCGGTTTCGGCATTTCAACTCCGGAGCAGGCAAAGAAAATGAGCGAAAGTGCAGACGGTGTTATCGTTGGTTCTGCAATCGTGAAAATTATTGCAAAGTACGGCAAAGACAGTGTTAAGCCTGTTTGCGACTATGTTAAAAGTATGAAGGAAGCGATTTCGTGAGTACACTCGAAGAACTTCAAAGCGTAATTGACAAAAGCAAAAAAATAGTATTTTTCGGCGGTGCGGGAGTTTCGACAGAAAGCGGAATTCCCGACTTCCGAAGTGTTGACGGTCTGTACAATCAAAAGTACGATTATCCACCCGAGCAGATTCTCAGCCACACATTTTTTGTTCACAAAACAAGCGAGTTCTTCCGCTTTTACCGTGACAAAATGCTCTGCCTTGACAAAAAGCCGAACAAGGCGCACTATAAGCTTGCAGAGCTTGAAAAGGCGGGAAAGCTTTCGGCTGTTGTCACCCAAAACATTGACGGACTTCATCAGGCGGCAGGCAGTAAGCGTGTTTATGAGCTGCACGGAAGTGTTCTTCGCAACTACTGCATAAAGTGCGGCAAGTTCTATGACGCAGAATTTATCAAGAACTCTGCCGATATTCCCAAATGTACTTGCGGAGGTATCATAAAACCCGATGTTGTGCTTTATGAAGAGGGACTTGACGACAGCACGGTAACGGGTGCGGTCAACGCAATTTCAAAGGCTGACACGCTGGTTATTGCCGGCACAAGCCTCACGGTTTATCCGGCGGCTGGGTTTATTCGCTACTTCGGCGGCGATAATCTTGTGCTTATCAACCGTGATCCTACCCCAATGGACAAGAACGCAAATCTTGTGTTCCATGAAAAAGTGGGAGAATTGCTTGACAAAATTACCGTAAACATATAAAATTTATGCGGCGGGGAAATTTCTGTTATTTTTCTGTTACAGCATATAGATAAATAAAAAAATCAATACACAAGATGTTGTTGCAAAGCAGAGAAAACCGATAAAATCCGCATAAAATCCAACTTTTTTTGTAAAAAGACTTGATTTTTGCACATTCTTGTGCTATCATAATTCCTATATGACCGATACTTTAAGGAGGTGGGACAATGCCAAACATCAAATCTGCTAAAAAGCGTGTTAAAGTTATTGCTACAAAGACTGCTCGTAACAAGGCTACAAAATCTGCTCTCAGAACAGCTGTAAAGAAGGCTTATTACGCAGTTGACACTAACGCTGACAACAAAACAGAGGCAGTTCGTCTTGCTATTAAGAAAATTGACCAGGCAGCAGCTAAGGGTATTCTTCACAAGAACACTGCAGCAAGAAGCAAATCATCACTTGCTAAAAGACTTAACGCATCAGCATAAGTGCAATAAATCTTACAGGCTTAAAAGCAGAGAATATTCTCTGCTTTTTTATTTTGTTCTGTTGACATTTTTGTAAAAACTGTTAGAATATAAATAAAGATACGGCAGATACTACTGCCATACAAGCATACAAAATTTGGAGGCGACAGAATATGAAAAATCATAAGTGCAGATGGGCTTTAATTATCGGTATCATTTCTGCAGTTGCAGCTCTTTCTGCTGCTCTCACAGCGTTCTTTATCGTTAAGGATAAGCAGAAAAAAGATGACGAGGAGCTTATGGAATACCTCGACAGCTCAATTGAGTAATTATTGAGTAAATCTTAAAAGCCGAATGCGGACCGTTCATTTTTTGGGCGGTCCGTTTTTATGAAACTTCATTTTATTTTTTGTGGTGATTTTATGATACGGGAAGAACTTGACCGACTTCTCTGTGACGCCAAAAGCAACGCAGAACTCAAAGAAAAACTTCTGAAAACCGAACAGAGCGAAAATCCGATTGATAACTTCTGTTCCCTCTGCCGGTCGCACGGATACAAAATCAGTGCAGGCGAACTTTTTGCGCTCGGACTTGACGAAAGCGACACCAAGCTTCGCAGTGTGAACGGCGGCGGAGTGAACGCAATTGACGGCTGGGACGATGCCTACGAGCAATTTATTCTTACATTGAAATGGACATGACTATGAAACACTACTTCCCGAAATACTGCGAAAAATTCAGATGCATTGCGAACCTCTGTCCCGACAGCTGTTGCAGGGACTGGGATGTTGTTGTCGATGATACAAGCTTTGATTTTTATAATACAGTCAAAGGCGAGTTTGGTGACAGGCTTAGGTCGCTTATGACAATTGACGAGGACGGCGACAGAATTTTCATCAGGCAAGGTGAAAAATGCCCGTTCTGGAACAGCGATATGCTGTGCGACATTTACATCAATCTCGGTGAAAATCACCTTTGTCACACTTGTAAGGAATTTCCGAGAATCACTCAGGACTACACCGTTTTTTGTGAACATACGCTCTCGTTTGCCTGTCCCGAGGCGGCAAGGCTTATGCTTGAATCGGATTTTGACACAGGCTTTGCAACCGATATTCCGCAGGACTTACAGACCGATTACAGCACAACCGAGATGAATTTTCTGCTCTCTGCAAGAAAACGCACTTTTGAAATTCTCTCAGACTGCAAAATGTCCTTGTCCGAAAGATTGTGCAGACTTCTTGCCTTCAACGAGCGAGTGCAGAATATGCTTGACGATGAAATTTTTGATATTAAGGCTATGCCGACAGATGAATATAAAAAGCAAAGCTGCAAAGATGCGTTATTCATTTTTGATTTGCACAAAAGCCTTGATATCATGAGTAAGGATTGGATATGTGAGCTTGAAGCAACCGCCGATTTTGCAAAAAATAATACGCTGTCAAGCTGTTTTGACAAACCGCTTGCCGCCTATCTTGACTACTATGTCCGCAGATATTACCTTTCTGCAATCGACAGTTTTAATGTAATATCCACAATCAAGCGAATGGTCTGTGCATACATAGTGACCGCTTATGAACTTGAAAGGCTTGAAAATCCTACTCAAGCCGAAATTGTGAAAATTTTGCAGGGATATTCAAAAGAGGTTGAACATTCCTATGAAAACGGCGAACTCCTCGAAGATGAATTTATCTTCAATCCACTTTTTTCAACCGACAATTTAATAGGCATTTTATAAATAAATCCCGAACACATTTTACCGTGTTCGGGATTTGTTGTTTATTCTTTATTTTCGTCAGAATTTTTTTTGTTTCGTTTTTTCACGGAAACAATGTCGAGTTCAAACCAGAATGTACTGCCTTTGCCGAGTGTACTGCGAACGCCGTATCTTGCTTTGTGGCTGTCAAGAATACCCTTGACTATTGACAAGCCGAGTCCCGTGCCGATAACGCCACGCTTATGCTCCTTGTCAACCTTGTAGTAACGATCCCAGATGTATTCAAGCTTTTCGGGAGGAATGCCGTCACCGTGATCCGTTACCTCAATGAGAACCTTTTTGCCGTTTACCTTTTGCGTTACAATAACAGTTTTGTCTTCACCGACATAATTGACTGCATTGTTCACAAGATTATAGATTACCTGTGAAATTTTCAGTTCATCGGCAAAAATGTAAACATCTTCGTCACTCTCAAACAGAATGTTGTATCCGTCCTGTTCCTTGAGCTTTGCGTACCTTGTGAAAATATTCTTGATGCTGTCGGTAAGACAGAACTCCGATTTTTCGGGTTGAATTGAACCCGATTGAATCTTTGAGAGGTCAAGCAAATCGTTGACAAGTGTTGAAAGTCTTGTTGCCTCGTCAATAATAATCTGAATATTTTCGGGAGTGTTTTCACCGGGCAGGTCACGCATAACCTCGCCGTAGCCCGTAATCATTGTCAGCGGTGTTCTCAAATCGTGCGAGATGTTGGCGATAAGTTCTTTTTGCAATTTTTCGGTTGCGGCAAGCTCCGTTTTTGCGTAGTTCAGCGTTTCGTTGAGTTCCTCAACCTCAAGATATCCTCTTGCGTTAAAGTCAACATCATAGTTTTTCTTTGCAAGCTCCTTTGCCGCCGTGTTTGTCTTAGAAATCGGTTTCGCAATTCTGTAGCTTGCGTAAAGCGAAATTATAACGGCAAGAAGCACAAACACAACCGAAACGATTGCAAGCTGGTCACGGACGATTTCAACCGTGTTAGTCAGCGGTGTGATTGACGATGTTACAATCAAAAAGCATTCGCTGCCGTCCTGCAGATTGATAATGTCGGTGTAGACCATATTTTGAACATTTTTATCGGGAGCGGAAGCATACCGAATAGTATTCCTCTCGGCTGTGTCGGATGAAGAATATTCATCAAAAAACTGTCGCTCAAACTTGCCTTTAATGCTGTCCTCTTTGTAGTTACTTGTGATGAACAAATAATGTCCGTCATTTTCCTCTGCCAGCTTGTAGTATGAATAGACATCGTGATACTGAAAATTCAGGTTTGAAACGGGGTTGTCATATTCGCAACAATACTTCAATGTGAAAAGAGAAGTTGAATCGTAAACATATACCGAAAGTGAATTGTAGCTTGCAACATTTTCAATTGTTCCGAGAGCGTTTTTGTTTTCTTCAATCGACTTTGAAATAACCTGTGCGTTCTTTTCAACCTGTGAAGATTTTGTTGCCGTGTAGAACGATTCAAGAAAAAAGGTCTGGAACACCCACAACACGATTACAATTGCAAATCCGAACAGAAGAAAATAGCATAACAGCTTAAAATTCAACGGCAGATAATGGCGGTCAAATCGTTTGTTAGATTGTTTCAAAACGGTAACCCACCCCTCGAAGCGTTACAATGCATCTGCTGTATTCGCCAAGGCTCTTTCTGAGAAGCTTAATGTGTGTGTCAAGCGTTCTTTCGTCACCGAAGAAGTCGTAGCCCCAGACCTCGCTTATAAGCTTTTCACGGGTGAGTGCAAGTCCTTTGTTCTTTACCATATAGAAAAAGAGTTCGTATTCCTTTGGCGTCATCTCAATTCTTTTGCCGTCAATTGTAACGATTCTGGCTGAGAAATCAACCGAAAGACCTTCGTATGTAAATACATCCTTCTTCACATTCTCTTCGTTCTGAGCGCCTTGTGAACGCTTGATTACGGCATTAACACGCATCATAAGCTCCTTTGGCGAGAACGGCTTAACAACATAGTCGTCACTGCCAAGCTCAAAGCCGTGAATTTTATCGTACTCCTCGCCTCTTGCCGAAAGCATAATGATAGGTGTTTTCTTGAATTTTCTGATTTCCCTGCAAGCGGAAAAGCCGTCAAGCTCAGGCATCATAACATCCATTATAATAAGGTCAAAGTCCTCTTTGCGGCAAATTTCAATTGCCTGCATACCGTCAACGGCTTCTTCAACCTCAAAGCCCTCAAATTCGGCATATTTTCTGATAATCTGTCTGATTCTTGCCTCATCGTCAACAACGAGTATCCTGCTCATTTTTGTACGCCCCTTTTATTAAAATTATAAGCGTCGGTTAAGACGCAGTATATTCCGACTGTTACTCTATCATCCGAATGTGATAAAATTATGTTAATTTTCAATTTTGTTGGTGAAGTATCGCACGGCGAGCCGCCGTACCCCATTCGTGTAGATAGTTTGCAGTATTAAAAACATATTATGCCCGAGCATAGTATAGTTTTTTGTTTGTGCAATTCTGTAGGGGCGTTCATTGGACGCCCGCAAGTAAAGGTACAACTATTATAACAATCCGTTAAAATGATTATACCACATTTCATTTCTTATTGAAATACCGTTGAAAATAAATTATAATGTATAGTGTTAAAATTTGGTGCTAAATTCATATTAAGGAGTTCGGATATGGAAATAAGAAAAATCAAGGCGCAGACGGTATGCGATACGGTTAAAAAGCTGTTTACCGACTGCAACTATTTTATCGGCAAAGACATTATGTGCGCCCTTGAAACCGCAAGGGATAACGAAAGCTCGCCTGTAGGCAAAAGCGTACTTTCACAGATTATCGAAAACGATAAAATTGCGGCTCGTGAAGAAGTTCCGCTTTGTCAGGATACGGGTATGGCTGTCCTTTTTGTTGAATACGGTGACAGGGTTGTTATTGAGGACGGCAGCTTTGATGAGGCAGTCAACGAGGGCGTTCGCAGAGCCTATATTGACGGCTACCTTCGCAAGAGTGTAGTAAATGATCCTGTTTTCGACAGAATCAATACAAAGGATAACACTCCTGCAATTATACACACAAAAATTGTCAGCGGAAATCAGATTAAAATTACCGCCGGCGGCAAGGGCTTCGGCAGTGAAAATATGTCGCAGATAAAAATGCTCACCCCGTCAAAGGGCATTGAGGGCGTTAAGCAGTTTATTCTTGATACTGTTTTTCAGGCAGGTCCAAACCCCTGTCCTCCTATGGTTGTCGGTGTCGGAATCGGCGGTACTTTTGAAAGAGCCGCCCAGCTTGCAAAAAAAGCAACCTTCCGTCCGATTGATTCCAAAAATGAAGATGAACGCTATGCACAGCTTGAGGACGAGCTCCTTACCGAAATCAATAAAATGGGATTCGGTCCTGCAGGACTTGGCGGCAATACAACCGCAATCGGCGTGAATATTGAAACTTCACCCACACACATTGCAGGAATGCCTGTTGCGGTCAACATCTGTTGCCATGCCGCAAGACACGCAAGTGCAACGATCTGAGGAGGAAAAGCTGTGGAAAAGAAAATTACACTTCCGATTACGGACGAAGATATCAAAAATCTCAAAGCAGGCGACAGCGTTCTGCTCACGGGTTCAATCATCACAGGCAGAGATGCCGCACACAAAAGACTTTATGAATTGATTCAGAAGGGCGAAAAACTTCCCGTTGACATCAAAGGCGAGCTTATCTATTATGTTGGTCCTGCTCCTGCAAAGCCCGGTTATGCAGTAGGTCCTGCAGGTCCGACATCAAGCTATCGTATGGACAAGTACGCTCCGTCACTGCTTGACCTCGGACTCAAAGGAATGATAGGCAAAGGCGCAAGAAATAAAGAAGTTGTCGATGCGATTGTTCGCAACAAGGGCGTGTATCTTGTCGCAATCGGCGGTGCGGCGGCACTTATCGCCAAGAGCATCAAGAGCGAGGAGATTCTTTGCTATGAAGATTTAGGCACAGAGGCTGTTCGCAGATATGAGGTTGAAGATTTCCCGTGCATAGTTGCAATCGACAGCAACGGCAACAATGTCTATGAAACCGAACCGCCAAAGTATAGAAAATCGTAATTTTTAATTATAATTCAAATCGGTAATGGTTATAAAAAACGGGAAAACAATGAGCAGAATAAACTGCCTTGTTTTCCCGTTAATTTATTTTTTAGGTAAAGACTTAGTTTCGTTATTTAACTTGTCCAATTTATGTACGCTTTTGTTGTTTGTTAAAGATTTAAGCTGTTGTATTGCAGTGGAGTTAAGTTGTTTTAATCTTTCGTCTTGTGATACACCCTTTTCAATTAGCAACGCATTCAAACTTTCGAGGTTTGACAGAACAAGCAGTTGTTCTATTGTTGCATAATCCCTTATGTTTTCATTCTTTTTATCAGGGTTTTCATTTCTCCACTCAGAGGCTGTTTTTCCGAAAAGAGCCACATTTAATAGGTCTGCCTCATTTGCGTATATACGACTTTGATTGATTTTGCTTACATCAGGAGGTATTAGGTTTTGTTTTATTGCGTCAGTATGTATCCTGTAGTTTGCTTTGGATAACAACCTTTTTACATTCCAATCAAGTGTATCTTGGTGACTTTTTTCAGATTTTAATCTTTGGTAATCCTGTATAATGTATAATTTAAATTCAGGAGATACCCAGGACGCAAATTCAAAAGCAATATCTTTGTATGCGTATGTGCCACCATAACGACCTGACTTGGAAACTATGCCTATAGCGTTAGTCGTTTTAATCCATTTTTGAGGTGATAAAACAAATGAATTTGAACCCGACTCAATTTTAAACTGGTCGAATTCGACCAGTTTAAAATTTTGGTTATGAAGTTGTTCCCAAAGACCTAAAAATTCAATCGTACTGCGTACTCTCAACCAGTTCTTTATAACATCAGCCGGAAATTCAGGATTTTTATATTTTGCTATATCCGTGAGAGATATGTAATCTTCGTTATTTATTGAGGTAACAATTGATATTTCAACATCTTTTGCATGTATAGTACTTTTAAAATTTTCACCTTTAGCCATGGTTATACCTCTTAATTAAAAATTGAGTTTTCCCCTATGCACTTACTTTGCACAGCTTGCAATCGCCGATTTCTATAGCTCTTTCGAGGGTGTCGGTAAAATGTGTGACTTCTTCTGGGATGTCGCAGTAGAGGTACTGCTCATTCACGGCAAAATCTTCCGCCTCTCTCGACTGAACGCACACTTCATACATTCCGTTCGGGTGCTTATAGACCTCGTAACGAAACATTCTGTCATCTGTGTACATATCGTAAATCACATAGTCACGCATTTTATCACTTCCTCTCAAATGTATTATGTTGCAGATTGCAAACAGTATTTGGTTACTTCGTTTCTAAAAACTCCTGTACTCTTTCAAAAAGGTACGGCTGAATTGTAGGGTATGTCAAATTTTTTGGTATATCGTCAAAAAGATTAATCTTTTCAATTTCAAGTGGCGGCAGTTTTTCAAAACTGCGAATTTCCGCAAAATAGAGCATTCCGTAATCCGTGAATGAATAGATGCACACGGGATAGATGTCGAAATTCTTCGCCCCTGTTTCTTCCCAAAGTTCACGCTTTGCGGTTGCTTCAATATCTTCGCCGTCCTCACGGTGACCGCCCGGAATTTCATATGTATCACGCTCTTTGTGCTTGCAGAAAACCCATTTTCCGTTGTATCTCGCACCAATTACTGCGTATTTCAACGGCTTGTCTGCGTTGAGGTCGAAAAATTTAACTTTCATAGCTAATCCTTTTAATCAAAATATCTTACAAGCGAGATCACCTTGCCGAGCAAAGCGACTTCGTCAACTATAATCGGTTCAAAATTATCGTTTTCAGGCTGAAGTCTGAAGTGACCGTTTTCCTTGTAAAAACGCTTTACGGTCGCCTCGTCACCGACAAGAGCAACAACGATTTCGCCGTTCTCCGCAACAGGTGTGCGGTGAACAATTAAAATATCGTCAGGGAAAATGCCTGCGTTAATCATACTTTCGCCCTGAACACGCAGAGCAAAAAGCTCTCTGCCCCTTTTTAAGCTGTCGGGAACAGGTACATAACATTCAATATTCTCAACGGCAAGAATCGGATAACCTGCCGCAACTCTGCCCAAAACGGGAACATCGGTGTTTTTCTCCATGCCGTTAATCTGAATACAACGGTTCACGCCGTGTTCTCGTGAAATAAGACCTTTTTCTTCAAGTGCCTTGAGGTGGTGGTGAACGGTTGATGTTGAACTCAGTCCCGTTTCTTCGCAGATTTCACGAACTGACGGAACTCTGCCCTCGCCTGCACATTCTTTTAGATAATCGAAAATTTTCTGTTGGCTTTTGCTTAAAGGTTTCATATCGCAACGCCCCTTGTTTGTAATTACAGTATGATTGTACCATATATTTTCGGAAAAATCAAACATTTGTTTTATGTTTTTGAAAAAATTTTTTATTTCGTCGAATAAATAAAGAAATTATTTGAGTTTTGATTGATTAACAGAAAAAACAGATGCTTTTCATTCCGATTTCAAAAAGGGTTCACACAGTTTTCATATTTGCATTGTTTAATATAAGCGTACTCAGAAAGACGGAACCGCATCCGTCAGAGTATAATTGTTCTACCCTCCTCAATGCGAGTCTGAACAAAGACTCGTAATTGTACCCCTCATTTTTTAAAGAACATAAGAAAGCACCGGGTCGCCGCAAGCCCGGTGCTTTCGTCGTTTAAGGACAAATTAATTGCAACACTGCAGCGGTGAACAATTGCAAAGCCACGCTCGGCATAATAGTTTTTAATATTGCAAACTATCTGCACGAACGAAAATAAACACGAACCGGACAATTACAAAGTCACGCTCGGGCATAATAGTTTTTAATATTGCAAACTATCTACACGAACTAAAATAAACACAAACTAAAAAATTGAATTATCATCTGCACTATGATACAATATATATAGTAAAGTGAGGTGCTTGTATGCTTGAGAACAAACTCGGATTGACTTCTTCTGCGGAGCTTGCTCGTGAAGAGGAGCGAATCAGTAAGAAAAAGGCGGCAATGCTTTTTGAAAATCACATTTTTGACAACCTTGAAAGCGGAAAGTTTTCGACATTACAGACAATCCACAAGTACCTTTTTGACGAAATCTACGATTTTGCGGGAAAGTTGAGAACCGTAAACATTGCAAAGGGCAATTTCAGATTTGCACCTTTGATGTACATTGAATCAGCTTTGAAAAATATTGATGAAATGCCACAGAGCAATTTTGATGAGATTATAGAAAAGTATGTCGAAATGAACATTGCGCACCCATTCAGAGAGGGCAACGGTCGCAGTACACGAATCTGGCTTGACCATATGTTGAAAACGGAAATCGGCAAGGTTATCGACTGGAGCAAGGTTGACAAGGAAGATTATCTGCTTGCAATGGAGCGCAGTCCCATACGGGATATTGAGATAAAATATGTTCTGAAAAACGCATTGACCGATGAAATTGACAGCCGTGAGATGTACATGAAAGGCATTGACCACAGCTATTATTATGAGGGCTACACAGCGTTTAAAGCGGACGAACTTTTGTAAATTCAAAATTGAAAATTGACGGCGAGTCGCCGTTCCCAGTCCGAGAAGATAGTTTTGATAGGGGCAAGAGTAAAATGCCCAAATGAAAATGTTTATTGAAAATTGTGCAGACAATAACAATGCTACGCTCGGGCATAATTGGTTTTTAAACATTGCAAACTATCTACACGAACGAAAAAATATGAACATAAAAATAATGGACAGCAGAAATAAAATCTGCTGTCCGATTTGTTTTTTATACATATACATATATAGTTATTTTCTTTTTCTTATAAACCAATATATCAAACCAAGCGCAACGAGGAAACCGCCGAGGACGCAACGGAAGATGATATTAAGCGTACCCTCAAACATTGGGTAGCCTGCAAAGGTTCGCAGTCCGTACCACACGGTCATGAAGATAAAAAACACAGCCATTAAAACTGCAAGCAAGCCCTGATGTTCGTGGCGGTATTTAATTCCTACGATAATCATTAATATTGCAAGAGCCGCCCAAAGCCATACATACATATTCTGAAGAAATTCGCCCATAAAATTCACCCTTAAACATTACTGATAAGTAGATTATAGAGTATCCTCGGCACAATGTCAAACCGTGTTATGTGAAGATTTTCTGAAAACGAAAAATTTTTTCAAAAACGCTTGACTTTTACTGACTTTGGTATTATATTATGAGTATAGCAATTAGCACTCACCTATCGAGAGTGCTAAAACAGCAAAAACCGACACGAAATGAGGTGAACGGTATGGAGCTGGCTGAAAGAAAAAAGAAAATATTATCGGCAGTAATTGAAAGCTATATCAACACAGGCGAGCCGATTGGTTCAAAAGCGTTGATTAACGAAACGGGACTTGAGGTTTCATCGGCAACGGTGCGAAATGACCTTGCAGACCTTACAAATAAAGGCTACTTGGTTCAGCCGCACACCTCGGCAGGACGAATTCCAACGCTGCAGGGCTACAGATACTACATCGACAATCTGATGAAAATTACCCCCGTAACCCAAGGCGGACGGGAATATGTTGAATCCGAGCTTTACAAAAGCGCAGATTCCCCCGAGAGTATTCTCAAAGAGGCAAGCGGTGTTATTTCAAGGCTGACAGGCTGCACGGCGGTAACAACAACACCTTCGGGTGAGGAAAGCAGAATCCACAGAATAAGATTTGTTCAGACGGGTTCGCACACGGCAATGGCTGTTGTGATTGCCTCAAACGGAATCATAAAAACAAAGCTGTTCCGTTGCGATTTCCTTTTGAATCCCGAACTTTTGACCGTGTTTGACAAGGCATTTAACGAAATCTTTTCGGGAATGAAGCTTTCATCGGTCAACCGACCGTTCATACAGACAGCGGCGGCAAGGCTCGGTGAACTTTCAATGTTTACCCCGGGAGTGCTTGTGGCAATTATGGAGGCTTGTGAAACGGCAAAGGAAGTCAGCGTTTATCTCAGCGGTGTGACAAAGCCGTTGTTTATGTCCGATGTCAATTTTCTTAACGCGCGAAATGTTATGGAGTTTTTGAACAACAGACACGACCTTGCGGAAATGCTTGAAAATCTTCCGCTTGACACCTCCGTCAGTATAGGCGGCGAAAACAGCAGAACAGAGCTTGCAGGGAGTGCGGTAATCTCCACACGATACCGACTTGACGGCAATCCGTCAGGCGTGCTTGCGGTGATAGCACCCGTGAGAACGGACTACGCAAGAGCAATTTCAATTCTTGAATGTGTGTCCGAAAGCGTTAGCACTCTTATTGATGAGCTGATAGAAATATGATAAATAAAAATCCTTGAAGGAGGATAAAGATGACTAAGAAAAAATCCGAGAAAACCGAAGAGAAAAAGGTTTCCGAAGAAACAGTCGCAGAAGAAACCGAGACTGAAAATACCGAAGAGCCTGCAAAGGATGAAAATGCGGATAAAATCAAGACTCTTGAAGATGAGCTTTCGGCACAGAAGGATAAGTATATGCGACTTGCCGCCGAGTATGACAATTACCGTAAAAGAACGGCAAACGAAAAGCTTTCAATCTATGACGATGCAACTTCAAAGGCTTGTATCGAGCTTCTTCCCGTTGCAGACAGCGTAACGCTTGCTCTTGCAAATCTGAAAGACGCCGATCCCGATATCATCAAGGGTATTGAGCTTATTTCAAATCAGCTTGCAAAGAGCTTTGAAAAGCTAAAGATTGAGTCCTACGGCAAAGCAGGCGATGCATTCGATCCGAACTTGCACAATGCGGTTTCAAAGATTGAGGACGAAAACCTCGGTGCCGACACAATCGCAGCCGTTTATCAGACGGGTTACAAAATCGGCGACAAGATTATCCGTCACGCAATGGTACAGGTTGCCAACTGTGACTGATTTCATATATAAATATTCAGCAGAAAACACACAAACAAAAACAATTAAAAATTCAATTGGAGGAATTTATCATGGCTAAGACAATAGGTATAGATTTAGGTACAACAAACTCATGCGTAGCAGTTATCGAAGGCGGCGAGCCTGTAGTTATCGCTAACGCAGAAGGTGCAAGAACAACTCCGTCTGTTGTTGCTTTTTCAAAAGACGGTGAAAGAATGGTTGGTCAGGTTGCCAAGCGTCAGGCTATCACAAACCCTGACAGAACAGTTGCATCAATCAAGAGAGAAATGGGTACTGCTCACAAGGTAACAATTGACGGTAAGAGCTACACTCCACAGGAGATTTCAGCAATGATTCTTCAGAAGCTTAAGTCAGATGCAGAGGCTTACCTCGGTGAAACAGTTACACAGGCAGTTATCACAGTTCCTGCATACTTCACAGACGCACAGCGTCAGGCTACAAAGGATGCCGGTAAGATTGCAGGTCTTGATGTTAAGAGAATCATCAACGAGCCTACAGCAGCCGCTCTTTCATACGGTGTAGATAAGGAAAAAGACCAGAAGGTTATGGTATATGACCTCGGCGGCGGTACATTCGATGTATCTATCATCGAAATGGGCGACGGTGTTCAGGAAGTACTTGCAACAGCAGGTAACAACCGTCTCGGCGGTGATGACTTCGATAAGAGAATCATCGACTGGATGGTTGCATCATTCAAGACAGAAACAGGCATTGACCTTTCACAGGATAAGGTTGCAATGCAGAGATTAAAAGAGGCTGCCGAGAAGTCAAAGATTGAACTTTCAGGTGTTACAACTTCTAACATCAACCTCCCGTTTATCACAGCAGACCAGACAGGTCCTAAGCACCTTGACCTTACTCTTACAAGAGCAAAGTTTGACGAACTCACATCAGACCTCGTAGAAGCTACAATGGGTCCTGTAAGATCGGCTCTTCAGGATTCAGGTCTTCAGATCGGTCAGATTGATAAGGTTCTTATGGTCGGCGGTTCTTCCAGAATCCCTGCTGTTCAGGACGCTGTTAAGAAGCTTATCGGTAAAGAGCCGTTCAAGGGCATCAACCCTGATGAATGTGTTGCTATCGGTGCCGCTATTCAGGCAGGTGTACTCGGCGGTGAAGTTGAAGGACTTCTCCTCCTCGATGTAACTCCGCTTTCACTCGGTGTTGAAACAATGGGCGGTGTTATGACAAAGATTATCGACAGAAACACAACAATCCCAACAAAGAAGAGCCAGATTTTCTCAACTGCCGCTGATAATCAGACACAGGTTGAAATCAATGTCCTTCAGGGTGAGCGTGAATTTGCCCGTGATAACAAGCAGCTCGGTCTTTTCGCTCTCACAGGCATTGCTCCTGCAATGCGTGGTATTCCGCAGATTGAAGTAACATTTGATATTGATGCCAACGGTATCGTTAATGTATCTGCAAAAGACCTCGGTACAGGCAAAGAGCAGAAGATTACAATCAGTAACTCAACTTCAATGAGCAAGGAAGATATCGACAAGGCTGTTAAGGAAGCTGAACAGTTTGCCGCAGAGGACAAAAAGCGCCGTGAGGCAGTTGACGCTAAGAACGAGGCTGAAAACATTGTTTATCAGGCAGAAAAGCTCGTCAGCGAAAGCGGTGACAAGATTCCCGAGAATGACAAGAACGCAATCAACACAAAGGTTGCAGCTCTTAAAGAGGCTATTTCAAAGGACGATGCCGCACTCATCGGCACAGCTAAGGAAGACCTCCAGAAGACTCTTAACGATGCTGCCGCTAAGCTTTATCAGCAGGCTGCTCCGCAGGGCGGTGCTCCCGATATGAACGGTGCTCAGCCAAACGGCGGTAATCCTACAGGCAACAACGGCGGAGATCCTAATGTATATGACGCTGATTTCACCGATGTTGACGATAACAAGTAATTTATGTTAGAATAACATATAGTCAAAGGAGCTGTTATATGGCGGCTCCTTTTGGCTGTATAAGACGATAACCGGCTTGCAATATTGCGTGATTTCGGTATTTTGACAAAGGTGAGAGTAATATGGCAGACAAAAGAGACTACTACGAGGTGCTTGGCGTTCAAAAGGGCGCAAGCGACGATGAAATAAAAAAGGCATACAGAGCCTGTGCCAAAAAATATCACCCGGATTTGCATCCCGGCGATAAAGAATGCGAGGAAAAATTCAAGGAAGTAAACGAGGCTTATGAAGTTCTTTCCGACTCCGATAAAAAGGCTCGTTACGACCAGTTCGGTCACGCAGGCGTTGATCCCAACTACGGCGCAGGTGCAGGCGGAGCAGGAAGTCCGTTCGGTCAGGGTATTGATATTGACGATATCTTCTCAAGCTTTTTCGGCGGATTCGGTGGCAGACGCTCCAACAATGCAAACGCTCCTATGCGTGGCAGTGATATTGAAACTACGGTTTACATTTCATTTGAAGAGGCGGCAAAGGGTTGCAAGCAGACAATCAACTATTCATGCGTAACAACCTGTGACGACTGTCACGGAACAGGCGCTCAGCCCGGCACAAGCCCCAAGACCTGTTCGTCATGCGGCGGTTCGGGCAGGGTAACAATCAACCAGAGAACACCTTTCGGTGTTGTCCAGACTCAGCGTACCTGTGATGCCTGTCACGGCAGAGGTAAGATTGTTGACAATCCGTGCAAAAAGTGCGGCGGTTCGGGAAAACAGCGCAGGAACAAGACTGTTGATGTAACAATTCCGGCAGGTATCAAGGATCAGCAGATTCTTAATGTAAGCGGCAGAGGTAACTCAGGTACAAACGGCGGTCCTGCAGGCGACCTTCATGTTTATGTAAATGTTCGTCCGCACCCTGTTTTTGAACGCAGAGGTGACGATGTGTGGTGTGAAGTTCCGATAACCTTTACACAGGCGGCTCTCGGAGCAGATGTTGTTGTTCCTACTCTTGACGGCAAGGTTTCCTACACGGTTCGTGAGGGTACACAGCCGGGTGATGTTTTCAGACTCAAGGGCAAGGGTATTCAGCGACTCGGCGGCAGAGGCAGAGGCGACCAGTATGTAAGAGTTACCGTTGAAGTTCCGAAGAATCTTAACGGCAAGCAGAAAGAGCTTATAAAACAGCTTGACGGCGCAACAGGCGACAAGAACTACGCAAAACGCAGAAACTTCTTTGATAAAATCAAGAAGATGTTCAACGAGTAACACAGAATAAATAAGATTTGTGGGGCATTTGTCCCCACAAATTTTTTATACGGCGTGTCGCCGCTCCTAATTTGAGCAGATAATTTGTTGTGCAAAAAACATATTATGCCCGAGCATACAATTGTGATTGTCTGAACAATTTATCCGCCCCTATATTACAAACAAAAATATCGGCATAAAATGCCCGTGAATCAGAGGTTAAAATGGAATCCTGGACAGAAATAAAAATATCCGTTGACGCAAAGGATATTGACAGAGCAAGTGATATTGCAAATGTCGTAGTTCCCTACGGCATCTATATTGAAGATTACACAAACCTTGAGCAAGAGGTTGAGGACATTGCCCATATTGACCTTATTGACGAGGATTTGCTTGCAAAGGACAGAAACAAGGCTTTTGTTCACATTTATCTTGAACCCGATGTTTCGCCGTCAGAGGCGGTTGCATTCCTTTCGGAACGCTACAATGCGGAGGGTATAAAGCATTCAATTGAACTTCTTGACTGCCTTGAAGAGGATTGGAGAAACAACTGGAAAAAATATTTCAACCCGATTGAAGTCGGTGAAAAACTTCTTATCCGTCCGAGCTGGCGAGATGATTACGATGCAGGCAACCGCAAAGTTCTCAACATTGATCCGGGCCTTGCGTTCGGCACGGGCGGTCATGAAACCACAAGGCTTTGCCTTGAAATGTGCGAAAAGTACCTTAAAGAGGGCGATTCTGTTCTTGATGTGGGTTGCGGCAGCGGTATTCTCGGTATTGCAACATTGCTTTTGGGTGCTGACCGTGCCGTCGGTGTTGACATTGACGAAACTGCGGTGAGAACTGCGGCTGAAAACGCAGAAATTAACGGCGTTGCTGACCGCTTTACAGCTATCTGCGGCAGCTTTACCGACAAGGTCGAGGGCAAGTATGACATTGTTCTTGCCAATATTGTTGCCGATGCGATTATGTTTCTCTCAAAAGGCATTAAGGACTTTATGAAGGACGATGCCGTTTACATTATGAGCGGTATCATCGACACTCGTGCCGAAGAAGTCAAGACATCCGTAAGTCAGTATTTTGACATCATCGAAGAACATCTTGACAACGGATGGGCTTGTTTTGCCGCACGGCGTGCCGCTGTTCCCCGTTCGTGAAGATAGTATGATATAGAGAAAATTATTATGCCCGAGCGTAGCATAGTGATTGTTTGTACAAATATTTACAAAAACAAAACAGCTTTCCGATTTTGAGTTCGGAAAGCTGTTTTTAATTTACATTAACTTTTTACTTGATTATCTCATATGACAAATTGTTTTCTTTTGCATATGCTTCGGCGGCTGAACCTTTTTTGCAATACATTTTAAAGCCCTTGAGCGGAACACTGTCATAATTGTCATCAACATCCATACCAAGACCGCAATTATCCATTTCCTTTACGGAATCGGGAACCGTAACACTTTTAAGGTTCGTCATAGATGTGAACGCATCGCTTTCAAGAACCTTTACACCGTCGGCAATTTCAAGCTCGTATATATTGTCATTGAAGCTGAATGCAAACGAATCCACAACCTTAACGGTTTTCGGGATAACCACTTTAACCTTTACATAGGATAGATAGACCCCGAAGCTTGAAATTTCAACAACATCCACACCGTCAATCTGTTCGGGGATATTGATTGTAATTTCTGTGACTTCCTTGTAGGAGTGAGACAGATTATTGTAGAAGTAATCATCGTCCACGCCCATGATTTTCCAACCCTCATAATCATCACTTTTACAATATGTAACATGAGATTTGGTATCCGTAAGGTAATCGTCCTCGTCAATGTCGGAGGTTGCACTGTCCGAATCAAATGCCGGAACAGTTGTTTCTTTGTCAAAGTCCTTTGAAATATAGCTTGAAGCATCGTCAATTGCTTTGTCGATATGCTTATCTACAGTTTTGGCAAGGTTCGGAATAATGTTGCATGCCACAACAGAGATAATGACAATCAAAAGTAAGATAATACCTGCAACGACGCTTGTTATAATAACAGCAGTCTTTTTGCCCTTGTTATTACCGCCGTTAGGTACATTTGTAAACTGCTGACCGCCGTAGCTGTTTTGATTCGGATTACCGTATCCGTTGTTGTATCCCTGATTGTACTGCTGATTATTATTTTGGTTCACCTGATCGTAGCTCTGATTCTCTGTGTTATAGTCATAATTCGGCTGTTCGGGTGTCGGATTTTGACCAAACGAATCAATGCTGTTTGTTGCATTTTCCTGTGTGTTGTTCTGAGTGAGAGGTGATCCGCAGTTTTCGCAGAACTTACCGTCAGACTCATGACCGCATACGGGACATTTCATATTGTTTACTCCTCCGGTTTGTAATTGTGAAATTGTGTCTGCTTATTATAGCAGAAAAAGCAAAATATTGCAAATGCTTATTTGCTAAGTTTTTTTTCGATTATTTCTGCCGCTTCGTCAAGATAGTTTCCTTCAAAAAATTCAATCTTCCCCTCGTCAACACATTTTGCAAGTTCGGGATCAATCGGAAGCTTTGCAAGCACCTGTGTGTCATATTCCTTTGCAACTTCCTCAATGCGGCTGTCGCCGAAGATGCTGTGTTTCTTTCCGCAATCGGGACACATGAACCAGCTCATATTTTCAACAAGACCTAAAATCGGCACATTCATCATCCTTGCCATTTTAACGGCCTTTTGAACTATCATTGAAACCAGCTCCTGTGGTGACGCAACAATAACAATGCCGTCAATCGGCAGGCTCTGAAATACCGTAAGCGGAACATCGCCTGTTCCGGGAGGCATATCAACAAACATATAGTCAACATTTTCCCAGATTACATCTTTCCAAAACTGCTTTACCGTGCCTGTGATAACCGGCGAACGCCACACCACGGGATCGGTTTCATGTTCAAGAAGAAGGTTTATGGAAATCATCTTGATTCCCGTTTCGGTAACAACGGGGAAAATTCCCTCATCGTTGCCTCTGCATCTCTCATGTACTCCGAATGTCTTTGGAATTGACGGACCTGTGATATCTGCGTCAAGAACAGCCGTACTTTTACCGAGTCGGTTAAATGTTACTGCGAGCATTGAGGTTACAAGGCTTTTGCCTACTCCGCCCTTGCCCGACACAATGCCGATTACCTTTTTTACGCTGCTGTATTTATTAAGTTCTTCGTGCAAATTCTGTTCCTTGCTTTTGCAATCCGAAGAACAGCTTGAACAATCGTGGGTGCAACCCATTTAAAACATCTCCAATTTCATAAATTCATTTTATCAAAAGAAAACAATCAGTTTTCTTCAACATACGGTTCATCGCCGCCGCTCTCGTATGACTGTGTCGGCTGAGTGTCATCCGAAGTCTGTGACGATTCGGTAACACTGATATCACTGCTCTGCTGCTGCTCTGTTTCAGGCTGATACTCTGTCTGCGGTTCAGTTTGAACAGGCGCTTCTGTTTCAGGCTGATATTCAGTCGGCGGTTCATATGTCGGTTCTTCCGTGTAAACGGGAACATAGTTGTCATCGCCGTATTCCGTTGTAGGCTGTACCGTTGTCACCTGTTCCGTTGACGGTGCTGTGGAAGCCTTGTTATTATTTTTCTGTGAACTGCATTGTGTAAATGCAAAAACAACGGCAACAATAAGGCAGATTACAGCCGCAATTGTTAAGATAACCGCCACATTACGGCTCGTTCTCTTTTTCTTTTTAACAACCTTTTTACGCTTTGGGTGTATCGTTGATTTTGTGTAGTAGTTACCAATATCGTCAGATGAAAGGTCATACTGAAAATCCTTTGTAGCCTTTGACACCTGCTCCCCTGTCTGAGAATCAAAATTGTCGCCATAGTCGGGAGTCTGTGTGCGGTCATCTCTTTCCGACGGCATTTTTACGGGAGTTTCCATATCGTCCTCAAAGTCGATTTCCGGCATCTGAACGGCGTCTTCGTCATAATCGCCGACAAATTTTACATCATTGTCAAAGTTATCGCCGTAATCCTCCTGAATATCGGAAGATCTTTCGGGGGCATTGTTTCTTCTTGCAGGAAACGCAACCTCGTCATCAAAGTTGTCAGGCTCATAATCCTTGTTTCTATTATATTTATTGTTATCGTCCATTATGTAATTCTCCTTTGAAAGAAAAATTTTGAAACAGAAAAAATACGGTGCATTTATTCTGCACACCCCGTACCAAAATAATAAATCAGCCGTGACAATTTGTCAACTGAATATTAGGACTGTTAAGTTTAAAAGCATAATTTTTGCCATATACAAAAAGTACCCGCACAAGCCGTGCAGGTACTCGTCGATTTAAGAAAAATCAGCAGTGAATCAAGCGTCTTCACCGTTATCGGTTTCGTCTGTTGATTCGCCTTCATCCTCGGAAGCTTCCTCTGTTTCAACCTCTTCGGATTCTTCAAATGCAGTATCTTCTGCGTTTTCGTCATCTGCAAGATCAGCCTCAATGCCTCCCTGAACAGGGTTGCCTGTTTCTTCTTCAACAGCCTCATCATCGGCAACTTCAAAACCGCTGAGGAATGAGTAAGGAATTCCGTAACCGAGTGCGATACTTGCAAGCGTTACAATAACGCTTAATCCCGAGCCGTTTGCATTTGAAAATACATCATAAAGCGGAAGTCCCGGAGCAAGGGAAGCAACGATTATGTAGAGTGACGGGAGCACCATTACAATAAGTGTAACGAGCGAAAAACGCTTTACCGCCTTGCCGTCACCGACACGGGTTGCATAGAACATCAAAAGACCGAACACAGCATACACAAGAATCGGAATGATTGAACCGAGTGGCTGTGAAAGGGCTGATGCGTACTGTGAGAAGAAGTGTGCGCAAACGATAAATGCGATGATCAGAAATGCAGAGAAAAACAGATTGATTGTATCTCTTTTAGTAGGTTTTTTCATAATATGTCCTCCGTACATACGTTATTGGTTCAAGTTTAACATTGAAATGTGACAGTTTTGTGAACAAACAATGATATGTACATTAGAATAAGGTAAATAAGGCGTAAAAAACGCAACCGCCTTTTGTTTGACAAAATTCGTAAGGGAGTTTATCATAAATCATAAAGGGATTATGCAACTGATTTTTACATAAAGTGTAAAATCAGGTTGGTAGAAATTGCGTTACATATGAAATATACTTAACTCAGGAGGTATGAAAAGTATGATTGGTATGAATTTGAAGTATCTTCGGAAAAAGTACGGATATTCACAGGAGGACCTTGCGGAGAGGCTTGAGGTGTCAAGACAGTCTGTTGCAAAGTGGGAAAACGAGGAATCTCTTCCCGATGTTGAAAAATGCGTGACGATGGCGCAGATTTTTGAAACTACGGTAGAAATGCTTCTTGTGTGTCCTTTTTACGAGGAAGAATCTGACGCACTTACTTCCGACGGTGACGGAAAGTACATTTTCGGCATTGTTAAGGTCAGCGAAAGAGGACAGATTACACTCCCTAAACACGCCAGAAAGGTGTTCGGAATTGAGGCAGGCGACAGACTTCTGGTTCTCGGTGACGAGAAAAAAGGTATGGCACTTGCAAAAATAAAAAATCCCTTTGATAAGTTAATGAAGTAAAATTTGACTTGAATCCCTTTTATCCTGAATTGAGGAGAAAATATGTACGCAATAAAAACAGAAAAACTTACAAAAAAATATAAGGAAAAAACGGCTGTATCAAACCTTGACCTTAAAATCAACGAGGGCGAAATGTACGGTTTGCTCGGAGTCAACGGTGCAGGAAAAACAACAACAATGAAAAGGCTGTCGGCGGAATTTGCGGTGCATTGCTCACAAACCTTTCGGCATGGTTTTCAAACATTTGGTTCGATACTGCAATGGTTGGCGGTTGGTTCAAAAACCTTGCAAACGCACTTCCGTTTGCCCATGCCGTAAACGCTGCAAGGAATGCAATTTCGGGCAACTATTCGGACATTATGCCCGAACTTATCCCCGTCTGCGGATATGCGGTTGTGTTGCTTGTTCTGGCTGTGGTCGTCTTTTCCGTTATGATGAAAAGGAATAAATAATTGATGAATCCAAACGGTAAAGCCTTGTTAAAAGAAAACAAAAGATATTATCTTCTCGACTCTCTGCGTGGAATTTCAACCGTCAGTATGGTTGCGTTTCACTTATGCTACGATATTTTTATGATGTACGGACTTAACACAAGCTGGTACTTTTATCCCATGACAGCGGTCTGGGAACGCAGCATCTGCGTAATGTTCATACTGCTTTCAGGAATGTGCCTTAACTTTTCGGGAAACGGCATAAAAAGAGGTGTTCTTTTAAATCTTGCGGGCTTTGCCGTTACATGCGTTACCGTGATAGCCGAACCGAATCAGGCGGTATGGTTCGGTGTACTGAATCTGATAGGCTGTTCAATGATGATTGTTTCCGTTCTTTCGGATAACCTCAAAAAAATAAGCCCCCTGTCGGGAGTGTTGATTTCACTTTTGTTGTATGCGGTTTCGTATGATTTGCAAAAAGGCTGTGTCGGATTTTTCGGGTTGGATATCGTAAAATTGCCCGATTTTCTCTATTCGTGCAAGTACCTTGCATTTCTGGGATTTCCCTCGTCCGACTTTGTGTCGGCAGACTATTTCCCGATTATTCCGTGGATTTTCCTCTTTACGGCAGGCTTTTATCTTTGGAATTTCATCGCACAAAAAAATCTTGCAAAATATTTTGAATTCAAAATCCCGCTGTTTGACAAAATCGGCAAATACAGCTTGTGGATTTATCTTGCCCACCAGCCTGTTATTATGGGTGTTTTGATGTTGATAATGTGACTTTGCCGATTGAAAGTTATAAACAAAAAAATAATGTCGGAGGTGTACCGCCGACATTATTTTTTATTTTAAATTATTTCCGATTGTGCTGCTAAGCCTTCGGATGCTGCAAAGGATTCTTTTCTGTCAAACACACCGCAGAGCCACATATATGAAGCTGTTGAAAGGGCAATGCTTACAAAGCCGAACCAGATGCTGTTCACACCGATAAAAACGCTCGGAACGCAGGCAAGGACAACACCTATATGATAGCTTGCAAGCGTAAGCCAATAGAATTTAGCCTTTTTCTTCATATCCTTGTCCTTGTCAATAATACCCGTGAATGTTGAAACCGTTGCAACACGGAGGTTGTTTGTCGAGAAAATCGGAGATGTAACATAACTTCCGGCTGTTCTGAATGAATTCCACAAAACAGGAGTTACGAACAGAATCGGCAGAATTGCAAGGTAGTTGTTTGAAATATTCGGAAAAATTCCGATAATCAGAAGTGCAATCGCACTTGCAATAAGGCTGACGGTTTTGGTTTCAAGCTTAATAAAACGGTCGGCAATTACAAAGAAAACATTGCCGAGAATATATGTAAGGAGAGCGATGACGATAAACACAACGCCCTCAAAATCACCCGTAAAAATTTTGCTGACAAGGTGAATCATATTTGCTGTCTGTGCGTTACCGAACACATCACAGTGATTGTAAATTGCATATCCGCCCATAAATCCGCCCAGAGAGCTGACTGCAAAATGCAGAATATGCTGTTTTTGTTCTCTTGTCATTTTAAAGACTTCCTTTTTCACCATAAAACGCATAATTGTTTAACATAATTATACACCTGCAATTCTGATTTTGCTATTATCCCCCAATGGAATTATACTCCGTTTTGCAATAAAAATTAAGTCACATTGCACAAAACAGCTGTCTTACTGTTGTACAATGTGACTTTTTTGCTTTTTATGAAGTTTTAAAGAATCAAACTGTCATCAAACTTTTTCAGGCATTTCATCTGCCATACATTCAACAAGAACAGCCTTCTGAGCGTGAAGACGGTTTTCTGCCTCCTCAAAGATTTCATTTGCGTGTTCTTCAAATACATCTGCAGTAATCTCTTCGCCACGGTGTGCAGGGAGACAATGGAGAACCATACAATCCTTGTTTGTAACAGCCATAAGCTCCTTGTTAACCTGATAGCCTGCGAATGCTGCCTCACGGATTTTCTTTTCTTCTTCCTGTCCCATTGATGCCCATACATCTGTATAAACAACATCAGCATTCTTAGCGGCCTCAAGCGGATCTGTTACGATTTCAAACTTGCCGTTACCGTACTTTTCACCGAACTCGATAATATGCTTAGGCGGCATATAATCCTTTGGACAGGCGGCAGAGAAGCTCATGCCTGTGCTGAGTGCGCCGACGATGAGCGAGTTCATCATGTTGTTGCCGTCACCGATAAAGCACATCTTGAGTCCTTCAAGCTTGCCCTTGAATTCACGAATTGTCATAAGATCTGCGAGAACCTGACATGGGTGACAATAGTCTGTAAGACCGTTGATAATCGGGATTGAACCGTACTCTGCAAGAGCCTCAACTTCTTTCTGCTCAAAGGTACGAATCATAATACCGTCAAGAAAACGGGAAAGAACACGGGCTGTGTCCTCAACAGGCTCGCCTCTGCCAATCTGAAGGTCATTTGATGAGAGGAAAAGCGGGTAACCGCCGAGCTGTGTCATACCAACCTCAAATGAAACACGGGTACGGGTGCTTGACTTTTCAAAAATCATACCAAGAGACTTGCCCTTGAGAATTTTATGCTCAATGCCGTGTTTCTGCTCATATTTAAGCTGATCGGCAAGGTTAAGTGTGTTGATAATTTCTTCTGTTGACCAATCCTCAAGTTTAAGTAAGTGTTTCATTAGTTGTTCTCCTTTATTGTTTTTTCGAGTATATTAATCGCCTCGTCAATTTCATTGTAATCAATAACAAGCGGTGGGAGCATACGGAGCAAATCTTTTGCCGTGATAATAAGCAAGCCGTTTTCAACGCATTTGATTGCAATGTCGTGTGCATCGCCCTTTTCAAGCTCAATACCCATCATAAGTCCCATTCTGCGAACGCTCTTTACGCCGTCAATTTTTGTGAGCTTGTCCTCAAAATACTGACCCTTTTTCTCAACCTCGGCAAGAAATTCGTCATTTGCAACTGTGTCAAGAACATAGTTTGCACCTGCACAAACAACAGGATTTGCGCCGAATGTTGTGCCGTGAGTTGACGGTGACATAACATCCTTGAGCTTTTCACCGCACATACAAACACCGATAGGAAGTCCGCCGCCGAGCCCCTTTGCAACCGTCATAAGGTCGGGGAGGATACCGTAATTCTGATGAGCAAACAGCTTGCCTGTTCTGCCTACGCCTGTCTGAACCTCATCGACAATAACGAGAATATCGTTGTCGTTGCAATACTTAACAAGTTCTTTTACATATTCGGGATCGAGGATATTTACACCGCCCTCGCCCTGAATGAGTTCAAGCATTACTGCGCAGGTTTTGTCCGAAACAACTGCTTTCAGAGCGTCCATATCGTCTGCGTCTGCATACTTAAAGCCCTCTGTAAACGGGAAGAAATAGTTATGAAAAACATCCTGACCTGTTGCGGCAAGAGTTGTAACAGTTCTGCCGTGAAAGGAATTGTTAAGCGTTACGATTTCATTTCTGCCCTCGCCGTACTTGTCAAAGCTGTACTTACGGGCAATTTTGATTGCGCATTCGTTAGCCTCTGCACCGCTGTTGCCAAAGCAGACCTTTGAAAGACCTGTAAGTGTGCAAAGCTTTTCGGCAAGGTCACTTGCCTGTGAACAGTAAAAATAGTTTGACATATGCTGAATTGTGCCTGCCTGCTTTGAAACAGCCTCAACCCAACCGTCATTGCAATAGCCAAGGCTGTTTACACCGATACCCGATGAAACATCAATGTACTTTTTGCCGTTTTCGTCATATGCGGTAACGCCTTTTGCACTTTTGAGAGCAACATCGTAGCGACCGTATGTGTGCATAATATATTTTAAATCTTTCTCTTTTGTAGTCAAGTTAGCCACACCCTTTCATATTTTATCGTTGCTGAAGGAGTAAACAAAAACATCCTCACGCTTTTCAAAGCCGAAATCACGCCAGAAGCTTTGACCTGTTTCGTTGTTCTGATAACAGAAAATGTGAGTTTTGTCGATGCCTTGTTCACGGATTTTTTGGATAGCGGTCTGTGCAAGAGCGTGACCTATTTTCTTTCGTCTGAATTCGGGCAGAACAGCCATATGGTGGATAAATCCCCGTCTGCCGTCATGACCTGCAAGCACGGTTCCGACAATTTTTCCGTCAACCACTGCAACCTGACTCATACCGGCGTTGTGCTTGAGATAACGCTCCATCTGATCTTTTTCATCAGCCTTAGAGAGCGCACGCTTTGTGGTAATCTGCCACATCCTATAAACCTCGTCATAGTCATCAATTGTCATTTCTCGTATAATCATTGCACCCTCCAAAATCTAATCTGTAGGGGCTGATATCATCCGCCCGCGGGAGCACACGGTGCTCCCCTACAAACAATACACTGCTTTTATCAAATAAAAATTTTAAGTTAAACAGAAAGTTTTATTTAGCGAGCGACCAATGACCGCCTCTACTGTTTTTACAAATTAGCAAAACAGCAATGCTAATCAATAAAACATTGTACCGATGCCTTCGTCGCTGAAAAGCTCGAGCAGGATTGAATGCTCGATTCTGCCGTCAATGATATGGGCACGGTTTACACCGCTGCGGACTGCCTCAACACAGCAATCAATCTTGGGAATCATACCGCCGCTGATGATGCCGTCACGCTTGAGCATAGGAACTTCGCTGACATTGACAACGGGGATGAGTGAATCCTCATCGTGAACATCACGGAGAAGTCCTCTGATATCTGTCATAAGAATGAGCTTTTTTGCGCCGATTTTAGCGGCAATCTGCGATGCCGCAATGTCTGCGTTAATATTGTATACATTGCCGTCATAACCGCCTGCAACGGTTGAAACAATCGGAATATAACCGCTTGCAAGAGCGTTGTTGAGCGGTTCGGGGTTAACCTCCTTAATTTCGCCCACATAGCCGAGGTCTGCGCCTGTAACAAGCTTTTCAGCCATAAGCATTCTGCCGTCAAGACCGCAAAGACCCATAGCCTTACCGCCGTGACTGCCGAGAAGCTGAACAAGGCTCTTGTTGACCTTGCCTGCAAGCACCATCTGAACAATGTCGATAGTTTCCTTGTCGGTCACTCTCATACCGTTGATAAACTTGCTTTCCTTGCCAACGGCTTTGAGCATTGCATTGATTTCGGGTCCGCCACCGTGAACAAGCACAACATTGACTCCGACAAGCTGCATAAGAACGAGGTCGCTCATAACTGCCGCTTTAAGTTCTTCGTTTATCATAGCGTTTCCGCCGTATTTTACAACAATTGTTTCGCCCGAATATTTCTTGATATAGGGCATTGCCTGTATAAGTACCTTGGCTCTCTTTGAAACATCCATTTTCTTCAATCCTTTATGTAGTTGATTTACGCTCACACAATCAAATCGCATATTATGTGCGGTAGTCACCGTTGATTTTTACATAATCATAGGTAAGGTCGCAACCGTAAGCCTCGGCAGATGCATTGCCGTCACCTAATTTTACGAGAATTTCAATTTCGTCCTCAAGTAAAATTTCCTTAGCCTTGTCCTCATCAAACACAAGACCGTTGCCGTTCTTGCAAACAAGGATTTCACCCTTTGCGGATTTATATGAAACATCAATCCTTTTAACATCTGTTTCGGCACCGCTGTAGCCGATTGCGCAGAGGATTCTTCCGCAGTTTGCGTCAGCCCCGAACATTGCCGCCTTTACAAGACTTGAACAGATGATGCTCTTTGAAATAATCTTTGCACTCTTATCGTCTTTTGCACCGTCAACCTTGCAGATAAGGAGCTTTGTTGCACCTTCGCCGTCTTTTGCAAGCTTCTTTGCAACCTTTTTGAATGCATCGGTAAGAACGGCTGTAAAGATTTTGTAATCATCGTTCTTTTCTGTGATTTCCTTGTTGCCTGCATAACCAGATGCCATAATTGCAAGGGTATCGTTTGTTGAGGTATCACCGTCAACGCTTACCATATTATAGCTGACATCAGCGGCTTCGATAAGTGCGGACTCGAGCATTTCGGAAGAAATTGCCGCATCGGTTGTTACAAATGAAAGGGTTGTACCCATGTTAATATGAATCATACCGCTACCCTTAGCAATACCGCCGATTGTAACCTTTTTGCCGTCAAGAACCGTTTCAACAGCCCACTGCTTTTTCACGGTGTCGGTTGTCATAATTGCCTCTGCGGCAGAGGTTCCACCGTCCTTTGAAAGCGTGCCTTTGAGCTTTTCAATTCCGCTTGCAATGGGTTCAATCGGGAGAGGCTGACCGATAACACCTGTTGATGCAACGATTACATCGTTTTCGTCAACACCGAGAGCGTCTGCGGCAAGACTGCACATTTTCTCAGCCTTTTCATAGCCGTCAGGGTTACAGGCATTTGCATTGCCTGAATTTACGACAACAGCCTGAGCCGTACCGTTTTCAAGGTGTTTTTTAGTAACATATATGGTGTCGGACTTTACAAGGTTCTTTGTAAAGATAGCCGCACTGTTGCAAACCTTGTCGCAGTAAATGAGCGCAAGGTCTTTTTTAGTTGTGTTAGATGCTTTGACTCCGGCACAAATTCCGTTGGCTGTAAAGCCCTTTGCGGAAGTGACCGAGCCGTTTTCAATATACTTGATTTCCATAGATATTCACCCTTAAAATGCAGGCGGAACGATTACCAAACCTGTTTTTTCGTCAAGTCCGAAGATGATGTTCATATTCTGAATAGCCTGACCTGCGGCACCCTTGACCATGTTGTCGATTGCGGCACAGGCAACGAGCTTGTTGGCTCTCTTATCGTGATGAATTGAAACATCACAGAAGTTAGAATATTTGATATTGTGAATGTCGGCACATTTGCCGTCATCAAGAAGTCTTACAAAAAATTCGTCCTTGTAAAAGTCCTCATAAGCCTTTCTGATTTGTTCAAAGGTTACACCGTCTTTGATGTCGGCATAAACAGTTGCGAGAATGCCACGGTTTACGGGGAGAAGGTGCGGAACAAAGGTGATAATAACCTTTTCGCCCGAAAGCTTTGAAAGAGTCTGCTCAATTTCGGGAGTGTGGCGGTGGCTTGCAACCTTATAAGCGTGGAATCCCTCGTTAAGTTCGGGATAGTGGTTGCCCTGATTTGGCTTTCTGCCGGCACCCGTAACACCGCTTTTGCAGTCGCAAATGATGCCCTTTGTGCTGACAAGTCCGTTTACAATTGCAGGAGCAATTGCGAGTGGTGAACAGGTTGTGTAACAACCCGGATTTGCAACAAGCTTTTTGCCCTTGATTTTATCTCTGAAAAATTCAGGAAGTCCGTAAACTGCCTGTTCGTGAAGTTTTTTGTCGAGAAAAGTTCCACCGTACCATTCGGTGTATTCTTCTTCGCTTTCAAGGCGGAAGTCAGCGCCGAGGTCGATGAATGCCTTGCCCGCATCAATGCACTTTGCGGCAAGCTCCTGTGAAAGACCGTGTGGAAGAGCGGCAAAGATAACATCGCTCTTTTCAACAACAGCATCCTGATTTTCACAAATCATATCGTTTAAAAATGTATAAGACGGATAAACATCGCTCAGCTTGTCACCCTCAAAGGAAACAGAGCTGATTGCCGAAATTTCAGCCTCGGGATGAGCGGTAAGAAGTCTTACAAGCTCTGCACCTGCATAGCCGGTTGCACCGACAATACCTGCTTTTATTTTCATTGCTATCACCTAATCTATTGTAAATTTATATATTGTTCCTGTTGCTTAAAAACATTCTGATAAAACATAAAGTTTTCTCAATACCACGGATTTGCACACACAAATTCAATATTATGCTCGGGCAGAATATGCTTTTAATACTGCAAACTTTCTACACGAACCGGGAACGGCGGCTCGCCGTACTTTATATCTCTGTCAATTCATATTGACTTTTATTTGCATATACTATATAATAAGGCTACAGGGAAAACCGTTTAAAGCGGTTGACCTACTTTGTCTGGCATAATAACCGTCCGAAAGTAGAGCGTCGGGCGGTTATTTTTTTATGTTTTTAATGACTTCTGCAAGTGCTACGAGTAAAATTACGAGTAATACCGTTTCAGTCATACATATCACCCCCATTCATTTGGGAGTGTCAACCGCCTTAACTTCCCTGCAACCCCAACAAACCCGAAAATCGGGTTTATCGGCATTGAGTTTGCTTATTTATTAAATTATTTGAAACATTCCGTTAATTCGGAATGTTATTTTATTTTTTACAGTTTTTCTGCGATTTCTGCAACACGCTTAGCCTGAGCTTTTACATTTGCCGATGCAGGGCCGCCAAATACTGTACGCTCGTTTGTACAGCGTTCAAGTGAAATTGCGCTGTAAACATCATCGTTGAACACATCGCAAACCTTTTTGTATTCGTCCATTGGAAGATTTTCAAGGTCTGTACCGAGTTCAATACATCTTGCAACGAGTTCGCCTGTTGCCTTGTAGGCATCTCTGAACGGAACACCGTTCTTTGTGAGCCAGTCGGCACAGTCTGTTGCGTTGATGAAACCGCCTGCTGCGGCTTTTCTCATATTTTCGGGAATGACACGCATTGTGTCGAGCATGGGAGTAAAGGCTGTGAGGCACATTTTAACCGTGTCGAGTGCGTCAAAGATAGCCTCCTTGTCCTCCTGCATATCCTTGTTGTATGCAAGTGCAGTACCCTTCATAATTGTGAGGAGTGTCATATTGTCACCGAAAACTCTGCCGCTCTTACCACGAACAAGCTCTGCAATATCGGGGTTCTTTTTCTGCGGCATAATTGATGATCCTGTTGAAAAAGCGTCATCAAGTTCAATGAATTTAAATTCCCAACTGCACCACATAATGATTTCCTCTGAAAATCTTGAGAGGTGAACCATTATTATCGAAAGCACCGATGCAAATTCGATGCAGTAATCTCTGTCGGAAACACCGTCAAGAGAGTTGTTTGTAATTCTGTCAAAGCCTAGGAGTTCGGCTGTGATTGTTCTGTCAATCGGATATGTTGTGCCTGCAAGCGCACATGAACCGAGTGGCATTTCGTCCATTCTTTTAAGGCAGTCTTCAAGTCTTGAAACATCTCTCAAAAGCATTTCGCCGTAAGCAAGGAGATGATGTCCGAAGGTAATCGGCTGTGCTCTCTGGAGGTGAGTATAACCGGGCATAACGGTTTCGCTGTACTTTTCAGCCTTGTCGGCAATAACCTTGATAAGACCTACAACGAGATTTTTTACATTGACAACCTCTTTTTTGAGGTAAAGCTTGATGTCAACTGCAACCTGATCGTTACGGCTTCTTGAGGTGTGAAGTCTTTTGCCGTTGTCGCCGATTCTTTTGGTAAGCTCACCCTCGATAAAGGTGTGAATGTCCTCAGCCTCCATATCAATGTGCAGAGTACCGTTTTCAATATCCGCAAGAATGCCTTTAAGACCTTTTACGATATCGTTTGCCTCTTCTTCTTTAATAATGCCGCATCTGCCAAGCATTGTTGCGTGGGCAATGCTGCCCTCGATGTCTTCTTTATACATTCTGCTGTCGAATGAAATCGAGCTGTTAAAATCGTTAGTGGTTTTTGAAAGCTCCTTTTTGAAGCGTCCTTTCCAAAGCTGCATTATTATTTCTCCTTACATTATGTTTAGCCGTTGTAAAGCACTTTGTTGCTTTTGGTTTTAAATATTTATTTACACCTTGTTATTAATGTTGGGTTAACCTGTAGGGGCGTTCATTAGACGCCCGCAAGTAATCGCAGAATATTTTTCAACCGACAAATACCGTAAAAATAAAAAGGTGTAATAAACACTTATCGGGGCAGAGAAATTCCCTGCCCCTGATTATGTATGCAAATCAAAGATTTAATTATTTGATAAGGCCTTTCTTTGCACGAACCTTGATTGGAAGACCAAAGAGGTTGATGAAGCCTGCACTGTCGTTCTGGTCATAAACCTGATCTTCGTCAAAAGTAGCAATTTCCTCGTCGTAGAGTGAATACGGGCTTGTTACGCCTGCATCAATGATGTTGCCCTTATAGAGTTTAAGTTTTACATCACCTGTTACATACTCCTGAGTGCTGTCAACGAAAGCTGAGAGAGCCTCACGGAGAGGTGTGTACCATTTGCCGTCATAAACGAGCTCTGCAAAAGCATTTGCAACATTTTGCTTGTAGTGGAGTGTGTCCTTGTCAAGGCAGATTTCCTCAAGCTTTGCGTGAGCAGCATAGAGGATTGTACCGCCCGGAGTTTCATAAACGCCACGAGCCTTCATACCAACAAGACGGTTCTCAACGATATCTGTGATACCGACACCGTTTCTGCCGCCGATTTTGTTGAGTTCTTTGATGAGTTCAACGCTGTCGATAGCCTCGCCGTTAAGCTTTGTGGGAACACCCTTTTCAAATGTAAGAGTTACATATTCTGCCTTATCGGGAGCCTGCTCAGGTGAAACACCGAGTTCAAGGAAGCCTTCCTTATTGTACATCGGCTCATTTGCAGGATTCTCAAGGTCAAGACCTTCGTGGCTCAAGTGCCAGAGATTCTTATCCTTTGAGTAGTTTGTTTCACGGTTAATCTTGAGCGGAATATTGTGCTTTTCAGCATATTCAATCTCATCTTCACGGCTCTTGAATTCCCATGTTCTCCAAGGAGCGATAATCTTCATGTCAGGAGCGTAAGCCTTGATAGCAAGTTCAAAACGAACCTGATCGTTACCCTTGCCTGTACAGCCGTGGCAAATTGCGTCAGCACCTTCGGCTTTTGCAATTTCAACGAGTCTTTTTGCAATGATAGGACGGGCAAAAGATGTGCCGAGGAGGTACTTGCCCTCGTAAACAGCACCTGCTTTTACTGTGGGAATGATATATTCGTCAACAAATTCCTTGTTGAGGTCTTCAATGTAAAGTTTTGATGCGCCTGTTTTGATAGCCTTTTCTTCAAGACCGTCAAGCTCTGTACCCTGACCAACATCACCCGAAACAGCGATAACTTCGCAGTTGTCGTAGTTTTCTTTAAGCCACGGAATGATGATTGAAGTATCAAGACCGCCTGAATATGCAAGAACTACCTTTTTAATCTTATTGTCAGCCATTTTTGATTCCTCCGGAATTTGGAAACACTTTATGTCGGTGTTTCCTTTACTTAATTTTTATTACTCTTACATTATACACTCTGTTTTCAAAAAATCAAGTGTTTTTTGAATAAATATTCAATGTTTTTTCAAATTTGCATTTTTGGGTACAAATTGACCGAAATCTGCTTTGTTTTCGCTGTATTATCGGTGTTTTTGGCGGTTGATATGTCACATTCTCCCTTGAATTTCTGAAAAATGTATATATGCACAAAAAATGAATATTCATTTTATTCATCCATTTATGCATATTCATACATACATATACACCCATTTTGCATATTTTTCATTTTGTGAAAACGGCTGAAATCACTTCAAAAACCTGTTGACACCGTATGTGATACCATATATAATATTATTCGGAAATACGAAAACAGGCATTAAGACAAATTGTTGAAAGTGAGGCGAAAGATGATGAAAACTCTTAACGATTATCTTGCAATGTCATATCGTATGGAAATTGTCGAGGACAAGGACGAGGGCGGTTTTGTTGTATCGTTCCCCGAACTTCCCGGCTGCATAACCTGCGGAGAAACGATAGAATCGGCTGTTGCTAATGCCGAGGACGCTAAAAAAGCCTGGTTTGAAGCCGCCTTTGAAAGCGGAGTTGTAATTCACGAACCCGACAGCCTTGAAGAATATTCGGGACAATTCAAGCTGAGAATCCCAAAAAGTCTGCACCGCTCACTTGCCGAACATTCAAAGAAAGAGGGCATAAGTATGAATCAATACTGTGTCTATCTTCTGGCAAAAAATGATGCAGTCTATTCAAAATAGAATTTTGAAAGCATATTATATTAAAACACAATTGTTGAAAGGAAGATCTATATGTCAGCATTCAAAGAGATAAATCCGAAAGAAATTGTTGAAAGTCCGTTTAAGCTTATCGGTGACGATTGGGCGCTTGTTACTGCAGGCGACAGAGAAAAATTCAACACAATGACGATAAGCTGGGGCGGTGTAGGCATTATGTGGGGTAAGCCCGTTGTATTCACCTTTATTCGTCCGCAGAGATATACATTTGCGTTTATGGAGAACGGCGACCGCTATACAATGAGCTTTTTTGATGAAAAGTACAGAGATGCCCTCAAATTCTGCGGTTCAAAGAGCGGTAAGGATTATGACAAGGTAAAGGAAACAGGTCTTACTCCTGCGTTCACGGAAAACGGCTCTGTATATTTTGAAGAGGCAAAGCTTGTTCTTGAATGCAAAAAAATGTACGCTCAAAGTCTTAATGCCGAAAGCATTACCGACCGTGAAAGCGTTGACAAGTGGTATGACAACGACTTCCATAAAATGTACATCAGCGAAATTACAAAGGTTCTTGTAAAAGTATAATCGGTAATTTTAAATTCATCATGACAAAATGGCAGACAATCACACGGTTGTCTGCCTTTTTTTATTTAAAAAGTTGTACAAAAAATGCCCCTCACAAAATGTGAGGGGCATTCCTTACTATATCGACTAAACGGAACGATATGTCAATTGCTTTAAAACTTATTAAAAGTTGCTGATGAGGTCTACAACAAACTTCTGAATAGTAGTAGCATCCTTAACTGTGATTGTGCCGTCATGGTCAACATCGGCAGCAGTAAACTGGTCGTTTGTGAATGCAACGAGCTGAGCAACATACCTCTGAACTTCGGTTGCATCTACAACTGTGATGTCGCCGTCCATGTTAACATCACCAAGGGTTACATCGCCGACAAATGCCGTTGATGCGTTTACTGATACTTTTTCAAAGCCTGCAATGCCTGTTACATCGCAAACCTTGCTGTTATTTACAACAGATGCCTGATTAAGCTTGTTGCCCTTTACATAACCTAATGTAAGGTACTGTGTGTCAAGATATACGCTTGCAGTACCTGAACCGATAACCTCAAATGTGAGTGAGATAAATGTATCTCCGTTGTACTGAGTAGGCACCTGTGGGTTAGTAAATACACCCTTAATTACATTGCTGTAAGCATTGTGAATAAGGTTTGACTGTGAAGGCATGATTGTCTGCTTGCCGTCTGCCTTGTTATCAGCCATGTTGAATTTGAGCTTGCTTGAATCATACTTAACAGCCCACTGTCCGTCAACAACGCCCATGTTTGAGTTGAGCTTGTAGAGAACAGTTACCTTCTTGCCGTCAGTGCTTACTGTCTTTGATGCAGAACCAAAGTAATTTGAAGTAGCGTTTACTGTGAGCTTCTGAGCAGGAGCAGTAGTCGGCTCTGTAGCTGTTGTAGGCTGTGTAGGTGCAGTCGGCTGAGTAGCTGTTGTTGGCTGTGTAGCTGTAGTCGGCTGTGTAGCTGTTGTTGGCTGAGTTGAAGTAGTAGGCTGTGTCGGAAGTGTAGGAGGTGTTGGAACAAATCCGCTTTCAATGTTGCCGTTCTTCATAGCATATGAATATGTGCCGTTTACACCGTTTCTTGTTGCGTCAACCTTGATTGTGCTTGTTGTCTTGAGAGCTGATGTTGCAACTGTGAATGCACCTGTTACATCGTCTGCAGTAGCAGTATATGTCTTACCGTCAACTGTAACAGTTACCTTTGCAGCGCTGGCTGTAACACCTGATACAACGCTCTTGCCTGCAACTGCATATGTGAGTTTTGCAGGAGCAAGTACAAGTGCCTTCTGAGCTGACTTGAGGTCTGCAATCATAGCATTCATATCTTCAGCTGTTGTAGCGTCTTCGCCTGCTTTAATCATAGCCTCGGCTGACTTGAGAACCTTCTGAGCATTTGCCCAGCTCTCTGCTGTGTAGTCTGATGCTGTCATAGCAAGAATCTTTCTTGCTTCTTTCTTGAGCGATTCATAAGGTGAAACAACGATTGGCTTTGATATAAGCTTGTATGTTGTACAACCTTCGTTTGTAATTTCGATTGTATCGCCGTCTTTAACGCCTGTGATATCTGCTGTCTGACCTGAACCGCTGCTGAGAATAATGCTTACTTCGTTAACATTATCGAACTTAACAACATAGTTGCCGTCAGAATCTTTTTTTGTAAGAGCAACGCCCGGCCATGCGCCTGTGAGCTTCTGTGTATCATTCCAAGCATAGATTTTGTAGCTTGCAGATGAGCTGTAAGGCTTGATTGTTACGGAAACAGAACCCTCTGCAGGCTCTGGATCGCCGCCGCCTCCCTGCTGATTACCGTTGGTTACTGTCTTAACCGATGCGTAGTTGCCGTTCTGAATTTCGAGAACAGCACCGTCATAAAGACCTGTGATATCGCCTGACTGTGAGCCGCTGCCGTTGTTGAGAACAACGCTGAATGGCTTGTCGGCTGAAACAGGAAGTGTGAGTTCATATGTGTTTGCCTGACCTGAAACGGCTGCTGCCTTTTGACCCGGCCATGCACCATTGAGTGCTGTGCTTGCACCTGTCCAAGCGTAAACATTCGGAGCGCCTGCTGTGCTCTTGATTGTAAGCTTTGATGTCTGACTTGCTGTCGGACCGGGAACAGTTGTGCTCTGTGTCGGGCTGGTTGTTGGTTTTTCGTCGTTTTCGCCGAGCTTGAGGAATGTGAATTTAGCCTCTGAGCTTGCCTTGTCGTTTGTAGCCTCAACAGTTACTTCGATTGTATCGTTCTTGTAAGCTGTCTGACCGATTGTGAATGTGTCGCCGTCCTTAACAACAAACTTGTTACCGCCGTCAACAGAAACCTTTGCGCTGTCGCATTCCTTGAGAGAAACAGTAACCTGCTCTGTGCCGTAGAACTTCGGCTCGCCTGTGATTGATACAAGCGGCTGACCGTCAGCATTTTCCATAAGGATTGTGCCGTTTGCACCGCTGTTGAAAGTTACCTTACCGTCAGTAACAACTGAAGATGAGTTGTCATAAGTATTGATTACATAGCTGCCGTCTTCCCAAAGAGTTGAAACATCAACAGTTACGCTTGAATTTTTGTTACAGCCGATTACTGCAGCTGCCTGATCTGTTACGCCGTTCTTATCGTATGTACGGCCGAAAGCAACACCGCTTGTAGCTGAGAGCTTAACATTTGCGCCGGCACCGATGGATACATGCTTGTTACGGAACTGACCAACCTTCTGCCACTGAGCAAGAAGAGTTTTGTCCATGTCGTTCCAGTTCATATCACTTCTGAGTGAATGACCCGATCCGCCGTAACCGTCAAATGCAACGCCGGGATAGAGAGGACGGTTGGTTTCGTCACCGTAGAAAATCTGAACTCCGCCCGGGAGAAGGAGGAATGCAGCCGCATTGTAAAGCATTGTGTTCTCATCGCCACGGGTAAGTGTTTCATCGTGTGATGACATAAATGAAAGAACGTTAAAGCCTTCCTTTGTGTTGATCTGGTCTGCATAGCCCTGATATGTGTTTGCAACACTACCGCTTGCAAGAGCACCGCCGCCTGTAACTGCGAAGTTAATCATTGAGTCGAAGCCGCCCTCGGAATAGTATGTGTCGTAGCCTACACCGTGATCCCAATGCTCGCCTGTCATCCAGAAATCTTCTTTCCAGTCAGCACCTGCTTTGCCCTTGTTGTTGGATCTCCACTCTCTGAGAGCAGAAACACAAGCCTGCTTGAGCTGGTTCCAAGAAGCCTTATCAACATGCTTTGCAGTATCGCAACGGAAACCGTCAACACCGTACTCCCTAACCCACTCTGAAAGCCAGGTTGAAAGGTAGCCTGTTACTGTGTTTGATTCACCGTATTTTGCGAGCTTCTGATCATATGTACCTTCCTGCTTCCACTTTGTTTGGAGGATCGGAGGAATTGTAACATCCTTTGTCTGCTCTGTTCTGAAGTCGGGAAGTCCGCTGAGTGACATTGTAAGATCACCGCCGGCACCCTCTGTATATCCGGGAAGACCGCTGCGGATCCAGTCATTGCTCCACCATTTGCCCCAGTCTTCTTCTGATGTTTTATAGTCAATGTGGTCGTTTACTTCACCTACATCTGTGAGCTTGTATTTGAAGTCTAACGCACCGTCAAGGAGAGTACCGAAGCCGAACTGCTCCATATCTGCAACGGTGTTGTAGCCTGTGTGGTTCATTACGATATCCATGATAACTCTGATACCGTGCTCATGCGCTGTGTCAACGAGAGTTTTGAACTCCTCTTTTGTACCGAAGTTTGCATCGGTTTCGGTATAGTCAAGAACATAGTAGCCGTGATATGAGTAGTGAGCAAAGCCCTTACCTGAATCACAATAGCCGTGGGTCTGCTCATACGGAGCTGAGATCCAAATTGCGTTTACACCGAGGTTGTCAAAATAGCCCTCTTCAATTGACTGAGTAACACCTGCAAAGTCGCCGCCGTGGAATGTACCGGGGTTTGTATCCCAGCCGTCAAGCGGTTTGCCGTCCTTGTCAAGTGTTCTGCCGTATGAATGGTCATTTGCGGTGTTTCCGTTCTTAAAACGGTCGGTAAGCAGGAAATACACATTGGCATTATCCCATGTAAAGCCGTCATCTTCAACAAGTGAACCTGCGGCAGTTGATGATGCAGATGTGCTGCTGTCATCGGAAACTGTTGCAGCACTTGCCGAACCAAATGCTACGGAAGCACCGGGGAGAGCCATACAAAGTGTCAAAACGGCACTGAGCGCTCTCTTCATACTTCTTTTTTTCATTGTTTGATTACTCCTTTCAAAGCTTTTAAAACGTAGGGTCAAACATCCCTAGACAATTTGATTTTATCACAAAACTCTCACAAAAACTACACATAATCCTTTTATTTTGTAAAAATAGCAAGTTACACAATCTTTACACTGGAATTTTATGCAAAATTACCCTTGTTGCTCTTCTGTTTTTATCTATAAAGACAGTTTCAATTGCCCCCCTGCCGAAAATTACATAAATACGGTCGGGAATAATAAGATTTGTACTTAACAAAACTTTATTCCCGACCGCAATTTTCGCTTTTTAATTTTTATCTTATCTGAGTCTTACATTCAAAAATCTGAGTTTAAAGGTTGAGCCGACGCCGAGTTTGGAATCTGCGGTAATATATCCGCCTGTTTTTTCAACGATTGATTTTGCAAGCGACAGACCTATGCCGACGCTTGACGGGGATGAATTCTGTGCTTTATAGAACCTCTCAAAAATGTGGGGCAAATCCTTCGGGCTGATTCCGCAGCCGTTGTCGCTTATGGTGATTTCCGAATACATACTGTTCCTTTCGGCAGAAATTCTGACATAACCGCCGTTGGTATGCTCAATACAGTTTTTTACAATATTTGAAACCGCTTCGCAAATCCAGCGAAAATCGCAATTAAGATTAAAATCATTTTTGACGGTTTTTTCAATTCTCACATCACGGATATCGGCAAGAACCTCTGTGCGTGAAATGCACTCGTCAATTATTTTTTCAACCGACACATCTCCAAACTTCAATTCAACAGTTCCCGAATCAAGCATTGAGAGCGTAAGCAGACTTTTTACAAGGAAATTTATCGAATGGGCATTATGCGCTATATCCATAACAAAATCCCGCCTGATTTCAACGGGCATATCATCGTCATCGAGGATATTTTCGGTTGTAATCAAAATTGAAGTCAGCGGTGTTTTAAGCTGATGTGAAATGTCGGCAAGCGAATTTTTGAGGATTTCTTTCTCTCGCATTGAATTGTCGGCATACTCACGAAGCATTACCGTTGTTTTTTGAATCTCCTGCTTTAACAGTGACATATCGTCGTCGGTTGAGCCGTCAAGGTCGAGGTCGTACTCTCGGTTGTTTATTTTTTCAAGACATTTTACAATTTCAAGTCGCTGTCGCTTCTGCTTTTTACAGTATCTTATGAACACAACGCAGAGCAAAATTCCGAACACACAAACACCTGCGGTTGCAATCACAATTGTAATTGTTGCATAACTTCCGCTCTGAATGTCAACCCAGCCATTGTCGGATTTTATTCCGTACTTTGCAAAGTCGTCCTTTATATCCTCTGTATCGCTGTTTAAAATTTGTGCAAGCTCCTTTTCCGAAATGTCGGGATATTGTTCCCTAACCTTTTCCGCAACGGCAATTATCTTTTTGTCGGTGCTTTCACGAACAGCGTTAAAGCCTGCACCGATGCCTACTGCAACGGCACAACAGAAAAGTCCCGTTATCGCAAGCATTACCGCAAGAAATTTTGATGTGTTTTTCATTATACCTCCAGCCTGTAACCAAGGCCCTTTACGGTTTTAATCATATTTGTATCAAGTTTTTTGCGAAGTCTTTTTATGTACACGGTCAGCGTGTTGTCCTCAACATAATTCCCCGACAAATCCCATATGCGTTCAAGAATCTGTTCACGGGTCAGCACCTTGCCGCTGTTTTTGGCAAGCATTGCAAACAGGCGGTACTCAAGCGCCGTAAGCACAACGGGATTGCCGTTTTTGCAAACCTGTTTTTTGTCAAAGTCAATGCTGATGTCGCCAAAATTCATAGCCATAGTTTTGTCGAGCTTTTTGGTAATTCGTTTAATTCTTGCGAGTAGCTCACGGCTTGAGAACGGTTTTGTTATGTAGTCCTCCGCTCCGAGGTCAAAGCCTTTTACAATGCTGTCCTCATCGTCAAGTGCTGTGAGAAAAATCACGGGAGTTTCGCACACTCTTTTTATCTCGTCACAAAGTTCAAAACCGTTGCCGTCTGGAAGCGACACATCAACAATAAAAAGGTCAAAGTCACCGCCGAGAGAGTTAAGGGTTGATTCGGCATTTTCGCACAACGCAACCTCAAAGCCGTTTTGTTCAAGAGTGTAAACAAGTCCTTTTGAAATTGCACGGTTGTCCTCAATAAGAAGAATTTTCACAACAAGTCCTCCAAAATGAAATTCGGGCGGATTAAATCAATAATCCGCCCGTCAGCAATGAAAACATACAAAATATTGTGGTATCTGTTGTTACAACTACATTATAACAGAGTGTAAAACTATTGTCAACAAATTTCAACAAAATACAGTCTGCTGGCTGAATATGACGCTCAGATATTGTCATTTCTGATTGTTTCAATAATATTTTGCTTGTTAACCTTTGAAATTGAGTATTTCATAATCAGCCATACCACAATAAATACAACCGCAATGCTAATCAAAATCGCTTTCCACGGGAATACAAAGCTCATTGGAACATTTCCATTTGAAAATGCGGAGAAGATTGCAAATACACCGAGAACGCCGAGAGGGATACCGATAATCAAAGATTTTATGCCGTACATAAGGCTTTCAAGGCGAATCATACGGTTAAATTCCTTCTTTGTCATACCGATAGATTTAAGCGATGCAAATTCCTTGCTCCTCAATTGCATATTGGTTGAGATTGTGTTGAAGATATTCGTCATTCCGATAAGCGAGATAACACCAATGAAACCGTAAACAAATATTCCGACAATCAGCATAACGGCATTGAACTGTCTTACGTTTTCTTCATAGTCAAAAATAGAAATATAGCTTTCCGAGTCACCTGTACTCGGCATAGACTCAATACGGTTTGTAAGCGAAGTGTGGTTCGATGTATTGGCGTAGAGGGTAATATAGCATTCGTGTTCGCCAAGCTGAGGTGAGATTACACCCTGTTCACCGATTATCAATCCCTGACCGAAAATTGTTCCTTCGCCGATTACAGAATCAGCCGACTTTGGAATTTCATCAAACACTGACGAAACCTTTAATTTGCCTGCTATCAGCTCATTTCCGTTATCATCATTTCCGTGAACGGTAAACTTTGTCGGAGCGGTTTTGCCGAACAGTTTCATTGGCTTGGAAGAGTTGCCACTCTCACTGTTATCGGGGGTTACCTGAGAATACACAAGTACACCGCCCTTGACCTTGTTGTAATCAAGTTTTAATTCCCTGCAAATCTGAACAAAGGTATCGTGTTCAAACTCAAGAAATTCCACGCTGAATGACTTTGTACCGTCAGCATTGTCATAAAGGAAATTTTCTCCGCATTCGTTAACAGGCACATCTGCCGACACATGACCGTACTGTAAACCGACTGTCAGATAATTTTCAATTTCAGGCATTTTTTCAATTGTCTGAGCCTGCTTTGTATCAATTCCGGAAACCATATAGCTGTAGTCTGGTTTGCCGTAGTAATGCTCTGTATATGTCATTCCGTAGTCCATAAATGCCGAAACTGCAATGAACATTGCAACGCTTACAACGATTGAAATAACCGTTGTGCGATACTTTTTCCTACTGCGTTTAAGGCTCTTTGAGGCGATTTCACCGCCTACACCGAAAAGCTTTTTCGTAAGCTTGGATGTGCGGTACGGTTTGTTATTCTTTACCTTGATATCCTTGTTGCCTCTGATTGCAACAAGGGGCGGAATTCTTGACGCACGAAGTGCAATGAAGAATGATGAACAGAATATAGTAACAGCCGAAAGAACAATTGCACAAATAATCGGAATTGTCGGAGTTACAAAGACAAATTTTGCTCCGTTCAGCATATCCCCGAGAACGCTGTTGAGTATTGTAATAAGAATTGCGTTTACACCGAGTCCGAGAAGTATGCCGAGAGGAATACCGATTAAGCCGAGAATAAATCCCTCAAAAAGCACATTCCTGCGGATTTGCCTTTTGGTTGCACCGACCGACGCAAGCATACCGTACATACTCGTTTTCTCTGTAATTGAAATTGCAAAGCTGTTGCGGATTACAAACACGCTTGCAAGCATTACTATAATAATGATAATAACGGCAAGGCTGAAAATCACAGTATTTGTTGCGTCATTTGAACCGTAGCCTTTCATACTGAGGAGTATGGAATTGAATTCGTATGCATTTATTCCAGAGGTCTGCTGATCTTCGGGTGAAATTTCATCGCTGATTACATTACTCATATCATCAGCTTTAAAGCCTAAAATATCCGCTGTATTTTGAAGATAATCGCCTTCGCTCTGAGGCGTATAGGCGATATACAGCTTATTCATATGCTTTGTCCTGATTGCCTCGATAGGTGCTTTTTCATCAGACACGGTATATATCATAGAAAAATTTGACGGATCATAGAGTTCGCTCGTTTTCGGTCTTTCAATAATACCCGTTACGGTATAGGTTCTTTTTACCGTGTCAATAATGCTGCACTTATTAAAATCTTTTTGCAACAAATTATGAATGCCTTCCTCATCAAGGACATTGCCGTCCTTGTCGGTAAGCACACCGACATCAAGTGTGATTTTGTCGCCAATTTTCACATCTTTTCCGTCCTGTGTTTTAAACGCTTTTGTAACAACAGTCTCACCCGAATTTGTGGGGAACTTGCCCTTTATAAGGTCTATCTTAAAACAGTTGCCGTAGGTATTTTCGCTCATGGCAAGAACGCTGTAATCGCAGATTTCGCCGTCAGCATTTTTTGTCCTGGCATATCCGAGCCTTTCTTTATAAAAGGCATTTTCAACATTGCGGTTATTGCGAGCCGTTTCAATTACTGAATTGTCTATAATATCAAGTGCAACATCATAGTTACCACCATAAACCATTTGTGCGTCAATCATAGTCTGTCGGCCGCTGAGTGCCATTCCCGAAACTACCGTGATGAGTGCCGCCGAGAGCATAATTCCCACGATTGTAACAATTGTACGCACCTTGTTAAGTCGCAGGTTTTTAAGAGTAAGCTTGTTGAGAAGTTTCATAATCAACCCTCCTCAATGATTTTACCGTCACTTATTGTGATAATTCTGTCAGCCTGTTTTGCAATGTCGAGATTGTGCGTAATCATTATAACAGTCTGTCCGTAACTCTGATTGCACATTTTGAGCATACTCATAACCTCTTCGCTTGACTTTGAATCAAGGTTGCCTGTCGGTTCATCGGCAAGCACAAGAGACGGATTGTTAATGAGCGCTCTGGCAATAGATGTTCTCTGTTGCTGACCGCCCGAAAGCTGGTTTGGAAGGTGTTTTCTTCTTGCACGCAGTCCGAACGAATCAAGAATCATCTCAAGTCTTTCTCTGTCAACACCTCTGCCGTCAAGGTCACAGGGGAGCGTAATGTTTTCTTCAACAGTCAGAATAGGGATAAGATTGTAGAACTGATAGACAATGCCCACCTGTCTGCGGCGGAATACGGCAAGCTTGTCATCATTCATTTTGCTTATATCGTTGCCGTCAACAAAAATTTTTCCGCTTGTGGGACGGTCAACACCGCCGATAAGATGAAGAAGAGTTGACTTGCCGCTGCCGCTTGCACCGACAATGGCAACAAATTCGCCCTTTTCAACCGAGAACGAAACATCGTCAACCGCATGGACAAGGTTTTCACCGCTTCCGTAGGTTTTTGTAAGATTTTCAACTTTCAGAATTTCCATAAAATATACCTCCAAATTCATTTTACACCCATATTATAGTGACGCAAAATGACTGTAAAGTGAATCCTGCAAACAAATTTTTCCGTAGGGCAGCCCACTTGAATACAAGAAAAACATTTGATATAATTGTTTGGTAAGGAAATGGCGGCGGCTGTTTCGACTCCCTTGAGAAAGGGGGTGATTGTGTGGAATACATAGCTGTGATAGTAATTTTCACATTTTTTATTGTGTTTACCATAAAGAAATAACCGCCCTGTACTGCGAATACAAGGCGGTTACCAAAAATAATTTGTCTTAAAAGCGGAACAGCTAAAGCCGTTTCCTTATCTATATATTAACATCTAACTATTAATATGTCAATCGTTTTTCGGTGTGCCGCTTCGTTGCACACCGTTTTTTATTTCTCGTTTTTATTTACAATCTAAAAGTAACGCTCGGGCAAATATGTTTTGAATATTGCAAACTGTTTTCACGAACCGACAACGGTGGCTTACCGCCGACCGTAATTTTCCATTTTCAATTTTCAACTTTCAATTTAAAAGTAACGCTCGGGCGATAATGCTTGAACTATCGCAAACTGTCTTCACGAATTGGGCATAGCGACACGCTACCTGCAGTTTTGAAAATATATTTTGATGAGATTATTCGGCTTGTCGGCAATGCCTATGCCTAAAAAATCACCATCATGGGTTTTCATTCTGAAAAGCTGACCGTTCTCGTACCCCGACTTGGCAAGATATGTTCTGTCGGCACTCAACGCACCGCCGTTTGCAAATCGTTTTGCCTGTGCAGACGATACGGCAAGATAGCCCAAACTCATAAACAGGCTCTCAACGGAACGCAGTTTTTCTTCAATATTTCCGTTTTCGCAAATGCTTTTCAGCTCGTCAAGCGTTATGCATTCGTCAAGCGAAAATCCGCAAGCCGAGGTCCTGCAAAGTGCCGTCATAACCGCACCGACACCGAGAACTCTGCCTATGTCATCAATTATCGTGCGTACATAAGTACCCTTTGAACACGAAATTTCAAGCGTGCCTGTCTGTGCTTTTTCGTCAAAATTTGCAAGCGAAAGAGAATAGACAGTAACCTTTCGGCTCTCACGCTCAACCTCGATTCCCTGTCTTGCAAGGTCATAAAGCCTTTGACCGTTCTTTTGTACGGCAGAGTACATCGGCGGAATCTGCTCAATTTCGCCCGTGAAATTGGGAATTACCCTGCGAAGCTGCTCCTCTGTAACCGAAGACTCGCATTCTCCCGTTACCGTACCCCAGATGTCGAGGGTGTCGGTGATTTTGCCAAGCTGAAATTCTGCCGTGTATGACTTGTCGTGGTTGAGAATCAAATCCTGTGTTTTGGTTGCAGTTCCGAGCAAAACAGGCAGAACGCCCGTTGCGTTCGGATCAAGTGTTCCCGTGTGACCGAGCTTTTTCTGTCCTGTCAGTCTGCGAACAACGGCAATAACATCAAACGAGGTGAATTCCTTCGGCTTGTCAATCAGCAGTACACCGTTAAGATTGCTCATGATAAAAACTTCTCCGCAGCTTTTTCAAGCGTTGTCTTTACGGTTTCAAGGTCGCCCTCAATTGAGCAGCCTGCCGCCGCAGGATGACCGCCGCCTCCGAACTGCGAACAGAAATCCGAGGCATTGATATTATTGTTTGTACGAACGGAAATCTTGAAGAATCCGCCCTCTTTTTCACGCATTGTAATTCCGATGAGAACACCCTCAATCTGACGGGGAATAGAGGCAAGTCCCTCCATTTCGTCATCACCCGTGTTGAGCTTTTTGAGCATATCAAGCGTTGTGTAAATTATTGCGCACCTGCCGTCTGCACAATAGGTCATTGACTCATAAACGGCTCTTTCAAGCTGAATTTTGTTTCTTGACTTTGTTTCAAACATCGCCTTGTTTATGTATGCGGTGTTACAGCCAAAGTCCATAAGACTTGCGGCAACACGCATGGTTTCGGCGGTTGTGTTTGTGTATCTGAAACAGCCGGTGTCGGTTGAAATGCCTGTGTAGAGGCAGTCTGCAATGTCCTTTGTAAAGTTGGTGTGCATTCTGAGGAACAGCTTGTAGAGAATTTCGCAGTTTGCCGCCGCATATTTGTCAACAAACTTTTCCTTAGCGGTAAATGTGTTTGAACCGTGGTGGTCAATGCACAAATCGACCTTGCCTATATATTTGCTCATATTTGAACCGAGAAGGCTGTCAGCCGCAACATCAACGCTGACAACCGTTTCGGTTGTAAAATCTTCTTCCTCTATGTTTTTCTGAAGATAGGTAAACTTTGTCGGGACACCTGTTGTGATAACTCTTGCTTTTTTGCCGATTTGGCGGAGTGCAAGGCATAGTGCAAATCCGCTGCCGAGGGTGTCACCGTCAGGATAAGCGTGAGTCAGAATATCATAATTATCGTGTGCCTCAAGAAAACGGGCAACCTCATACAGATTCATCATTTTCTTCCTCGTCTTCTTTAATGTCAAGGCTGTTGAGAATACGGCTGATGTTTGCGCTGTATTCTATGCTGTCTGTTGCGTGGAAAATGAGTTCGGGAACATGACGAAGATGAAGTCTGTGTCCAAGCTCTCGTCTGATAAAGCCCGATGCAGACTTTAAGCCCTTGACAGCCTCTTTGGCTCTGTCAAGACCTTCAATTGCGCTGATCTGTACCGTGCAGTATGAAAGGTCGTTTGTAACCTCAACTCTTATGATAGAGATAAACGCCTGCTGAACTCGTGGGTCTTTTAATTCTCTGAAAATAGCAGTAAGCTCTCTTTTGATGTCCTCTGTTGTTCTTTCAATTCTATGGCTTCCCATGCTATCACATCCTTTTATCTTATTTCCGTAGGGGCGGTCATCGGCCGCCCGCTTTGATGAAATATTTTGTTATTTTACAGCTACTGACTTGAACTATACAGTATTTATTTAAACTGAAAATTTCTGCCGTTACCTGCGGGCGCCCCATGACCGCCCCTACAAAATAACGGTGAATTTGTGCCGTTTATAAAATTTGGTTTAACATACAAACTTTAATCCCTGTATTCTTCGATTGTATAAACCTCGAACATATCGCCCTCTTTGAGATCGTTGAATCTTTCAAGACCGATACCGCATTCGTAGCCTTCGCTAACTTCCTTGACAGCGTCCTTGAATCTCTGGAGAGATGCAATTGCGTCATCTGCAATAACGATACCGTCACGGATAACTCTTACGCTTGCGCCACGCTGAATCTTACCGCTCTTAACATATGAACCTGCGATTGTGCCGACTGACTTAATCTTGATAACATTACGGCACTCAGCCATACCGAGAACAACTTCTCTTGTCTTAGGAGCAAGCATACCCTTCATAGCAGATTCGATTTCGTTGATACAATCGTAGATAATGCTGTAAAGACGCATATCAACGCCCGAACGCTCTGCATTTTCTGCGGCAACTGCATCGGGACGAACATTGAATCCTACGATGATTGCGTTAGATGCCTCTGCAAGCATTACATCGGACTCGTTGATTGCACCTACTGCGCTGTGAATTACATTTACTCTTACCTCGTCATTTGAAAGCTTTTCAAGTGACTGCTTAACAGCCTCGGCAGAACCCTGTACATCGGCTTTAACGATAATCTGAAGTTCCTTGATTTCACCGAGTTTCATCTGGTCAAAGAGATTGTCAAGAGTAACCTTAGTCTGTGCGTTGAAGATTTCTTCCTTCTTAGCGGCCTTTCTCTGGTCAACAAGAGTTCTTGCAAGACGCTCATCGGAAACTGCGTCAAAGATATCGCCGCCAACCGGAACTTCGTCAAGACCTGTGATTTCAACAGGAACAGAAGGACCTGCCTCGGTAACTCTTTCGCCCTTATCGTTTGTCATAACTCTTACACGACCGACGCAAGTGCCTGCGATGATTGTATCGCCCTTGTGAAGTGTACCGTTCTGAACGAGTACAGTTGCGATAGGACCTCTGCCCTTGTCAAGTCTTGCCTCGATAACAGTACCCTTTGCGGCTCTGTCGGGGTTAGCCTTGAGTTCTTTCATCTCTGCAACAAGAGTAACCATTTCAAGAAGATCGTCAAGACCTTCCTTTGTCTTTGCGGAAACAGGGATACACGGTGTATCGCCGCCCCACTCCTCCGGAATAAGCTCATACTCTGTGAGCTGCTGTTTAACATTTTCGGGATTTGCGCCGACCTTATCCATTTTGTTGATGGCAACAATAACAGATACACCTGCGGCTTTTGCATGGTGGATAGCCTCAACTGTCTGCGGCATGATACCGTCATCGGCGGCTACAACGAGAATTGCAATATCAGTAACCTGAGCACCTCTTGCACGCATTGTTGTGAATGCCTCATGTCCGGGTGTGTCGAGGAATGTAACAGGCTTGCCGTTTACCATAACTCTGTAAGCACCGATATGCTGTGTGATGCCGCCGGCCTCGCCTGCTGTTACATTTGCGTGACGGATAGCGTCGAGGATTGAAGTTTTACCGTGGTCAACATGACCCATAACAACAACAACCGGAGCTCTCTCAACGAGATTTGCCTCATCGTCTTCGCTGTCATCAATAATCTGTTCTTCGATTGTAACAACAACTTCCTTTTCAACCTTTGCGTGGAATTCCATGGCGATAAGTGACGCTGTGTCAAAGTCGATTGTATCTGTTGCCGTTACCATTGTACCCATAAGGAATGCCTTTTTAACAACCTCGGCAACGGTAGCCTTAAGTCTGAGAGCAAGCTCCGAAACTACGATTTCGTCAGGAATCTGAACTGTAATCGGTTTCTGCTTACGCTCAAGAGCAATACGGTTCAGACGCTCCTGCTCTGTTTCACGCTTCTGTCGTCTGCCCTTTTGACGCTGGGTACGGTTTGTGAATTTCTGCTTTTTAACAATGTTGTCCGTGCTTCTGCCCTTTGAGCTGTCGCTTGCAAGGTCATCATACTTCTGGTTGTAACGCTCAACATCAACATTTGTTGCACGGGTATCAATTACTCTGCGCTTGCGGGGAGCAGACTCCTCAACGCTCTTTTCCTGAGTAACTTCAACCTTTTCCTGTTTTGATGCAGGCTTTGCGTCCTTATTGTTAGGCTTTTTGTCGTATTTATCGGTCTTTTTCTTCTGATTGTCAGCCTTTGCATTCTGCTTTGCGGGCTTTTCTTCCTGCTGTGGCTTGCTTTCGTTGTCAAGCTTGTTGTTGCGTGCCGCAAAGTATTCGTCAAAGTTTTCAACCTTGTTCTTCTTTGTGATTACATCAAAAATCACATCGAGTTCGCTTTCCTCGAGTGTTGTCATTGTTTTCTTTGTAACACCGCAATGTTTTTCGAGAATCTCAATAATTTCCTTGTTTGAAACTCCGAGATCTGCTGCTGCGTCCTTTACCTTATATTTTATCATACAATTCTCCTCCCGATTCATTTTTAATAAGCTGTTCAAGCTTATCTGCAAAGCCTTTGTCTTCGGTTGTCATAACTCCGCAGATTTTTCCGAGAGCAAATCCGATTTCCTCTTTGCTTCGGTTCATTGTCAATGTTTTCACATTGCATTCATCAGCGGCTGTCTGCACGCTTTTCTTACTGCTCTTTGAAAAATCATTTGCAAAAATAACAAGCTTTGCCTTGCTTTTTCGTATTGAGTCAATCGTCGTGTCGGCACCTGTAATCAGCTTGCCTGCCCTCTTGCAAATGCCAAGCAGCGACAAAATCCTGTCGTTCATAAAAAATCCTTTCGCCTACTCGCTGTCTGTTGCGGCAAGTTCACTTTGCATCTGCTCATATACTTCATCAGGGATTTTACAGCTTAACGAGCGTTCAAAGCGGCGTGCCTTGCGAGCCTTTTCAAAGCAGGCAAGATTTCTGCACACATATGCGCCTCTGCCTGCCTTGCGACCTGTGAGGTCAAGCGAAATTTCGCCTTTTGCAATGATTTCACCGTTTTCATCTTTGGTGTCGGGTGCTTTGACAACACGGATAAGCTCACGCTTTTCTTTCATCTCTCCGCAACCCGTACATTTACGCAACGGCATTTTTCTTTGCTTCATAAAATCCCTCTCTGTTTAATCTGATTATTCCTCTGTTTCATCCGAAACAACTGTTTCGCCTTCTGTGCTTTCGTCAAGGTCAAGAACATCTTCGGACTTTTCTTCTGTCTTTGGTTCATCGTCCTCATCTTCGCCGTAGAAACCGCTTTCGGGACGGATGTCAATTCTCCAGCCTGTAAGTCTTGCGGCAAGACGGGCATTCTGTCCTTTGTTGCCGATAGCAAGTGAAAGCTGACCGTCGGGAACGGTTGCACGGCAGCTCTTTGTTTCTTCATCTGTAATTTCAACCTTGCAAACGCTTGCAGGAGAGAGAGCCGCCGAAATGTACTTTTCGGGATCATCGCTGTAAAGCACGATGTCGATTTTCTCACCGCCGAGTTCTTCAACAATCTTGTTTACACGAGCGCCCTTGTTACCGATACATGAACCGATTGCGTCAACATCGGGATTTGAGCTGTAAACAGCCATTTTTGTACGGCTGCCTGCCTCACGGGAGATTGACTTTATTTCAACAACGCCGTCATAGATTTCGGGAACTTCCTGTTCAAACAAACGCTTTACAAGACCGGGGTGTGTTCTTGAAATGATTGCGTGAGGACCTCTTTCGTTGTCTTTGACATCTGCAATGTAAACCTTAATGTGGTCGCCTTCTTTAAGGTCGTCATGACCGAGCTGTTCGCTCTTTGGCAGAGTAGCTTCGCTCTTGCCGATTTTGATTGTTGCAACGCCCGACTTAGGATCAATTCTTTCAACGGTTGCAGTAACAATTTCACCGAGCTTGCTCTGAAACTCGATAAGAGTCTGACCTTTTTCTCCCTGACGAATGCCCTGACGGATAACATTTCTTGCAGAAGAAACAGATGTCCAACCGAGGTGCTTGGGATCAATCGGAACTTCAACCTCATCGCCGACAATAAATTTCTTTCTCTTGTTAATCTGCTGAGCCTCCTCAACAGTAACCTCAAAGTTAGGATCAAAAACCTCGTCAACTACTGTTTTGACAAGCTTTGCATCAAAGCTGTTTTTTTCCGGATCAACCTTGAATACAACATTTTCATTACCGCCGTAGTAGTTCTTGCAGGCAACGGAAATTGCCTTTTCAATGTTTTGAAGCATATAGTCCATAGGAATGCCCTTTTCCTTTTCAAATGTTCTCAATGCCTCAAATAAATCTTTGTTAGTCATTTTCCAAATCATCCTTTTCTTATTTTTCGGTTATATACAAATTGTTATGCTGTTATGTGTATCTGTAGTGTTCAAACTGCAATTTTTAATCAAAATCGTCAAGCTTAATCCATGCGGCGTCCTTTTTGCTGATTGTGATTTCATTCTCACCGCTGTGATCCTCAATTGTGACCTTACCGTCGGAATAATCCTTTAAAACCCCTTTAAATTCTCTGCCTATGCCGTCAATGGGGCGGAGCATCTTAACCATAATATCCGCACCGATGAACTGCATAAAATGTTCGTCACGGATAAGCTCACGCTCAATTCCGGGAGAGCAGACCTCAAGACAGTACGCCTCCTCAATCGGATCAAGCTCATCAAGAGGGCCGTTGATTGCACGGGAAACATTTTCGCAATCGTTAATGTCAATGCCTTCGGGCTTGTCAATGTAAACACGCAGAAAACGGTCTGCACCTTCCTTGACATAACGCACATCCCAAAGTGAAAGTCCGAAGCCTTCAACAATCGGCTGACAAAGCTCCCATACTTTTGATACGGTTACACCGCCTTTGCTTTTTGCCATAAATTCACTGCCTTCCTGTCTGCAAAAATACCCTGTGCGAAATATTGCAGACAGATAAACCGCACCGAGGAACAAAGTGAAAACTAATAAATAAGGAGCGGGTTTGTTGCCCACTCCTTTAGCTTTCATTATTTACAAGAAAATTATAGCACCAAAACGGCTTATAATCAAGTGTTTTTCAAATCTTTTCGTATTTTTTACAAAAAAGTTTAAAAAAACATTTGAAATCACCGTGCAAATGTGTTATTATATTTCGTGGACACTTTACATCACGATGTTTTTGTGATATAATCACCGTGGTTTTGCGACCGTGTGAAAAAAGTAAAATTAATTTTGATTTTGTTATTGTTGGATTTTTACTGTTTTTTATATCAATGATTTGGCTGTTAATGTCCGAAACTTTGCGAGATTAACATTATAAAGGTTGCAACCTTACAATTAAATATGCTGATATAGCTCAGTAGGCAGAGTGCGTCCTTGGTAAGGACGAGGTCACGGGTTCGAATCCCGTTATCAGCTCCATAAAAAGGTATTGGTTAAAAAGACTGATACCTTTTTATTGTTGTTTTAGATTAAGATAAGGGATTCGAAAGCCCGTTTAGAAAACGCTTTAGTAAAGCGTTTTTAGGGCGTAGCGTTGATGAGCGTTCAGAATTTGCACTGCAAGCAACAAGCGAGGTATGCACTCTCGCAATGCACAGAATAGTTATCAGCTCCATAAAAGGGTATTGGTTAAAAAGACCGGTACCTTTTTATTGTTGTTTAGAAAACAATACCGTTACCAAATCTAAACTGATTAATATTATTCTTGTACAATCTATCTTGATATGCTACAATAAAGTTGTAAAGAATGGTTGCGAATTAGTTGCGAATAAATACACAAATCAAACACACCATAGACAGAGGAGGTGACAAGCTTGCCTGAATTAAATATCGAAGCATTACAAAAGTTATGTGACGATAAATCTGTCATATGGTCTGTGCACGCTCTGAAACGTTTACAGGAACGAGGAATATACCGTGATGATGTATTCAATGCAATACATACGGGCAAAATAATAGAACAATATCCCGATAGCTATCCATATCCCGCTTGCCTTGTTTTAGGTGTAAGTACAAACAATGAATATTTGCATATTGTGGCAGGTTGCAACGGAGATGTTGTTTGTATAGTAACTGCCTATTTTCCCGATTCAGATAAATTTGAAAGTGATTCACAAACCCGAAAGGAGAAATAACAATGACTTGTTTTTATTGCAAAGGTGATTTGAAGCCAAGTACAACAACACATTTTGTTGATCTTAAAAAGTGCATTGTAATCGTAAAGAATGTTCCGTGTTTGGAATGTTCAAAATGCGGTGAAACCGTTTTTACCGATGAAGTGGCAAAAAGACTTGATGACATTGTAAAAACCGTAAGCAGTCTTATGACCGAAATAGCGGTTGTTGAATATACATCTGACAAAGTAGCATAATTCCACAAGGTAAGCTCTGAAATATGGGTTTGTCTTGTTTTGTTTTAGTTGACAGGTTTCTTAACGGATTTAATTTCCCAAAACAGCCAAATTAAAGTATTTTTGAAAATATGTAAAATATACTTGACAATAAGTAACTTTTAATGTACTATAATGGTACAGAAAGCTTTTTGTACGGGGTGTGGATTTTTAGTTTTTTAGATTTCAAAAACATTCCTATCTAATTTACACCTAAAACTATTCACATTCAAAATTTTTAACATTTGCGGATTATCAGTTGGACGAATAAATCTGCAAATTGGCTGATTTATTTGGGAGATGTTATTATGGGAGAAAAATACTATTGGGTGTTTGGTTTTTGTTGCGGTTTTATTGCCGTAGTTATCGTAACGCTCATTATCGCAAACATTAAAAGAAAAAAGAACACTTACACAGAATACGATGAACGACAGGTTCTTGCACGGGGCAAGGCTTATAAATCGGCATTTTTTGTGCTTATCGGGTACATAATTGCCTGCGCTTTAGTTAATGTTTTGGAGATTAATTGGGCTGAACTCAGCGTTCAAATGTTCATAGGACTGTTTCTTTCAACTGTCGTATTCGTTGGAATAAGCATTTTCAATGACGCATATTTTACATCAAATAAAGGCAGAAAGAGTCTTTTAGGCGTTTTGGCATTTATTGCGGGAGCAGAATATTTGGGAATTGCTTTCGGCAACAAAACCTTTGTTACAAACGGAATAGCAAATCTTGACATTATTCCTATCATTGTAATGATTTGGGCAATAAGTATTTTTGTGATGGTTGTCATCAAAACAATAATTGACAAAAAGGCAGTTGAAGAATGAAGAATTTAAGATTAAAAAGCGCCCGTGCCGCAAAGGATTTGTCACAGCAACAGCTTGCGGAACTTGTAAAGGTGTCAAGACAGACAATAAGCGCAATTGAAAAGGGCGACTACAACCCCACAATTAACCTTTGCATAGCAATATGTAAAGCGCTTGACAAAACCCTTGACGAATTGTTTTGGGAAGAATAAGCAAACTTTAACGGCAATCGGTGATTTGTTTCTCGGTTGCTGTTTTTATTTTTACCGTTTCAAAATCAAACGGAAAATTACCACGGGAAATATTACAATGTGGGGGAATTGTAAAAATTAACGAAAAATGCTTGAAAAATGTCGGGTTAAGCCGTATAATATAGGTGTTTGAGGATTTCGGACTCATACAATTTATTGAAAGGAGAAGTACACATGATTTATTCAAAAGAAGTTGAAAATATGTGCACTGTAGCAAAGGGACCTAAGCACGGTCCTGCACCTATTCCCGAAGAGGGCAAATGGGTAAAATCTTATGACATTAAAGACATTTCAGGTCTTTCACACGGCATTGGCTGGTGTGCTCCTCAGCAGGGTGCCTGCAAGCTTACACTTAATGTTAAAGACGGTATCGTTGAAGAGGCTCTTGTTGAAACAATCGGTTGTTCGGGTATGACTCACTCTGCAGCTATGGCAGCAGAAATTCTTCCTAACAAAACACTCCTTGAGTGCCTTAACACAGACCTCGTTTGTGATGCTATCAACACAGCTATGAAGAACATCTTCGAGCAGCTCGTTTACGGCAGAAGCCAGACAGCTTTCTCAGAGGGCGGTCTTCCGATCGGCGCAGGTATGGAGGATCTCGGTAAGGGTCTTCGCAGCCAGGTTGGTACAATGTACAGCACAAACGCTAAGGGCGTTCGTTACATGGAAATGGCTGAAGGCTATGTTCTCAAGACAGCACTTGACGAGAACGATGAAGTTATCGGCTATCAGTTCGTAAAGCTCGGCAAAATGCTCGAGGACATTCGTCACGGCGTTGAGCCAAACGAAGCATACAAGAACAACATCGGTCAGTACGGTCGTTTTGACGGCGCAGCTAAGTACATTGACCCTCGTGAAGAATAATTCGGTAAGGAGGACACCATAATGGCAGTAACATTTGAAGGTATGGAAAGAAGAATGCCTAAAATTGAGAAGTGCCTTGCCGAATACGGTATTGCAAATCTTGAAGAGGCAAGAAAAATTTGTAACGATCTCGGTTTTGATCCCTACGACATCGTAAAGGGCGTTCAGCCGATCGCATTTGAAAACGCAGGCTGGGCTTACACACTCGGTTGTGCAGTTGCAGTTAAGAAGGGCGCAAAGACTGCTTCAGAGGCAGCAGAAGCTATCGGTATCGGTCTTGAGGCTTTCTGTATTCCCGGCTCAGTAGCTGAGCAGAGAAATGTTGGTCGTGGTCACGGTAACCTCGGCGCAATGCTCCTCAGAGATGAAACAAAGTGCTTTGCATTCCTCGCAGGTCACGAAAGCTTTGCAGCAGCAGAGGGTGCTATCGGTATCGCTCGTAACGCTAACAAAGCAAGAAAAGAGCCGCTCCGTGTTATCCTTAACGGTCTTGGCAAGGACGCTGCTTACATTATTTCAAGAATCAACGGCTTTACATATGTAAAGACTCAGTTTGACTATTTCACATCAGAGCTTAAAATCGTTGAAGAGAGAGCTTTCTCAGACGGTGAAAGAGCTGCAGTTCGCTGCTACGGCGCTGACGATGTTCGTGAAGGTGTTGCAATCATGCAGCATGAGAATGTAGGTGTATCTATCACAGGTAACTCTACTAACCCGACTCGTTTCCAGCACCTCGTTGCAGGTACATACAAGAAGTGGGCAAATGAGAACGGCGTTAAGTATTTCTCGGTTGCATCAGGCGGCGGTACAGGTCGTACACTTCACCCCGATAACATGGGTGCAGGTCCTGCATCATACGGTCTTACAGACTCAATGGGCAGAATGCACGGTGACGCTCAGTTCGCAGGTTCATCTTCTGTTCCTGCTCATGTTGAAATGATGGGTCTTATCGGTATGGGTAACAACCCGATGGTTGGTGCTACAGTTGCTTGCGCAGTTGCAGTTTATGAAGCTGTTAACAAGTAATTACCAATCTTTTCAATAAATTAAAAAGGGATCGGCTCTTTGAGTCGATCCCTGATTTTTTTTGTGCAACGAAAATTCCCGATTGTATCGGCATTTTAACAAGTTGGAATTGCAAATACAAAAAATATTAAGTTGAATGATTCCGCCACCCTAATCGGTACAGCGGAAATTTTTATGCATTTTTGCTTTAACGAGTTTATGTTTACGGATATTCTTTACAGTGTATATGTCACTTATTTGCAGATTCTTTTTTAAACCAAAAGAATCGACTGACTACAGTAACAGCTTACTCTTTCAGCTTGTTAAGCTTTTCAATATGCTTCATGCGCTTGTAGCGGTAGAGAATGTTTTCTGCCCATTCACGGTCAATTTTAAGAAAGCCCTTTAATTTTTTGTCCTTATATGCAAGCGAATCGACAATTTTCTTCGATTTAACATAAATTTCAAGTCTTGCTGTCTGAACATACGGCGTGTGCTTTTCACCTGTAAAATATGTAAATCCCATTGTGTTGCGTTCACGATCGTACATTGAAAGGTATCCGTCATGAATTTCCGCACCGTTAAGCTTTTTTGAAACTGTTTGGCTGATTGCAAGCTTTGTAAGCTCAACCGACATATCGTCAAGTCCCGACTCAAAGATAAAAATTTTCTCCTTGAACGAATTGAAGGTCGGAACAATTCGTTTGCTTATGTTGCGGAGATTGCTGTATTTTTCTTCAAGCTCGTTGTCGCAGAGCTGAAAATGATCAATTTTGGGAATGAAATACACCATAAAACGATTCTTCATATCATTGTAGAGAATCGGATATGTGAGCCTTGCGGAGTATCCGCATGACGGACATTTCCATGCAAAAAGTTCACCGTCAAGCGCTCTTCTGCGCACACCCTTTGTTACGGACGGGTTGATGCTGGTGTAAACATCAGCCTTGCTCATTTCACCGCACATTGGGCAGACGATTGCCTTGGTAATTTTCTTTTCAGGCATCCAAACCACCTCTTTAACACTCTATGAAACTAATTATAGCAATTGACCGTGATTTTAACAAGTAAATTTTAAAAAAATGTTGATTTTATCAAAAAAATCTGTCATAATAATAGAAATAAGTTTAATATTATTCGCCACGGCAGAATGTGTCAGAGTGTTTGTGCCAAAGCGGTTTTAAAGGAGAAATTTACTATGACGATACTTGACAGTGTAAAAGGAACAGTAAATACAGCCGTTGATACAATTTCATCGGTAGCTCAGACAATAGTAGAAAAGAACAGAACAAACGCAAAGCTCAACAGATTAAGACTTGTTATGAAAAGCGAAAGCGAGCTTATGAACAGAGCATATATTGCTCTCGGAAAGATTATGTACGACAGCAGAAAGAAAGGCACTGAAATTAATGATGCCGAGTGCGAAAAGCTTTTGAAGGTTATTGACACTTCAAAGGCCAAAATTGCAAAAGCAAGAGAGTGTTACAGAAAGATTGTCAACAGCTCAAACGATATTTTCTACGGCAATCCCGAGGTTGCTCCCGAGGTTAAAGAGGATGATATTGTTGATATTACAGTAGCTTGCTCAAATGAGGGCGACTATAAGTCGTCTCCTTTTAAAGAGGAAAAGCCTGTTGAAAAACAGCCAGAGGCTGTTACCGAAGAAAAGGCAGAACCCGAGCATCTTACAAACATCTGCGACCTCAAGGCAGAGCTTGAGGCAAAGCGTGAAGAAGGATTCTCCGAGTCCGCAGATTCAGACGAGGCAGATGACGGTGAAGCTCCTCACGGTGAACTTTTCTGATAATTTAAATACTTAAAGCTAAAGACCTGCCGATTTCGGCAGGTTTTTCTGCATTTTTAAGATATATTAAAGTCGGAACAATGCTCCGCTTTGCTTTTGAGGGCAAATTATATGCAGTAGATTATACATTATGCCCTTTATGTGTATTGAATTTTTGTGATAAAAATGGTAAAATTCATCAAAGACGAAAATATTCCAAATTAGAATTATTTTCTTGACAAAAAATACTATAATTAATTAGATATGCACAATGAGATTACTATGTATTGATTTCGGAGGCACAAGTTGAAATTAGGATTGGATATTGGCTCAACAACAATAAAATGTGTTGTGCTTGACGACGAAAACAAATTAATATACAGCACATATGAAAGGCATTATTCCCGAATTACGGAAAAGATTGCAGAAATTCTTGCACTTGTACGGACAAGGATTGACGGCGTTGAAAATGCCTCGGTGGCTCTTTCGGGTTCTGCCGGAATGGGTGTTGCCGAGTCTGTCGGCGTTGATTTTATTCAGGAGGTTTACGCAACAAGAGTTGCCGCCAATACTTTTATTCCGGGTACAGATGTTATAATTGAACTCGGCGGTGAGGATGCGAAGATATTGTTCCTCACAAACGGACTTGAGGTAAGAATGAACGGTACTTGCGCCGGCGGCACGGGTGCGTTTATTGACCAGATGGCAACACTTCTGAATGTTAAGCTTGAGGATATGGACGAGCTTGCAAAACAGCACGAAAAGACATACACAATCGCATCAAGATGCGGTGTGTTTGCAAAGACCGATATTCAGCCGCTCCTTAATCAGGGTGCGAGAAAGAGCGACATCGCAGAGAGTATTTTCAATGCGGTTGTAAGCCAGACTGTTGCAGGTCTTGCACAGGGCAGAGAAATTGAAGGTCAGATTGTATATCTCGGCGGACCTCTTACATTTATGAGCGAACTGCGAAACTGCTTTGACCGCACGCTCGGAACAAAGGGCATCTGCCCCGAAAATTCACTTTATTATGTTGCCTGCGGTGCGGCTTTGTGTGCCGAAAAGACTATTGATTTTGACGAGGTTATCGAAAAGGTAAAGAACTACCGTGGCAGCGGTAACTTTGCGTTCAATCAGCCGCTCTTTAAAAACGAAGATGAGTACAGGGAATTCTGCGACCGTCATGCAAAAGCTGATGTTAAGCAGAAGGAGCTAAAGGGATACACAGGCAAGGCTTATATAGGAATGGACGCAGGTTCAACAACCGTAAAGGGTGTTGTCCTCAATGATGACGGCGAGCTGCTCTATTCAAAGTATCTGCCATCAAAGGGAAACCCCGTTGAGATTATGAAGCAATTCCTTGACGAGGTTTACGAAATAAATCCCGAAATAAATGTTGTTTCTTCTGCCGTAACAGGTTACGGAGAGGACATTGTAAAGAACGCGTTTGCGGTTGATTACGGCATTGTTGAAACAATCGCTCACTTTACCGCCGCAAAATACTTTATGCCCGATGTTGAATTTATCATCGATATCGGCGGACAGGATATCAAATGCTTTAAGATACATAACGGTGCAATTGACAATATATTCCTTAATGAGGCTTGTTCATCGGGTTGCGGAAGCTTTTTGCAGACTTTTGCAAACGCTCTCGGATATGAGATTGCCGACTTTGCAAAGCTCGGACTTTTTGCAAAGCGTCCCGTTGACCTCGGCTCACGCTGTACCGTATTTATGAATTCAAGCGTTAAGCAGGCTCAGAAAGACGGCGCAACAATTGAAGATATCTCGGCAGGTCTTTCACTCAGCGTTGTAAAGAATGCCCTTTACAAGGTTATTCGTGCGTCAAGCCCCGATGAACTCGGCAAGCGTGTTGTAGTTCAGGGCGGTACTTTCCTTAACGACGCTGTTTTGCGTGCATTTGAACAGGAAATGGGCGTTGAAGTTGTCCGTCCTAACATTGCAGGACTTATGGGTGCTTACGGTGCGGCTCTTTACGCAAAGAAAAAGTCAAAGGGCGTTGGCAAGAGTACAATTACCGACAAAAAGGGACTTGATGAATTCGTTCACGAAATCAAGGTTGCAAACTGCGGTATGTGCAACAACAACTGCCGTCTTACAATAAATTCATTCGGCAAGGGCAGAAAGTTTATTGCGGGAAACCGTTGTGAAAGACCAATCACAAAGAAAGCTCCTGCAAACGATATGAATATGTATGCCTATAAGCTGAATCTCATTGATTCCTACAAGCCTGTTGAAGGCATAAGAGGTAAGCTTGGAATTCCTATGGCGCTCAATATGTATGAGCTTTATCCGTTCTGGTACAGATTCTTTACAGAACTTAAATTTGAGGTGTTCCACTCACCGTATTCAACAAGAAAGCTTTATCAGAGAGGTCAGCAGACAATTCCGAGCGATACCGTTTGCTTCCCTGCAAAGCTTGTTCACGGTCACATTCAGACTCTTATTGATATGGGTGCAGAAACAATTTTCTACCCCTGTCTTTCCTATAATTTTGACGAGCATCTCGGAGATAACCATTACAACTGTCCTGTTGTTGCTTACTATCCCGAGGTTATCAAAAACAATATGAAGGATATACGCAAGGTTCACTTCATAAAGGAATACTTTGGTATTCACCGCCCGAACGATTTTCCGAAGAAAGCCTATGAAAGACTTTCGTTCCACTTCCCCGACCTCACTCTTAACGAGGTAAGAAATGCGGCTAAGCTTGCATATCAGGAACAGGAAAATTACAGAAAAAAGGTTATCGACAAGGGCAACGAGATTATTGCCAAGGCTGAAAAAGAGGGCAAAAAGATTTTTGTTCTTGCAGGCAGACCATATCATATTGATCCCGAAATTAACCACGGAATCGACAGACTTATCTCAGGCTTTGATGTTGCAATCGTCAGCGAAGATGTTATTTCTCCGAGAGTTGAACATTTCCGGACTCATGTTCTCAACCAGTGGACATACCACGCAAGACTTTATGCGGCGGCAAAATATGTTACAACAAGAAAGGACATGGAGCTTGTTCAGCTTGTATCCTTCGGCTGCGGTGTTGATGCGATTACAACCGATGAGGTAAGAGAAATTCTTGAAAGCAAAAATAAGATTTACACTCAGATTAAGATAGATGAAATTACAAACCTCGGAGCAGTTAAAATCCGAATCCGCAGTTTGCTTGCTGCGCTTGAAAACGATTGATGAAAGGAAATTCTGTTATGGCAGAGTTGAAGTATGACAAAAAAACAGGTCGTTTGCTGTTTACAAAGCAGATGAAAAAGGAATACACAATCCTTATGCCCAATATGGCGCCTATTCATTTTAAAATACTTGAAAAGGTGTTCAACTACTACGGCTATAAGTCTGATTTGCTCGACACAACAGGTCCGGAGATTGCGCAGACAGGTCTTAAATATGTTCACAACGATACCTGTTATCCGGCTTTGCTGGTTATAGGTCAGTTCATCAATGCTCTGCAAAGCGGAAAGTATGATGTTCACAAGGTTGCCCTGATGATTACTCAGACAGGCGGCGGATGTCGTGCGTCAAACTACATTTTCCTTTTGAGAAAGGCTCTCAAAAAGGCAGGCTTTGAGTTCGTTCCCGTAATTTCGCTTTCATTCGGCATGGAGCACAACAGCGGTTTTTCGCTCACACTTCCGCTTATCCGCAGATTTGTCGGCGGTCTTGTGTACGGCGACCAGTTAATGCTGCTTTCAAACCAGACAAAGCCCTATGAGGTGAACAAGGGTGAAAGTATGGCGCTTGTTGATGAGTGGACGGATAAGATTTCCGATATGCTCATACAGGGCAAGGGCTACACTCTTGAAGAAATTGACGAAACTCTTGATAAAATTACAAAGTCATTCACAAAAATTGAGCTTAACAAAGTGCCGAAGGTTAAAGTCGGTATTGTCGGCGAAATCTATGTAAAATACTCCAAAATGGCTAACAACGGTCTTGAGGACTTCCTTGCAGATCAGGATTGCGAGGTTTGCGTACCCGGTCTTATGGGTTTTGCATCGTTTAAGGTTGATAACCGTATTGAGGATTATAAGATGTTCGGAGGAAGCAGAGTTAAATACAAATTCTGTTCGATGCTTCTTAACTACCTCACAAAGCTTGAGGGACTTATGGTTGATGCGGCTGAAAAGTACGGCTTTGTTCCGCCACACAGATATGCTCACACAAAGGAGCTTGTAAACGGTGTTATCGGCTACGGCAGTAAGATGGGCGAGGGTTGGTTGCTGACAGCCGAGATGATTGAACTTGCCGATACAGGCTATGAGAATATCGTATGCACACAACCTTTCGGTTGTCTGCCGAATCATATCAACGGTAAGGGCGCAATCAGAAAGATTAAAGAAATCAGACCGAATGCCAATATCGTTACCATCGACTATGATCCGGGTGCGCCGAAGGTAAATCAGGAGAACCGTATCAAGCTGATGCTTGCTGTCGGCAAAGAAGAACTCAAGAAAAAGCTTGAGGCTGAAAAAAATGGCGAAAAAGCCGAATCGTCAGAGAAGTCAGAGAAAAAGTAATTTAATATCAATGCTTATGAGTCATCGCAGATGGCGGTGGCTTTTTTATTTTGCGGTAATATCAGGCAGAAAAAGCTAATACAATTTTACAGGGGTTTATCTCGTTTTTAAGGAAAAAATAAGTGTAAAAATCGGGGGATATTATGAAAAAACGACTTAAAGGATTTTTTCAAAGGCTTGCACGGTGGCTGAATGTGCGTGAAATGCGACAGCACAGAGTTAAGGCAGGCGTTTACATCATTATAAGGCTCATACTTGTGTCACTTTTGACTGCCGGCATTTTAAACGGAAAATGGGAGAATGTCATGATCTGCGTGTTAACGCTCGGACTGTTGATGCTTCCGTTGTTCATCGACCGAAAGCTGTCGGTAGCGTTGCCGAGTGTGCTTGAAACGATTGTTGTGCTGTTCGTGTTTGCGGCAAATGTTATGGGTGAGCTCGGTGCGTTCTACGAAAAGATTCCGATATGGGATTCATTGCTCCATACTGTGAACGGCTTTATCTGTGCAGGCGTTGGTTTTGGACTGACCGATATTTTGAACAGAAGCGAACGGGTGAAATTGAGCCTCTCGCCCATGTTCGTGTGCCTGTTTTCGTTCTGCTTTTCAATGACAGTCGGTGTTGTGTGGGAGTTTTTTGAGTTTGGTGCGGATATGCTTTTTGAAAAGGATATGCAAAAGGACACCGTAATCACGGCAATACATTCGGGTTTGATTTCGGGCAAGCCGAATGTGATAATGCACATCAGGGATATAACATCAACCGTTGCGAACGGTGAAAATCTCGGTATTAACGGTTACCTTGACATCGGTCTGATCGATACAATGAAAGATTTGCTTGTTAATTTTGTAGGAGCGGCAGTTTTTGACACCATAGGTTGGTTTTACCTGAAAGGAAGAAGTGCAGGATTTTTGCGGAATTTTATCCCCGTTAAAAAATAATGACGCAATGTTTATGTGAAATCAAATTATATAAATGAGTTGCACACGAACGGGCGAACACGGTTCGCCCCCTACAATTTTTTCACTTTTAATTTTCAATTAGCAAGAGGGCAGTCACATTGCCGTGACTGCCCTCTTGCTTTTGGTGATATTCTTATATTAAAATTACTTATCTTCCTGGAGTGTGATTTCAACCTCACCATCGCCCGATGATGAGCTGTAATATTTAACCTTGATTTTGTCCCCCGGCTTGTGGGTTTCAAGAATCGCATAAACATCTGCAAAGCTTGTAATTGTTTCGCCGTCAACCTCTGTGATGATATCGCCTTCTTTAAGGCTTGTGCCGTCACACGGACCGCCCGATACGATACTCTGAACATAAATGCCCTGCGGAATGTTGTAATTTGATGCCTGATCGGAGGTTACTGCAATGCCCGAAATGCCGATTTTTACTCTGCCTTCAACATAGCCGTTCTTTACAAGTGTGTCAACAATGTTTTTTACTGTCTGTGACGGAATTGCAAAGCCCATACCTTCGTAAGTTTCGGAAACAATCTTTGAAGTTGTAATTCCGACAACCTGACCGTAGTAGTTTACAAGCGGACCGCCCGAGTTGCCGGGATTGATTGCGGCATCTGTCTGAATGTACTTTGTAAGGCTTGATGTTGAAAGTTTTCTGTCAAGCGCCGAAATAACGCCCTTGGTTGTTGTGTTCTGATAGTCAAGACCGCCGGGATTGCCGACTACGATAATATCCTGACCAACCTCAAGCTGTGACGAATCACCGAATGTTGCAGGAGTAAGTCCCTTTGCATCGTCCATTTTGAGAACTGCAATATCGGTTCTTGAATCGTAACCTACAACACCTGCCTTGTATACCTTGCCGTCAGATGTTACAACTCTGATTGCATAGGCTGTTTTGCTGTTGCCGATTACATGAGCGTTTGTGATAACATAGCCGTCCTGTGAGAAGATAATTCCGCTTCCCTGTGAAGATGCGGTTGTTGTGTCAGCCTGATCGGGTACATCGTCCGAGTAACAGAGAATGCCGACTACCGAGTCGGAAACCTTTTCTGACGCTTTTGCGGCTGTGTAGCTGTTGTTTGTTTTTGCGTCTTTTGGATTGCTTTCAAGCTTCATACCCGAGTAATCCTTGTTCACCTTGTTACTGTAGTCAGACTCATCGTGAGTTTTACCCTGCGAAGATGTGTTGGGAAGGGTTTCAAACGGTGTTGTGCTGTCTTTATTCGGAAGTCTGAACGAATTGCCCGAATCACTTCGGTCGTTGTTCAAATCTTCTTTTATGTCAGCCGAAAATCCGTACACCATCATGCCGATAAAACCGATTGTAAGAAGTGAACAGAGAACGATAATCAACGCAATTATTCCGCCCTTTGTTTTCTTTTGGGGGTACTGTGCGAACATCTGCGGATTGTATTGCTGATTGTATGTACCGTTGTTGCCGTAGGGAGGCTGTCCGTACATATTCTGCTGATACGGAGGTACATTCTGATTGTATCCTGTGTTGTTTTGATACTGTCCGTACTGCTGATTGTTCTGATTATACTGCGTATTCTGTCCGCTGTAGGGATACTGACCGTAACCGTACTGCCACGGCTGAGCGTAGGTGTTCGGATTCGGATTTTGATTCTGCTGATACGGCGGAACATTTTCAGTCGGATTTGCATTGTTTGCCGTGTTTTGATTGTTGTTGCCGAAAATATAATCACCGTACGGTGTGTTGCCGTTCTGCGGCTGAACATTCTGAGCCTGTTCTTCCTGTGTTTTGGGTTCGGAAACGGGAATTGTCTGTTCCGTGTTCATATTATTGTTTTGTACGGGCTTTTCAGTGAACGGCTTTTGCGGTTCAAACCCACCCATATTGTTGTTGTCAAAATTGTCCATAAAAGTTACTCCTACATTTATTTGTTACCGTGGGGTACAAACTGCGTTTGTCCTTAAGTAATGAAACAAAATTTTTTGCAAGCAAATTGCCGAGATGAACAAATATTTCGTAGGGGCGGATATCATCCGCCAGTCACTATATCGGTTGTTTTGTTATATTTATAAAACTTTGTTTGCAATAAAATATCTGTCATTACTTGCGGTCGCAGGATTACCCCTACGGGATAGTTTACAAAAAATATTATCATACAACGCTTGACCAAAATCAAGTATTGTAATTTACATTTATATTATACCTTTTCACAAAATCAAAATCAACCTTGTTGTGTTACGGAAGTGTGAGTTTATTTTGAAAGTTTAGTGATAATTGACTAAAACAGGACAAAATGAAGAATTTTTCGACTAATTGTTAAAATTTTCACTAAATCTTCTTTTTAGGTCTTTATATTTTCAAAAATATATTGTATAATAAACTTAAATCGGCAGGTGGGGACGCTTGTCTGCTGAAATTTTTTAAAAAAGGAAGATTAAAATGCCATTAGTAAACGCTAAAGAAATGCTTACAAAAGCAAAGGCAGGCCACTATGCAGTAGGTCAGTTCAACATCAACAACCTTGAATGGACAAAATCAATTCTTTTAACAGCACAGGAACTCAACTCACCTGTTATCCTCGGTGTATCTGAGGGTGCCGGTAAATATATGTGCGGCTACAAAACAGTCGTTGGTATGGTAAACGGTATGCTCGAGGAACTCAACATCACAGTTCCTGTTGCTCTCCACCTTGACCACGGTTCATACGAAGGCGCTAAGAAGTGCATCGAAGCCGGTTTCAGCTCAATCATGTTCGACGGTTCACACTATCCGATCGAGGAAAACATTGAAAAAACAAAGGAACTCGTTGCAACTTGTAACAAGCTCGGTCTTTCACTTGAGGCTGAGGTTGGTGCAATCGGCGGCGAGGAAGACGGCGTAGTCGGCATGGGCGAATGCGCAGATCCTAAGGAATGCAAAATGGTTGCAGACCTCGGCGTAACAATGCTCGCAGCAGGTATCGGTAACATTCACGGTAAGTATCCTGCAAACTGGAAGGGCCTCAGCTTTGAAACTCTTGACGCTATCCAGCAGCTTACAGGCGAGATGCCGCTCGTTCTCCATGGCGGTACAGGTATCCCTGCCGACATGATCAAGAAGGCTATCTCACTCGGCGTTTCAAAGATCAATGTTAACACAGAGTGCCAGCTTGCATTTGCAGCAGCTACAAGAAAGTACATTGAAGAGGGCAAGGATCTCGAAGGCAAGGGCTTCGATCCAAGAAAGCTCCTCGCTCCCGGTGCAGAGGCTATTAAGGCTACTGTTAAGGAAAAGATGGAACTCTTCGGTTCGGTTAACAAGGCTTAATTGTAAGCACGCAAACTTAATCTTTACAAAAATTTCAGGGACAGCAAAACGCTGTCCCTGTTTTTTATGTTCTGTTTGGTTAACTCAGTTGTATTATAAGACGGTTGTAAAGTCAATTGTTACATCAAAACGGATTGTAATTGTTACTTTAAAACATAAATCGGGTTGACAAATGTGATAATCGGTACTATAATAATTGTCAACCGATAAAATAATTTGGTTGACAATCTGCAAAACAAAAGAAGCGGTTTTGCAAAGGAGAGGTAATTTTATGACAGAAGCAAAAACAAACAGTAAATCAAAAAGTAATGTATTAAGCCTTGTGTATATGGCGATGTTCGTCGCAATCATCACAGTGTGCGCACAGATTCAGATTCCGATGACAGTTCCGTTCACACTTCAGACTCTCGGCATCTTTATGGCTGCGGCTATGCTCGGTTGGAAAAGAGGACTCATCAGCGTTACGGTTTATGTTCTCCTCGGTGCAATCGGTGTTCCCGTGTTTGCAGGATTCTCAGGCGGAATCGGTGTTCTCGGCGGTCCGACAGGCGGTTATATCATTGGTTTCCTCTTTACGGCACTTATCGTTGGACTTATGACTGATTTTCTCGGCAGAAAGCTTTGGGTGCTTGCGGTTTCAATGGTTGCAGGCCTTGCAGTATGCTATCTTTTCGGTACAATCTGGTTTATGATTGCAATGCATACAGACTTTGTTGCCGCACTTCTCACCTGCGTTGTTCCGTTCCTTCTTGCAGATGCTGCAAAGATTGTTGTTGCAACAGTTTTGGTGAATCGTCTTGACAAAATCGTTAAGCTTTAAGTTCAGACCGCACCATAGCCTTTGTGTGCAGTTTTTTGAAGGCAAGGGTTACAGCGATGAATTTGTCTGCGGAATGGCAAAAATAGTGTCGGTTCTTGAAAATAACAACGCAAACCTTACGCTTACGGGCGGTTGTGACGAAATTTGTTCATCGTGTCCGAACCGTGACAACGGCAGCTGCGATGTTGCGGGCAAGGCGTCGTGCTATGACAAAAGATGTCTTGATTTACTCGGAATGAAAATCGGCGATACTGCCGATTGGAAAGAGCTTTCGAGAATTGCAAGAGAAAATATAATTTTAAAAGACAGGCTTTCGCAGGTGTGCGGCGACTGCAAATGGTCGCATATATGCCGTGATAAAGCCGATAAAATGAAAAATCTTCATTAATCCTCATAGATATATCATGATAAAAGACCTCACGAATTTCGTGAGGTCTTTTGTTAATACTCGCACTTTTACAAGCGGCGAAACGCTCAACGATAAAAAACACTCGCCCTTTAAATAAGCGGCGAAACACTCAACAGATGGATTAACAAATCCTCTGTCAAAGTTATTATAAATTATTGAAGTTAATAAATCAAGGAGTTTAATAAAATTGTATAAAAAGCACAAACTCGTGGGGGCGTTCATCGGACGCCCGCAAGCAATGGCAGAAATATTGTGATAGAAATAAATTATATGAATGAAACATAGTTACCAAAATGGTGTAGTGACGAACACGGTTCACCCATACATTGAAATTGCATGAACAATTACAATGCTACGCTCGGGCATAATATGTTTTGGCATTGTACAAACTGTCTTTACGAATTGACTGCCGAGGCACTCGGCTACAAAGTTACCTTAATATAGAAAATAACGCTCGGGCATTAAAGTATTTGACTTAAAAAACTATCTTCACGAATGAAAATATTGACTTTTGGAGGAAATTGGATTATTATTTAAACTGTATAACTTTAAGTATGCTTATTTTTAGAACAGATGATTTGTGAAGGAGTTGAAAAAAGTGCCGGATCTTTCGATAATTTTCGATATGGGTGTTGTTGCACTGCGTTTTCTTATGCCTGTTTATGCAATAATAATTGTGTACCAGTGCTTTGCCGCAATGCGCCGTCGCCGCCGTCCCGAAACTCCTTTGATTTCACTTTTGAACCCTGCAACGGGCGAGATACTCCCCGTGCTTTTCTGGGAAAATTCAATCGGCAGAAGTAAAAGCAGTGATGTAACCGTTGATGACCCGACAGTTTCAAGAAATCATTGCGTACTCCTTCGCCGTAAAGACGGTTGGTATGTAAGCGATACCGACTCAAAGAGCGGCACAATGCTCAACGGCAAAAGAACAAGAGGCAGAGCAAAGGTGCTTATTGACGATACAATAACAATAGGCGGTACAAGCCTTATAGTAAAAAGAGGCGAGGAGTTCCAACAGCCGTTGCATTCGAGCTGGTTTTTCTCAAAGGTCAGCGATAAGCCTGCAATGAAATCGTGGAAGCTTATGCTTCTTATTACATTTTTTCACTTCTTTATGTGCGTTCAGGCAATGTTCTGGAATGACGGCACAAATACAATGGCTCCGCTCGTGCTGTTCGGCGCTCTTGCGGCTGTTGAATGGGGATTCTTCTTTATCTCCTATTTTGTAATCCGCAGAGTAAATTTCGAGCTTGAATCGCTTGCCCTGTTTTTGACGGGCATAGGCGTAATGATGCTTATCAGACAGTCGGAACGCTCGGCTTATGTTCAGCTTATTGCCGCCGCAATAGGTATGATTTTCTTCTGCATAATTATCAAGCTGATTGAAGATCCCGATAAGGTAAATAAACTCAGACTTCCGGCAATGATTTGTGCGGTCGGTCTTTTGGGTGTAACAATTGTATTTGGTAAGATTACAAACGGCGCCGCCAACTGGATTTATATCGGCTCGTTTTCATTTCAGCCGTCAGAGCTTGCAAAGATTATTTTCATCTTTATCGGCGCAAGTTCGCTTGATGTGTTGATGACAAAGAAGAACCTGCTTGAGTACATTATCTTCTCGGCAGTATGCGTCGGACTTTTGGCTCTTATGGGTGACTTCGGTACTGCGCTCATCTTCTTTGTAACATTTTTGCTCACAGCGTTTATGCGCTCGGGCGATTTCAAGACGATTATTCTTGCTGTTGCCGCCGCAATTTTCGGCGTAACCTTTGTCCTCAAGTTTAAACCGTATGTTGCCGACCGTTTTTCGGGCTGGCGTCATGTGTGGGAACATACTCAGGACAACCTCGGTTATCAGCAGGCAAGAGTTCTCACATATATGGCAAGCGGCGGACTTTTCGGCGTAGGTATCGGCAACGGTTTTTTAAAGCAGGTTGCCGCATCCGAAAGTGACCTTGTTTTCGGACTTGTTTCGGAAGAAATGGGAGTTATCGTTGCGTTCACACTTGCCGTGGCAGTAGGTGCAATGTTTATTTATGCAAGGGCAATTACAACCCGAAGCAGAAGTACCTTTTATTCAATTTCAGCGTGCTGTGCGGCAGGACTTTTTGTCGTTCAGCTTTCTCTCAATGTTTTCGGTGCAACCGATGTCCTTCCGCTCACAGGCGTAACATTTCCGTTTGTGTCTGCCGGCGGTTCAAGTATTATGTCTTGTTGGGGACTTGTTGCATTCATCAAAGCCGCAGACGAGAGAACTTATTCGGTAAAAAGATAAGTTTAGTAAATTGAAAATGAAAAAATTGAAAATGGAAAATTGTTGTCGAGAGGAAAAACATCAAAATAAAATGCTCTATCTCCCGACCGTATTCATAGTGCTTTGCAAGCAAAGCCGCATTTTCTTTAATTTTTCGATTGTTCACTTGATACACAGGGTGGTGTAAGGTTTGAAAAAAATACTTCGCAGAAGTACACTTATATATATAGTTGCGCTTGCGTTTATCGGCGGACTCGGCTATCTTGCCTTTGAGCTTGTAACAGGGGCAGACGATTGGGTCGATCAGGCATATAATGCGCATATAGCAGGTGACGGCGGCCTTGCACAGGCAGGAGCGATCTATGACCGCAACGGCACGGCTCTTGCACAGACGGTTGACGGTAAAAGAGTTTATAACGAAAACGAGAGCGTAAGAAAATCTCTGCTTCATGTCGTCGGTGATGACAGCCTTAACATTTCAACGGCTGTTCAAAGTATGTATCGTTCTCAGCTGATAGGCTATAACCTTGTTTTCGGACTTAATATGCCGGAATCATTGCGTTCCTCTCACGATATAAAGCTGACAGTCGATTCCGCAACCTGTGCGGCGGCTTATGATGTTCTTGCAGCTTATAACAAAAAAGGTGCCTGTGTAATATATAACTACAAAACAGGCGAGGTTATCTGTTCCATAAGCACCATGGCTTACGATCCGCAGGCTCCTCCCGAAATTACCGAGGACAACGAAAGCGAATACGAGGGCGTTTACCTTGATAATGTGCTTTCGTCAACCTTTACCCCGGGTTCAATCTTCAAAATCGTTACATCTGCGGCGGCAATCGAGAATATTCCCGACCTTTATGACCGCACTTGGGTTTGTAACGGAAGTGAGAACATAGGCGGAAGTGAAGTTACCTGTACGGAAACTCACGGAACGCTGACATATAAAGAGGCAATGGCACATTCCTGCAATATTGTTTTTGCAAAGCTTGCCGTTGAACTCGGAAGTGACACAATGACAAAAACTGCCGAGAAAATCGGCATTAACAGCTCCTTTGATGTTGACGGAATTAAAACCGCAAAAGGTTCATATGATGTCAGCGACGCCAATGAAAACCAGCTTGGCTGGTCGGGCGTAGGTCAGTATAATGACAAGGTAAACCCGATGCAGATGGCAATTATCTGCGGTGCAATCGCAAACGGCGGTAAGGCTACAAACCCTACCCTTATCAAAGATGAGTCCATACTCTCCGCACTCGGCATAAACTACAAGAGCAGCGGACAGGAGCTTTTTTCATCCGATACGGCGGCAAAGCTTGATGATGTTATGAGATACACCGTTTCGGATTACTACGGCGACAACCTTTTCGGCGGACTTACAGTCTGTGCCAAAACAGGTACGGGTGAAGTCGGCGATGATAAGAACCCTAACGGCTGGATGGTTGGCTACTCAAAAGATGAGGACTGCCCTCTCGCCTTTGCCTGTGTTGTACAGGATTCGGGTTTCGGTTTCCAATATGCCGGTCCCGTGGTTGAGGCCGCAATGATTCAGGCTGCAAAGAGCCTTGGAGCGTCTGCGGTGCAGTAAATTAAAATTATATTATTGAAAATACAGTTTGACCGATTTTTTCGGTACATTGAAAGGAAGAACCCTGATGAATTTTTTAAAGGCTATGTTCGGCAACTACAGCAAGCGTGAAGTTAAGCGTGTGCAACCAATCTGTGACAAGGTGCTTGCACTCGAAGATAAATATGCGGCTATGAGCGAAAGTGAACTCAAGAACCAGACAACAATTCTTAAAGAAAGACTTGCCAACGGCGAAACAACAGACGATATTCTCCCCGAAGCATTTGCAACCTGTCGTGAGGCAGGCTGGAGAGTGCTTGGTATGAAGCACTTCCCCGTTCAGATTATCGGCGGTATCGTTCTTCACCAGGGCAGAATCGCCGAGATGAAAACCGGTGAAGGTAAAACCTTGGTTGCTACCCTCCCTGCATACCTCAACGCTCTTACAGGCGAAGGTGTTCACATTGTAACAGTCAACGATTACCTTGCACGCCGTGACTCAGAGTGGATGGGCAAGCTTTACAGATACCTCGGTCTTTCGGTCGGTCTTATCTGCCACGATCTCGATAACGAGGGCAGAAAAAAGGCTTATGCCGCAGACATTACATACGGAACAAACAACGAACTCGGTTTTGACTACCTCCGTGACAACATGGTAGTTTACAAGGAAAACAAGGTTCAGCGCCCACACGCATTTGCAATTGTCGATGAGGTTGACTCAATCCTCATTGATGAGGCGAGAACTCCTCTTATTATTTCGGGTAAGGGCGACAAGTCAACAGACCTTTACGCAAAGGCTGACGCTTTTGCAAAAACTCTTAAAGTTCAGCGTTTTGCAGAACTTGACGCAAAAGAGGATATGGAGGAATATTACAAGGAAAACAACATTGATTATGTTGTTGATGAAAAGCAGAAAACAGCAACCCTCACACAGAGCGGTGTTAAGAAAGCCGAAGAATTTTTCGGTATTGAAAACCTTACCGACCCCGATAACCTTACAATTCAGCACCATGTAAATCAGGCTATCAAGGCCAACGGTGTTATGAAGCTTGATGTTGACTATGTTGTCAAGGACGGCGAAGTTATCATCGTTGACGAGTTTACAGGTCGTCTTATGTACGGCCGTCGTTTTAACGAAGGTCTTCATCAGGCTATTGAGGCTAAAGAGGGCGTAAAGGTTCAGAGCGAAAGCAAGACTCTTGCTACAATCACATTCCAGAACTACTTCCGTCTTTACAAAAAGCTTTCGGGTATGACAGGTACTGCTCAGACAGAGTCGGAAGAATTCCAGGAAATCTACAAGCTTGATGTTGTTGAAATTCCTACAAACAAGCCTGTTTTAAGAAAAGACCTCCCCGATTCGGTTTATAAGACAGAAAACGGCAAGTTCCACGCTGTTATTGATGCAATTGTTGAGGCTCACGAAAAGGGACAGCCTGTCCTTGTCGGTACAATTTCAATTGAGAAGTCGGAGCTTCTTTCAAAAATGCTCAAAAAGAGAGGCATTAAGCACAATGTCCTCAATGCAAAACAGCATGAAAAAGAGGCTGAAATTGTTGCTCAGGCAGGTAAACTCGGTGCGGTAACAATCGCAACCAACATGGCAGGTCGTGGTACCGATATCATCCTCGGCGGTAACGCAGAGTATATGGCAAAAGCCGCAATGCGTAAGCAGGGCTTTACAGAGGAGCTTATTGAAGAAGCTACAGGTTATGCGGAAACCGATGATGAAGAAATCATCAATGCAAGAAATACATTCAGAGAACTGAATGACAAGTATAAGGAAGAAATTAAGGGCGAGGCTGAAAAGGTAAGAGAGGCCGGAGGTCTTTACATTATGGGTACGGAAAGACACGAGTCACGCCGTATTGATAACCAGCTCCGTGGCCGTGCAGGCCGTCAGGGCGATCCGGGTGTCAGCCGTTTCTTCCTCTCAACCGAGGATGACCTTATGCGTCTGTTCGGCGGCGACAGAATGAAAATGATGATGGAGCGTATGAATGTTGCCGAAGATATGCCTATTGAGAACAAAATGCTCACAAGTATTATCGAAGGCTCACAGGAAAAGGTTGAGCTTCGTAACTTCGGCATTCGTAAGGATGTCCTCCAGTACGACGATGTTATGAACAAACAGCGTGAAATCATCTACGGTCAGCGTGATCAGGTTCTTAACGGTGAGGATCTCCACAAAACAATCCTCAAAATGGTTGAGGATACAATCGCAACTTCAATCAAGCAGTATCTCCCCGAAGGTCCTGCAGAGCATTGGAACTTCCAAAGCCTCAAGGATTACTACGCAGGCTGGCTTATCAGAGATGATTCTAAGTACGATTTCAGTCTTGAGGATCTTGAAGATATGGAACCCGAAGAGATTCAGAAGATGCTCGTTGACGATGCTCTTGAAATCTACAAGGAAAATGAAGAACTTCTTCCCGAGGAAACAATCCGTGAGATGGAGCGTGTTTACCTCCTCAAGAATGTTGATACACATTGGATGGATCACATTGACAATATGGATCAGCTCAAGAGCGGTATCAGACTTCGTTCATACGGTCAGCACGATCCTGTTGTTGAGTACAGAGTTGAAGGCTTCGATATGTTTGATGAGATGATTGAAAGCATTCGTGAAGATACTGTCAAGATGATGCTCATTATGCCAAAGCGTGTTTATGAGATTCAGAAAAGACAGGATGCAATTGCAGCGGCAAAGAGAGCAGCTCAGAGGGCTGCCGCAGCGGCACAGTCTGCATCCGATGATGAAGAAGCTGTTGAACAGTCGGACGCCGTAAAGCAAGCGCTTCACCGTGAGCAGGTTGCTCAGCCTACAGAAACTTCTGCAGACGGTACGGATTCTGTCAACAAGACTATCCGTAAGGGCAAGAAAATCGGCAGAAACGATCCCTGTCCGTGCGGCAGCGGTAAAAAGTACAAGAAGTGCTGCGGCAGAGATCTTTAATATGTTTGCATAAAGCGGTTTGTATAATTGCGATTTAAGTGAATTACATTTTGAGGGGCAGAGAGCAATACTCTGCCCTTTATTTATGCCGAATTTTCAAGGTGTTCGGTGATTAATTTGATGAGATATAGATATTGATTATAAAAATATATCTGAAAAATTCTGCAAAATGCTGGTTTTGGGGCATTTTATGTTAAAAAACAACAATCGCAAAATAATACATACTCCTGCACGTACATCTTAGCGTAAACTTGCATAATAATTTTTGATATTTTTGAAAAAAGAATTAAAAATCAACAAATTTAGTGCCGAAATTGACTTTTAACTGCCTGTTAAGGTTGTACAATGGGTATAATTTATCTTAAACACAAAAAATGGTGATAAATAAGTAATAAAGTCACATTATGGTCAAAAATATTAAATCGTATTTGCGGATATGCAAAATAGCCAAAAATATTACCCGAAGTTTGGTTATATTGCCTCTACAAAAGTGCAATAAAATATTATATAATTGTATGCAAATCAAAAAGAAGAACAAATTCAAAAATTTGCGTTTTATAATTAGTTGGCAGATATATTGGACTGTCCTATGCAGTCCTGTTTAATTGTACTTTGACTGCCAAAACAAAGTAATCGGCAATGAAGGAGAAGAAAAAATTATGAAATTAGGTAAAAAGCTTTGCAGAACCGTAAAGAAAAGCTTTTCCCTTGTGCTTGCACTTACCATCATGCTTTCGGTATGTGCCGTGTCGGGTATGTCGCTTAATGTATTTGCGGCAACATCTTCGGGACAGAAGATTTATATTAACCTGACCAAGAATAAGGAATGGAAAGATTTTTCTTCTGTTACATATCGTTTTGCTAAGGATGACGGCACGGTTCTCAGTACGGGTACTGTAAGCAAAAATTCTTCGGGAGTTTTTGAAACCACTGCACCATCCGGTGCAACAAGAATTGAGCTTTCTTCGGGGGTTAAATTTACTCTTCCCGGAAAGACTGTTGCAAGCGATTCCCGTCGTATCTATCTTCATAACAGTAACACCTATAACGAAGCTTATGCATATTCTTGGGTAACCGATACTGACTGCAACGAAAAGTGGCCCGGTGTTGCAATGAACAAGCTCACATCTTCGGACAGCGATTACTACTATGTGGATGTTAAGTCATCCTATAAATATGTAATCTTCAACAGCAAGGGCGAAAAACAAACAAGCGACCTCAGTATTAACGATTCATACAGTACCGATAATGCTCTTTATGACGCCTCAAAAAGTCAGTGGACTAACCCGTTCATCAAGACCCTCGACCTTTCGGGTACTTCGGGCGACACGGAATTTTATCTTACAACTGACGGCTCGTTCAAAGAAAGTAAATACCTTTCTGTTGAATCTCCCGACAAACAGTCAAAGGCAACATATAAAACAGTTTATGTTTCAAACGATGACTGGAAGTCGCTTTCAAAGATTTATGCAACTTTTGACTACAACGATGCCTATGAAGGAACAGTTGAGCTTACACAAACCACGGTAAACGGTCATGTGGTGTTCAGCGGTAAAATTCCGACAGATGCGGTTTTAAGATTCCATCCGCAAAAATCTAATCTCAACGGTGCATCTTCCGCAACTTCATATCCGACAGGTTCGGGGTATGACGATTCGGGCTACAGCGAGAACACAGCTACATATGTTAAGACAGCCAGAGGCGAAAGCTGGACAAAGTTCTCGGAAATAGGCAATGTAGACTATAACGCTGTTGTTGAAAATTCATTCTCAAATAATCCTAACATAGTAGGCGTTGACGCAACATACTTTGACTACTGGTCGGACATGGAGCAGGAGAAAGGGTATCTTCAGTGTCAGGGTAATGGCAATATGTATGACTATTGGTATCAGTTTGATAACTTCAACAGCTACATAAGCAACATTGCTTTAAACTATAAGTCGGACTGGAAGTATCCTCTCTACTTCGGCAATATGTATAAGGGTAATGAACACTACGAAACATTTAAGACTCACGCAAAAGGACTTACAAACATCAACAATTATGATGATAACTATTACTATGCAGTAAACAACTCCAACGGTATGAAATGGGGTGACGGTAATTATAACCAGTCCTTACAAGGTCTTATGTACAACAGGCTTGACAGCAAGGGCGATCTTCAGGTTATAAATGGTGTTAAAGCCCCGTACTTTGATGCTGAGGCACTTTCAACCGCTACATATAATGGTGCAAGAGTTGCCAATGTTTATAAGTCATCTTTCCCATTCCGTACAACTACTGACGATGCAGGTGTTACTACTTATGAATTCACTTCAAAGAATGCAGCCGATAACATCTACTTCACATGGGACGGCCTCACACCTAAAAAAATTAACTACGGTGCTGGTAAGGATTATGGAATTCTCGATGACCTGGGTAGCTTCGGTGGCACCAACGGTTATGGTATTTTCCCATTCAACAATACTTCGGCTACATCATCGGGCAAGGGTACTAACTCTAACCTTGACTATGGTTTCGGTATCAGACTTGATATAGACTTCAGAGTTCCGAAGGACGGTTTACTTGCAGACGACAAACCTGCAACCTTTAACTTCAGCGGTGACGATGACCTTTGGGTTTATATCGGCGAAGATTCAACAGGTGCTGATGCAGAGCTTGCTCTCGACCTCGGCGGTGACCATAAAGAGGCAAGTGGTTCAATTAACTTTAATACAATGAAAGCAACTGCCGACAATGTATTTGCCGACTACTCACCTTCATCATCGTCGACAAAACTTACAGTTCCGAGTGATGAGTTTTGGGTTAAGACAGGTAATTATACAGACTTCTGTTTGTATGTTTGGCAGGATGAAAGTGTTGGTACACCTAATAATGGTAAACGTTATGTAAAACCTTATGAAGTATCAGACGGTTTTTACAAATTCAAAAAGTCAAAACTTGGCAACAATACAAATGCTATCTTCTGTAAGTGGCAGAATATAAATGACGGCAAGCTTACAAAAGAGCTTACTCTTTCAGACCTTTACGGTAAAATGTGGAACGGTGACGGCACTCCGTATTCTGCAGACGTTTCGTCACATCCTACAAACCTTGGCACCGTTACAAAGACAATCAACAATGGTACTAAGCTTGATCCTAACAAGACATATCATATGGTAGTATTCTATATGGAGCGTGGTGAGGCTGAATCTAACTTCTCAGTAAGCTTCACAATGACACCTGCCAACAATGACCTCAAGGTTACAAAGGCACTTGATACAGGCAATGTTGTTTCTGAAATTTCAGATGACCTCAAAGCTAATGAAACTTTTGATTATACAATCAAAGAGAACGGCAAAGATACCTCCGGTAAAGGCTACAAGCTTACAAAATCAGACGAAAGAACAAGCAGTGAAACTCTTTCAAACAGCGGTTTCACACTTAAAGATGATTATATGGCTGACTTTGACAACTCATTCAAGACCGGCAATGCTATGACGGTTAACGAGTCAACAGACAGCAGTAAGCTTAAATACACAACGAACTGGGAGCTTGTTAACAACAGAGACGGTTCAATAATCAAGAGCGGTTCAACTACGGACTCGGCATTCGAGCTTGTGGATCCCGCTGATGAAAGTGCTTACGCACAGCTCCAGCTCGACTATACCAACAAGATAGTGACAGCACCTCTTGAAATTTCAAAGAATGTTGTTGATGAAGACGGTACAACCGACTACGACACAAGTCAGCAGTTTACATTTGCAATTGCTCTTGACTTTGACGGCAACGGTTCAACCTATGACTACAAGACCTATCCTCTTGAGTATCAGTTCAAAGAGAATGGTGCAAGTGATTATTCAAGCACAGTTTACCGTACATCCTTGGACGGTTCGTTCACAATCAAAAAGGGCGAAAGCATTAAGCTTCTCAATATTCCTGTAGGTGCAACTTATAAGATTACAGAGAAAACCGTTACAGGTTATATTCCCTATAAAGTAGGCGATCAGAGTTTCAACGGTACATTCGTCGGTACTCTTGCGGAAGCAGGAAATGTGCTTAACTTTGTCAATAAGGTTAATCCTACAAACTTTGCCGTTTCGGTAAATAAGACTCTTGACGGTAAGCCTTACAGCGGCAGTAAGTTCGTTTATACATTGACAGGTCTTGAATCAATGGATACAGCAAAACAGGATACCGATGGCAATACTATCAAGACAAACAGCACAGCATTAGTTTCCAAGAAATCGGCAACACCTGACGCAAGCGGTAAGGTTGAATTCAAAGACCTCAGCTTAGTCAGTGTGGGTGTTTACAGATTTAAGATTACCGAGGCTCTTGCCGAGGGTGAAAATGCATCCGATTATAAAATGGATACAAATACCTGGCTTGCCGAGATTGAATTTCTTGAAGGCGGTGAAGTAACGCCGCCTAAGTATATTAAGGTTAAGAGCTCAGATATTGAAGGCAAAACCGATGCTCAGCTTGCAGATTACTTCAACAATTCTTCTTCTGTTGAAAAAGCCGTGTTTGAAAATGAAACCACACACGGAAGTGCAACAGTAAACAAGAAGAATCAGACAGGCGGTAATGTAAGTGATACGGAATTTGCTGTGATGAAGGTATCTCGTGAGGGTATCTTTACTGCAGATGATATCAATACAATCATTAAAGATGCCACAAAAGATGCCACAATGAAAACTCATATGACTTCTAAAAATACAGACAGGAACGGTAAGGCTGTGTTTGACAATCTGACAATCTTCAAGGACGGTCAGGGCGAGTTCACAAAAACAAACGGTAATGTTGTATGGAGCGACAGTTCCGACAATTATATATCAGGTACTTCAACATATCAGACATACTGTCTGTTTGAGTACAAACCGTCAGAGGGTTACACCCCGAATTACACACTTTCCTACTTCACACTACCTGTTGAGGGTAAGTACGATGTTACATATGATTATGTTGACGGCGCAATTACAATGCCTTCGGCAAGCGGTGACGGAATGAACGGTTATTTTGTTCTCGGTGTATCGGTTGCAGGTCTTGCGGTGACAATGTTCACGGGTTACGCAATCTATTACGGAAAAGGTCGTAAAAAACGCAGAGCAAGATGCAGAAAGTAACCCAATATGATTTAACTTGTTAGAACAGGTGATTTTTTAATCATATGTTTCTTTCATAGAAAACCTCTTTGACTGCTACGGACACCGTTGTTAGCCGGTGTCCGCCATGCAGCCACCCCAACCCGTTTAACCATTCGGTTAGAATATAATTACATATATTAAATCAAACACAAAGGAGAAAGTAAAAATGAAAACTACAAAGAAAATCTTTGCAGCAGTTCTTGCAGTAATGATGATCGCTCTCATGATCCCATTCTCAGCAAGCGCTGCTACAACACTTACAGTATCATGCAACCCTAATGCCGGTACAACAGGTGATAAAGCCGACTATGTTGGTACTTATGAGTACAAATTCTTCAAGCTCGCAACGGTTGATACTACAACAGGTACAGTAACAGTTGAAGATGCTTATGCAAGCAACACTGCCCTTGTAAACGCTCTCAACTCAACAGAAACAGACAAGAGCCAGAAAATCATCACAATTTGTGATGGTATGTCATGGACAGGTACAGCTGCTAAGACTGTTACATTCAAATATGACGGTTCAGCAGATGTTCCTACACAGACGATTACAGACCTTGCAGACGGTATCTATTATGTATACTGCTCTAAGAAGCCTGGTACAGTTAAGTCTGTACAGGGTTCACTCATCTCACTTCCTTACTTCGATGGCACAGACTGGACATACGATTATGAAACAGTAAACCTTGCTTCAAAGATTGATGTTTCAGGTATCACAGTTACAAAGACAGTTGCAGACAGCAATGTTGGTACACAGAAGAACGCTGATTACACACTTACAGCTTCAACAGCAGGTTCAACAACTAACAAGATTGCAAAGTATGCAATTGTTGATAACATGGACAACGCTCTTTCGCTCATTGACGGTACTGTAAAGGTTTACTTTGTTAAGGATGGTGCTGAAACACCTGCAGAGGACGGCGACTTCACAGTAGTTCCTAATTATGATTATAAAGATGCCACTGGCAATGATGCAACAGCTACATTCGCAGTCGTTGCTTCAGACGCACTCCTTCAGGGTGACAAGTTCTACGGTAATGACACAATCAAGGTAACATTCTCAGCTAAGGTAAATGCTGATATCGCTGATAAAGTTACTAAAGACCTCCCTAACACAGACGGTCTTTACTATGGTAATGAAGGCAACTTCACATACAAGCCAGGTAATAATACTGTAAATGTTGCAACTGCAGGTCTTGATGTAACAAAGGTTGACGGTAACGCAACATCAACAAAGCTTGCAGGCGCTGAATTCACACTTTATAAGGATTCAGCATGCACCGAGGCAATTACAGTTGATGGCGTAACTGTTAAGGCAACAACAACAACTAACGGCAACGATAAGTTCTGCTATGGTTCAAATGAGTTCTACTTTACACCGGGTGTTACATATTATGTAAAGGAAACAAAGGCTCCTGCTAACTACAACATCAACTCTACTATATTCAAAGTAACAGCTGTTTCTAAAACATACACAGCAGTTGGTACAGTTGAAAACGGTGCTACAGTAGTTAAGGATTACCCTGTAACAGTTCCTTCAACAGGTGGTATGGGTACAATGATGTTCTATATTGGCGGTGCAGCACTTATCGCTTGTGCAGGCGTTCTCCTCTTTGTTCTTAAGAGAAAAAAAGCAGCTAAATAATTAATCGAATATCTTTATCTTAAAATCTGTGATATGATATATGTAATTTTCAGGGGATGCGGCAACGCATCCCCGTTCTATTTTGGTTTTATTTAATGAATAATGAATAGTGAATATTGAATAATTAAGGTGGCGGTGTTCCACACCGCATTTGTATATGCTAAAACCGCCTCCACCCGTCGCCAACGGTGCAAATTATATGTTAAATCAAATTTTATAAATGTCGCAAACCACCACAATGTTACGCTCGGGCGGAATATGTTTTGGCATTGCACAAACTATCTTCACGAACTGGGACTGCGGCACGCAGTTGCGATAAATAGTAGAATATAGTATAATAACAACGGAACAAAACACGCAGAAAAGGAAAATTTTATGAAACGAAAGCTGTCAATTTTACTAATAGTTTTAATATTTGTTGCAGGAATCGGCATAATGAGCTATCCGCTTGTCAGCTCCGCAATTAATAACTATGTCAGTCGAAGCATGGTTAAGGAGTACACCAACAGGGTTGCTCAGATGCCGAGTGAGAAAACTCAAAAAATGTTTGAAGAGGCTGCTAAGTACAATAACAGCCTTTCAAATAATATGATAATTACCGACCCGTTCGACGAAAAGGCTTTTCAGAAAATCGGCGCAAATTATGAGAAAACTCTCAATATTGATGATAACGGTCTTATCGGCTATATTGATGTGCCGAAAATCAATGTTTATCTGCCGATTTATCACGGCACAAGCGAAGAGATTCTTTCCAAAGGTGCAGGGCATCTTCAAAACACTTCCCTGCCTGTCGGCGGTGCAAGCACACATTCCGTAATTTCTGCCCATTCGGGTTATCCGGGCGAAACATTTTTCGATTACCTCACCGATATGAAGGTCGGCGATGAATTCTATGTTCATATCCTCGACAGAACGCTGAAATATGAGGTTGATCAAATCGAAGTTGTTCTCCCCTCGGAAATCAATTCTTTACGAATTGTTGACGGTGAAGACCTTGTAACGCTCCTCACCTGTACCCCATACGGCATTAATACTCACAGACTTCTCGTGCGTGGCAAGCGTGTCGATTATGACGATACAAAGTATATTGAAACGGGCGAGTCGCTTGCGAAATTTGACAACGATTACATATTTTTCCTCGGTTACAAAATCCCTTATGCAGTCGCAATCGGCATAATTGTCGGCTTTGTTGCACTTGTTGTGTTTGTGGTTGTATTTCTGCTCAAGCGTAAAAAGAAGAAGTCAAACGGTGCAAAACGGCTGAGAGATGACTCGGCTGACGAAAATCAGAATGATTTGGGCGGTGATTCCGATGATTAAAAAAATACTTACGGGTGTGGCAATAGCAATGCTCGTTGTCGGAATAGGTCTTGTCGCATTCCCCCCTATATCAAATTTTATCGGAACACAGATTTCAAACGGTGAGGCTGACGGCTTTGACACCCGTGTTGAAGAAGCTGAGGACGGCTCTTTTGAACAGGCGGTCAAGGACGGCAAGGTTGACGAAGAGGGTTACAAAATTGACAGGGACGGCAAGCGTACCTCCAAACAGCCCGTTGTTTTCAAGGCTGACCTCGACAGACTTTTCAATGACAGCGTTGCCTACAACAAAAAACTTGAAACAAACCAGTATGAAATGCTCCGCAACGATACCTATTCACAGGCTGCCGTCAATCTTGAGGATTACGGCATAACCGACGGCATTTACGGCTATGTTACCGCCGAAACAATAAATATGCGTCTGCCGATTTACCTCGGTGCGAACAGCTCAAATATGAGCTACGGTGCGGCACATATGAGTGCAACCTCATTGCCAATCGGCGGTAAGAATACAAATGCAGTCCTTGCAGGTCACACGGGGTACATCGGTCGAATATTCTTTGACAACCTCCGCAACCTCAAAATCGGTGACAGGGTTTCAATCACAAATTATTGGGATACACTCAATTACAAGGTTGTTGAAACCAAAGTCAATAAGCCGAACGAATCAGGCGACTGCTATTTGCAGAAGGACAGAGATTTGCTCACCATGTTTACCTGCATAAGTGACGGAAACGGCGGTTTTGACCGTTACTATGTAATATGTGAGCGTGCGTCATAATTTACAGCAGACTGCATCACGGTGCAGTCTGTTTTTTGTTTAAAGACCAATTGTTTAAAACAGAAATGACCGAGTATTTTGTCTGTCATTTTGTAATAATTAATATCGGGAAAAATACGCATATATTGCCGTAAATGCCGAATTTATTTTAAAATTATTGACATAAGAAAAATAGATTGATAAACTTAAACAAGTATGAACAAATTTGCGGATAAAATTACAAACACGGAGGATAACAATGAAAAATATAATTAAAAAAATAACTGCAATCGCAATGTGCGGTGTGCTTACTGTCGGTTCGGTTTTTATGACAGGTGCGGTAAGCGAAGATGAAAATCACAAGGACTTTGAAGTTACAGGTACAACGCAGAAAATTTCAAACAATCAGATTTTTGTGACAACAACGGGATACACTGAAAATACCGATAAAAATTTCGGCGTAAAGTTCAGAACAACCGACGAAAAGGATTACGATACATGGTTTAAGGATTGTATCAATTCACCGAGATTTTTAAATCTTCCAAAGGGCGAAAAATTTGTAAACTATATGATGACGCAGGGGCACGGTTATTTCGGTAATGTTCAGACATTCTATCAGTTTGACAAAACAGGCGGTGAATATGTCAAGGTGAAAATTAAGCTTTCCGATTTTTCCCGTCTGTTCAATGAAAACGGAACAATGACTGCTGAGCTTAGAGACGGTTCTTACAAGGATTTTGATTTTACATACGAAGATTTCGGAACTGACAGCAACGGTGTTAATTGCTATGCGGAATCCGGTGTATATGCAACAAGCGGAGGTACGGTAACCTCCTTTGCTCCCGATAAGGACGGCTATGCTGAAATATATGTTTCAAGACAGCTTGGTGTAGACACAAAAGTAATGTCGTACCGCTATTGCAGACTTAAAGACGGAGCTCACTGCGATTACGGAAGAATCGGAGATACTCTGGTCGGTTTAACTTGCGGTGATACGGATTTAGGCGGATACATTTCTGTTGCGGATGCAACGCTTGTTCAAAAATATGTTGTAGGTATTGAGGACTTTGACAAGCTTCAGCTTTTTAACAGCGATGTAAACCATGACGGTGAAATCAGTGTTGTTGACGCAACCTTGATTCAGAAGTATATCGTTGGGTTGATTTAAACAAAAATAATGGTATAAATAATATTGTAATTTAAATGATATAAATGTTACAAAGTAATTGCAATTCTGTATCTCATTTATACAGTTTATTTTTATCATAAATTTTCTGTCATTACTTGGCGGGCGTCCAATGAACGCCCCTACGGGATTGTGCGAAAAATTGCAATGCTACGCTCGGGCATGATATGTTTTTTATATTACAAACTATCTACACGAATCGGGAACGGCGGCTCGCCGTGCGGGAGAACACGGTTCTGCCCTACAAAATCATACACAACTTCCATAACATCAACTGATTTTGCGAAAACATAAAATTTAATCAAAACAGTTGTCCGATGAACACCCCCTGCTGATTAAACAAAAAACAGTCGGGAAGACAATGCTTTGCATTTCGCAAATTGTCTTCCCGACTTTGATTTTACATTTTTAGTTATAGAGTTCTGCTCGGGTATTTTATTTTCGCCCTTATAAATACTATCTGCACGAATTGGGAACGCCGGCTCGCCGTTAGTGTCCGTATTCGTTTAAGATATCGTCAATTTCGCTTTCGTTCGGATCTTGCTTTCTGTCAATACCGGAAAGGTACTTGTCATAATCAAAATCATCGTCATCTGCTGTTTCGGTTTTCTGCGGTGCAGGCGACGGTCTGCGTGCAGGCTTGCGTTCCTGTCTGTAAGGTGCTTTTCTTTCGGACTTTTTGCTTGATGAAGTCATGTTCTCAAGCTCTTCCTTTTCACGGCGCTTTGCCTCAAGGAGCATTTCCTCTGCTTCTTCCTGTTCTGCCTTTTCTTTCTGACGGCGCTTGTCACCGAAAGCAAGGTCGCCGAGGAAAAGTCCGAAAATTCCGGCAACAAGATAAACTACGAGGAGAATAAGGTTTGTTGAAAGTGTGCTTGAAGAAAATCCGCCGTTGTAGATGAGCATACTCGGAAGATAAATAATCGGCGCAATGAGTGCAAAGAGAAAGTCAAGTCCGTGTTTTGAGCAGTAGTGTGCCGAACAGCCGATTGCTGTAATCGGGAACACAAAGTCATATGCAACGGGTGAAAACTTCTGCATTGCGCCCGGAATAAACACAAGCGGCAACAGCATATAAACAAGCAAAATTATTACCGCATAGGGAACATATTTTTTAACCATATCTGTCATAACGGTTAATCTCCAATCTTTGAAATTTTATTTTAAATCATGCATATTCATTATACATTGATACACTTCAAAAAGCAAGAAATATTATACCGAGTTACCAAGCTGTTACAGAGGATAATGTAAAATGTTTGCAAAGTGGATTTTTAGCGGATAAATCCGTTGACATCGGACATAAAAAAGAATAAAATAAATATGTACGGGCTTTTGCCCGAATTTAAATGCGAATGAGGTGAAAACTTAATGGACGCAGACGGTAATAAAGGCGCTGTACCCGGGCGAAGTCGCAACAGAATGTGCGCTTGTGCGTTCATTTTGTTTTATTGATTTTGCTTTGTATTTTTATTTTAATTTGAATTGATTTAATTTAATACTTAGGGTGACACCGTCTTTACTTCCAATTGAATTAAAAAGGAGGAAAAGATGATGGAACAGGTTAACGTAACCCTTACCGAAACTATCAAAGTGTTGCTTGATGACAAAAAGTTTAGCACTTTGCGTGACATTTTGATTACGATGAAACCGTTTGACATTGCGGCGGTTTTTGAAAATCTACAGGATGAAAAAATGCCGATTCTGTTTCGTATTCTGCCAAAGGAGCTTGCGGCGGAAACCTTTGTCGAAATGGATGACGAAACTCAGGAATTTCTTATCCACGGCTTCAGCGACAGCGAACTGAAAGAGGTTGTCGATGAGTTATTTGTCGATGACGCCGTTGACCTTATTGAGGAAATGCCTGCCAATGTTGTAAAGCGTATTTTAAGACAGGCCGATAAGGATATGAGAAAGCAGATTAACGAGCTTTTGAAATATCCCGAGGACAGCGCAGGCTCGATTATGACAACCGAGTTTATTGTGCTTCGTCCCGATATGACGGCTGAAATGGCTATTAAAAGAATCAGAAGAACAGGTGTTGACAAGGAAACAATCTACACCTGCTATGTAACCGATGCCAACAACAAGCTTATCGGTATTACCACCGTAAAAGACCTTTTGCTTGCCGAAGATGATGAGCTTGTAAAGTCGATTATGGAGGAAAATGTTATCTCGGTAACTACTCTTGCCGATCAGGAGCAGGTTGCCCAGATGTTCTCAAACTATAACTTCCTTGCTCTTCCTGTTGTTGATAACGAAAACCGACTTGTCGGTATCGTAACAATTGACGACGCTATTGATGTTATTCAGGAAGAGGCTACCGAGGATATCGAAAAGATGGCAGCCGTATTGCCGTCTGACAAACCGTATATGAAAACAAGCGTTTTCGGTCTGTACAAAAAGAGAGCGCCGTGGCTGCTTATACTCATGCTTTCGGCAACCTTTACAAGTGCGATTATCTCATCATTTGAGGCTGTGCTTGCAAATGTTTTGATTCTCTCATCATTTATCCCGATGATTACGGGTTCGGGCGGTAACGCAGGTTCTCAGGCGTCGGTTTCCGTAATCCGTGCGTTGTCGCTCGGTGAAATTCATTTCAGGAGTATTTTCCTTGTGCTGTGGAAAGAATTCAGGGTGTCAATTCTTTGCGGTATTACCCTTGCGGCGGCAAACTTTGTAAAACTGCTTTTGTTTGATCTCAACGGTCAGGAAAACGCATTTATGATTGCCCTTGTAATTTCGCTTACGCTTGTCGGCACAATTATTATGGCAAAGCTTGTCGGCAGCAGTCTGCCTCTTTTGGCAAGCAAGGTCGGCTTTGACCCTGCCGTTATGGCGAATCCGCTCATTTCAACAGTCTGCGACTCGCTTTCATTGCTTATCTATTTCGGCGTTGCAAAGCTGATTTTGCATCTGTGATTTTTTAAAATTGAAAGTTGAAAATTGAAAATTGCGGTCGGCGGTGTGCCACCGCAATCTATTCGAGAAGATACTCGGATAAAGGAATTGCATCAGATGCCCGAATACGGCGTTGATGCAATTTTTGCTTTATTGTGAAAGTAAATTTATACTCTGTAGTGGAGAACACGGTTCTCCACTACAGAATATAATGGTGAATTTGGTTTGTTAACAAAATTATAATTATTATAAAACTCTTTGATATAATTTTTGCTTATACCCAAACTTCCAAAAAAATGATAGTCTTAAACGACAAAACCCACCAAAACAGTATTGTATGCAAAAATTATTTATGCTATAATTAATCAAGTTTAACAAAACCATTACCGAGGTGTTTATATATGAAAATAAGCAATTTATTTAACAGCGGAAAAACAGTTTTTTCTTTTGAAGTATTTCCGCCTAAAAAGACTTCTCCGATTGAATCGGTTTACGGCAAGCTTGAAGAAATTTCGGCTTTAAAGCCTGATTTCATCAGCGTAACATACAGCGCAGGCGGCAGCGGTTCAAAGAGCCGTACCTGCGAAATCGCAACAAAAATCAAGAGAGATTTCGGAGTTGAATCCGTGGCACACCTCACCTGCATTAACAGCACAAAGGCTGATATTGACCGCAACCTTGCGCTTTTTAAAGAGAACGGCATTGAGAATATTCTTGCACTCCGTGGTGACAGGGTTGAAGGTGTTGAACCGCAGAAGGATTTCACTTATGCAAGCGATTTGTGCAGATACATTGCGTCACATGGTGATTTTGACATTGCCGGCGCTTGTTATCCCGAGGTTCACAGCGAGGCAACCGATGAGGTTGAGGACATTCACAACCTTCGCAAAAAGGTTGAGTCGGGTGCAAGCCATCTTATTTCACAGCTTTTCTTTGACAACTCCGTTTACTATCGCTTCCTTGAAAGAGCGAAGATTGCAGGCGTGAATGTTCCGATTGAGGCAGGTATTATGCCTGTAACAAGCAAAAGTCAGATTGAAAGAATGGTTTCAATGTGCGGTGCAAGCCTTCCTGCAAAATTTGCAAAGATTATGCAGAAGTATGATACAAGGCCCGAGGCTTTGCGTGACGCAGGCATTGCATATGCGGTTGACCAGATTGTTGATCTTATCGCACACGGTGTTGACGGCATCCACCTCTACACAATGAACAACCCGTATGTTGCAAGAAAAATTACGGAGGCGGTGTCAAGTCTTTTATGATAACGCTTGACAGATTAAACCGCAAAGAGGCTATACGCTACCTCGGCGGTGCAGGAATCAGCCTTAATTACCGCATGGATGTGCTGATGGATGAATGCGAAAAAGAAATACTGAAAACAGCAGAGCCGAGATTTCTCTATGTTGAACGCAAAGCTCCGTTTGACGATATTTTACTCGGCAATGATATAAAAAAGCACCTTGAGGGCTGTCACACAGCCGTTATGATGTGTGCTACAATCGGTTCGGAAATTGACAAGCTTATCCGTATAAGTCAGATTTCCGATATGGCAAGGGCGGTTGTACTTGACAGCTTTGCAAGCGTTGCCGTTGAACAGGTGTGTCAAAAGATTGACGAAATCCTTGCCGAAAAATACAGCGGAAAGTATATGACCTTCCGTTTCAGCCCCGGCTATGGGGACTATCCTATTGAGATGCAGAAGGAGTATCTGAGAATACTTGACGCTCCGAGAAAAATAGGTCTTACAACAGGCGACAGCTGTCTGCTTGTGCCGTCAAAGTCGGTTACGGCGGTTCTCGGAATTTCAGACAATCCGATTGAACGAAGAAAACGAGGGTGTGCAATTTGCAGTATGAAAGGCAAATGTCGCTTCAGAAGAAATGGGGAACATTGTGGTGTTTAAGAATTTTTCAAACTTTAGTGAATATCTCAACCAAAAGAATTTTATTCTGCTTGACGGTGCAACAGGAACTCTCATTCAGAAAAGCGGTGTAAAGTACGACCATGTGCCTGAGGTGCTGAACATTACTCACCCAGAGCTTATCGAGAGCTTTCACAGGAGGTATATTGATGCCGGATCTGACATTGTGTACGCAAACACCTTCGGTGCAAATGCCTACAAGCTTCAGGACAGCGGTTACAGCGTTGAAGAAATCATCGGTGCCGGTGTTAAGATTGCAAGAAAAGCCGTTGAGGGTACAGACGCCCTCGTTGCCCTTGATATCGGTCCGATAGGTCAGTTGCTTGAACCTGCCGGTTCAATGAAATTTGACGAGGCTTATGAGTATTACAAACAGCAGATTCTTGCCGGTAAAAATGCCGATGTCATAGTTTTTGAAACAATGACCGACCTTTATGAACTTAAAGCCGCAGTCCTTGCCGCAAAGGAAAACTGCGATAAGCCTATCCTCACAACAATGACCTTTGAGAGAAACGGACGAACATTTACGGGTGTATCCCCTGCCTGTGCGGCTGTCACTCTTACGGGACTCGGTGTTGACGCTCTCGGTGTAAACTGTTCACTCGGTCCGGATGAGCTTGAACCCGTTGTTTCCGAGATGTCGAAATACACAAATCTTCCCCTTGTAATCAAAGCTAACGCAGGTTTGCCCGATCCTAACAGCAACGAGTACAACATTATGCCCGACAAATTTGCCGAGTGCGTTTGTTCACTCCTCAAATACGGTGTTAAGGTTATCGGTGGATGTTGCGGAACAAATCCCGATTATATTGCAAAAATTAAGTCAGAGGTTGCCGACAGAGAATATCAGCCTCAGACAAAGAGCGTTGACACAACCGTTTGCAGTTCAACGACGGTTGTCGAAATCAACGGTCCGAGAATTATCGGCGAAAGAATTAACCCCACAGGCAAAAAGCTGTTCAAGCAGGCGCTTGTTGAAAATAATATTGACTATATCCTCACTCAGGCTCTCAGTCAGGTTCAGGGCGGTGCGGAAATTCTTGATGTCAATGTAGGTCATCCCGAAATTGACGAAAAAAAGATGATGGTGCGTGTTCTCAAGGCTATTCAGAGTGTGTGTGATGTTCCGCTCCAGATTGACTCCACAAAGCCCGAGGTTATTGAGGCCGGACTCCGCTACTACAACGGCAAACCGATTCTGAACTCCGTAAATGGTGAGGAGCAGAGCCTTGCAACGGTTCTTCCTCTTGTCAAAAAGTACGGTGCGTCTGTTGTCGGACTTGCACTTGACGAAAACGGTATCCCGAAAACCGCCGAGGGCAGATTTGAGATTGCAAAACGAATTGTTGAAAGAGCCGAGGCTGTCGGCATTGACAGAAAAGATGTATATATCGACTGTCTTACTCTTACGGTTTCCGCAGAACAGGCGGCTTGCCGTCAGACTCTTGAGGCCTTGCACAGAGTAAAAACGGAACTTGGCTGTAAAACCTGTCTCGGTGTATCAAACATTTCTTTCGGACTTCCGAACCGTGAGCTTGTCAACAGAACTTTCCTTACAATGGCTATGGAACAGGGACTTGATTTGCCGATTATCAACCCAAATGTTGAGTCGATGACAGGTGCTGTAAGAGCATTCCGTGTGCTTAACGGCATTGACAAGAACTCGCTTGAATTTATCAACGCATATAACGATGCTGTTCCTGCCGCTCCCGTTAAAAAGGCAGACAGCAATGTTGATATTTTTGCGGCTGTTTATAACGGACTTAAAAACGAAGGTGCAGCCGCAACCGCAAAGCTTCTTGAAACAACCGATGCAATGCAGGTTGTAAACGAAATGCTTATCCCTGCACTTGACAGAGTGGGTGAAGATTTTGAAAAGAATAAAATCTTCCTTCCACAGCTTATCCAAAGCGCAAACACAGCTCAGGAGTGCTTTGATGTAATTAAAAAGCACCTTACAAAGACAAGCGGAACTCCCGTAAGCAAGGGCAAAATTATTGTGGCAACCGTAAAGGGCGACATTCACGATATCGGCAAGAACATTGTAAAGGTTCTTCTCGATAACTACGGCTACACAGTCGTTGACCTCGGTCGAGATGTTGATCCTCAGCTTATTGTTGATACTGCCGTTGAACAGAATATTACAATGATAGGACTTTCGGCTCTTATGACAACAACCCTCAAGAGTATGGAAGACACGATAAGGCTTGTAAGAGAATGCAAGGAACTTCAGAATCCCGACGGCTCAAGCAAATGCACAATATTTGTCGGCGGTGCGGTTCTTACAAAGGACTACGCTATGAAAATCGGCGCTGACTACTACTGCCGTGACGCAAAAGAAAGCGTTGACACGGCAAAGCTCGTTCTCGGCTGATTTAGTGACATATATCGTCAAATGTTTATTGAATGTATGCCCTGCCTGTGATAAAATGGTGGAAGGATGATTTTTGTAATTACCGCTTTTTGCGGAAAGGATGAACTTTATGCGAGGATTATTTAACAGATTCGCCAATTTTATGCAGGGCAGATACGGCACGGATAAGCTCAACAATGCACTCTGGGTGCTGTTGCTTATACTGTGGTTCGTGAATATTTTTGTGTGGAACCGTGTTGCAAGATACATCATTGACGGAATAATGCTCTTGATTATCGTGCTTATCTGTTTTCGTATGTTCTCACGCAACATTGTTGCAAGAAGTGCCGAAAACAGAAAATTTCTTCCGATTTACAATGCGGTAACAGGTTGGTTCAAACTGACCTTCAAGAAAATTCGTGACCGCAAGGACTACCGTTATATCAAGTGTCCCGTGTGCAAGGCGCAGCTCCGTGTTCGCAACAAAAAAGGCAATCATACTGTTCACTGTCCGAAATGCGGAAGTGAATTTAACAAAAAAATATGACCGCAGAATCTGCGGTTGCAACGGAATGATTTTGTGATAAAACTAAATAAAAACAGAGATTTGACCACAGGCAGTATAACAGGCGGCCTGTGGTCTTTTTCAGTACCGCTTATGCTCGGCAATGTGTTTCAGCAGTGTTACAACCTTGCCGATACATGGATAGTCGGAAAATATGTGGGCGACAATGCCCTTGCGGCAGTCGGCTCGTCATATGATAGATTTTTTGTGTACGGATTTAAGCGAAGCGATAAAGCATTTATAAATTGAAAATTACGGCGAGCCGCCGTACCCAATTCGTGCAGATAGTTTGTAATGTCAAAAAACATATCATGCCCGAGCGTAGTATTGCAACCGTTCGTACAAATAACCAAAACCTTTGTTATTGATTTTTAAAAAATCAACAACAAAGTATTTTGACAGGAACAAGTAAATATAAAAAACTTTTTTGTAAAAAACGAAACAAAAATATATATCCTGCTTTGAATTTCTTGTGTAAAACACTTTACAAATCGGTGTTTAAGTGATAAAATTTAAGATGATACAAAGTATCCGTACCGCTTGTTGATTTACGGTGCGTAATTAACGGGTATCGAAAATTTATGCGGCATCATTTCCTTTGCCGCTTTGATTAAAAAGGAGGACGATTCCATTGGCAAGAAAAATGAAAACTATGGATGGTAACAGCGCAGTAGCTCATGTTTCCTATGCGTTTACCGATGTTGCGGCTATCTATCCTATTACACCTTCTTCCGTAATGGCTGACCTTACCGACAAGTTCTCGGCACAGGGTGCCAAGAACCTTTTCGGCAGACAGGTTCAGGTAACGGAAATGCAGTCGGAGGGCGGCGCATCAGGTGCTGTTCACGGCTCACTCGCAGCAGGTGCTTTGACCACAACTTACACAGCATCACAGGGCCTGCTCCTTATGATTCCGAATATGTACAAGATGGCAGGCGAGCTCCTTCCGGGCGTTATTCATGTATCAGCTCGTGCGCTCACAAGCCACGCACTTTCTATTTTTGGTGACCACTCAGATATCTACGCTTGCCGTCAGACAGGTTATGCTATGCTTTGTTCAAACAATCCTCAGGAATGTATGGACCTTGCTGCTGTTGCTCACCTTGCAGCTATTGAAGGCAGAGTTCCTTTCCTTCATTTCTTTGACGGTTTCAGAACTTCTCACGAAATTCAGAAGATTGAGGAGTGGGATTACGCAGACCTCGCCGATATGCTTAACTGGGATGCAGTTGAGGCTTTCCGTCGTCGTGCTCTTAACCCTGAGCATCCTGTAACAAGAGGTACTGCTCAGAACGACGATATCTTCTTCCAGGCAAGAGAAGCTTGTAACAAGTATTATGACGCAGTTCCCGAAGTTGTTGTTAAGTACATGGACAAGGTTAATGCTAAAATCGGCACTGACTACAAGCCGTTTAACTACTACGGTGCAGAGGATGCAGAGCATGTTATCGTTGCTATGGGTTCTGTTTGTGACTGTACGGAAGAAGTTGTTGATTACCTCAATGCCGCAGGCGAAAAGGTCGGTCTTCTTAAAGTTCACCTTTACAGACCTTTCGTTGCCGACTATATGCTCAGAGAGCTTCCTAAGACTGTTAAGACAATCTCTGTTCTTGACAGAACAAAGGAACCGGGTTCAATCGGCGAACCTCTTTATCTTGATGTTCTCGCCGCTATCAACGGTTCGGACTTTGCAGGTGTAAAGGTTTACACAGGCAGATACGGTCTTGGCTCAAAGGATACAACACCCGGCGACATCATCGCTGTTTACAGAAACGCTGAAAGCGAAACACCTAAGAGAAGATTTACAATCGGCATTGTTGATGATGTTACAAACCTCTCACTTCCGATTGTTGAAAATCCCGATACAACTCCGAAGGGTACACACAGCTGTAAGTTCTGGGGTCTTGGTGCTGACGGTACTGTCGGTGCTAACAAGAACTCAATCAAGATTATCGGCGATAACACCGATATGTACGCTCAGGGCTACTTTGCATATGACTCAAAGAAGTCGGGCGGTCTTACAGTTTCTCACCTTCGTTTCGGTAAAACTCCTATTAAGTCAACATACTACATTTCAAAGGCAGACTTTGTTGCCTGTCACAATCCGTCTTATGTTGACAAGTACGATATTGTTGATGACCTTAAAGAAGGCGGTTCATTCCTTCTTAACTGCCCATGGGATACAGAAGAGCTTTCCGAGCGTCTCCCGGGTAAGATGAAGAAGATTCTCGCTGAAAGACACATCAACTTCTACACAATTGATGGTATCAAGATCGGTAAGGAAATCGGTCTTGGCGGTCGTATCAACACAGTTCTTCAGTCAGCATTCTTCAAGATTGCAGATATTATTCCTGCCGACAAGGCTAAGAAGCTTATGAAGGCTGCCGCTAAGAAGTCATACATGAAGAAAGGTCAGGCTATCGTAGACATGAACTACGCCGCTATCGACCGTGGTATGGAAGACCTCAAGAAGGTTGAAATTCCTGCTGATTGGGCTGACGCTGTTGATAATTCAGTTGCCGACAAGGCAGAGGGTAACGGCGCTCTCGTTGAGTATGTAAACGAAATCCTCAAGCCTGTAAATGCGTATAAGGGTAACAAGCTCCCTGTTTCAACATTTATGGATCATGTTGACGGTACTGCTCCTAACGGTTCTGCCGCTTATGAAAAGAGAGGTATCGCAGTTGATGTTCCCGAATGGAATCCTGAAAACTGTATTCAGTGTAACAGATGTGCAATCGTATGTCCTCACGCTGTAATCCGTCCTGTTGCCATGACAGCCGATGAGCTTGCAAAAGCTCCCGAGGGTACAAAGAGCCTCCCGATGATGGGACTTAAGGACCTCAACTTTGTAATGACAGTTTCAACACTCGACTGTACGGGTTGCGGTGCTTGTGCTCAGGTTTGTCCGGGTAAGAAGGGCGCTAAGGCTCTCACAATGCAGCCAATCGACTCACAGCGTCCTAAGCAGGCAGTATTTGACTACGCTCTCACACTTGAAGATAAGCCTGAAGTTCACGAGAAGTTCAAGTTCACTACAGTTAAGGGCAGTCAGTTCAAACAGCCGTTGCTTGAATTCTCAGGCGCTTGCGCAGGCTGCGGTGAAACACCGTATGCAAAGCTTGTTACACAGCTTTTCGGTGACAGAATGTTTATCGCTAACGCAACAGGCTGTTCATCAATTTGGGGTGCGTCTGCTCCTGCAACACCTTATACAAAGAATAAGAAGGGTTACGGTCCTGCTTGGCAGAACTCACTCTTTGAAGATAACGCAGAGTTTGGTCTTGGTATGGCTCTCGGTCAGAAGGCTATCCGCAACAGACTTATTGAGTATGTTGAGGGTATTCAGAAGGATACAGACAGCGCTGACCTCAAGACAGCTTGCCGGAACTATCTTGACACAGTAACAGATTCAACTTCAAGCCGTCCTGCAACAGACGCTCTTATCGCTGAACTCGAAAAGAACACAGAGGATGCAAAGGTTGGCGAACTTGTTAAGAAAACACTCGTTGACAAGGACGAACTTGCTAAGAAGTCAATGTGGATCTTCGGCGGTGACGGTTGGGCTTACGATATCGGTTTCGGCGGTCTTGACCATGTAATCGCATCAGGCGAAAATGTTAATATCCTTGTATTCGATACCGAGGTTTATTCTAACACAGGCGGTCAGGCTTCAAAGGCTACTCCTGTAGGTTCGGTTGCACAGTTTGCCGCCGCAGGTAAGGCTGTTAAGAAGAAAGACCTCGCCGCTATTGCAATGAGCTACGGCTATGTTTATGTTGCACAGTGCGCTATGGGTGCTGACAACAATCAGGTTCTCAAGGCTATGGTTGAGGCTGAAAGCTACAACGGTCCGTCACTCGTAATCTGCTACGCTCCGTGTATCAACCACGGTATCAAGGGTGGCATGGGCATTGCTCAGCTTGAGGAGAAAAAGGCTGTTGAGGCAGGTTACTGGAACATCTTCCGTTATGATCCTCGTCTTGCAGACGAAGGAAAGAATCCGTTCATGCTTGACGGTAAAGCTCCTTCTGCATCATATCGTGACTTCATCATGGGCGAAGTTCGTTATAACTCACTCACTCGTTCATTCCCCGAAAGAGCAGAAAAACTCTTTGAAAAGGCTGAAAAGGTTGCTGCTGATAAGTATGCTCACCTTGAAAAGCTTGCAAGCCTTCCCGATGCCGAATAAGAAAAGTTTTAAATAAGGCTTAGGTATTAGAAACACCCGAATGCTATTAGCCATGGGCTAATAAGGCAGTATTTAAGGAATTATGGTGTAATCCCGATAAAGGGGGTTAC
>OLZQ01000005.1_pt1 | contig 183054 bp, 214 predicted proteins | sample 1644511 | NCBI WGS metagenome assembly OLZQ01 (sample SAMEA103958132, study PRJEB25191) | human gut metagenome | biome: human-associated habitat [ENVO:00009003]; feature: intestine environment [ENVO:2100002]; material: feces | place: Germany | collected 2013/2015 | reverse complement strand
TTTTTTTTATGATTCAGGTACAAAGAGGAACTTCTGAATCTCTTCAATCACAAAATCCAACTATTGCAGATGGACAAACGGTAGTAGAAAGAGACGAGGAAGGTTATAAGATAAAGATTGGTGATGGAGTAACTCCTTTTAATGATTTAGAATACCCTTTATCTGTCAATATCCCTAATTCTATAGTGGAACAACTGGAATTCAGTATACTGAATAAACTTTATCCAATAGGTACAATTTACTATAATAATACCAGTACCAATCCTAGAGAACTACTTGGCTTTGGTACTTGGCATCAATTTGGTGCCGGTAGAGTTATCGCCTGCGTAGGGCAAACCCAGGAATCTGGACAAAGTATAGTTACAATACAAGAGGGAGAGACCGGAGGGTATACTGACCAACTTCTACTGACCCATACCCATACAATGAATCACACTCATTCTGATACATTTTCTATTGCAAATTCAAGTAGTCATACCCATACTATAAACCATGGACATAGCGATAATTTTTCTATAGCATCTGGTGGAGCCCATGTACACGATATTGGTTCTGATCATGATGCCTATTATACTACGATGACTAACTCTTCATATTCAGTACACCGAAATGGTTCAACCACAGTTACTGGAGCAGAATTGCTACTAAATACGAGTTCCGCCGGTGCTCACACCCATACCTTGAATGGTGCGGTAACTAATTATTCGGGTAGCTCTGGATCTAGTGGTGCTCACACCCATACCTTGAACGGTTCAGTTTCTACTTATTCCGGAAGTTCTGGAGCAGCTGGGCAAACCTTGCCGGATAAATCAAACTATCCTCCTTATGTAGCAGTATATGCATGGGTTAGAATTTCATAAATTTCAGGAACGACCTTGATTAACTATGATCAATAGTTATTGAGGGGGTTGTTTAATCTTGAATCAATTTAAACGAGGCGATATAAATAGATTTTTAGATGAAAATATAGTGCTGGAAGATGGCCAACCCAGTATAGTCACTAATGGAAACCGACAGATTTTAAAAATTGGAGATGGAGTTTCTGGTTACTATCAACTAGATGACCTTCTGGAAAAAGATACTTCTCATAATGCGGTATTTAGAGGGAAGAATTTAGATAATTACACGATATCTCAACTACACCAGATGATATCGAATGGAGATTTTTCTGATATATATGTTGGAGATTATATTGACGTATCTATCCCATGGGGTAATGGATATGAAGATCATAGATTTAGAGTAGCAGGTGTAAATATATTTTTAGGAACAGGGAGCTCTTCTGGAGTATTTAATACGCCTCATATAGTACTAGTATCTGACTACACTTGCGCATCACCTAGAGTATGGAATAGTTCTACTGATATTAGTGAAGGCTACTATGGTTCCACTATATATAATTTAACCATACCACTATATAATACAGCTTTTCAAAATGCTTTTTATAATTATATTCTATCCCATGATATAGCAGTAACTACTGAAGTTTCTACAGGCCAAGATATACATAGTATGATGTCGCCGTATGGAATTGGGGTATCTAGCAATTCTACCCTCGCACAAGCATACCTTAACCTGATGAACGAAGTACAGGTAATGGGCTATCCTGTTTGGTCATCTTCAGGATATGATATCTGCTGCCAAACTGGACAATTTCCGTTATTTCGACTTGCCCCTCAATATAGATGGTCATATCTAGTAAGCGATAAAACTACACCTGCAATATACTGGCTGACTAACATAAATAGACGTAAAACTACAACAGACCCAGACTCTTGTCGAGTATCAGGTGTAAGTTACTATGGTAATGTTGGCATGTTTAGTCCTACATCAGATTATTACTTCAGACCATACTTTTTATTCGGATAGGGCACAAACAACCTTCAATATCTATAAGATCTTATATAGCAATGGAGGTCCGTAAAAATATGAGTATACAAGTATTAAGAGGGCCTTCCGTTAGTACAGATAATCCTGTATTACCAGAAGGCCAGCCCTATGTTGATGTAGAATCTAATCCTCCAAAACTTAAAATTGGTGATGGAGTAACTAATCTTAATAGTTTACCATATATTGGTGCTGAATTTGCAAGTGATGTATATAGAAATGACGGAATATATCCAACAGACCGTTATTTTACTATAGCAACCGCAGGTATTCCACTATTTTCACTTGATACAAATCAGATACATGTAGATACTATTTATTCTGGATCCCGGGATACTATACAATTGATGAATTCTATACTACCTACAGAAATAACAGTAGATCTAGGCGATGCAAGTACTAGATTTAATTACATATATGGAGAGAATATATACGGAAATTCTTTTATAGGTACGTCTGCAAGTATTACACAAGTTGATGGACAGAATGCAGCTTTTAGTGGGGAAGTAAATACTCCTGTATGTAAAGTAACTACATTAGATTCTAATACGGGCGGAAACATTATAGTTGGTAAAGGTCTTATACCTACTAACGATAATTATTATACATTAGGTAGTGATGATAAAGAATGGACTAATTTATATGTCAAGGAAGTACACTCCGCTAAGTATACATTTATTAGTTCCGTATCTTTAGAATATCGTGGAGGTACTACAGGTCATGTAGGTTCTAACCTAACTATTGATGGTCATGAATTAGTAGATTATGATAGTCTTGCTAAATCTGTACTAGGTTCTTATACCAGAAGCACGGTTACTGCTAATAGAGCTCTGGTTTCAAGTAGTTCCGGAAAATTAAGTGCGTCCAGCATTACCAGTACAGAGCTCGGATATTTAGACGGTGTAACTTCAAATATACAGACTCAACTAAATGGAAAGGCCGCATCTTCTCACAGTCATTCTTATCTACCACTATCAGGAGGGAACATCAATGGAGGTATAACTGTAAGTATGAAGTCATCCTTCAATGGTGATCTAGTTGCAAATAAGGAATTCATCTGTGCTTCTAGAATAACTGTAACTGGTACTAACTACCCTCACTTCTATGCTTCTGATGCCACTTGTACTATTGGTAAAGATACTAGTAATCAGTTATGTATACAAGGCGGGACGATTAGACCTGGAGGAAATGGTCATCAAAATTTAGGAAATGGTTCACACAGATGGGCAACTATTTATGCTGTTACCGGTTCTATAAATACATCTGATAAAAATGAAAAGAAAGATATTCAAGAATTAGATGAACAATATAGTAAAGATATCATTATGGGACTTAAACCCGTATCATATAAGTTTATCAAAAATGATAGCAATAGAACTCACAATGGATTTATAGCTCAAGATATTGAAAAATCCTTAACCAGTATGGGCTTAACTACTCAAGATTTTGCGGCAGTATGTAAGTGGCAAAAAGTGCATTGTGAAGATGGAGTAAATGAAACACCTATTGAAGGTGAGTATTCATATGGGCTTAGATACGAAGAATTGATAGCCCCGTTAGTTAAAGTAGTGCAATTCCAGCAACAAGAGATTGATACTTTAAAAACCCAATTAAAACTGATCACAGAAGAATGACACATCGTGGATTAAATACTAAACTAATACCTTTCATATTAGCGGAAGACCTTACTACATTTTAATAGTATTAAAATATAGATTTGGAATGGTGCTGGTATGAAACATGGAAAACTTTACTATAGATGTCGGATTTATTGTATCTATTGCTAGTGCGATTGCAACTATCGCAGCAGCGGTAGGTATTGTTTCTAAATATTTAAAGAAGACTCTCAATAAACAGATAAAAGAGTCGATGGAAGAATCTTCTGGAGAATACAAGAAATACTTTAACGAAGAACTTCTAGAATTAAAAAATACAATACAAAGTTACATAGAAAATCAACACGAACAGAATGAACAGGTCCGTAAGTGCTTATTATCATCTACGAGAGATAGAATAAATCAAGCCCACGATTACTATATGAGAAAAGGATTTATCGGTGCTCATTCATTATTTGTTGTAGAAGAGCTATATACTTCCTATAAACAGCTAGGAGGAAATTCATTTGTAGATAGACAAATGGAAGATATCCGAGATCTAGAAGTTAGAAGTGCAGAGATTGATGACCGATCACCATCGGATCGTTAATCATTATACAATTTATTACTTATGGAGGTTATTACTATTATGGATCACCAGAAAATCGAAAGCAGAATGAAAGAAATCCAGACGGAGCATTCTAAGATCCTTGACGAAGTTCAGAAGCTCAATAAACAGGTGCAAGATCTAACTGCAAGAAGGATCTATCTCGAAGGTGCATTTTATGAACTAGAAAAGATGATGAAAGAAGATACCAACGAGCCTGCGGACGATGAGATGATTATTGCAAATCCGGACAAATAATACCTTTTATCTTATCGGACTGTGTATCAATCCACCTCTGTAAATTTCCCTCAAAAGACCCATCTTCGGGATTATCCAACCGGAGGTGGGTCTTTTCATATATTTATCAAAATAGTATAACCCTATAAGAAACATTTAACTGAACATATAGATAAAATAAATCTTATACAATTTTTACTATTTCTTCAATACTACAATTAAGATATTTGCAAATTTTTTCTGCTGTAGTTAACGTAATAGATTCGTGTTTATTAAATTTTGCAATAGTGATACAACTGACGATTTTATCTTTTCTTAGCTGGTCCATCACAATTCCTTTTTTGATTAAAGTATGGAATAACGGTTCATATGAAATCATAATATTATCTCCTTATTTGTAATTCTTATAACCTTATATTAAGATATAAGGTGTTCAAAAGGAGGTGAAAAGATGCAGGTTACAAGATGTTATGAAATCAAATTGAAGCCGAACCAAAAGCAGAAAATTCAGTTGAATAGCTACTTCTATGAAGCTAAAGTCTTGTATAACTATTTGCTGAACTGCTCCAACATCTTCGCTGTTCATTCCTGTAAAATCAAACATATTTGGAAGTTTGATAAAAATAAGCAGAAAGTTGATGTCGAACTGATTTTTCTTCCATCAAAATTAAAGCAAAATGTTCATCGACAGATGATGAATTCAATTTCAGCATTATCAGCTTCAAAGAAGAAGGGAAATATAGTTGGTAGTTTGAAATTCAAATCTGAAATCAAAACTATTGACATCGATAATCAAAGTTATCAGATAGCTGATTCTCATCATATTAAACTTTCTGGTTTTGGTAGGCAGAAGATTCGTTGCTTAGGGTTGCATCAATTTGATGAATCTGTAATAAAATTCAGGAATGCAAAGTTGATGAAAAGAGACGATGAATATTTTCTTAAAATTTGTATCTTGAAAGAAGTTATGGATCATACATCTTGTAATCAGAATGTAGGAATTGATTTTGGTATTGAAAGTAATCTAACTCTGTCAAATGGAGAGAAGTTCAACTGCAAAATTGAAGAAACTGTTCGTGTGAAGAGACTTCAAAGAAAATTAGCGAGAAGTCATCTTATCAATAACAGACGGACTAACAATCAGCAAAAACTTGTTAAGCAGATTCACAAAGAGTACCAGAAAGTTACTAACCGGAAGAACGATTTCGTCAATAAACTACTTCATCAACTTGATTCTTATGATCATATTGTTTTACAAGATGAGCAGATAAGAGGATGGAAGAATCTCAAATCTTGTCGAAAGACCATTCAACATTCTTGTTTAGGTTCAATCAAACAAAAACTTATAATGAAATCTCAGGAAGAACCTGATAGATGTATTATGCTTGACAAGTGGATTCCAACTACTCAGCTTTGTCCAAATTGTGGTCAAAAGAATCGACATGAACTTGACGAAAGAGTTTACCAGTGTTCTTGTGGATACACAGAAGATAGAGATATTCATGCTGCAAAGAATATGTTAAGATTCGCGCAGCTACAATAAATTTTCAAAAATAGGTGAGGCTATCGCCGAATTCAAGCCTTTCGGAGAAGATGTAAGACGGCTGAAAGTCTTTCGACAACTAAGCTGCAATTTTCGTTGAAGAAGGAAAAGAGTTATAAATGATATATACAATCTTTAGTAGATCTTATATTTCTTTTAGATTCTTATAGCATAACCTTATTTCCACCTTCTCTTATTATTGTAGACAACCGGAATACATTATTTGAAATATATTGAGGTGATATGAGTTGCCTAGAAAAATATTTAATGAGGGAAGAATCCAAGGACTGAGCAGCTATGAGATTTATACCAAGCTTCACCAGGCCACGGTGACAGACCCAACAGTTCAACCGGCATCTGAAAGAGAATGGTTAGCTTCCTCTCTTGCTATGGGATCTTCCATGCTTCTAAAAATAGAAGCGGATACAAACCATGGAGATAATGAAAACTGGACAAAAGATATACAGTTTCCGGATAACACTTTACTTTGCGCCGCTAATACAATTATGGCTAGCTTCTTTACTGGAGAGGGAGAATATGGGGTACAACAGAGTGCTGGAATGCACCCAAACTGGGCCAATCGGGTATCTGATTATGGATCATTAATCTCCAATACCACAGAGTTGCACCCCTCTGAGGAAGTGGGACCTACTGGAACCGTTCCGGTTAAAGCATCTGCTATTGAAAACTGGACTCAAGCACAGAAGGATAAACTAGCAAACTACATGAAGATAGTAGATGGTATCATCATTCAACCCGGCACATGGGAGAATAGTAAGAATAAACCACCTGAGATGGACTTGGCGGCAGACCTTGGAACCTACCCGAGAATCAGATTATTGTTTAAGGGACCTATTACTACAGATTTTGAAATCTTGTTAACTGGGTTTTCTATAAGGGCTGTGGTTATTGGGGAAACTGGACTTGCTGGCAGCACTGGTACTACCGGATTTGGTAAACCCCAGGATGGAGATTTCCTTGGCCCTGAACAGTTTCCTTGGGCGAATAAGGTAATTTTTTCTGTACCGAGTTCTTATATAGCTTACTTCTCATCTGGGGCATATACCCGTAAATTACCGACATCTGCTGGGGAATATCAAACTGTAAAAGATACTGCGGTCATTGATATGAAAAATACCCAACCAGAAACCTACTATGTTACCAACTACCCAGATGCTAGAGTGCAAACTGATGTATCAGAATTCACAACTTTAGGAGATGGAACTGCAGTATTAACTGTATATCAAAAGAAAGATATATATCCTCCGGCACTATATGGTACGTTTGTAGATGCAAATGGTACGAACTATCTTAATCCTCTAGATGTAGTAGCACCAGGTACTGTCAAAATGTTTGAAAATGCCACAGAGGAAGAACTGAAAGATTATGAAGATACGTTTGATGGTACTTTCGGAATGAATAAGAATGACGATGGTACTATTGGTGTCCTAGATAAAGATGATAACTTGGTGCCAGCTGCAGATGTAACGGTTCAAGATGTCACCTATACTAACCCTGGCGGATCTTCCGTAAAAGCTAAAAAGGTTATTACTAAAACTGGAACAAAGCAAGCTCAATCTATTTCAATTTCTGAAGATGTTAAAGGAAATCAGTATACTGTTGGGAACGATACTTCTTCTGCTACTACGGTTGGAAATACATCCGCTATTTTAGGAGCACTGCAAAAAGTTATCCCAGATTCCTCAAACGTTACCTGGGCAGCTTTATTAGAAGCATTAGCGAACAATAAAAGTGTGGACATTCTTGGAGATAATTTAAAGTACGTCAAAGCGGGTCTACCTAATAACTATATCCAATTTCCAAATGGATTAAGGTTATACATATCCTCCAAAGAGCCTCCGGATAAAGATGTACCTGTAGGATCTATTGGTATCGGTTGGGGATTTTACCAAGAATAAGTAGAAGGAGTTGATATATTATGGCAAGTTTGAATCCTTCTAGTATATATACCCCTACTGGTCATGACGGATGGAGATTTCTAATTTCGTTAAGCATAAATAGCACATCAGGAAATCGTGTAACTATTAGTTATAGAATTACAACTGATAGAAATGGATCATCTTCATCATATATTGAAGTTTCCGCCACTAGCTTTTCTATTAATGGTACAACTGTAGCTTCAAGGGGCTATATTGGATATGGAGATATGTACGATGGTATGACCGTACTATCAGGGACATATACAGTATCTGGAACTAGTTTTTCTATATCATTTGTTGGTGGATACTATTGGAATACAAGTCATGATTGCGATATCTCACGAACCATTAGTGTTACTGGATTGAACTATACAGTAACTTTTGACCTTGCAGGTGGTACAAGAACCGGTGGTGGCGCTTTAACCCAATCGGTTCCTTCTGGCGGGAACGCCACACCTCCTACTTGTTCTAGATCAGGATATACTTTTGCAGGTTGGAATGGATCATATACAAACGTAACTAGCGATAGAACTATTACTGCTAAATGGACTGCGAATACTTATACAGTTACTTATAATGCGAATGGTGGTAGCGGGGCACCAGCAAGCCAAACAAAGAAACATGGGCAAAATCTAACTTTGTCCAGTACCAAACCAACTGCTAGTTGGACCCTGACGTATAATGCGAATGGTGGTTCGGTATCCCCAACTTCTAAATCTCTATCTAGACCATTTAGAACTTGGAATACTAGAGCAGATGGCACTGGTACCAACTATGCTCCAGGTTCTACCTATACTGGAAACGCTCCACTGACTTTATATGCTCAATATGATAATCCTACAGCTGGTACTCTTCCTACACCTACAAGATCTAACTGCACCTTCAATAGATGGACAACTTCTCAGAATAGTGGTTCTACTGTTACTTCTTCTACCATTATTACTAAAAATACTACTATCTATGCATTCTGGAATTATAAACTTACATTAGATGGGAATGGGGGAACTATACAGATATACGACCCTCATCAAGAAACTGTAACCTGGGAAGATGAATCTGGGCAACATACAGAAATTGTTACAGTAGATTATAGAGATGTTCAAACGACATCTATATATGTCCCCCATGGAGAACCATTCAACTTATCAAACTATTCAAATGTTACGTATATAACTGCAGATCCAGATGAAACGATGAGCAAAGAATTCAAAGGCTGGAGCACTTCAGCATCGAGTACCACAATTAATTATACACCTACATCGTCTATAACTTTAACTGCTCCAGAAGTACTATACGCAGTTTTTTCTACACTTACTTTTACAGTAACATTTGAAGATGGGTTTGGTAATGTGATGAAAACTCAATCTGGTATTCCATATGGAGGTGATGCTACACCTCCAACTCAAGCTGTTATAGATCAATATACTCGTCCAGGATACACCTTTACAGGCTGGTTAGGAATATATCAAAGTGTTAGACAAAATACTACTGTTATAGCATTGTGGGGGTTTACTCCAGTATGGATATACGAATGTCCTTCTGGAGAGTCTACTCCAAAATGGATAGCATATGAACCAAAGGAGAATTAGTATATGGGTTGGATACTATTACCATCTGATTATAATAAAGCCGGATATCCTCGTATATATAATTATTATCTTGTTGATAATCCAACTTGGGGATGGACGAAAGGTACATACGGTCTTGCAGACTCTGGATACTACACATGGGCTCGAGGAAACTTATGGTTGTCTTATGATGCATGTATTAGATTTAACAATGATATTGGAGATACAGTAAAACTGACAAGGGTAGCAATTAAAAGTGTATCTTGTCATTCTGGTGGAGAATACTACTGGTCATCTAGCGGTATTACTAATCCTTGTTATGGTTATGGTGCTAGATATACTGTATACGGACGAGTTTCAAATGATGGTGGTAATTCCTACGAAGAATCATCCAAGTATACTAATACTATACCAGATATCACTTCATCTAATATGAATTCTGCTGGGTCTAGCGAAACTAATACCGCAAAATTTGGAGATCCTCCATATGAAGGTGATAAAGGACTTATTTTAAGAAACTACACATTTACTGAATTTCCCAATATTGAACCGGATGGATTTTGTTATCTTCATTTCCATGTTGATTTATTAGATAATTCAAGACAATATCAGACAGCTATTCGATTTGTGTTAGATCCTCGCGAAATGGAGATTGTTTTTGATACAGTAAGGGGTCCTTATATATGGAGATTTTGCGAAGATAATAAATGGCATCTTCGTAGACCGGTTCAAGTATATGGAACTGATTCTGAAGGTAATATTGGATGGACTGATCCAGAAGACTTAGGAGGTGAATAATTTTGAAAATATTCGTTAAATCTAAACAAATAATCCCAGCATCTAAACAAATAATCCCAGCATCTAAACAAGTAAATAGAGTTGGAAGGTATTTATATAAAACTTTCAAGGGGCTAAAATATATAACATCATCCAATATGTGTGATGTGTATATAATGTTATTATATGCAGAACCGGAAAGTAATGATGTTCAAGAAATGATACTGGATATTAATATTACAACCTATCAAAATAAAATTAGAATTAATATAATTGAAGTAACTCCTAAAGAACGAACCATTGGATTTGACCTTTATACTTCAGAAGAAATGATGAATCTACAAGAAGCTAGTAAAAAGATTTATCAGAAAATTCTAAAAAGAGTATCTAAAGCATATGAAGATTTCGATTTTCTAGTTTAATTTATAAGCGGTGAATCTCACCGCTTTATTTTTTTTGTACGAATCGTTAATATTGTTGAGAGGTCGCAATCATGTATAGATATATTAAATCAATGAGCCAAAGAAGAAAGAGAATCATTGGAGATCTAGAAGAAAAAGCAGTACCGTTGGTAGAACATCTGGTTAAGATTATTGTTTTTCAAGAACGAGGAAATTTGAAGCATTGGTGTGATGAACTTGGTGTATTTATTCGCACTGTGCCAAAACTAAAAAGTAACAATAGGTATCCGACCTCAGACATCATATATCATGCTATCTGGGATGATGAATACAAGAATATTGATATTATCATAGATAATGTAATCTACATGAATAGCTTATATGAACCATTAGAAACCGACAGAGATATAATAGTGAACTTTTGCAGTGACTATATTGAATGGCTATCAAAGCAGTTATCTTCTACTGGGTTCGTGTACGTCAGACAATGTACCCAGACCGCTATGAGTATTTTAAACAAGGAGAATGAAAATGAACTACTTTATGGGCGAAGCTATCAAAGAAGCAAAGAACGGAGTGGATCACAGGCATGGAGGTCCATTCGGAGCAGTCGTAGTTAAGGATGGAAAGATTGTAGGATTTGGGCATAATCAAGTATTGCATCGTCAAGACCCAACATGTCATGGTGAGATTATGGCAATCAAGAATGCATGTCAAAATCTTAAAACTTGGGACCTATCTGGTTGTGAACTATATACTACCGCTTATCCTTGCCCAATGTGTAAAGGAGCTATTCAATGGGCTAATATTAAGAAAGTATACTATGGTTGCAATATGATTGATACTAAAAATATCGGATATACAGATGATGAATTCTACGACAAACAGATTGAAGCTGAAGAGGTTGATAAAGAAGCTTGTCAACACCTATTTAATTTCTACCTCTCTACTAATCCAGAAATATACCAGCCGGAGGACAAATGAATGAAAGCTTACAAATGCGATATGTGTGGAAAATACGTCGATGACGTATTTAGTTTAAATGGTATATCCAAACCCGATTTCAACTATTATGATTTTTGTGGACCTGGTACTAAGTTTGATTTCTGCGAAAACTGTTTTAGGGACGTGATGCACTACATATATGATATACGTAAAAATCACGGGTTAGAAGAATAAATTTTAACAAACCGCCTTTCATCTTTATTGATGGGAGGTCGATTTTATGGAAAAGCATAGCATAACAGAATCGTTATTACTATATGTAGAGAGGTGATGACGATATGCATGTGCCGGTTAGAATTCAAAAGCTAATTCTTTCTCAATCCATTTGGACTACTAGAATCAATAACTACCAGAAGGCGATTGATGGGTGGATGAAAGAAAATGGAATTGAACCATATCCAAGATCATTTTCAAACTTAGAGCTGCCAACTGCAAACGAATGCAACCAACTCGCAACAGAAATTTTTCAGTATTTAGAAAGGAGTTAATATGATGGGTAAATTATTACAATGTACTAGTAACTGGGTAGATAAGGATATACGAAATGAGCCGGGATATAATGGAACGTATATTATCGAATGCTCAGACAGAAGGTATTTTGATCTAAAAGAGACTGGATCTGGAAAAGTATTATCACGTTTATTCGATGAAGATGTTTTAAACAACTTTCGTGTAGTATTGGATTATGATGATGTAACTGAAATTGAGGATTGTAACATTCCTCCCAATACACCTATTTTCAAAGTAAAAGATAAACCTTATGATGTTAATAATCCTGATAAATCTAGATATAGTTGGTATGCTTCTAAATTAAGTATACCTGAACTGTTAATCAAGCATGAATATCATATATATGAATTAGAAAGACAGATAAAGGTTATTTCAGGACAGATAACAGGCTTAAAATCTCATCATCCTTGCTGTTAAGGAGGCATACAATGGAAATTTGCGTATCAGGCATTTACAGATGTAAAGAACCAAAAAAGTATTATGACGATACAAATGATCTAGAGTATAGATTTCTGTATCATTGTAGAAATTGGACTTTCACAGTACATGTAGTAGATGCAGAGGGAGTTATTCATCTATTTGATACTTACTTCGATGACAAGGAGCTTGAAATAAATGAACAAGAGCTTCAAGATGACTTTGAACTGGTTTTAGATTTGAAAAAATTTCATAAAGTTGACAGAAATACAAATATTCTCGAATATAGACGTTGTGATGTTAGACAAGTAGCAGATTGCTCTGCTGGAGTAATGAATCCTTCTAAGTATATTAGAAATGGCGCAAAGAAAGATATTGATGCGATGATTCGATTCGTCGATATGGAAATCAAAACTACAGAAAGGCAGTTACAATCGTTAAAAGAAAGGAAAGAACAGTTATTGAAAGAGAAAGACCTTAAATAGGATAGTAGAAATCAGTACCCAAAGGAGATGAGTAAATCAAATTAGTACCCTCTACTTAAATATAGATACTAATGCCAGTTCTGTAATCCAAAATCCTGGCACAAAACAAAAACAATGGAGGAATTTAATAATGAGTAAACTATCGTACGTCATCAAACGGGAAGTAAAAGATTATAGCTTGCTGCTTAAAAATGTTCCTTTCCTTACGATGGCGATTTTTATTGTAAGTACCATCGCTCTTAATCTCTTTACCGGTAAAGAGCTTATGAATCTGCCATATCTGGCACTTGATTGTGGAATTCTTCTTTCTTGGATTTCTTTCATGTGCATGGATATGCTTACTAAAAGATTTGGGGCAAAAGCAGCAGTAAAGCTAACCATTGTATCCATGATCTTTAATCTTTGCTGGTGTGGAATCTCTTATCTTATCACCCATATCGGCCTTAACTGGTCTGCATTTTATACTTATAATGAGGATGTAGCCAACCTGGCAGTAAATGATACATTGGGTGGTACTTGGTATATTTTGCTTGCCTCTACTATCGCACTTATTGTAGCAGCTATTGTTAATGCAGTTATCAACCAGGCGGTTGGTAAACTATTTAAGAAAGATAATTTTACTGCTTATGCCGCTAGATCTTGGATTTCTACTTTTGTAGCTCAGTTCCTCGATAACTTGGTATTCGGTTCTATTGCATTCTTTGTATTCTTCGGTTGGACCTTCACCCAGGTTCTTATCTATGCACTACTACTTGCTACTCTAGAAGTAGTTATGGAAGCAGTATTCTCTCCTATTGGTTATAGGGTTTGTAAGATATGGGATAGAAAGAACATTGGTAATGAGTATTTGGAATGGGCAGCTAAAAATCGTTAAATCTTTATAGAGGTGACGAACCGTGGTAAGAGTGATTGGATTTTCTCGCCCTAATAGAGAAATATATGAGGACCTTCATTCCAAAGCAGAAGTGGTTACTATTCATCTAATTAAACTATTCTTATGGCCATACGTTCAGGAAACTGGGCATTGGAAGAAAGAGGTATATGCCGCTATCTCCAAAATTTCTAAATTGAAATCTAATAATAAAAGACCTAAACCCGAAGAGATAGTTAAACATACTTGGGGAATAGTTAATGATTCAATTGAGGATTGGACTTCCGCTCTAGTAAGGATAATGAGAGAAGATCCAGTTGTTTACGAACCGGAAGCGGTAAGTTCTGCAGTTTTAGAATACTTTGAATGGTTAGCAGATCTATTATCCAGCACTGGTATGGTGGGTTCTTATGAAGTATCAGAAGAAGTAGATTACCTTCAGGATAAGTATTTCTAAATTAGAAGGTCGCCCTAATACCCATGGGCGGCCTTTTATCATCACCTTCTATACCTACATGCAACCCTAATTTGGGAGGTGAATTCCTAACCTTGAAACGAGTAATCATATCTAGTATCCAAAAGTACAACAATATATTCGACTTCGTTATGATAGATAGCAAGTATAGACAAGAAGTTACTGCTGCTATCAATACTAGAGATCTAACTAAACAATTAGTTCGGGTAAGATCTTCTAATATCTGGTCGGTAGGAATGAATGTTAGAAGTCGTGGAGATAGAACCGGAGACGTATTAGTACAGTTTAAAGATAAAGATGGTGGAGCTGGAGATATCTATATCTATTATGATGTACCTATTACTATATACAGAAAATGGGCCTCCGCTCCAAGCCGTGGACACTACTTTTGGCAAAATATCAGAAATTACTACAAGTATGCTAAACTAACCGGTAACAAGAAAACATATCTTCCAAACGGAATATAAGTAGGTGTATTCAATATGGTTTACTGCGATGGTAGAAATTTAATTTCCAGCACCAGTCCGGAAGAACTAAGATCATTTGCTACATGTATGGGTATTCATTCTGACCAGTTTAAACGAAACCGCCTTCCTCGTTATATATTGACGAAAGAGCAAGCAGATCATTGTCTTATGATGGGCGCAAGGTACATACAGAAAAGACAGCTGGTTTGGATATTGAGAAAAATGAGAAACCAGCAGCTAGACCCGGAAGGTGTAAAACTATACGAAAGGGAGAACTTACTATGAAACGTTATAGAAAGACCAAACCAGAAGGTTCTTACATTAGAGCTGCTGCAACCCCAGGTGGTACTATATAGTATGAAGCAGAATTCGATCAGGTTAGAGATGCTCTAAAGGAAGAAAATCTTATTCTATATGGAGCATTTTTAACCAATGGTTTTGATTGTATTTCTAATATTGACATCAACCTTCCTGGCAGTTATGTACAAGGAGACTATCTATACATTTGCGAGTCTGATGGAGAACTCATTAACGTCAATGGAGATCAAGTAGACCCAGAATCCGCTATGGAAGAATATGGACCAGAGATGCTATCTGCTTATATTGTTCCTTCGGATGATAAAATCATTAGGCAGAAACTAACCGAATATGAAATTACTAATTATGATATTGACGATGTGGCATATGAATTATTTGATGAAGGATATACTTTTACTACTATCCTTGCGGATTATGAGAAAATTCAAACTAACTAACAATATGACCCAACACTATAAACCCAGTTCAGGTAAGACTGGGTTTATTTTTTTTGTAGAATCGTTAAAAGGTTAAGAGAGGAGGTGAATAAATGGTTACAACCAAAACTTTTAGTCCAGCCACTATTGGCAGAAAGGGGTTAACTATGGATATTGATCGGTATGTTAGAGGTGGTTTGTGGTGGTATATGGATACCATTCCGGATAAGACGCAAGGAGAAAGAGGTATTACCAGAGGGGACAGACCAATTTTAATTATTTCAAACGTAAGTAATACTACAGAAACTTGTACCATCACGTATCTTCCTATTTCAAAAATGAGTGCTTCTGTGTCCCAAGGTGTAGATAAATTAAAAGAATTCCACGCGGTACCAATCACAATACCTGGCGGTCATGATAGTTATGTAGTATGCAATCAACCTACGACTGGAGTAACGAATCATCTAAGAGGATACATAGGGCAAATCAAACCAGAGAAAATGAAAGAAGTAGAAAATGAACTATTGAAGTACATGGGTATGGTGACAGGGATTACCAAACCTATCGCAGAGGCCCAGGATGAGATTGATACATCTGCTGAATCCAAGGAGTCAGAAGAACCTAACAAATCGTTAGAAGCAAAGAAACCTGTGGTGCAATCAAAGCCAGCACCCTTTCCTAGATCCAGTAGAGTTAAATGCATCGAAACCGGAAAAATATATGAAAGTATGTCCGATGCTGCGAGAGAATTAAACGTACATTCGTCTTACATTGGCAAGGCCATTCGTGGAAAAATCAAAAATCCAATTCGTCATTTTGAATTGGTGTAAATATGAAAGGAGTTTAAACATGGTAGATCTTATCAACGTAAAAGAAACCTTGTGGGGTAATCTTGGTGCGCCTATCACAGACAAAAGTGTGAATACCTCGGAGGCGTTCGCAAACATGGTGAAGCTTAATTTTGAAATTGACTTCGCGAAAATGTACGATGAAGTACATAACCAGGTATTCAACTATCATTCCATATTCCGTAAAGACGATCTGGATATTATCGGAGTGGTGAACAAGTTTAAACCCCAACTTATCCAGAACATGAATGCTTTTACTATGATTGAACCTCTTCTCCAGTCTGGAATCATTACTCCAGAAACCGGTGGGGAATTCAATCATTATCAGCAAATGTTTGGGTGTTTCAAAGTTCAGGAAAAGTTCAAACTTATGGACGATGATATTGATCAATATCTGCTGGTACTAAATGAACCTCTCAAAGCCGATGGTAAAGTGACTATCGTATTTAGTCCGGTAAGGGTTGTATGTATGAACACCTTGAGTGCCGCACTCAACCAGGGATTCTATCGTGCAAGGTTCCCGGTGATGGAAGATGAATACCAGAAGAATGAAATCAGCCGTCAGATCTTCCAGAAAGCAAAAGATGCAGTAGACCATCTAGAGGCCCAATGCAATAAGCTCTATAAGATTAAGCTTTCCTCCGAGCAGATGGAAACCGTACTGGACGACCTTTATCCTTACGTCAAAGTAGATGGGGAATCCCTATTGACTAAACAGAATGAGAATACTGAAATCATTCGTAACACGTTTGAAAGCGAATGCCTCAATGCCCCAAACCTTGCCAATTTCGATGGGACGGCTCTAGCAGCATTCCATGCTATCACAGATTTTACCCAGCACTACTTCAAGTCAGTAGATAAAGCCTATGACCTCAATTATCGTATGAATCTTCTGCCTGGATATGGTACTGGTACTGAAACAGATAAAGTTAAAAAGCTCCTAACCCGAGTAAAATCAATGGCAGCATAAAATCAATATAAAGATGCGTTATAACTAAAACAATAGCCTATACGCCGCAAATTACAGCGTATAGGCTATTTTTATATTGTATCAATAAAAGTACATAGCACTATATTTCAATCGAATTTTTAAGTCTGTTATATAGGTCTGCTTCCGCAGCAGGCAGAGCCTTTTTGAGGTCCCAATAGTTAAGAGAATACATCTCTGCCATCTTAAGTAGTTTCTCGTCTGTAAGTTTGCATTCTTCTTCAACCATTTCATGTATTAGGAAATCATGTATGCTATTATAGTTTTCGCCTGGGGCATGGAAAGTAGAAACTTTATCTGCCTCTAAAAACATTTCATGCTTTTCAATATCTGGCATATACAAAGTTCCAAACATTGCTTTTAGGGAGTTCATTTTTTCTACCGGGAGGTTTACTCTTGGGTCATTCAAATCATCATACTTGACTTGCCCCCATGGTTTACCAATTTGCTTTCCTACTTCCATACAAAGAGATCGTCTAACCGAATATTTAACTTCATTTAACTCTCTTTCAATCTCTTCTGAAATTCTGGGCTTGAAGAAAACTGTAAAGGACAAATCACATCTATACTTATGGTACTGAAACTTCCACCACATCCCCATGAAAGATGTACAAGCACTCATAAACTTATCTTCATAGGATATGGAAGAATTATTGATGAAAGTATGGGCTGCTACATATCCAAAGAAAGAGTAATTCAATTCAAATACTTTATCCCTTATGTCTAATCTCTTCATTCGTTGTTCGTAGTCCTGCGGCAGCTGGGCGTACAACTCTAAAGTTTCGCTTTTTATTCTCTCATTCTGTGTCTCCTTTGATACCCCACCAGGCATAACTCCCCATCTCCTATAAATTTAGTAGCGGATTTAGTAACCCTATATGTATATTATATAGGATTCGGCAAAATAAATCAACCTTTTTATTATAAGTTTCACGAATTTGACAGTTACAAAGGTAAATTTTTTATGAATTTTGAAAATGAGGTGGAAAACTCATAGAAGTTAGATTAGTCCATAGCGTTTTTTGATGGAGTACATGCAGTAAGCAGTGCAACATATAATACATGGATTTCATATTGTATGTGCTTTACTTAGAGATCAATGTGAATCGGTTAATGATCAATTAAAATGACATTTTATACACTAACTATTCTTTATATTTAACTAGTTATAGCTTTATATTGAAGTATAAATGATGATTTATACTTGAAAATGAATATTTAAAGACAGTAAATAGTATATATTTAACTTAAAAATGAATAACCGTAGGAAAAATTCGTTTGCGTGGTACAGTATTCACTCCGAGAAATCCTTGATAACAAGCGAATTTACGGGAGGGATATATAATATAGATATATAACTATAGAAATAGAAACAAATATAAATATTAGATAGATAAGAGTGTTAAGGAAATTTAATCTAAAAATAAAAAATCTAAAGATTTCTTTTATTTTTAGAGAGAAGCGCGGGGTGGGAACCCCCAGCGCATTTGAATTTCCAAACTTTCCAGGGTTTGTACATCTAGCTAAGCGATTGCTCCCTCTGGCGCCGTCCAGCGCCCACTCCTTACAAAGAAGTTTATGTAGCTCCCAGCGATTGCGGTATCTCGCGCTGCGCGAACTCTCGACAGTAAATATACCTCTCTATCAAGCTACTGGCTAGAGTCAGTCTGGCCCAAAGAAATTGCGCGCAGTACTAAAGGTTAGAAAAGAGTGGTAGATTCCCAGCGTATATGGAAATCCCTGTCCCTGCCCTTTGGAACGAATCGTTATAGTAGTATGAGAGTACCATATCATATCGAAGAATAAAAATTCTTAAAATTCCCTCTTGACAGATCTGATATTGTATGCTATATTAGAAACTAGAGGTTAGTTGACGGGCTGGTTTCGGAGTGAGGGATCCGGAATCTAAAAATTTTTTGTAAGAAAGTTTGAAAAACCTATTGACAGATCTTGTAGTTTCGTCATATAATATAGATGAGCTAAAAAGTAAAGTTGAATATGTAAGTAGATTTAAGTTCCTCGTACCGTTTAGATCTATTTCTTGTAAGGGCATCTATTCTTCGCAAGAAGAACCTAAGGTGTATTCTTTATGAATACGGTACGAGGCCTTGGGCAGCCGAGATGCTTTAGGTGCTCTTACAAGAAATAGATCTAGAGCGGTACGAGGAACTTTTTTCATATATGGAGGTGTATTTCGTTGGCAGAATCATATCCAATGAACAGATTAGATACTATAGTAAATGGATTACAGGAGATGATTCCTATTGCCGAAGAAAGATCTCCAATGATGCGTGATGGAAAGAGAGTGGAAGCAGTTCAGAAGCTAGACCAGGCCCGGAGGTGTATTGATAAATTGGATAACCTGATTGATTTAAAAGATGAAAGTGTTAGACCAGAACAACCATGGGAACGTTCAATGAGGGATATGGAAGTTCGATTAGGTGAAAAGTTTGGGACAGACATCAGCAGATTATTTCAGGAAATTGAACAGCTTAAGCAATCTAAAAATGAGCAACAGTTTGCTTCCGCTATGGTTGCTGGTAATCAAGCCCGGGTCGAAGCTAAAGTTGATAAACTTATCCGTATGCAGGGCTATGCCCCTGCTAATTTTATAAATGGGCCAGAGATTATGAATAATATTACTGGTAATCCTCAGGATTCCCCACCTCCAAAAAGAAAGAGAGGGAGACCAAGGAAGGGTGAAGAGGTACATAAGAAACCAGATATCACACCAGAATATATAGCAAACGTGGTAACTGAGGTGCTACAGCAGAAAGGTTTATTGCCTACGTATCCTCCCCAGATGTCTTACATGTATCCACAAATGCAGGTGTTTTATCCTCCTCAGCAAGGGTATATGTCCCAGCCAATATATAATCCTTATACTAATGCTCCCATACAGCAACCTACCCAGTTCAGCCAGCAATTTTATCCGTATCCTCAGGCCCAACCAGTTCCTCAGGAACCTATCAAACCAAATACTACATGTAGCGGTGTTACTCCTAAAAATCCTAATAAGAACGAGTTAGACCGATATGATTTGAATGTAGATTACTACGCACCTCCAGAAGAACTACTACACGATGCCCCAAAGAAGGCGAAAAAGAAAAATGATAAACCCTCTACCCCTCAAGAGGAAGATATTATCATTCCAGAACCAATCGCTCCTATCCTACCGGAACCAGTTCAAAATAATGAACCAGAATCTAAAGAAATTGACAGCCCTAAAGACGAAGATCCTAAGGATAAACCGCAAGGTGGTACCCCAGTTAGTAATCAAGAACCTACCTCCCCAGAGGAACCGCAAGTTGATGAAACCGTAGATCTTTTTAGAGGAGATGCTACCGTAGAGGCATATATTGATAACCCTATTGATCTTACAGAAGTTCGGGTAGATTCCTACGATCAATTTTATAGTGTAGCAAAATATGACCTACTGGGTGCAGCTTATACTTTAATTGAAAGTAATGGGGAGGAACAATGCCTCAAACATGTTAGAAATATGATGAATGCGTACCACCAAGTTTCTAAAGAAGTAGAGGTGTGGCATAAGTTTAGTTCTAAGGATAAGAAGCAAATTCTTAAAGCTTATTCTGTAACTCTCAAGAAGTTTTCTTCTATGAAGTTTGATGACAAGTATCCAGGATTTGAAGAAGTATTCAAACTTATCAATTATTGGTTCCAAAGGAGATTCCCCATTGGCACTAAGAATAATTTCCGATACAACCCAAGCTGCATTCCAGGTTGGGTTGAAGATATTATCATGGTGATGGGTAACTATGTAAATACCATGTGGTGGAAGGATAAGGTTGAAGAGTTCAAAAGATGGTGCGATGGTTGTCAGGATAAAAGATGCCACTATGCCCTACCTCCAACTTTAATGGATGAAGTTCGCATACAAAAAATAAAGGCCAACAGAAACTTGATAGTTTGGGACATTATGAATGAGCTCGGGTTTTTCAAATATCTTAATTCTATGTTGCCAGAAGCTGTGACAACTTCTTATTACGATATAGTCAGCTGGGTGTGGCCGCAGTACTCGTTGAGGTATAGATTAGATTGTCAAAATCCTAAAGATGAAGATTTTGATGTGGATGACTGTTCCGATCCAGATCTTCCTGCTATGATGTACGCAAAGATTGGAAGATATACTCCTGGATATAGCTTTACTGAATCTAATTTATCGAACTTTGGTTGGGTGCCCAGGGAGACTCCTAAAGCACAAAATGGAATCAGCAAATTTCTATCCCCATTTACTTCTGCTGCGTTTAAAGTGTATGGTATGAAAGCAAGAATCGTTACTAAAAAATATAGAGGTATTCAAAATGCCGTACAGGTTTGCTATGCCTAATAATTTTGGAAGGTGAGGTTTTTGATAAAGTTTCTAGAACTAGCAGATTACTATCAAAAAAAGTGTAAACCCCCAGCCATTGCTACTAGGGTATCTACTGCTATATCCACCATGGTGTATGAGTATAGATTTGAAGTGTCTACCAGAAAGGGTAGAATCCATTTCTGCGATGCAGTTAATCGGGTGGTATATAGTTATTTAAATGATCCTGTTTATCAATATGTTGAGGGTCAACTTCCAAACCCAAGCGATGACGTAGATATTGAATCCGAGTTGGGGGATCTATATCTTACATTGGATCAAGTGGACTTTAGCAATGTTGATGATTTTAATGAGGATGTTGAAGTAAGGGAGCCTGCTGTAACTAGTAGTTCCAAAGTAATCAACGAGCCATTGGTGCAAAGCCCCTCTTTGGAATCTAAACCAGATGAGCATATTGATCTAGATAACGTAAGTGTAGTAGACCTAATGCTGGAATCGCAGCAAAAGCCTAGAGAAGAAGAATTTCATATTCCTTCAGGTTATGAACTCTTTTATGCCGATACTACTAGCGATGGGTACAAGGTGTCCCAGGACAGGTCAGATATAAGCCTGCTTACTTCTACTATGCCTGCTATCGACTGTACTCAAATATATCTTAAATCTCTGGATCTTGCAGGCAGACCTATCAATGTATACCCTACTCTTCCTACTATCCCTACTAATCAATGCGAAGTATCCGCTACTACTAATATAGATACCATGATTGATATGGATTTCTTAAAAATGTTTCCGAATGAAGTTATTAGAGCCCGTCACCCTATGATGTACGGTACGTTTACAGATGTGGTCAATGTATATGGTGACCAGATGGAAATTGAAGTAGACGAGGTACTGGGTTACATTCCAGTTATCAACGGGTACACCAGGGAACAGATTATTGATAACATTATAAAGTATCCACAATTTACATACTGGTATAGACAGGAGGGCAGAGACCGCACTCCATTTACCAAGTATGTGGAAATAGATGGAGAACTTGTTCCTCGTATGAAATGGTTACGAGATAGTAAAGATCCAGATTTGAATAATGTACCTGGTAATGAATACTTCATCAAAGACTATATGTATCGGAAATATGTTCTGGATGAGGAACATGGTGGGATTAAACACAGATATCCACCTTTTGGTACCTATGGCCCATTTATGAGCCTGTTTATGCCTAAGGAGTTATATCATAAGTTCGGATATAAGGACGCTGCTAGTATTGGTAAGCAGTGCGTTCAAAGTAGAATTGACTTCTTCCGTTCTAGAAATCCTTTATTCTTAATGAAAAAGAAGATGGACGCAGGGCAAGTTGAACATTTTCTTAAAGATGAAAAACGTATGTGTCCATTCTCCTCCCAATGCGAAAGAGCATTCTGTGATTATAGCTGCGGTAAGAATGTACTGTTTGACGTAATGATGAAGAAGTCGGAAATTAAACCTCAGGATGTAGGCGCTATAAGCGTAAAACTTCGTGATAAAGTCAAGCAAGACCTAGCAAAATTTAAGGGATGTACCATCTATATTACCGCCAACCGTGGGAATAAAATGCTTGGCGATATTTATGCCTGGTTAGCGGCCTGTAAATTATGCCCCTACTATGGTTCAGATGTAACAGTATACCATTTGAAGTACTCTAAGTATCTCGAACAGTTAAGACAGAGTTGGGCTACTAAGTACGAACCAGAAGAGTTGATAGAAGCAAGATGTTTCATTAATACTGCAAGAGTGCTAATAGTTAGTTCTCTTGAGTACGTACAATATAAGGACTTTGAATCTCAAACTCTATTCTCGTTATTAGGAGAGAGGTCCTATAATAGAGATTTTACCACTATAGTAATTGGACCTGATATCAATACCTGGTTAGGTCCCCATATTACTCGTAGTCAATTTGCCAATAGACTGGGTATTATGCTTGAAGAAGCCGTTAAAGAATATGCTGGTAAGTAAGTTAGGAAGTGATTAACTATGATACAGAGTATCGAACTACAAGTCATCTCAAAGATTTTAACTAGCGAAGATGACTATGTAGTCGAAGAACTTTTAAAGTTTGATGCTTCCTACTACAGTATATTCAAACCACAAATTGAGTTCATTATCAACCATAGGGAAAAATATGGTAAAGTTCCAGATAGATTTACTTTTCAGGTAGAATTTCCAGACGTTGATCTAGTTTCAGTTGATGAACCACTTGAGTACCTTACTCAGGAAATGCGCCTCAATAAGAAGGCCATTATTCTTCGTGAAACTTTTAGTAAGATCAAAGACCTTGGACTTGATGATGTATCAGAAGCTTGGAAATATATTGGTATGCGCTGGGAAGAATCCGAAGCTCTTAATGAGACAGATCCAATGAATATCATCACCGATAGTGAGGAAAGAGCCCATCAAATCCAAGAATATTCTAAACAAGCAAGAATTCCAACTGGATTTCCTGAGATTGATGAAGTACTGTATGGTGGGTTGTCTACCGTAGAAGAATTATGTATAGTGTTTGCTCGCACGAATACTGGTAAGGCACAACCTCTTTGGAGTAAAGTCCTTACCCCATCTGGTTGGAAAACCATGGGAGATATTAAAGTTGGCGATACTGTAGTAGGAAAGAATAATGATAATGGCAAAGTAGTCCAAATATTCCCACAAGGGGTAAAGGACTACTATAGGGTTTATTTCGATGATGGTACCTATGCTGAGTGTTGCGATGACCATCTTTGGGAAGTAGTTGAATTATCCCAAAGAAATTCTAGTAATCCTAACTATGAGGTTTTACGGCTTGAAGCTATGCGCAATTCCGATACAACTTATACTGTAGACCTTTGTGGTACTATTCGTTTAAACTCTAGATATGACGCCCAGAGAAATGAGTTCTTGAACGAACTATATACGTGTGGGGGATACGATACCTCGGTATATGATTCCGATAAGGTTATAGATATGACCAGATCTTCTGGCTTATTTGTAACCAAGGATGAAAATGGGTTGGTTACTATTCATACTAGTAAAACCTACAAAACTATTACAAGTATACAGTATGCCGGCAGAACTGAGTGTCAGTGTATTATGGTGGACAATCATTCCCATACTTATATTACCGACGACTACATTGTTACCCATAACACCTGGGTACTTTCTAAGATGATGGAATCTGCTCAAAGACATGGATTCCCAAGCCTATACTATTCCCCAGAGATGCAGCCATGCTATCTGGCAACCAGATTTGATAGCTGGAGAGGTGGATTCCATAACTCAGATATCATTCGTGGTATATATGACGAAAAATACCAAAAGTATTTGAAAGAATTACCAATGACAGGTGCTCCTGCTTATGTATTAGAGGATTCAGATTCTCCAAGTGGTGTAGTAGATGTGCCACTGCTCACCCACTATGTAAGGAAGTATAAAATTAAAATGCTTATTATAGACGGCCTATCCTACATGGAAGATGTACATAGTACAACTGCTACTGCAGAGCACATCAAGTTTAAGAATCTGGCACACGATCTATTTCGACTTAGTAAACGGTACGGATGTTGTGTACTAGTTGCTATGCAGGCTAACCGTGAAACCAGAAATAATGCCGAGAAAAATGGTGATGCTAAAGAGCCTATGCCAGGCCTACATAATATTGAATCGTCCGACCAGCCAGGTCGTATCTGCACCACTGCTATCGCTTTAAGGCAGATATGGGCAGCTCAAACTATGGATATGAAAATACAAAAATCCAGAAACTCAAAGAGGCCAGACAATATCTATACATATAATTGGGACCCGAACACCGGTACTGCCTCTTTGAAATGTATTGAGTCCGCTAGTGGTGCAGAAGATCAAGAGGATGCAGTAACTACAAAAGATGGTAAACCAAAAGCCCAAGGTGGTGCAAATAATTATCGAGTATCCGCTCCAGGCTCTTTTACCTCTATAAGTTCTGGCCCATTTACTGGTTACACCCCTACAGTACAAGAAGATGACCATGATGTACGCGATGACGAAGATGTAGAATTCTAAAATCGTTATAAGGTTTATATTCGGAGGTGAGGAATTGGTACACATCTATACTGATGGTAGTTGCCTTGGTAATCCAGGTCCAGGTGGTTGGGCCTGTATTCTTAGAAATAATTATAAAACCAAAGAATTGTCCGGCGGTAGCCCATATACCACCAACAACCAAATGGAGCTAATTGGAGTTATTGAAGGCCTAAAGGCCCTGAAAAATGCCAAAGACGTAAACATTTATACCGATAGTCAGTATGTCCAGAAAGCATTCACAGATGGCTGGATTGATAAGTGGAAAAGAAATGGATTTAAAACTGCCAAAGGTAACCCAGTTAAAAATGAAGATCTATGGAGACAGCTCATTCCTCTGGTTAACAAATATAAACCCCAGTTCATCTGGGTTCGAGGTCATGATGGGTTCGAGTATAATGAAAGAGCAGACCAGTTGGCGGTAGCAGAGAGCCGGAGGTACCAAGATGGCGCTGGATGTTGAAAAGTTAGTAGAACTCCTTGGGTCCTGCGACGCTATAAGGATAAATAGAAAACTTGACGAATGGTATTCCATATATTGTCCATTCCATAATCATGGCCAAGAGAAAAAAGCCTCCGCTGGATTATCTCTACAGGATACCTATCAGGGAGGCAGATTTTTTCCAGCCGGTGGGTTTCATTGTTTCACTTGTGGCGAAGTTTGCACCGTTCAAGAGTTTGTGCAAAGAATATTAGCAATGAAATCTGTTCCACTTACCATTCGGGATACTATTCTAGATATGGTCAAGGTGGAAGGAAGTACTGGTACCGATAAGTTAGTATCTCCAGAAAATATGAAGATTTTGGAAACTAAATTCGCAGTACAAAATCTATATGATAGAATGTATGGGAAGAAGACCGAGTACGTAAGCGAGGAAGAGTTACAGTCTTATAGATTCGTAGTTCCATACATGTACAATAGAGGTCTCACTAATGAATTGATAGAGAAATACGATATTGGGGTAGATATGAACTTCGTCCCACCAGGAAGGAATCAACCAGTTCCCTGTATAACTTTTCCAGTAAGGGATAAATTTGGAAATACCCTATTCATTTCTAGACGTTCTATCGCCGGAAAGAATTTCTATCTGCCCAGTAAAATAGAAAAACCAGTATATGGATTGTATGAACTTCCAAAAGATTGTAGTTGTGTAGTTATCACAGAAAGCTGTTTCAACTGTCTAACCTCTGTTAGATATGGTAGACCTGCAGTTGCTTTGTTTGGAACTGGTAATCCACCTCAAATTGAAACCCTTAAGAGGTTAGGTGTTAGAGAATTTATCATCGGATTAGACCCAGATGAAGCCGGTAGGCGTGGAACCGAAAGGTTGAAGAAGGCCTTGAATCAGGTAGCATTCGTATGGGAGTTTGAAGGTATCCCAGAAGGAAAAGATATCAATGATTTGACCTACGATGAATATTGGAATCTTAATTTGGTGTGAGGTACATTATTTTGAAAGCCCATATTTCTGGACGAGCGCTGGCATCAGAGCAAATAATCCTTTTATGTTAGAGGTGATGCTTCATGTATAATATAGATACCTGGTGGGACTATACAGAAGATATGCAATCCCAAATACTTAACGTCAAGCATAAGTGTGAGGAAATATGCGAATACCTGCTCAATTATAAATGCAGCATTAGACAGGCCTCCCAAGAGCTCTGTATTCCAAAGAGTACTATACATAATTATATACACACCTATATAAGAACTTTCTACGACGAAGAATACTTGCAAATAAAAAGACTACTTCGTTATAATAAACAACAGAGGACCAAACCTAGAAAATACTGGGTTGGTAGTCCATGGTGAAGGAGGATTAAAGATTGGAAACTAAAGCCTGGATGCTTAGAAATGATGGAAAGGCATTTCCTTGTATGCATCATTTATATGTAATGAATGACGAAGATCTATCTTCAGAAGCAGAAGTAGCTGCTTTTATCTATACTACAAATTCCGCAGATAAAGAATATGCAGCACATGTGTTGGATTGCTGGATGGCGTTGCTGGTAGAAGATACTCTTCCCTACGACTACACAGAGGATGAACTTGATGAAGAAATTCGCAAAGCTGTTAAATCTTTACCATATAGATTTCTATACCCTATTTCTGTTGAAGAACTTCTTAAGATCAGGATAGCACAAAATTCGTATAATGATATTGACCAGTACTATGAGTTCGTTGATGGAGTTAGAAACGATAGAGAAAGTATTTCTAATACCATTAAAAAATCTTTAAATCAGCAGTTTTGTCGGGTTCGATATGGAGGACAGTATGACTCCAGAGGAACTTCTGATATTTGGTTTAGAATTTCTAGTGTAGGATTTAACTGGGCAGATGTTATCTATATCTTTACCGCAGAGAACTACAGAAAGCTAAAGGTAGATAGAATCTATATCTGTCGGGATTATGAATCCGATAATGGTGAAGAGCCTGGTAAACCAGAATACTTCTACAAAGCAAAAGATGGAGCAGTTTACTTCAATATGCCCATTGATGAGTACTTACAAGAAGAGCATGAGCATAGCCCAGTATTTTCTTCTGTCAATATCGGTAGAGGGGCACTTGCTAGTATGTATGATCTCTTTAAGAGGGGGAAATCATACCTGGAAGCTACTAAAGTTATTGGTTCATATTCCATTGTACTTGGAAGTGACCCTTGGAGTTACTTCGTAAGAAAGGAATCTCTGGATTGTATTGACTGTTCCGACTTCCTCGAAAGAGCCGGTGGAAGAACTCAAGCTAAACTGGGAAGAATCATTTCCAAGATCATGAATATGTTTCCAGAGATTGCAACCGTCGATATTGACGTAACCCCATACGAAAATAATGCTGGAAAAATGGCTGGGGTAAAATACATCTTTGATTTGGAATTCGATGATCCAAATGCAAAAGACCTCACTCTAGATATTCCATTTACTAAAGGGGATGTAACCCCAGATGTAGTGGCAAGAAGATTCCGGCAAGAGTATTCAGATTATAAGAAATTTAGTGCTGTGTAAGGAGTGTGATGGTCGTGGGTTACCAAGTAGGAGACACCACTCGCAGAAGGGAAAAAGAAAATCCAACTGGAGAATACTGGGGCACTTGGGTACTTACTGGGGCCATTAAAAATGATGACGGAGAGTTATTTTACGAGTATATTAAAGTTAGTGACGAAGTTAGAAATCTTCCAGAATTAACTTGCTGTGCTTGTCGCCATAGTGGAATGACCGATATCTCTAGTGGTATTTGTGATCTGGATGGCGTTTCATATTTCGGATATAAAGAAGCCTGCGACTTATTCACCTATCGAGTGGTCTACGAATCTGTCAAAAGGTAAATAAATCATTAACGAACCCAACATCCTATTGAATTCTTAAAAGGTTTATGCTATAATATAAACATGAGGGATAAACAATCCCCTAAATGGTTTAATTGTATCTAACATATCTAAACAGTTCTAAAGCATATCTAAACCCCCGATAAGGGAAAGGAGAAAGAACCATGAAGGAATTCTACGAAACTAGAAAACTCTACAGGGATTACACGCATTATGAAAAACCGTTGACTTTCGACCAGTGGTCTAGTTTGGATCATGGTTATAAAGCAGCGGTTTTATTTATCCAGTTCTTTGATGAAATCTTGCTGGCATGGAATAAAGCAAAGAGCTATGATGGGGATGAACTGGAGGCAGTCGAGACGGTAAACCAGTACCTGGTCAAAAATGTCGATAAGATCATGCAAGAGCCGAAGAGATTTAAGGCAGCATATATCTATCGTGTAGCATATAATGCTTTATATTGTATCTGCCATGACCGAGTATCTGACAAAGATCGTCGCGAGCGAGAGGTGGATCCGTATGTGGATAAAGGTGATGGGACTTATCTCAACATCACAGATTTTATTCCGAGTTCTAGAGCTCAAGACGATTTTGAGGAAGTAGAAAATGATAGACTTGCGAAGTCTAAAGAGTTTTGGGATTTGGTAGAAAGTGTGGATAAAGATGCTGATGTAATCATAAAGTACATTATTGGTTCCAGAAAAGATCTTACTAAGAGGGCCTCTAGAAAGAAAGATGCAGTTTTGGAAAAGATGAGAGAACTTCTGGTACAGCGTCCGGATCTGGTAGAGTGTTTATGAAATAAAAATCGTTAATATAGAGGGAAGGGGAATATTTCTCTTTCCCTTATGTTATACAATACAAACTATTAGGAGGTATTACTTGTATGGCATTTCAATCTTTGCAAGACTACAATGAGCAGAAGTATGGCGATTGGTTTGTCCTTCTGGATGATGGGGACAGTGCTGATGTAGTATTTCTGTATCAAAAAGAAAGTGACGCCCTAATGGCAACTGTGCATTATCTGAAGAGTTTGGATTATAATGGATATGTACATTGTACTGGGGCAGGTTGTCCTGCGTGTGGCAGAGGAATTCGTACTCAGGCTAAGTTCTTTATTCCTCTCTACAACCTCAATACCGGTAGGGTAGAATTTTGGGATAGAACAGATATGTTTATTCCTCAGTTTAAGAGGGAGGTATTCCAGAACTATCCGAATCCCTCTGAATATATCTTCCGCATTACCAGACATGGAGCATTTAGAAGTAGAGATACCAGATATTCCATCATGGTAGTATCTAAAAATGAGGTCGCCTCTATGGATGCTATCGTCAATAAATTCAACCTGAAGTTCCCGGATGTGTATTCTGGAATTTGTAAAGAGTGCAGCATTCCAGAAATCCAGACCATTCTTAATAACCAGCCGGAACCGCAGCAGAATAACTACCAGGGTGGTTACCAGAGAAGAAATTCTTATGGCAATAATTCTTATGGCGGAAACTCCTATGGCGGGAATTCTTACGGAGGCGGATATGGTAACAGCACTCCTAACTACCAGGTTTCCGCTAGACCTGCTGCCAATCAATTTGGGGTACCTCCGGTTGCTACACCTATGCAGAGTACTCCTTTAGTAGCTCCTGCGAACGACGATATTCCAGACGAGATCGACGAAGAAGATGTAGAATTTTAAGGAGGACTAAAGTATTATGGCGAAGTTATTTTCTGCAGTAGATGCCGCCAAGATACAGAAGTCCGTACAAAAAAGCAAACAAGTTTTAAAGCCTCCCAAGAGTACCAATACAAAGTCGATTGCTAATGAACTAAATGCTATTTCCCAATCCGTGATAGAGTACTTTCAAGGTTCAGAAGCAATCCTAATTACCAGCAAGGACCAGTTACATGATTATGTAACTAAGGTCCTTGAGGCTGGTATTGCTGGTATTGATACTGAAACTACTGGAGTAGACAGAGTAGAAGATTGGGTGGTAGGAGCATCTCTATATTACCCGGGAGGTAAAGAATGCTACATACCTATGAAACATATTGTACCTATCTTCGATACTCCATATAGAGGTCAACTGTCTTACGAAGAGGTTCGGGAGGAATTCCAGCGTATCGTTGATTCAGATACCAAACTAGTGTTTGCGAATGCTGATTTCGACCTGGCGATGATCTATAAAGACATCAAAGCCGACTTCAAAGATAGATGTTGGTATGATGTCCAGATCGCATGGAGATGTTTGAAGGAGAACGAACCCCATAATGGGTTGAAAGAGTTGTACGCGAAGTACGTTCTAAAGGGTAAAGGAGATCCAAAGAAATTTTCGGATTTCTTCCCTCCCAAACTTTTCCCATATTGCAAACCGGAAGTAGCAAAATTGTATGCTGCAAACGACGCTAAGATAACTCTTGAACTTTGCTTCTGGCAACTTCCATTCATCACCAAGGACAATCCAAAGTGCCAGAAAAACCATCTAGAACGAATCGCAGATCTTATCTGGAACGTGGAATTTCCACTTATTAAAGTGTGTCACGTGATGCACCGAACTGGGATGTATCTAGATAATGAAACTGCTAAAGTTCTTATGACAAGATATCAGGGTCGCTTGGACGAAGCAATGACAAAACTAAGAGATATGGTTCAGGAAGTTATCAATAATGCAGAATATGTATCAGGTAACAAACCATTTCTATCTGGTAAGGACTTCAATCCAAAATCACCACAACACGTAAAATATCTGGTATATAAACTACTAAAAGTTCCAGTCGGAAGAGATGGAGAAAGTACTGATAAAGAAATCCTAGCAGGTATCAATTTACCAGTCACTAACCAGATTCTAAAAGTTAGAAGTCTAGAAGTTCTTATCAATACATTTGTAGAAAAACTTCCAAATGCTACAACTCCGGATTCCAGAATCCATGGGCAGTTCAAACAGATTGGCGCAAGGACGGGTCGCTTTAGTTCAAAGTCTCCAAATCTCCAAAATATACCATCGCATGCTACCGATATTAGGCATCTGTTTAGGGCAACTGCAGCAGATATTGAAAATATCCAGTGTCAGTACAATGCGGAAACCAACCAGATCAAAGTGCAAGTTCCAAACTGGAATAAAGTATATCTTCAGGATGGAAGTATGGTTAACGCGATTGACCTAAAAGTTGGAGACGCCGTTAAACTTTTAGAAGATAGGAAGGAGGTCTTTAAAGTTGTCAAAGCAGTATCAAGTTCCAACGCAGACCCCGGCATATGTGATGTTATCTTCTGACTACAGTAAGTAATAGTGCTGTAGTAAAACTCCCTTAATTCGGGGAAAGCCTATAGTATTTATGATGGTTCCTAACTATGGGTCAATCCCGAGCTAATATATCCTGACCAGTATAACCTTCTATCTTAACCAGTATAATCTTAAGAGGTGATTCCTATGTTTATATACAGAATTACTAACAATAGAAATGGTAAGGTATATATTGGTCAAACCCGAAAAACTATCGAAGAGCGTATGCAGGCCCATCTGCAAGAAGCCTCATCTGGTAAAGGTTTTCATTTACATGAAGCAATTAGAAAATGGGGCTGGGATAACTTTAGAGTAGATATTATAGCTGAAACTGAGGATGAATCGGTTCTAAATGATTTGGAGGAGTACTACATACAGAAGTATGATAGCATGAATCCCAGTAAGGGTTACAATTTAGCTCCCGGAGGTACTTCTAATCCGATGTTTTCCAAGTTGGTGGCCCAAAAGCACGACGAAAAGATGAGGTCTCCTCAGGTACGAAAGCAAATATCTAAGTCTATGAGGAAATATCTACAAGATTCTGGTAGGATGGAAGAGTACGCAAAAAATGCTCAAGATGGTTTTCGTAAGTTTCAACAGTCAGACAGATATTCGCAATATCTAGCTAAGTTAAAGCAGTTTCAAATCAGTCCCAGTCATATGGATAAATTGAACAAGGCGAAGTTCAAATCTGTGCACTGTATAAATGAGGCTGGAGAGGTTGTCCAGACCTTTGACAGCGTGAAAGCTGCCGCACAATGGGCCATAAATAATGGTCATAGCGGAAATTCTAAAGATGTGTGCAGTGTATGCGGGATGATTAAGCGCTCTTATGATCGTGATTCTTACGAATATGGGTTGAAATGGATATATGAGTGTAGAGACTATCGAAAGCTATAAATGCACATTCATAGAAATATGTAAATACCGATCATGGTAGGTGCGTTGAGATAACCAAGTGAGTAGAGTACAGCCTAAGCGGGTTGGCATATTGATGATAATAGTCGATTGTAAGTCCATCAAATGGAAATGGGGAGGTTTAGGTATTCTGGTAACAGGGATATCTATTCAAGAGGTAGTCCGGCACTTCCAGTAATGGAAGAAAGAGAAGTAGCGATTCTCATAACAGATCAGGCCCAGGAGCCCAGGTTGCTCGCTTATGTCTCAAATTCTAAATTGCTTATAAAAGGTTTTCAGGAGAATAAAGACCCATACGCTACTATTGCTAGTGTAGCATTCAATGTTCCATATGAACAATGTTTGGAATTTCATCCAGAAACTAAAGAGTATCAGCCTGATGGTAAAAGACGCAGAAGTGAGGCTAAAACGATACTTTTGGGAATCATGTACGGACGAGCTATTCCTTCTATTGCAGAGCAGTTGTATTCCTCTAGAGACGATATGTCTAAAGAAGAAAAGATCAAAAGTGCGCAACATGTATATGATTCTGTTATGACTGCTTTTCCTGATATTAGACAGGCTATGTTGGATGCTCAGGCCCAAGCAAGAGAGCATGGTTATACCGAAACTATATTAGGCAGACGTCGTCATATCCCAGATATGATGTTACCACCATTCCAATTTGTACCGATGGATGGATACGTCAACCCAGATATTGACCCATTAGATCCAAGCACCCTCAACCAGACAGATAAGATTCCGAAGAGGATTACAACTGCTTTGGAGAAAGAATTCGCGGGTTATAAATATTTCGGACAAAAGGTCAAACGTATCAAGCAGTTAGCAGAAGAAAGAATCAAAGTTATCAATAATGAGGCGAAAATTGGGGACGCTAGTAGACAAGCGCTGAACTCGGTGATTCAAGGCAGCGCGGCAGACCAAACTAAAATGGCGATTCTTCTTCTAGAAAATAATGAAGAGTGGAGAAAATTAGGAGGAAGACTTCTAACCCCAGTTCATGATGAACTTATATGCGAAATCCCTATTGAGAATTATGAACGTGGAGGAGAACTCCTTAGTTCTCTAATGGTTCAAGCCGCAGACTTCTTACCATTTACAAGTAAGTGCGATGTAACTACTTCTTATAGATGGTATGGGCTTGAATATCCATGTACCCATAAGAAACCAGAATCGTTTAAAAGTTTAGATGATATCTGTCATCTCAGCGAAGATGAAACCTGTTGGTTGCAATATATGTTGTACGAAATGGAATATCCTCTTCCTACCCACAAAGATATATTGGGAGAAGAATTCCGTGGAGATAAGGCATTGGGTATTGATGGAATCTATTCAGATGAATTAGTCCAATACGTTAAGGACTATACTAGTAAGTATAATGTTCATATTGAGGATTTCGTTGATGCTATCTGGACCCAGGTTGATCAGGGAACAATTCCCAATACAATATAAATATTATCAGGAGGAAACTAAAATGAAGTTTATCACCAACACAAAACCCTTAGCAGATGCGCTTGCTTTGGGTGTTGTAAATGCAAACGTAAGTAAGTTCCATAACAAGAGTAATGTGGTACAGATTTCCGCTACTGACAAGAATCTTACCATCAATATAGAGGCGGACAGAATTATCACAGAACTTACTCTTCATGGTTCTGGAGATGGTACGACGTCTCCGGTAGTTATGGTAGACAGCATTCTATTCAAACAGCTTATTGGAACACTTACATCTAGCACCACTACTATTGAATTTGTAGAGGGTGGTATTATTGTTCATTCTGGATCTTCTAAGTTTACTGTACCGAACAAAGCAGACGTAGAAGATTATAGATTGGAAACCCCAGTACACCCCCAGGAAGGAGCAGTAACCGTAGCGGTTACTCCAGAGAATTGGAAGTACGTACAGTCCCACCAGATGTATTCTATCGCAATGAATTTTACCAGTCCCATCTATACGATGGTTTGGGTAGGCGACGATGGTAGAGTGCTTGTAGGCGATGAAGCAAGATCTATCTATACTCAGTCTGGCAAAAGCACTTTCGCTAGTCCTTGTCTGTTGAAGGATTCTATCATCAACCTTCTGGCAAGCCTACCTGAAGGAGCGAAAATGGCGAAAGTAGATGGTTCCTATGTAGTATCTGTTAGTACCGATGGATTTGATATGGTGACCCAGATCATTCCGATGTACGAGAGCGAGGAAGTGGGTAGCTATAATGCAGATATCATTTCCGGGTTGTTCACTGATCTATACTCTCATGTAACTGCCTCTCCGGAAACCATCAAGCGGGTACTTAATCAGGCAAATCTGTTGTCTAGCAGCAGTAGCGATGAAATCATGCTTACCATCAATGGTGGCAAACTTCTGTTAAAAGATAATAATGTAGAAAGCTATATTGATGTCAATGGAGACTTGGAAGGTGTAGAATGCAAACTAACTACAGACCTTCTTTACCAGACCATTTCCAAATTTGATGGGGAAACCATTAAAATTTATGCTAGAGTGATAGATGGGCAGGTAGTAGGTGTAATCTTTACAGATGATACTCTCTTTGTTGCGATGGCAGGTAATGACTAATGGGATTTCAACCTATCAATACCCAGCGGTTGGCTAGATTTAATTCGGCTCTAGCCAGCCAAGTGCTGGATATATATGAGCAAGGTTTAGAGGATAGGATAGCGGAGGAAAGATCCCGTAAACCATCTCAAACCTTTGCTCCATCTTCTATGAGATGTGAAAGAATCTCTTGGTTTAGACTTAGAGGTGTTGAACCAGATAAAGTAGAAACCGCAGATATCGGATTAGACTTTACTGCTAAAATGGGTACTGCCTGTCATGAAATGATTCAGGAAGCTCTTTCTAGAACAGAATACTGGGTTGATGTCCAATCCTATGTAGAATCTCTTCCAAATAAAGATCTATATAGTTTGGAAAGAAATGGATATGAAACCAGAATAACCATGCAAGATCCGCCAATCAGATTTTCATGCGACGGAATTCTAAACATAGACGGACAGTATATCCTAATAGAAATCAAAAGTTGTGACCATAGCAGCTTTGTGGATCTAACCGATCCAAAATCCCAGCACATCTACCAGGCTAAAGGATATGGTACCCTACTCCATATTGATAAGGTCATATTCATATATATTGATAGACAGTATGGGGACGTAAAAAGTTATGAGATCAAAATCACTCTGGAAGATTCTACCCAGATCGTTAATATGTTTAGTAGAGTACAAAAGTTAGCAGAAGCCCGGATTGTGCCAGAACCTCTTCCAAAGGGGGACAGTTGGTGTTCGAGGTCGATGTGCAACTATTTCGATAAGTGCTCTCAATATGGGAGGTAATTTATGGCGAATCTTGCAGCTAAATATAGACCAAAAACCTTAGAAGATGTAACAGAGCAAAGCATTGTAGTGGATATGGTAAGAAATTTATGCTCCAAACCAAATCTTGAAGCAAGAAACTTCCTTTTCACAGGCCCCGCAGGGTGTGGGAAGGCTCAACCTCTATATAGTAAAATTAGAACCCCATATGGGTGGACCACCATGGGTGAAATTAAAGTAGGGGATAAGGTTTTTACCGGGCAAGGTAATGTCGCAGAGGTACTAGGTGTATTCCCTCAAGGACTTAGAGATATTTATGAAATTACCCTAGCAGATGGACGTAAGATTAGAGTAGCGGATAACCATCTAAATCCAGTTCTTATTGATGTTAATTCCTATGGAGACAAACCCACTCACTGCCTGCCATACGTCAATATGGAAACTATTCATCTAAAGCATGCTATTGATAAATGGAACCTATCTGCTTATACTATTCCAGCATTTGATGACAGTAGTTTGATGGCAGATAGACTCATTATTAGTTGCGAATTGATTGGCAAGGATTATTGTCAGTGTATATATGTGGATAAACCAGAGCATACTTACATCACAGATGACAATGTAGTTACCCATAACACCACACTATGCCGTATCATTGCAAATATTCTCAATAAGGGTCAAGGAAGTCCAATAGAAATAGATGCTGCTTCCCATAGTGGCGTAGATTCCGTTAGAGAAATTGTATCTCAGGCCCAATCATATCCAGTAGGTTCCGAGTGGAAATGTTTCATCATAGATGAAGTCCATGCGATAAGTAACCAGGGCTGGCAGGCATTTTTGAAGACCCTAGAGGAATCGCCAGCAAAATCTATATTCCTTATGGCTACCACCAATCCGGAAAAAATTCCAGCAACTATCATATCCCGAGTACAAACTTTCCAGTTATCTAAAATCAGCCTACAGGGTATCGAGAACCGACTTAAATATATAGTTTCTAAAGAAAATGAAGAAGGACAAAATATCACATATGAAGATTCTGCTATTTCATTCATCGCAAAAATGGCTAATGGTGGAATGAGGGATAGCATTACTCTTCTGGAAAAAGCAGTGGCTTATGATAAGAACATTACCTCTAAAGGATTAGTGCAAGCCCTGGGTCTTCCTAATTATGATGATTTCTTTTCGTTGTTGCAAGCTTATGCCAAGAAAGATAATGCCCAGATAGCACAGATAGTAGACCAAGTGTATAATTCTGGAATTAACTTCGTTAAGTGGATGTCAGATTTTCATTCTTTCGTAGTAAACGTAATGAAATATATCTTTTTGAAAGATATCAACAAAACCACTATTCCATCTTACTACCAGGATAAAATCGCAAAATATGGAACCGCTCATTCCAGTATCTGTCTACAGCTTGCTACAACCTTGGTAAAGTTAAACCATGAGTTAAAGACTACTCAATATCTACAAGAGCTTACTCTAACTTATCTATGCTTCAACCCAAAGAAGTAGCCTTATATATATTTCTACAATGTATAGTCGGAATGAGGTATCTACTTTGTTCCGACTATATTATTCCAAAATCGTTATAAGGTTTATGGAGGTGAATCCACTTGAATCAAATCATCAATCTTTATGAAGATGATAGTAATGCAGTGCATGAATGGTGCGAAGAAATATACCAGAATAAGTTTGCAACCTTCTTCAATAAGGTAAGAGACCTGTATCGCAAGTTCCAGGATAGGGATAAACCTATCACAGATAAAGAGCTTGAAGAAATAATGACTAACTTACCACTGGAGCTATTCTCTGTTTCTGAAAATCTTAATAATTTGAGGGCTTCCTGTGAGGTAGTTAAACTCAAGCGCAAGGAAAAGAGATTGAAAGCATTTAGAGAATCTGGTGCCAAAAATGATAGTGGTAGAAATGCAGAAGCCGATGAAGCAGTACTGGAAGATGATATTCTACTCCTTGGATTTTCTACCATTATTCAACGAGTAGAGAATGAAATTTCTTTTTGTAGAGAGTTAATCATGGGTGCTAAAAAGGTGTATGATAGAAGAAAGTCTACCGAATATGCTGCGCCCATTAACCCGCCGGAAATCGGTCATCAAAGTAATTATTCGGATAAAGTATATATTAAGTAAATTGCGGTGTAGGAGGCGTTTAAATTGTCTTACGCAGATATTATCAACAAAAAGAAAAAAGAGTGGAATGCGCCGGATATGATGGATTCTGCCGGTAAAGATGCTTCAGATAAAATTCCATTCTCTTCCTGCTTAATGAATTGGTCTACTTATGGTGGTATTCCAAGAGGACGAATTTCAGAATTCTTCGGAGAACCAGGAGCAGGTAAATCTACTTCTAGCGTAGATATTTGCAAGAATGCAGTCATTTTATTCAAGAAAGAGTGGGAAACCAAAGTAGATACTTTACGTAGTCAAGTTGCTAAAGGTTTAAAGCAAATGCAAATGGAACTCGAAGAAGCTCTGGAAGTAGGTCCGAAGAAAGTCCTTTATATTGATCTAGAGCATTCGTTTGATAAAGCTTGGTCTAAAACTTTAGGTATCAATGAAGAAGAGATTGAAATCATGCAACCGCCGGATGTAGTAGCGGAAGAAATTCTCCAAATGGTTCAGGAGGTCATTGAGACCGGGGAAATTGGGCTTATTGTTTTAGATTCTATTCCTTCTCTAGTACCAAAAGCAGAGCTTGAAAAGAAGTTTGGAGAACGAACTGTAGCAGCCCTTGCTGGATTACTTACTGTCTTTTTTAGAAAGATTGTACCATTGCTTACCAGATATGACACTACCATGATCTGTATTAACCAGGTGCGGGATAATATGGATAATCCATACGTAGTTAAAACCCCTGGAGGCAGAGCTTTGGAGTTCTATGCTTCCTTACGTATTATGTTCCGAATTGGTCACCCTGTAGATTTTCTTGGTAATGAGCTTCCAATGAGCACTGAGAATCCAAGTGGTTATATTGTTCAGTCTAAGATCGTGAAGCAAAAGAGCGCTCCTAATGACAGAAAGGCCGCTTCTTACTTCCTAATGTGTACTCAGGGTATTGTACCTCTGTTTGACTATGCTAGACTTGCTAGAGACACTTATGGATACATTAAGAAAGCCGCAGGGTGGTTCTCTTTCGTCAATCCAGATACCGGAGAACTTCTATCTGACAGTACTGGCAAGGTTATTAAGGTGAACGGTATGGCAAAGGTTTACCAGTTTTTACAGGACAACACACAGTATTATGATAGTTTACGAAGAGCTATTGAGAAGGATATTTCTGGTAGAGAGGCAGAAATGGATGTAGCCGTGGTAAATGAGGAGGACTAATAGTTGGCAACTAAATTATATTCTAATAAACAAGAGAAAATGATTGCAGAATATCTTGGGTGGGAAACCGTAGCAGCAAGTGGTGCTAGAGATTTCTGCCCTGGAGATGTGAGGAGTGCCGATTGGCTTGGAGAATGTAAGACTCATGTGGGAGTTAGAGATAGAATACTAATAGATGCTAAAGTGTGGGCAAAAATTGAACAGGAGGCCATGTCGGTATTCAAGAAGCCAGTTTTGTTTGTAGATGATGGTACCCAGAAGGCAGATCATACCTGGTGTGTATTTGATTTCCATAAGGTATGCGAAGATAAAGTTAAGACGTTTGATCCAAACTTCAAAAGTAAAGTAAATCTTATTTTCAAGCATTCTATTCTGCTTCCTGCGTACAATATGGTTAAAAGGAACTCAGACAAACCTGTAGTAGCAACCTTCCAGCTACAACAAGAATCGTTAGGAATTATGTCTCTATATGATTTCAATGAATTGTTTGGATTGGGGGGTTGAGTGTGAGAAGTATACAGGAGGTAGGTAAAGAAATCCTACTGGATTCCCCTGCTAAACTATACATTATGGTTGGGTCTGAATATGGGGTTAAATGTCGATATATAGATCATCTAAAAGAATACTACAAAGGTAACTATGTAGAAGCTAGTAGCGTTACCGGCGTACTGGAATCTATGCGAAAGAAGCACCTGGTACCGCTTAAACCAGCCCTATATATAATTCGATACGATGAATCATTTATCTCCAGCCTATCCGATAAAACTTCTAAACAAATAAATGGTACTAACGTCGTTGGTACCATTGTTTGCTTATATGAAGGTAGCAAGTATAATAGTAAACTTGATAAATATGTAGGGAATTATACCGTATCCGTTGATACAGTTGGGGATAAGTTTGTAGAAAAATATCTACATGCAGACTTTCCGGGTATTGCAGATAGATTGGTGAAAGTAGCTATGCAATGTAGCTCTAACTATGGGCAGGCCAGAACTATTTGCAGAGCTATGCAGGCGGCAGATGAAAGAACCCTTATGTCCATGTCGGATGAATCTCTGCATAAGCTTTTTAATTTTCAAAGTCTTGGAACTGAGTCTCAGATTAGGCTTGGAGTAGCTGCCAGAAATTTTCCATATCTAGTAGAAGTGCTAGATGGTATAACTGACTACGATGGTGTTATTTATATGGTTATACAAACTATGATAGATATGGATAAAGCTTTAGATAGTGGGTATCCTCCAGCAGAATTTAAGGAGTATATGAAAGGCTGGAACAGGTCTGATGTATACATTACTATGTTAAACGCGTATAATACTTTGAAGGTGGGAAGATCCATTTCCAGTAAACTTAAAGAGAATACTATATCCTTATTCTTTAGTTTATGTCAATCCCCTATTCCAGCATTAAGGTGGTGAATACATGGAATTTGTTAGTCAAGTAGAAGCTCTCAAGCAGCTTCAATCATTAAAGCAGGCAGACCGCCATAGCGTCCTCATTGAAGGGGTCGCTGGGTGTGGTAAGACTTACTTAGCAAAGCAGTATGCCAGTATGCTTGAAATAGAGGATTTCCAGATTGTGGAACCAAACGTACAATCCATTAGGGACGCTATTGATACCTGTATGGTTATGGATAATAAAGTAGTCCTTTGTATCGAGAATCTAGATACCGGGGTACCAGCAGCTTCATATACATTACTTAAATTTCTAGAGGAGCCAACCTCTAACGTCTGGGTGGTGGTTACCTGTCGCAATATAAATAAAGTACCAGATACCATCATTAGCAGAAGTGCTGTAGTTAATGTAAGTCCACCTCTGGTAAAAGATATTGAGTTATTTTCTCAAACTAAGCATGCCAGTAGATACCCTATAGTAAGCAAGAGATCGGTGTGGGGTTGCGTCCGGACTTTTGGAGATGCTGATACAGTATTAAGAATGACAGATTCTCAGTTAGATTATTTTGATTCCCTAAGAGCTTTCTTCATAGCGTCCCAACCAATATCTACTATGATGTGGACTATCGGTCATTATACAGATAATACTGAAACCCCAGTAGAATTGGTTGTAAGATTTTTATCTTATATAAATAATGACCCTTATATACAAAAGTGTGCTATACAATGCTTGAAGGATATGTCTCAGTCTAATATAGCCCAGCATATATGTATAGCAAAATTTTGTTTTGATATCAAGTATGGGAAGGGGTCATAAGTTTGAATGTAGAGTGGAGAGAAATTCCATACGGACTATACGAAGTTAGCAGTGATGCTAAAATCCGTAGATACATGATAGACGATGCTGGAAAGAAGGTTTACTACAGGCCTTTAACCCCACAGAAGTCTAATCTTGGAGACCTGTCTGTCAACATTATAGATCACAACCATAAAGTTAAAAAGTTGCAGCTAGCGAGGTTAGTTGCTGAGGCTTTTGATCTTCCCAATCCTAATGGGTACAAGTATATAGGTTATATAGATGGGGATAGAGGTAATTGCACTCTACCTAATCTGCAGTGGGTACAGAAGAAAGATTTGAGGGTTACAACCCGTAAAGCCATGCCAGTACAATGTGTGGAGACCGGGGAGGTGTTCAGATCTAAATATGCCCTAGCCCAAAAATTAGGTGTATCCATTACTCGGGTTAGACAGTGTATGACAGAGGGTAGATCGTTAAAAGGTTACACCTTTGTTATGTATGAAAATAAAGAGATGGAGGATAAGTGATTGGAGCGTTATATTTTTAGTGGCAGCATGACCGATGAAGCTGCAGATCTACTAGAGAAGACCCCCGGATTTGAACCTATCGACGTTCTGGTATCCCAGGTTGATAGGACTGGGGTTAAGAAAATGATCAAGTTATATAAGAGGGGTTTGGTTAAATCCTTCTTTCTGGATTCCGGGGCATATTCAGTGCATACTGGTAAGTTCCAGACTACCGTAGATGAGTATATTGATTTTGCAAATAGTATTGATGAATATTGTTGGTGTATTGCTCAACTTGATACTATCCCCGGTAAATTTGGCCAACCTAAAAATCCGCAAGATTATCTGGAAAGTGCAGAAAAGTCTTGGGAGAATTATCTATATATGAAACCCAGAATGAAGAGCCCAGAGAAATTGTTGTACGCATTCCATCAAGGCGAACCTTATAGTGCTCTAAAGAGAATTGTGGATTGGGAAGATAAAGAAAATGGATATAGATGCGAATATCTTGCTATCAGCCCTGCCAATGATATTAGTACCGCAGAAAGAGATGCATACCTAGAGCAATCTTTTAGAGTACTGCAGACTACAACTCGTCCAGATATTAAAGTTCATTTGTTTGGTTACACCAGTATGCAGGGATTAAAGAAATTTCCAGCGTATAGTTGTGATAGTACAAGTCATGTTAGAAGAGTTGCGATGGTTAAGGTATATACAGATAAATGGGGTATCGTAGCCCTATCAGATAGACCCAGATCTGCTAGAACTAAAGATATCATGAACTTCACTAAGATTTGTGATAAGGACACCTTGCAAGAATTCCGTGAACTTCTCAGAGGATACAATTTAACCATTGAGGATGTATGTACCAGAGCCGCAGCAAGGTTAGTTGTGGATATTATGGAGACTTTAAAATCTGTCAACGGTCAATACAAGTATACCGACGATCACTTGAAAACTAAGAAGAGTTTGTGGTGATAGATATGGCAATTCTAGATTCCGGTAATCGTAGACAGTTTTCATCTGGGGCAGTTCGAGATATTCAAGAGGGGAAAGGTCGCTGTGATCTCCTTCCCCTCTTTCAGGTGACCCAGTATGCCTCACAAACTATGCCAAAAATCCAACATGAGTTAGCTCACATATACAGATTTATGTGCGATGGAAACTGTGAACATTTATTTGATGCAATACAGCATTTCGTTAATGGCAACTATCCTGATCCGGAGACTGCTATCCTTGAAGTTTCAAAACATTATGAAGAGGGCGCTAAGAAATATGGAGAACATAATTGGGAGAAGGGAATTCCACTCCATTGTTATATTGATAGTGGTCTGCGCCATCTTTTGAAGTTCTCTAGAGGAGACACAGATGAACCTCACGATAGGGCATTCATTTGGAATATGTTTGGGGCTATGTGGACCTGCGAACATGTACCAGCGGATTCTGATTTAATTGACATCAAGTTCAATGTGGGTCCAAGTATTACCCAAAATCCAAACTAACTTTAACCTTTTCTACGTGAATCCAAAAATAAACCTTCTATCTATATGATATAAGACTATACCATAAGTCTCAAAGTAAAGGGAGGTTTATAAATATATGAAGGACTACCTTCCCAATATTGAAAATATAGATACGCTAAATAGTGCCTCCACCTCTGCTTCTATTGCAGAAGGTGCTGTACATGAGTTGGATAAACTGGCAGCAGCTCATCTTATCAATGCCGCGGTAGATTGCGGTCAAACCTGTATCATATGGCAAAGACCTATGACAGACGCACTCTGGCAGGAGTTGGAAGGACAAGGTTATACTATTACTCCTATTGAAAAACATATAGCTCGTCCAGGTTCTATGTATCTGATTGAGTGGGAGTGATAACTATATGCTCCAACAGATACCAGTACAAAAGTTAGAAGCAGTTCTGTATAAAGATTTAAGTGCGAATACCCAGGTAATCAATCTACTTCACTTTGAATATGAAATATGGGTACACCTCCCATCTTTCTGTCAAGGTTGTAGGTTGTTTCAAATAGATCAGTTCTTGCCTAACTTAGGTGAAGATCTTAAGATGCTCACTTCTGTTAAGCAAGAACCCTGTAAACCCTGGGTTCGAGTTACATCGAACCTTCTAAATAAGGACGTAGGCCAGCATATCTATCGTCTGCATTTTATCAATTCCAGAACTGAGGATATATTTTCTTTGTATATATCCTATATAGTTCAGAATGATAATCCAGAAAAGCCATACGTCTATATGGATGAAGCTAGAAAGCAACTTGAAAGTAATGAATGCGAGGTGAGACCATGAATGCTATATTTGCTAGTAAGTTATTCCGCAGCAGCACTAGACAAGATAAGATAAGAGCGGCACTGGCAGACCCAGTCAACATGGAACTGGTACAGCAACTTCGTTCTTACCTTGATGAACCATACCAGAAAATGGGATTGATGGATCCCCAGCCAGAAGAACCAGAAACAGATACTTCTGAAACTCCTGCAGAAGGGGAGACCGGACAAGAAAGTCCTTCTACTCCAGAATCTAATAGCCCTGCTCCTTCCCATACCGGTGCTCCTTCCCATGTAAGTGCACCAATTTCCGACCCAATGGATATTCCAGGTCTTAATATAGAAGATGAGTCTTCTTCGGAGGAACCTCCGGCAAGTGAACCTTCTGAGCCATCTAGCAACGAACAATCTGCGCCTCCGGAAGAACCAGTAGCGGAAAGTACTAAAATTACTTCCAGTACAGACGTTCAGGATACCATCGAACAGCTCAAGGGTTCTATCAATATGACACAAGAAACCTCTGGGGTCAATAGAATCCTTAAGAAAGAAGATGAAATCTGGATCTACTATGAAGATAAAGTAAACCTCAATAATGTTATGGGTCCAGTAATTGAATTAGTTAATGCACTTGGGTATAGCAATCTAGAATTCAATAGACTTGCTAGATCCGATAATGCTATTGTATTTCAAATATACGAAAATACTACGCAAGTAATGGAACCATTGGAGAACGAAGAAGATGGGAAGAAAGAATACGCTACCACTAACTGAAGAACTTGATTTTGCATATCTGCTAGAGTTAATGCCTCCATTACACGGTCAACCAGAATTTAGTTGGTTACCAGAACTATTTTCTATCGTAGGTCATGAAAGCCTATTGAAACTATGTAAGTACTGCGGTGGGGAAACTATTAAAATCCCAACTTTAGAGGAGTTAGCAAGTAGTGTTGAAGCCCTCCAATGGTTCTATGATATACAAATAAAACATACGCATAGATTAACGGAAGTACCCGAACACCTACTTCCATTAGTTATTAAAATAAAGCATATCTACCAGGAATCCGAACAATAAGGTTAGTACACTATTAAAAATGGGGTGAATCTGTTAATGTTAGCAACTATCAAGCAATGTATATCCGACTTGCAAGCAGATACAAGTTCATTCCAACAATATTTTACTAACTATGTTATGGAAGTGCAAGACAGAAATATCGACCAGGAATTAGCCTATATGTTAACTCATAACGTGGTAGATGTGCAATTTGTAGATAGAGCAATAACAGATGCTTTTAAGGGGATGATGTAATTGATCTCCAGTATGGATCTCCAAAATATATACTTTAAACTATATAGTGAGCTTCGCAAGTGGATATGGGGAGTAGAGGACGTAAGAAAAATAGCAAACTTAGAAGTTTCTATTTTTGATACCTTTCCATGTATTCCAGATATCCAGTCTAATTTAGACAAAGTAAAACTGATGGTTAAACCTATCAAGAATGACGAAGCCCCAGAACTACTTCAATATCTTGACAAACTTCAATCTAAATTAGATGAAGCAGATGATATATACGCTCAAGTTGATAAAGTGCAAGAGGTGATTTCAAAATGAAAATCTCTAAGAATAAGAAAGCCTGTGCTGCTAAAGAGACCAATACTGTTACTGAAGTGAAGAGCAAGTATCAGGATACAATTAATTATATCAAAGCAGCTATTGATAGCCTTGGCAATATTGCACAAGACGATGACCTGGCAAAAGATGCTATTGCTAATCTATCAGTAGTACTTTTAGATTTGACGTAAAATTCCATAAATCAATAGATACCCCTCGATAATTATATGTATATCATTTATCCCCCGGCCTCTCCAATTTAATTTCTACTACCTTATCAAGTGTTACTTGCAGATATTGACAAACTTTATCCAAAATATTAAGACCAATCTGTTCTCCTTTGTCAATTCGAGCCATAGTCATGGTGGAAATTCCGCAGGCTTTAGCGAGCTCTTTTCTGGAAATTTCTTTTTCAGCAAGTGTAATTTTAAGAGGTTTGTAAGAAATCATATATAATTTCTCCTTTCAATGATTTATAGCAACCTTAATTATAATTAAGGTGATGGAAAGTATGAATTATATAACGAAATCTTATAAGTTTCGGATGTATCCAAATGAATCACAGAGAATTTTGATTGAGAAAACGTTTGGCTGTTGCAGGTTTGTTTATAATCACTATTTAGCAAAATCTATTGAAGATTACAAACGAACCGGCAAGTCAAATTCCTATAATCAAAATTCAAAAGACTATAGCGAGCTAAAAAAGAAAGAAGAATTTTCTTGGCTTAAAGAAACGGATGCCTCTGCCCACCAATGTGCTTTGAAAAATCTTGACGCAGCTTACCAAAATTTCTTCCGTAGGGTCAAGCAAGGACAGAAACCTGGGTTTCCGAGGTTTAAGAAGAAGACTAGCGAACAGTCATATACTACTCCAAATTTGATGGGTATTAAGGGCACTATCGAAAGAATATTGAATACAAACCACATCAAAATTTGCAAGCTTGGTTGGGTAGAAGCAAAAATCGATAGGGTACCCCAGGGTCATTGGGTCAATATGACCATTAGGCGCACCTCTTCTGGAAAGTATTTTGTTTCGTTGTGCTGCGTCGATGTGCCGCATGAACAATACGAAACAACAGGTTCTCTGATTGGCATTGACTTGGGTATCAACGATTTCGCTATCACTTCGAATGGGGAGAAGTTTGAAAATCCAAAGTTCCTGAGAAAATCAGAGCAGAGACTTAAAATGCTTCAAAAGCGGTTATCCAAGAAGCACAAGGGAAGTAAAAACCGTGAGAAAGCAAGAATAAAGTTAGCAAAGCAACATGAAAAGATCGCGAACCAACGAAATGACTTTCTTCAAAAACTTTCAACAAATCTCGTCAAAAACCACGACTTGATAGCACTTGAAAGTTTAAGGGTGAAGGCGATGATTCGGAATCACAAACTTGCGAAGTCGATTTCTGATGCTAGCTGGTCGGAGTTTGTAAGGATGCTATCTTACAAGTGTGAATGGAATCGAAAAGTACTAGTCCAAATTGATACTTTCTTTCCATCTTCGCAACTTTGCAGTGAATGCGGTCACAAAAACCCAAACGTTAAGGATTTAGGTGTTCGCGAATGGACCTGCCCAAAATGTCGAACACATCACGACCGTGATATCAATGCTGCTAACAACATTTTAAAAGAAGGATTGCGGATAATTTCCGCTTAAACTTTCCAGTACCGTCGGCTAGACGGGATTTCAAGCCTGTGGAGAGGTTGTAAGACGAAATTTATACTTCGGTTTAACTTTCGCAAACCTCTGTGAAGCAGGAAGCAAAATATCCAAATTCTATATAAAATTTAAGTAATTTTGTACGTATTTGGGTTATTTTGTATAGCATTTAAAGTAAAATTTAGAACTTCAATTTAATACATATAGAAAGGGGAACCAACATGGATGACCTCAAAACCTTTGAGGGGGTCCTGCCAGACCCTCTGTACCAGAAGCAGAAAGAGGACGTAGCCAAGATGCGAGCGTCCTTGTTGTCATGTAATGCAGACCCAAGTCTTACTAAAGTAGCACTGCAAAATATTACTGTAATGCGAATCTATCACCAGATAGCCAGAATTATTAAATATTTGAGTTTGATGGATAAACTGGAAGAAAAACTATATAGTAGTATTGAGTATACTATTGATAAAATGAACCCGGAAAGTCAAAGCACTTGGATGATGCTTTTAAATATACAAGAAAAGTTACAGAAGAACATGATTGAAAGCCATAAACTTCTTCAGCCATTTATGGAGTTGCAGGACCATTCCTTTGCAGAATTTGCTTCTAATATTGAGGAAGCCCAAAATCCAGTTATAGCTTCCAATGGTGTTATAATGAATGCTAACAGCAGAGAGAAGTTGAGGTTGTCCGCACAAGAGGTAATTCGTCAATTAAATAAAGTGGGGTGATACATTGAGTCCTATTGATAGCTTACTAGAAGTAGGTATTGATGTACCCGCTAAAATACAATCTATATACAATGATTGCAATGACGAAGAAAAGCAGATACTCATTGACATACTAACTGAGTTAAGCCAGTATGGAGAATCTGAAACCTATAAAAATCTCTGGTTAGAGGACTATAAAGAAATTCCAGTAGACCTCGATACGTTTTTATGTAATGACAGATACCTTGGAAAAGTAACCAGAAATGGAGAAGGTATCTACCCTTATTGGAAAACTGCTATGCATCAGATATTTGACGCTGGTAATAAGTATCATGAATGTATGTTTACCGGTGCGACTAGAATTGGTAAATCCTCTACTGCTATAACTTGTACTGCTTATATGCTGTATAGGTTGATGTGTTTGAAAGACCCGCAGAAATTTTTCAATAAGAAAGAGGAGTCTAAATTCTCTATATTGTTTTTCAATGTTACCAAAGAGTTAAGCCGTGGGGTAGCCTTTCGTGAATTTAATGATACCCTGGCTGCTAGCCCTTGGTTTATGGAACATGGTACATTAAGTAAAAGTGAGAGAGACTTCTACTATATTCCTGAGGGTGGTAAAGTAGTAATAGATTTTGGTTCCGATGTGGCCCACTCCTTAGGCAAACAAGTCTACGTGGGGTTCATGGATGAGATTAACTTTGCTAGATCCGGTATTAAAGATATCAACAAAGCAAAAGCCAACATAAAAGCAACGTATGATAGTATAGTTGCTCGTGTGGAAGGTACATTCCGTCAAAATGGTGAGGTGTGGGGTAAGATTTTTGCTGTGTCTTCCAAAAAGGGCGATTCCGACTTCATGGAAGATCATATCCAGCAGCAGATGTCAGCTGGTAATGAGCATATGATTGTATTCGATAAACCCCAATGGGAAGTTCTCCCACCAAGTCAATTTAATCCAGAAAAATTCTACATTGCTATTGGAGATAGACATCATAGAGGATTTGTGGTAGAGAATGATAGCGAGCAGGCGTTGGCAGAGCTCAAAGAGCAGGGTTACCAGTTAATGCAAGTTCCACTTGATATGAAAACAAACTTCCTTGCAGACTTCGATATCTCTTTAAGAGACCTTGCTGGAATCGCAGTACCAGGTGCCCTATCCTTTATTTCGCAAGATATTCTGGATACTAACATAGTACAGGATAGGCAGAATCCATTCTTGAATGAAATACTTGAAATTGGTACCAAAGATTCTTATACTATCGAGGAGTTCTTCCATTCAGAGTTAGTACCAAAATATATAAAGAATATGGATTTGTTCATTCATCTGGACTTATCTTTGAACGATGACAAGTCTGGCATTTCCGGTTCAGGTATAGTGGATAGAAAAGATATTGTACAAGATAATGGTAAAACTGTATCTATGCCAGTATTCGCTCATGCTTTCTCTGTGGATATCAAAGCCCCTCGTGGTGATAAGATCCCGTATGCGAAGATAACCAACTTTATTGTATGGTTGAGATCGCAGGGCTTCAATATAGAACTTATCAGTCGAGACCAGTTCCAATCCGAATATATGGCACAGCTGCTAGAAGCTCAAGGATTTAAAACTGAGAAAATTTCTCTGGATAGAACCCCAGATGGATATATGGCTTTAAGGTCTATTCTATTAGAACAGAGAGTACAGATGTTAGATGTTAAGTTACTGCAAGATGAACTTATTTATCTTCAAAGAGATTCTCTAACTGGTAAAGTAGACCATATGGTAGGTAGATGCTTTACTGGGGATACGATGATTAAACTTGCTTTCGGAGGTAGTAAGTCCATTCTGGATTTACTCATTGATTATAAATCTGGGGTTACAAACTATCTATACTCCTATGACAGACTTAGTGGAGAAATTATTCGTCAAAGAATAAGAAAAGTATTCCAAACCATGATAACCACTCAACTTGTAGAAGTAGTACTGGATGATGGGGAGAAAGTAAGATGTACACCTAACCATAAGTTCATGATGGCAGATGGGTCTTATAAGAAAATCAAAGATATAACACCAAATGAAGATCTTATGAGGATGAACTTGATTAAAGGAATCAAGTCTGTTACTAGAATAGAACTAGAGCCAACTCCAGTATATGATATTGAAATGGATATCATTCCAAACTTTGCTTTACACTCTGGTATATTCGTACATAACTCAAAGGATATGGCAGATAGTTTTGCTGGCTCTATATGGTGTGCTATGCTTCATGGGGATGGTGCTCCAGTTAGCAGAGCAAATGTAATGAAGGCGATAACTAGCGTCAATGGCCCAAGGTCTTCCATACCAAGAGATGCTAGAAATCTACCTTCCATGTTTCCAGGGTTAAATTTCAATCCGGGTTCCCGTGGTAGACGATGAAAGTTTATCACTAACCATACAAACAAAACCGTTGTTCGTAAGGAGGAACAAGTAAAATGTATGTTAAAGACGCATTGAGACCAGGTCAATTTGTGACCCTGGTACCGGTAGGCCTTCCAGTTACTCTTCAATACAACAAGAAGGGTATTCTGGAAAAGATTTATAGGGATTATGGGGAAGATAGGGTAGATATAACCTCTACTTTATTTGATATTGTTTTCCATAATAAAATGGTCCCAACTTCCATCACAGTTAAAGATGGAGACACTATGGTAGAAGGGGTATTTTATCAAAATAAATTCTATCGCGGTGATGGAAAATGTGAAGAGATTGCTTCTGAGGGCATTATACATGACATTCAAGTAGATCATACCGATATCCATTTTGCAGCAGGTAACGTATATAGTTATGCCGCTTCTTTTAAAGATGCTAACACCATTAGAAGATGGCTTAAGATGTCCCTATTTGATCTGCTTCCAGGTTTTATTGTACCGGTACTCATGAATAAGGATGGTATGTATAACTTGATAGCTTCCCAGGTTAAGTTATCTTCTCCAGAGTTAAAAGCATACTTAGATAATAAAACCCCTCTTATCTCTCGCTATATGGTATTTGGTGGTACTGGGGTACAACATGTAAATACTAATCTAACCCAAGTAGTAATTACTAAAATCTTACGGTATACCGATCAATATGGTGCGTACCATATAAAGCTTAATGCTAAAGGTTGGAATAAAAGCATCCCATATTCTACTGCTTCTCACTTCCACATTAGACAGAAAGTTAATGTGGTATTAGATAGTGCACAGGATATTGTATATACCTCTGCTCCAGATGGAGACGTTTTAAAACCGTATGACGCAATCATTCATTGTGACTGGTGCGGGAAAGTATTTAGTGCTGGTGCTTATAAAGATGAGACCATCTGCCCGGACGTACATTGCTTGAGTAGGCAGTTCTTAGATATGGAACATATGTTTACTGTACTGGGCCTACCAAGTTTGCAGTATAGTGAATATGAAAAACTATGCCAAGAAAAATCTATCATGTGGATACCAGACTTATTCTTACTTCCTCAATATAAACAAGTGAAATTGGAAGTCACCCTGGATAAATTGCTCGATGCTATCATTCCTGTGTTTGCTGTACCTGATAGACAAAGTATTCAATCTTTAGTAAACCACTGCAGTAATACTAAATCCACTCTACAGCACTATATCCATAATCCTGATAGAATTGTTACTGACTTTGGATTGCCAGCATTTAAGATGAATAAATTAGTAGGCTGGTTATCTGATAGTCAGAATGCTAAGACTGTAGAAACTTTGATGTTTTCAGATAACTTTGAAATCATTAGCACTGGGTTGAAGTTTGAAGGTGCTCCTATATTTAGAAATAAAATTATAATGGTGACTGGGGATTTTGCTCATGGAAGTAAAGAGGATGTAGCAAATATATTGAGAAGTTATTCTGCTACTGTAACTTTTCACTATGATGATACAGTACAATGTGTGCTTGTTGGGGATAGTAAGTCCAACATTGATGGGCAGGCGATTCGTCAAGCCAGATGGGACCATGTACCTGTTATGGACGAAGCAGATTTTTTTGCACAATATGAAATTGACGACGATCTAATCAAAAATGGGCTGATGTAAGCCTTATATAATATAGTAGGCAGGTGATAACAATATATGGCTAGACGAAGTCACTGGGTTCAAAAATTATTGAAGCCCAGATCAAATAAAAACCAAAACTCTTGGATAAGGTCTTTCATTGCCGGGTCCATGTATAGAATGTCTGATATGCGCGGTGATACCGATATCGCTACTATCAAGACCCAGATTGATGTAATGAGGGCTTTGGCGAGGGATTCTCAGGTCAATACCGCTCTATCTTATTATGCTACAGACGCTACTACAGTTAATACTGCTGGGCAGATTATTTGGGCAACTTCTGATGATAAGAACTGTGCAGAAATAATCAATACTCTATTCAAAAGATGGAAAGTTAATGATTATGCTAGAGACCATATTCTGGAACTAGCAACCATTGGAAATTTGTATATCCCAACTACTAACTTATATCGAGAAGAGCCAAGTAAAACTAGAGCAAGCATTGGGGTAGCATTGGACCTAAACTCCGTACCAGATCCAGATTTCGACATCATTCCAAGTTCTAAAGTCCCTCCTGAAGATGTAGTTCATCTATATAGCATGGGTCAACCCATGGGCTACATTCTAGATTATGAAGATGGTGTAACAGGATATGTAGTACACCCAGAAGAATCTATCATTCATTTTTCTCTGGGTGGTCTGCTTGGGGATTACAGCATTACTACTCGGGATAAGAACAATGAAGAGGTAGAATATGATATCAAATTTGCTCAACCCCTTATGGATAGGGCAGCCCAGCCTACTCAGACCTTAAGCTTACTTGAAGATGCTCTGGTTTTATCTTCTTTGATTCGTACTGTTAAGTTTATCAATGTGGAATGTGGTAATGCAGAAGAGGAAGAAGTTCAAGTTATTCTACAGCAGCTCAAAGATATGATTGAGCAGCAGTTATCTTTGAATACCTCGAGCGGAGATACCCAATCTTTCATCAATCCTCAATCTCCAAATAATCTTATTTACTTGCCAAGGGTTAAAGGTCAAGATGCCGTATCCATTACAGACCTCAATATGGCAGAAGCTTCAGATGCGGATTCCAAGCTGCTTAACTATTATCTAGATAAGAAGTTATCTGTACTAGGCGTACCGAAAGAAGCAATGAACTTCTCCAGCAACGAAGGTCTTGGTGGAGCTGGATCTGTTCTATCTCAGAGATCTGCTTTATATGCAAACTCCCTCCAACGCCTAAAAACCGCATACATGCAAGGCTGGACAGATGCTATCAATACCTATTTCCTTATGAGGGGTATGTCTGGTCTAGTTGATAAGTTCACTCTTCACATGTCAGAAATTGTAACACAGCAATCTACTATCACTTTTGAGAAAAGAGATGCTGCTATCGGTCAAGCAAATTCTATTGTGGAACTACTTCAGAATGTTGGGGTGGATAACGCAGAAGATTACAAACAGGCTATCACAGAAATTTTATCTGAGGTTCTACCAATGACTGGTGCAAATGTAGAAAGCTGGAGATTAAATGTAGCCGGTGGGGAAGGGGATGAGGGTAGTGTATAGTACTGATTTATCTTCCCTATTTTTTCATGATCTAAAGAAGTACAACGTTACCAATTTTAAATGTATCGAAAAAGCAGATCTAAGTAAAGAAGACGCTATGGTTCATAAAGCTCTTAGTTCAGTAGTTACTCGATTCTTTATATTCCAAGAACGCCACCCAGAAATTAGTGCCCAGGACATGAGAATCCTTTATTTTAAACTGAGAATAGATGCTATCGCCCGGTATTTCGCGGAATACCCAGCATCTTCTTACGAAGACTTAAGATTATTCCAATATGAGTTGCAGAAATATGCTAGAGCTGCCAGAGGGGAGGACGAAGAAAATGATACCGAATCCATCGTGGCCTCTTAGATATAGAATCAGTAAATGGGAACAATTAAAAGGTGCTATGTCTAATACCAGTAGGGCACTTCATATTGTAGTAACTAAGTTTATCAACGATAGAAGACTTGTTGGTACCAGAATTAAAGTAGAGCACGATACTTTTGGTACTTTGTTCGCTACTATTGTAAATGTCAAGGGCACTTTAACTACTGATACTCCAGAGCAGGATACTTTTGTAATGACCCCTGGGCAGATACTAGCAGAGCTGCGCAAGTGGGGATTTGAGATAGAGTATAATCCAATGAGAGAATTATCTGGTAACCAGATTAACTTATTGATGACAATTAGGGATCTCCATTTTGATAAAATCCGAATTATGTCTGTATATGATTACGTCAATGGTCTACAAGAATTTAAATGGTATGTAGTAGCTTTTCAGATAGATCCCTTGGGTGATTGGATGAATGCCGGATACTCTGTGAGTAGGGACGAATTCAATAACGCCATCAACTCTGGTTATGCTATGAATATTAGTGCTCTATCCGAAGCTAAAAATTACCAATGGGATTGGTTATATAATTGGGTCGGTGATATCAATGACATCCTCGAAGCCAACTCCTAAGTATGTTGAATCTTTCAAGCAGCAGAGTGAGAAGGATATAAAGAAGCAGTTAGAGCATCAAACCATACAGTTAATGAAGAAAGCATTGAGAGGTGGTCCAAAGTGTCCCAAAATTTAATACAAGAAGACATAAAGTTAATGCGGGATAGATATGATGAAGCCTTAGAGATGCTTGGTATCCCTGCGAAGTACCAATTTCCAAATATCCCAGATAGCAATCTATATGGGGAACCTGTTATTGATAGCTACTCTGTACCGGAGGATGTATATATCTTTTTTGAAAGTGCTCCAAAACTTAAGACATTCAAACGTCTGGGGTGGGTAGTAGAAAATGATGGGGATCTTCCATTTCTTATCCATTGTAGTTTTCATTTACCCAAACTCCAGAAGGATTGTATATTTGAAATAGCAGGTCAACATGCAGAGGTGAAGGGTAGAAAATTTAGAGTGACAGAGCTAACTACCGACCTTCAAGCCCCAGACCATGTAACGTGCCAGGTGGTTCCAGCCTATGAAGAACAGCTGGTTGGACGTACTAAGAAGGAAGTGGAGAAGAGGTTCAATAAATCTAATAACTTCCTCAAGCCTAATGTGGATTATAGAGGTACTGAAATGACTAAAAAGAAAGGGGAGTAATGCTATATGTTAAGATTATATGATGAAGCGATAGCGGAAGATCTTAAAAATTCATTCAATCCTGATATGGCAGGCTCTCCAGTAGTAAAAGTAATGGACGCAGAGGGTATCGTCAATTTAGCAGCCCAAGTTCAGGAGGATAGACCTACCTTTCCATTGATATGTGTGGTTAGGAATGAAAACTATGATATCGATACCGACCGCACTAACTTTACTATGATGAAGCGTGGGGTTGCTAAAGTAATGGACCCAGAAACCAACAATTTATACTATGAAAGGGCTATCCCCATCACGTTGAGTTATACCCTCACCATATTGATGACCAATCAAATTGATATGGATGAGCTAGTGCGTGAGTTAATATTCAAATATACTTCCATGTACTTTCTAAGTATCGACCTACCGTACGAAAGTAATAGAAGAATGAGGTTTGGGATAACCATTGATACCTCTATCGCTATCGAAAGAGAATCTGGAGCATTCAACTGGTTGAACGAAGGTAGGCTATACCAAACCATGATACCATTAAAAGTAGATGGGGCAGTGCTACTTCATTATACTCCAGCAAAACTTACTCGTACCGAGTACGAAGTAGAAGCGCTTCCTCCTCAATAAAATAGCTTACACCTTTAATAAGTTTAGCACAAGCGTCACGAATCAATGTTAAAATATATACCATTATGAATGGGGTGAATAGTTTGAAATACAAAAATTTATCCCTTATGACTAAAAAGTTTTATGGGGTAACTTTCAAGCCGGGCGAAACGAAAGAGGTACCTGGGTACATCAATGATCCAAAGTTTGTTCGGATTAAAGATGAATTAAAAACTGCTCCGGTGGCTAATAAGCCTGTAAGTACCTCTACTAATAAAACGCCTGTCAAAGAAGAAACGAAAGCAGAGGTGACTAAATAATGGCGCAAATTGTAATTAATGAAATTTCCCAGAATTATCAATACTCTGTTGCGAATGCTAACTTTGCTACAGTAGCAATGCCTATCACCTCTTGCTGGGGTCCTGCGTATCTAGATATTGCAACTTTAGGTATTGATGAAAAATCCATGCTAGAAAATACCACTTGGGCGAGATTCCCCGCTACTCAGGCAGGTCTAGAGTCCTTTGTAAGTACTTACAGAGGTCCTGCTAGCAACTATAGACTTGCTAAAGATTACAGCTACCAGATGGCGATGACTTTACTATCTTCCGGCTACGATGTACTTGTATGCCGCCTATGCCCAGGTACTTATGCAGAAGGTTCTTTCACTGTTGGTACTGTTGCAGAAGGTGGAGAATTTACTCCTGATGCTTCCGGTGCTACCTTCCAGATCAAAGCAAAATATCCTGGATCTTTTGGTAATGCTATTCAAGTTACTGTTCAGAAGGTTTCTAGGTGCTTAAATAATAACCTGGGCGCATTACAGCTATATACTTACTGGAATGTAATTGTATATGCAGTAGATGCGAGCGGCCTAAAGACTTCTGTAGAAAACCTATCCTTCGTACTGGACGAGGATAATAGCACAGATACTTTACTTCATATCAATGAGATCGAATCTAACTTCCTAACTTTCATCTGCAGTAAGTGCAATGATGAAATGGATTTCCAGGTACCAAGTCTATCAAAGCCAAGCACTATGATCAATACCAGCACTGGTCCTATTGAATTAAGACTAACTGGTGGCGATGACAAAGCAGCAGATTTAGAAAGTGCAGATGCTATGATTGGAGCAGCTGCAACACTGGCTAGTCTTAGATATGGTCCTATTGCAGGTACTGGTGCTTATGCTGGTGCTATCGCAGCACTAAACGGTCAGGTAGACGAAGTAAAAGCAAGCACTATTCTATATAGAGAATGGCTATACAATTCCACTATTGCAGTATTTGAACTACTAAAGGATAAGTTAACCTATAACTTCAATAGACTTATCGCCTCTGGCTGGGACGATCAGGACTTCAACTTCTTAAACGATTCAGAAGTAGGTATTGATATTGTAGACCTATCTCCGCTACACCTGGCTCTAATGGATACAGCATATCATAGCAGATGTGGTACAGCATTACTTGATATTCCAAGAAGTCTTGCTAGACAATATGTATGGAACGAAAGTACTGTCGCTGGAAAAGAGGGTTACGCCCAGAAACTGGCAAGATATATTCCAGATAATGCTGCTATGGACGTAAACGCTTCCCTATATCAAACCCACTCCGCACTATTTGCTCCATGGGGTCAATATCAATATGCAGGTACTTCAAAACAATATACAGCAGCTCCATCTTTCCTAGCACTGCTAATTCAAAGAGCAATGATTCTAAACCAAACTGTCCAATATGAATGGATTCTTCCTAGCAATAGAAAGCATAATCTCAATATTGGAAAGCTTGCTTACACAGTGCCAAAGAAAGTACTGGATGAATGGCAGCAACTAGATGGTGTTGGAGTTAATGCTTTAACGAATATCCCAGATTTAGGGTTGACAGTGTGGGGAAATTCAACCCTCTTCGAGGTACCACCTGCAACGTACCAGGCTTTGGCAAATCTTTCTACCCGCTACCTCGTCAATGCCGTAGAAGATATGGCTTACAGATGCGGTATCCAAATCACATTCAAATATAACAACAACGAAGCCTATGAAAGCTTCCAGATTGGTATGAGTCCTCTACTTGATACCATGAAGAATGTTGGAGCTATTTTGGATTATCGAATTGAGATGTCTGTGGATATAAACGGGTTGGAACATGTGAATGCTAATACGGTCATTGGTAAGATTTACTTGGTAGTACCTGGTGTCATTAACGATATCTATGTTGACCTCATTGTACTTCCTCCGGCAGTTGATTTGGACACCTATATCCAGTAAATCAATAGCAAAAATCGTTAAAATATCCAGATGGGTCTATGATCTGTCTGGATATTTTTTATGTTTAGAGGTTTTGAGAGATGAAAAATATCTGTAAGAGATGCGGTAAAGAGTTTGAATATAGGTATAAGCGTACTGTGTGCCCTGAGTGTAAAGTACAAAAGTGTGTGATTTGTGGTAAAGACTTTGAAGTTACTGCGAATTCTCCTTTAGCAAAATGCTGCTCTTCGAAGTGTAGGGGTGAGTATGCAAAGTTAACTGGACTTTCTAAACAACGCACCCAGAAGGCTAAGCAGACATTACAAGATAAGTATGGGGTAGATAACCCCAATGCCTTTCAGCATGAGCCTAACATTTGTGAATATTGTGGTAAAGAGTTTATCCCAAATAGTGCTAGGCAGAAGTACTGTGAAGGTCCTCACTATGGTCCATGTCCTATATGCGGTAAGATGGTAGAGATAAAAGATATGAATAAGGGACCCAGCACCTGTTCCGAAGAATGTAGACTTAAACTTATAGAGAAAACTAGTTTAGAGAAGTATGGAGCTAGTAATGTATTTGCTTCTGATTATGGTAAAGAGAAAATCAAAGAAACCATGTTAGAGAGGTACGGGGTAGAAAGTCCTTTGCAATCGGAACAGTTAAAGCAAAAGTTTACAGAAACCATGTTAGAGAGATATGGAGTAGAAAGTCCTCTACAAAGTCAATGTATCAAAGACAAAGTAATCTCTACCAATGTACAAAACCTCGGAGTGCAGTGGCCTACCCAGAATGACCGAGTTAAAGAAAAAGCTGCCCATACTATGATGAAGAGATATGGTGGGATAGGTACTGGTAGTGGAGAGACTTATAAAAAGATACAAGCCTCTATGTTAGGGAAGCATGGGGTTATCAATCCTATGCAAAGTAAAGATATTCAACAAAAAGCTCAACGAACTAATTTAGAGCGGTATGGGGTTACTAATCCTATGCAACATGATAGTACTAAAGAGAAAATAAAGCAGACCAATTTAGAAAGGTATGGTGCTACTACTTCGTTACTCAACGAGGAAGTAAAACAAAAAGTCCGTCAAACTAACCTGGAGAGGTATGGCACAGATAACATATTCAAAACTGAAGAAGGTCAAGAGTTAGCAAGACGAGGTGTGCGGGCTAAGTATGGAGTGGATAATGTAGCAGCCGTTCCAGAAATAAGGGATAGGATTGCTAGCACTTGTAAAGAAAAGTATGGTACTACTTCTTGGAAATCTTCCCCAGAGGGTATTCAGTTTGCTATGTTAGACCCTAGTAAATACCCAGAATATGAAAAATTCTTACAAAATCCAGAGCAGTTCATAGCAAATAATTTTGACCATAGCCCAAGTATATGGGAGCTCACTCAGATCACCGGGGTTACTGCTTCTACCATTGGAGATAGGTTGAAAGAGGCAACCTGTCAACACCTAGTTACCTATAAGAAAAGTACTATGGAACAAGAAGTAGTAAAATATCTATATGAGGTATGCCCTGATATCGTTCTAGAAAGATGTAAGCGAGACTTAATTTCTCCTTATGAAGTTGATATCTATCTGCCAGAATATAAAATTGGAATAGAATGTAATCCGACTTATACTCACAACTCTAGTTTTGGGACTTATTATGGAGACCCACCAAAAGACAGAAAATACCATGCTATGAAAAGTAGAATGTGTGAAGAAGTTGGGGTAAACCTGATACATATATTCGGGTATGAGTGGAGCAACCATAAAGAGGTAGTAAAATCCAGATTGTGTAATATACTTGGTTGCAACCCATACCTGTACCAGGCGAGGAAGCTAACTTTGAAAGAGGTACAGGCAAAGGAAAGTAAGGAGTTTCTTGGTCAAAATCATATGCAGGGCTATACCTCCAGTGCTGTACGTCTTGGATTGTATGATGGGAAAGAGTTGATTTCTTTAATGACTTTCTCAAAACCCAGAGTAAGTTTAGGATATTCTGCCCAATATGGCGAAAATACCTGGGAATTAACCCGGTTTTGTACTAAGCTATATACTAATTGCGTAGGAGGAGCATCCAGGTTATTTACTCATTTTATTCGGGAGTATGCACCTAGCATGGTTACGTCTTTTTCAAATAATAGCAATACCACTGGTAATGTTTATCCGATACTGGGATTCCATAAAGTTGGAGAGGTTCAACCTGGATATGTATGGGTTAGCTTAAAAGATGATACCTACTTAAGTAGGGTTGCTTGCCAAAAACAAAATCTTCCAAAGTTGTTTGATGAACCGGATCTAGATATTAAAAGTCAAACCGAAAAGCAGATCATGGAAGCCCATGGGTATGCTAGAGTTTGGAATAGTGGACTTATAAAGTGGGAGTATACTTGTTCTTAATGAATTATTAACCTTTTAAGCTAATCCAATTCGTTATAATAAATATAGAAACCAAAAACTTATACTATATTTTGGAGGTTACTAAAATGAAATTTAAGAAAGAAATGCTTTTACCCGAGGCGGAACCATTTACTAATGCCTGCACCAATAAGGAACTGATTGATATGCTGGCAAAGTTGTATATGCAAGCAGGTCCTTCCAAATGTCCAAAAGATAAGTACATCCATCGTAGAGCCGCTATTGCTACTGCAGTTGTAAGTTTGCTCAACAAGACCAAAGACTTGCAGATCTATGGGCATACGTTTGCTATTTTGTATGATTATCTCAAACAGTTCGATAAGGATTGTGAAGGGGATAATTAATTATGATTTATTCATATCCGAATACTAATTTCAATATCCATCAAATTGCAAATAGTGGGCAGTGCTTTAGATGGAAATGGGTTGATAATGGAACTAATCAGTATTATGAAGTACCTATATATGATTTTGATGCTAAAGTAATGAATGAATGGAATGAAGTATTGGTAGATACCCAAGCTCCAGAGTATCTAGTTCGCCGATATTTTGATATGGATACGGATTACTCACAGATTATCTCAGAAATTCCAGAAGATGATGAATTTCTTAAAGAAGCAGCCCAGATGTTTTCTGGATTGCGGATATTGATTCAACCCCAATTTGAAACTATTATCTCTTTTATCATCTCCCAGAACAATAATATTCCTAAAATTAAGAAGAGCATTGAAGCCCTTTGTGATCAAATTGGTGGAAGCTTCCCCGGCCCAGCGGATATGTACAGGGTAGACTTGAGTAAATGTGGACTAGGGTATAGACAAAAGTATATTGAAGATTTGATTCATCGCCATTACTTCGTTCCTGAGGAAGGTACCAGTTATAAGCAGGCCATGCAGTTTTATCAAAATTTCAAAGGAGTTGGTCCAAAGGTGGCAAACTGTATTTGTCTATATGGTCTGCACTACCTGGAGGCTTGCCCCATTGACGTTTGGATGAAGAAAATTATTGATAAAAGATACGACAGTAAGAATCCGGGGTGGATGAATTCCAAGTATGCTGGGGTATACCAGCAATATTGTTTCTGCTATGAACGTTATTTAAGTGGGAGGGGTAGCTGATTGTATTTACCACGAACTTACCGAAGACGACACAAACGATGTTTGTATTGTAAATTCCATGACAGATCTCGAATATTTCTTCCGTCTCATGTATCTCAGCCAGATCCATATATTGGATGGTGCAAGATACGCATGAAATTTACCAATGCAAAACTACCTAGGTGGTTTTGTAAAGAATATGAAGTTAAGGAGGATGAATAATGACATTGACAGAACTGCAGAATATTTTGGGAGAAAGAATTAAAGTTGCAATTGATGGTTCTTTAAGCCCAGAAGATCGCAAGCGGGAAGCGGAGATCAGCCAAACCGTAGCAAGTCTAGCTAAGCAGATGATCAATAACGCAGATGTAGTACTTAGGGCGGACAAACTTTCGGCAGAAGGTAGGTTACAAAACAGTCATATTTCTAGGATGATTTAGATGAGACATCAATATACGCAGGAAGAGAAGCAGTTCATATTAAACCATCTTAGAGGCTATTCCAGTTATTCTGACTTTGTGGAGGTATTCAATCGTACTTTTAGTACACAAGTGGATGTTTCCTCTATTAGAGATCTATGTACAAAGAGGCTACACTATGGTATCGGCAAAAATTCCGGTCAATATCGATGCAACCATCGCGATAAATCTGTACCTATAGGTACTACTAGGGTTTCTGCTAATGGTTGTACTTATGTTAAAGTATCTGATACTATGTCCGGATTTTCCGGATATAGAGAACCAGATTGGATACCATTACAAAAGAAAATCTATGAAGATGCCTATGGGAAGATCAAGCTTGGGCAAATGATATGTTTTCTAGATTGCGACCATCAGAATTTCGACATCGATAATTTATATTGTATTGATCGCAAGATAGCAATTAGAATGGCTCAGAATGGGTGGTGGTCTAGTAACAGAGATATTACTTTAGCTGGAATCAAATGTATAGAGTTACAAATAGCTCTTAAAGATCAATGATGTAGTGAGGAGAATTTACAATGAGATTGAAACCCGATGAAGTGCAGAAGTTTTGTCAAGTAAACCCGATTGATATGCTGCTTGGTACAGGTCACTGCGATCATGGAGAAGATTGTGCTAAGTGTCAGTATCTACTCGTTAATCGATATATGGAGAGCAAGAAAGCTCTTGGTCCGGAGGTACAGTAATATGAAGCAGATCACAGAGGATATGCTGAAGCGGTTTAATGAGTCGGTATTGAAATTCCATCCACTCGAACTGGTTATGGAAGATGGGCCTGCAGTTGGATGCATTAAAATTCAATTAAAACCTGATCCATTCATTGAAAGTTCAATCATCAACCCATCTGAGTACTTATATGAATGGTTAACTAATTACTTTGAACAGATGTATGGGATTAAGTTAATCTTCAATAACACTGCTACAGTTTTCTGGAGTAAGGGATGACAAAAAGACAACTTAGATACTTCAGCCAAGCAAAAGAAGTAGCGCAGCAATCAGATTTTCCAAGAGTACATATCGGAGCAATAGTAGTATACAAACATCATGTTATCTCTAAAGGGTGCAATACCTCTAGTAAAACCCATAGAATTCAGTCTCAGCTAAATAGAAAGAGATTTAATGCAAATTCAAGTGGAATGCTTCATGCGGAAGTGGCAGCATTACTTCCGGTTATCAATAAATTTGATCTAGAGGAAGCAGTGCTATACATATACAGAGAAAACAAACTAGGTGAACTTGCTATGTGCAGACCTTGTAAAGGGTGTATGTCTTTCATCAAAGCCTGTGGCATAAAGAAAATCTACTATACTACTTATGATGGCTACGCTGAAGAATATTTGGAGGATTAAATATGTCAGATTTCCATAGTTCTAGAACCTCGACTGCTAGAAAACCTCATACTTGCAGTTTATGCGGTCAGGAGATTCCAAAAGGAGAAAATTATGCCAGGAGCACTGGTAAATGGTGCGGGGATTTCTACAATAACTATTTTCATTTATCTTGTCAAGATTTAGTTCAGGAATATATTGGTCTTACTTTTGGAGAAGAGGAGTGGTCTTCTGATTGGATACATGATTGGATCTGTGATGAATGCTGCAGAAATTGTTCGGAATTAGATGACTGTGAGTTAGACGTATTTCATTGTGATAAAGTTTTAAATCAAATATGCAGAAGGGGCAACAAGCATGATTCTTAATTCGTTACAAAATAATTTAGAAGAGCTGCAGAACAAGCATCCAGAATATACAAGTCTTGTTGCTGATGCAGAATTTATTTTAATGTGGTTCAAGATTCTTGCTAAAGATGCTAGACGGGGTTGTAATCAAAAGTGTACGGAGTTATTATGCGACCCTCAAGAGTTCGTACATTGCAACTATTACGACTGGAAGTACTGTAGGTGTATTTTGGACATGTTGTTGGACGAATAGCCGCAAACGACCTTCAATAATCTTTGGAGGTCGATTTTTATGATTCAAATTCTTCGAGGACTTTCTTCCGAATTTACAAATAGAATTCTACAAGATGGGCAAATAGGGTATTGTACTGATACGGGATTAGTATACATTGGAGATGGAATACATGGCATACAAGACCTTAAGGCCATCAACGATGTCTCCGATATGCAGTCGGATATTGTTGGTATTACTCAGAGCTTTGGTCAACCGAATGGAATAGCGACTTTAGATGGATACGGAAAGTTGATACAACCTTTGGGCTCTGGAGAGGATTTAATTTCCAGATTGGTATTCGCTGAAGGTGTTACCCATCATCAATGGATGGTTACCCGAATTGGAAGTATATGCTTCGTCTACTTCTATTTTAACATTGAGAATTTTACTCCTAATCAATACCAGAATGTATGTACCGGACTTCCAAGGACAAGTAATGGTAGGAATTTTTACGTTGTAGACGAACGTCGATCTTGTCAAGGAATACAAATTGGTGCAGATGGAACATTGAATGTTTATCCTTACGAAGCAGCAGTACCAAACATTTATGGTATGATTATGTATCCATGTGTAACTGATGACTAGATTCAAATATATCAAAATCGTTAATGAAGATAGCAGATATTTTCTGCTATCTTTTTATTTTGACGGAGAGGTGGTTACATGGAAAAGAATCCAAATAATTTTTCTCAATGGTTTCCTAAACTAGAACAAGGAAAATTTGCTATTGAAAAAGCCGGCCTTAAACTTCCTAAATCATGGTGGTTTGACGTTCCAGAAATCGTACAAAAATCATGGTATGCTTACGATAGTGGAATGAAATACGAAGAGTTTGATAGATACATATCAGATTTTGTAGATAGTATTTCGTTTGTATTTGATGAATGTTCCTTTGTGTTCAATAAAAATGGTACATTTTCAGATAAGTTTAACTTCAATAACTGTACCAGCACCAGAGATACTGTTAAAAGCCATCTGATGAATATTAACTATAATGCGTTATGTTTAAGTGCCGGAGGAAATGACGAAGTGGTATTTAGAGAAGTAATTCGTAGCGATCCCGGAATTACTCCTACAATTTATCATGGTCTCCCACTTAGACCTGAATTTCGAGTATTCTATGACTTTGATAACAATCATGTACTATACGTCCATAACTACTGGGACCATGATTACTGTTATGAAAGTATTTTCAGAAATGCTACAGATAAAATTGTATGGAATGCCCATCACGACTATATCGACAAAATGTACGAAGAGCATAAGAAGGATGTTGTCAACAAAATTGATCTCGCTATGCTGGGAGTTGATATGACCGGAAAATGGAGCATTGATGTCCTGCTAGATGAGTGGGATAACTATTGGCTGATTGATATGGCGAAGACAAAGAATTCAGCATACTGGAATCCAGAATTAGTTAAATAGAAAGGAGTTAAAATTCATGAATCTCTATGAAGTGGTAAAAGATCTATATGATACCGAACAGGCTTTAGAAAGTATGGATAGTAAATACGAAAATCCGATGGATGCTGCTATGAGGATTAGTAGAATTACTACCTTATACGATGTCATCAACCGGCTGATGGATACCGATGAATACCGGGAGGGTCTCAATACGACTAAAGTTAGTTCCGGTATTCCAACTTTGACGTTTGAGGCAAAGTGAGGAGCATTTGATGGATAAATTGATACCGATTCCACTGTGTAAAGAAATTCAAAATCTTATTGTTTCTACTGGTTTAGAGGTTGACGTCACATATTGCTGGGAATCTGATAAGCACGAAACTTGTACAATTTTTGCTAAATATGAACACTGTAACGTAGCATTGGCACATATTAAACCAGTACTGGAGAATGCTTCAATACAGCATCTAGCCACACGAATTATTCTTAATTTATGTGAATACTTCCATAATCATGCAACCAAACTCAAGGAGGCATACTTCAAACTTCTAAGACCATTTGAAGTGGAAATGTGAGTAGATAGCTCATATATAGACGACTGAAGGAGGAATTTAATTTGCTTTGTTACCATCATAATGATTTAGACGGCAGATGCGCCGCAGCAGTGGTAGCCCATTACTTTAAACATACTAATCCAGATAATTATATTGAAAGTGATTATACTGGCCTTAAAACCGAACTATGCCGTGATAACGACGAGGTATTCATCGTCGACTATTCTTTTACAGAGAATACTATGCAGGACCTACTGGATATCTGTGAGAGGGCGAGGAGAGTAGTTTGGATAGACCATCATGACAGCAGCATTGATCTTGTTAAAAATTATCCAGAATTAAGAGATATAGATAATCTTCGTATTCGTTTAAGTAAAGAGCAATCTGGTTGCTATCTTACCTACCAGTATTTTTATGATGTCAGTCCAAATGGGGTGCCTCTATTTATTCAACTGATCTCTGATTACGATAATTGGAATCATAAGAGTTTACTTTGCATTAATTTTGTTCGTGGGTTGGATATAGAAGAGAATAATCCTACCGACGAAATTTGGGAGTATCTTTTTGATGAATGGGAGGAATATATGGAGGGGTTGCTGGAGCCATATAATGAGAGACCTCTCCCCCAATTTGAGGACATTACTCCGCTTGATCTAGATGATGAAGAAGGTGATTTCTTCTGGCATAAGTATATTCTGGATCAAGGCACAATCGTGTCTCTGTACTTATTGACTCAAAATCAATCTTTAGTAGATGATTTTGGTTTTGAAAGTTATCTCGATAACATCAAGTGCTTCTGCCTTAATGCTAAAGGAAATTCTTTGATGTTTGGGTATAAGATAAAAGAATATCCTATGTGCGTAACATTTATGTTTGATGGGGAGGCTTATAATTATTCACTATATAGCGAAGATGAAAGTATTTCTTGTAAAGAGATTGCAGAGCGTCATGGTGGTGGAGGCCATAAGGGGGCTGCTGGGTTTAGAAGCCCCGATCTGTTAGTATAAGGAGGAGTTCCATTGGGTAAGTTTGGGAATATTCAAGCTTATGACTTCCAGAAAGCAATCTCTCGTAGAATGGAAGATAAGTATAACTATTATTGTGAATTTCCAAAAAGTTATGAAGAAGTGGTTATCAAGGTCTACTCTTCTTGGGTAGCTAAGTATGAAAAAGATCAAAGTAAGCTTCTCTGCGAAACTTCTTTCTCTTTTGACTATTTAGAGGGTATAGACGTGTACGACCCTAAGGTTATCAATAAGATATGTAAGGAAATGCTGAAGGACTCTTCATTAAGTTGAAGGTCCTTTATTGATATTCACAGTTCTAAATTTGAAAGGAGCAGGTACGTGTGTATGTTGAAGAATGGTTAGGAAAAGATAACCAATTAGGTATTGACATCTGGAATCGAAAGTATCGAAATGGCGAGGAAACTTTCGATGAGTGGCTGGATAGAGTGTCCGCTGGGGATGAACAAGTTAAACAACTAATCCGTAGTAAGAAGTTCTTATTTGGTGGAAGAATTCTGGCGAATAGAGGGTTAGCTAAGGAAGGACGTAAGATAAGTTACAGTAACTGCTACGTGGTTTCAAAGCCAAAGGATGACCTAGAGTCCATCTTTGATACCGCAAGCAAGCTTGCACGCACTTATTCTTATGGTGGAGGATGTGGAGTAGATATCTCTAATCTTTCCCCAAAGGGTGCTAGAATTCATAATGCTGCAAAAGAAACCTCTGGTGCTGTATCTTTTATGGATCTTTATTCTCTTGTAACAGAACTCATTGGACAGAACGGTCGTAGAGGTGCATTGATGATTTCTATCGACTGTAAGCACCCAGACGTGTTAGATTTCATCAAGATTAAAACCGACCTCAATAAAGTCACTAAAGCTAATATCTCTGTAAGAATCAGCAAAGAATTCATGCAAGCAGTTAAAGCCGGAACAGAATTTGCTCTAGAGTTTACCAGAGAAGCAACTGGAGAAAAGATTACCAGAATAGTTGACGCTAGAGAAATGTTTAGACTTATTGCTAAAACTAACTGGGATTATGCAGAACCTGGTGCTTTATTCTGGGATAGAATTGAAAGTTGGAACTTATTAGCTAATACTAAAGAATTCGAGTTTGCTGGAACCAATCCGTTGGCCAATTAAATAGTGTGCGGATTTAAAACCCCTTCTGATTGACTTGGACGATGATGACACATCTACAGGGCGGAAGTTTAAAGACACCGTGAACGACTAAGCGAAGGGGACGATATTTATTATCGTATGCGATAGTCTAGTGCACGTATTGAATTGTCATTGATACAATATGTGTAAGGCGCCGAGGAGCCTTTGCCCGCGGGCGGGAGCTGCCTTTTAGGTTCTATCAATCTTTCGGAATTTGTCAAGGACCCATTTACTGCTAAATCAGTTTTTGACCTAGAAACTTTCAAGTCTACCGTGCGAGTTGTAACTAGAGCCCTTAATGATGTACTGGATGAAGGTCTGCCCCTACACCCATTGCAAGAGCAAAGAGATTCCGTTGCAAATTGGAGACAGGCGGGCGTTGGCATTATGGGACTTGCAGACTGCCTCATTAAAATGGGTATCCGCTATGGTAGTAAGCAAGCAGTAAATTTCTGTCATATGGTTGGAGATGCTATGATTAATTCTGCTATCCAGGAATCCGCAAAACTTGCTAAAGAATCTGGCCCATATCCAAAATTTAATTTTGAAGAAGTGACTACCACTCCATTTTTTGTAGCAAACTGCTCCGATGATACTTTGAGAATGGTTAAGAAGTATGGGCTTAGAAACTCACAACTACTAACCATTGCTCCAACTGGTACCCTATCTACTATGCTTGGAATTTCTGGTGGTATTGAACCAATCTATGCTAATTACTATACCAGAAAGACAGAATCTTTATACGGGGAAGATAAGTACTATAAAGTATACACACCAATCGTTAAACAATATATGGAAGCCCGTAAGATTAAAGATGACGAAGATCTTCCAAAATACTTTATAACTGCTATGACTCTTAACTATAAAGAGCGTATTGATATGCAGGCGGCTTGGCAGAAGCATATTGATGCCAGTATTTCCAGTACGGTCAATGTACCTCATGAATTTACGGTTGAGGATACTGAGCAGTTATATATGTACGCCTACGATCAAGGGTTGAAGGGCATCACTATCTTCAGAGATGGGTGTGCCCGTCTTGGAATTCTTAGTACTTCTGAGCCTGTGGACAATAGCCTCAAACGTGGAGATATTATCAAGACTTCAGATAATCTGATCGGTAAAAAGAGAAAACTCCATACCGGCTGTGGCAGCCTACATGTGGTAGCTTTATTTGATAGAGAAACCGGAGAGCTTCGTGAAACTTATTTGAGTAAAGGAAGCGAAGGGGGCTGCAACAACTACATGATAGGGCTTTCCAGAATGATTTCTATTGCAGCTAGAGGTGGAATTTCCCTAAAAGATATTGTAGACCAGCTCAACTCCACTGGGTCTTGTCCATCTTATGCAGTTCGTAGAGCAGTTCATAAAGATACCTCTAAAGGTTCTTGCTGCCCAATGGCAGTTGGAAATGCTCTTATGGATATGTATAAAGAAATGCAAGCGGAATTGAAATCTGGTTCTATCTCAGAAGAAATGTTTGTAGAGGACGAGGAGCCCATTCACAATAATCTCTGCCCAGAGTGCGGAGAAAAATTAGTATTTGAAGAGGGTTGCAACATCTGTAAGAATTGTGGATGGAGTAAATGTAGCTGATGTCTTATAATTTCTTTCAAAATAAGGAATGCGAATATTTTCCTTGCCATCCTATAAAAGATACTTGTAATTTTTCTTGTTTGTTTTGCTTCTGCCCACTATATTCTAATATGGACTGTGGTGGGCAGTTCCATATTCTAGATAATGGTTGGAAGGATTGCAGTAGTTGTACGATTCCACATTATTGTTACGACTACGTGATTCAAAAATTAAGAGGTGAAAAGAAAGTGAAACGTTTTACTGAAGAACAAATCCAGCGTTTCAAAGAGATGGTTCAGCATAAGTTACCAAATTATATCCTTGCGGATGTAACTGATAATGACGCGTCTGGATATATGAAGATTTCCCTTCAATTCCCAGATGGGAGTAAAGTATCCTATGTGTATCAACTTCAGGATGATACACAACTGACTGAAGAGTTAGCAGGTCATTGTATTCGTTGTGCTATTGATATCGCTATGACGAATCTGAATAATCATTTGAAATTGTTGGAAAAGTTAAGAATTCTGTAAATTAAGGAGTTAGCTGATATGACAAAAGCGGTGTTTGATTCGATTGAATATGTATCGAATAATTTAGTTCCCATACATGTAGAAACTGTACAAATTAAGTATCATACAGATATTGAACCCTTGGAGCAGAAAGAGGGTAGCGATTGGATAGATCTTAGAGCTGCTGAAGAAGTAAAAATGAGTCCAAACCAATTTAAACTTATCCCCTTAGGTGTATCTATGAAACTTCCGGAAGGGTATGAAGCTCATATTGTACCCAGATCTTCTACTTTCAAAACATGGGGTATTATCCAGACTAACCACATGGGGGTTATTGACGAAAGCTATTGTGGGGACGATGACCAATGGATGATGCCAGTACTTGCTACTAGGGCTGTAATCATTCATAAAAATGATAGAATTTGTCAATTCCGTATCGTTAAGAAGCAACCAAAGATTTTATTCCAGAAAGTAGATAGTCTTGGAAAAGAGAGCCGCGGTGGATTTGGATCTACAGGAACTAACTAGCTATACTTGAAAGGGTGGTGGCGAAATAGTATGGGTTTCCCAATTTGGTATGCTACAGTTACTGCTCTTCATGTTAATGGTGTATGGGTGGATAGAATTTCATTCCCATTAAATTCTAAACCAGTAGTGGAACTAGCATTACTTCCTTCTAGACAGTACGCCTACGTTTTGGACGAGAAGCGAGTACTACCTGTGGGACCTTACGCAGTGGATTTCGTAAAGGACGTTCTAGGAGATTACTGCGAATATCGCTATCATTTAGATTACAATATCCCTAGTTTGTCTGAAGTACTAGCAAGTTGGGGAGCAGATGAATATACGATACTAAGGTTAGAGGCTATATCCGAAGTGCTAGGTTTCATGTTTGGGAGTGGAGATTCTTGAGAATATGTAAATTTAACAAGTCAGGGCTACTATAGTCCTGACTTTATTTTTGAAGAATCGTTATAAGGTTTAAAGATGAAAGGAGTGTTAGTATAATGGCAGTTAAAGATGGACCCGATCTGTATTGTGCATATTCCATTCTACATAAAGTAAAAAGTAAGGAGCATTCCCTAACGGATAAAGAATTCGCAGAATTCATGAGGGCGATGCTAGTATCCGAAGGTGGGTACGTTATTGATACCGGTAATAATGAATCTGTGAATGCTGAACTTGCTTTACTGCTTGATTCTAAATGGCGTAAGCATAAGCGACTATGGAAGAAGTTCATGGCAGGTTGATGAAGGAGGTGTAGGGTTGAACGCCTATCAAAACGTTCTACTATCATTTTCAAAATTCTTTGATTATGATTCTGAAAGAACCAGATTTGACGTAAACAGTTGGCAATACGATGTTAAAAAGTGTGGAGATATCATTTCAACTTTACTGTCGCAATATGATGATACTGGACAGATAGCCTGCCTATTTGCCTATGATTTCCTAGTTCGATATTGTCAAGAACAGAAAGTATCCCTTATGGACGTGATTCAAAAAGATGGGGATATTCAAGAGGTACTACGGTTATGGAACGAGTTTCAAATCATCGGTATAGATGATACTCTCAATAGTTTAAACCAAAATATTGCGCGCATAGCTTCGGAATTAAAGCAAGTCAAAAGTATTGGCAGTGATTCCAACGAAGATAGTAGATTGACTGATAATGTATCCGAAGTTATCAATAATATTGAAATTCTTAAAGAGCGTGTTTGGAACTATTCTGGGCAAACTTGTAGTGGATTTAAGAAATTCAATCCATATTTGAATGTTCGGTATTCTGCTGCTGAAGCTGCTCTGGAAATGGAAGCCGCACCAGATGACACAATCGCACTCTATCTTATTACTAACCACGACACATTGAATGCTTACTTTTCTTACTTCATTAGGAGTAATGGTAACTTAATTGAGATAACAGATAGAATAGATGAAGCTTATGCTGGACAGTTAAAGCATTCGAGAAATAACCGGTGGCTGGAAAGTAAACAGTTTTCTATCTTTCCATATTCTTCATTGACTAACTATTATGGTTCTGATTACAAGGGCTATCCAACTTCTGTAGAAATAAGACAGCGAGGTCCAGTTTGTATCGCTGATCTGGCAGATCATCAATTCCAAAGAATAGTGCTAACTATGTTCTTGCTTTCTTTGAAGTACAAAGATATGGATCTGTCTGGTAAAGCAGTCGTATATAGTAATGACTTGCTAGAGCCTAATATTTCGGCTGCCCCAGATAGAGATCTTCCTATGCTTTGGACTCCAGAAAATAGTATGCTGGTGACTAAGAGTAATCTTCTTAATATAGTTCCTAGCAGAGATGAAGTACTATCTCCTATGTATGGAGTTCAATTCGACTGGAAGCAGAATGAGCATACCGATTGGAAACGAGCCACATTTACCGAAGGTAGTGGAGAACCATACGTAAGTTTATATGGTAAAGGCTTCATGGTAGGTCTGCACAATGATTATACTAATCTTCCTTTACTTCCTGTGGGTATTTCTGGTGTGGATAATTTTGAACGAACCGATAACATTCCAGAAATGGTCGGTAGTGATAAGAGAATCCGTATGCAAGCCTATATAGATCAAAGAACTGAACTTGCGTACTACATTCGTAAACAGATGTACAATGAGTTTAAAGACTTTGGTTGTTGGGATGGATTAGAGAAATGGTATCAGGAAATCCTGTGGGGAGCGCAGCATAATCCTTCCTCTCCGCTATGGAGATATGTGTACAAGAAATTCGATGAATGTGAGGATAATGCTCTGAAATCTACTAAAATTTTTCCGCCAAGTGATCATATGGGTTCTTTATCAGAATCGGTATTAGATCACATATTTGTAGACCGTCATCCGTACCGTATTCCAAACTATCGAATCCTGAATAACTATAGAAATCCAGAGCCTGATTGTTTTCCAAAAGATCTGCAGTATCTAGATAATTTTTCTGAGGCTAAAGCAACATGCTTCATATGCGTCTGCCCTACTACTATGAATCAAATCCAGGAACTATTTGGGCTCAAGGAAATTCCAAAGTTCCTAACCGATTGGAGATACCATGGGCATGATACTGTCGGTAATCCGTTGCTTGATGCCCATGATCCAATGACAAAGGTAGGCACTCCCATTGAGAATAGAGAAGTAGCACTTAGAGGCGAAGTTCATAATTATTGGAATTTCAACTTTGCTATTGGGGTCAATCGTTCTGGATTGAGATCATTCAAAAAACAATTTCCAACTTCGTTATAAGGTTTATGGAGGTGTTAATATGACTTTTGATATTATTCTGGATACCATGAGAAATCCGAATTTCTTTCCGAACTATCCGAAGGATGATTCCGCCAAGTTGCTGCCAGATGATTTTATTTTCGATGAGAATCAGTCTGTCAAATGGAATAGACAGAAAGTGCAAGAGCATAATGAGCTGGCTAAAACAATTAAGAAAGACTACTGGAATAAGATGAATGATATTGACACATGGTTTAACCAGCAAGTTCGAGAATCAATCCAAAACGAGATACATGTACCCGAAAAGGTTGCAGGCATTATCTTTAATCAGGCTTATGAAGATGGTTATTCTAATGGTTATCATGAAGTAGTCTTGTACGCCCAAAGATACTGTGAGTTTATTCAATCAATTCTAAACGCTATGAAGGAGGTATAATTATGGGATTTTTCAAAAATATGGTAAAAGCAGCACTGGAAGAGGACGACAGGGAAGAAAGACGTAGACGAGAAAGAGATGAATACATTCAAGGCGCAGTGGATCATTTTCATGAATCTTCAGGTTACTATAACTATCGCAGGCAGATCATGAAAGAAAATGAAAGACGTAGACGGAATGGACAACCTCAACTTCCTGTTCCGCCTTGGAAGGAGTAAACGATATGAGTTTGGAAGCCTGGGCAGAGAAAGAAATTGAAATGGCCTGCCAAAGGGAAAGAGACAGTGCTGCCGAAGTGGGTCATGAAGAAGATGCTGAGTATGGTATCGCCTGTTATAAAAGCGCACTAAAAGCATTCAGAAGTCTTCTAGAAGACGGGCATTCCGGAATGTCTATTTCCATTACTAGGCAGATTTTAAATCAACTTATCCTTGGTGAGCCCCTATCCCCAATTACTGGAGAAGATGACGAATGGGAAGATGTATCTTACGAAGGTATGCCACAAGGAGTAATTAAAGAGTATCAGAATAAACGAATGAGTTCTCTATTCAAATATGTGCACGAAGATGGTACCGTGAAATATTCCGATGTTCAGCGTGTTACTTGTTATGAATCCTCCCATGATGACACTCAGGGAGGTGTACCATTCCATAATGGATTCATCAATCGAATTATCGATGAAGTAAAACCTATTACCCTGCCATATGCACCCCAACATTTTAAAGTATATGTGACAGAATGTCTTTATGAAGAAAATGGTGGAGATTTCGATACTATGATGATAGACTACATGGTAGACACCGACAGGCAGGAAGAACTCCCAATCCATCGTTATTTCAAAGAAGACCCAACTAGTCCTAGTTGGGTGGAGATTTCTAACCCCGAGTATCAAACCAGATGGCTCAATAGAATTCGTTAATGATTTATTAACCTTTAGTACGTAGCAAACTTCCTATAATATATTTGTCAATAACAAATACAATACTTTATCTCAATTCGTTATTTCGACGCCTGCACCTTGACAACTAAATATACGCTACGTCAAATCCAAACTGTCATTTATTTATGGAAAGGAAGTTTGCTATATGTTTGAAACCAGAGCCCATCATTTCAAAACCCTCAACTCTATGCTTAAAGATGGTGAATCCATCGACGTCCACACCGCTCCTTTTGAAAGAGCAAAAAATTGTTACGCAGCAAAGTGCTTAGATGCAAATCCAAGAATCAAAGACGATGGAGGTTACGCTATCGAATTTGAATGTATGACCGCTGACAAATACGACGCAGGATTCTATGATAGGGATACAGTGCTTACCAAACAACAAGATAACGTCTTCTACGTCACCTTTATGGACGGCGATAAACCCAAAGGATTCTTGCTTGATACCGAAACCGAAATTCATTGTATCTATATCGCGTAACTTAGTAAAGCCGGTCGATAGTGACCGGCTTTATTCATGTTCAAAATAGTTATGTTGTATACGCATATACTGCTTGCCCACAATCATATATTGGTAACCAGTCATTTTGTATCATGAGAAGTTCATTACTAGTACCTTTACCATGATTGGTATGGAATATTCTATCGTATCCATGCTTCCGAAGAAGATTGGCAGTTATCCTTTCTTTTCCTCTGGACCATATCTCCTGTGGTGGGGATAAACGGTTTAATGTCATACCCATGTCCACGTAGTCTTGCCCAGTATATTTAGATATATCGCAATATGCTATTATGCTTGAAAGTTCATAGTTGTCTACAACCCATTGGAATATCTTTGAATACCCTCCAATTACTTCATACCCGGCTTTTGTAGCTATCCGCATCATCTGCACGTCATAGTTTCTGTTGAATGTGGATTTTCCGAAGGTTATTATCTGTACCAGTTCATCGTCTTTTATTAAACCTACCCTAAATATTTGTCCTCTGCAGTTTCCATATATATGATTGCTGGATAGGAATGATTGGGACGCTTCTTTGTTGAGTATCCATATTTGACAATCTTTGGCTTGAATAGTCCGGGTGGGTTTTAGCATATCTATTATTTTATGCGGGTCGTCCCAATCGAACACGTGGATACAATGATAACCGAACTCCTGTGCTAATTTAGATTTAGCGTAGTGATAATCTTTTGGAAGACCGTTAGAATCCCAATGGTTTCCTAAACAGTTATGTGTGTACGTGGGGTCAATTTCTACTACTATTTTCTTATCTTCTATACAGAAATCAAACCACCTAGCTATTTGCCCATTGTACATGAATTTTTCCTGTTCGAATTGAATTCCTTCAGATGTCAGGAGTTGTGCAAACGCGTCATTTACTTTAGACATTCTGGCAGCTTTACCATATTTATCTAAACAAGTTTGTTCGGCCTTCTTCATAAGCTCCAATGAATAGCCAGCATTTTTTACCCCATATCTTTCTAACATTGTCTGCTCTGCTTTCTCTCTAATTTCTGGGCTTGCAAATGCCTCTGTGACCCCATAATGAAGAAACATAGTTTCTCCCATTTTCTCTCTAATTTCTGGGGATTTAGAGGGGTTATCCACCCCATATTTATCCATCCAAGTCTGCTGTCTTTTATACTTGAATTCTGGAAGAGAAAATATCTCCTTTCCGTACCGTTCTAGAACTGTGGCCCGCCTAGCATCGTAGCTTTTTTGTTGATTGAAACCCAGTACGCCCCCACATTTTTCTTTTTGAGTATCCATGGATTTTTGTTGTATTTCTGCAACTTTCATGACGTTATCCACCCCATACTTCTTTATATTGGTGCTCTTGCATTTAGATTTAAGCGTGGGTGAAGATAAAGTATATTCTCCCCCATATCTATCCATCATTGTCTGCCTAGATTTCTTTCTAGCCTCTGGGTTGTTTCCTGGAGCGGCACACCCATATCTTTCTAAAGATGTTCGCCTTGTAAGAATGGCCCGACATTTATAGCAACACGCATGTGGGGGCTTTTTTAGATTATTTGGATTCTTTTCTTCGTACTCTTGCCCACAAGCCGGGCATATTCTATAGTGGGGGCCTTCGCAATATTTCTGTCTAGGTTTAGTCGGCATGAATGTTTTACCACAGAATTCGCAGATTTGTTCTTCCATAATTCATCAATCCTCCATATATCTACCATGTGATTAGTTCGTATATTATAATATTATGATGATTAGCGAATTTTGTCAAGATACTAAAATCTTCATCTTATATAGGTCTGACTATCAAGTCGTACAGTGTAATCTTTATAAGGAGGCTGATAATAATATGTTCACCCCACTACACATGGGTGATTGTGCCCCTGCTATCCAGTAATGGGTGGTGGCTACCGCGTTAATTGCTTTGAATCCCTAAAGCCATACAGACTACAGCATAGATAGAAATATCAAGTGCGATACGTCGGGAAACCAGAAAGAACCTGTATGGATGGCACAAGGTGAAATAAAAACTTATGAGATAACCCTAACAACCCATAAGTCCTAAATGCTATATACAATGGGTGTTTAGCAGCGAATCTTCTAAGTACTTGTATCAAGTATATGAAGAACGTTCAACGACTATCCCCTTGAGGGGGAGTAAAGCCGGAAGCTTATGCCGGAAGAAAAATGCGGCTCCATCAATAAGATGGATGAAGATTTAGTCTAATCTTACTAGAAATAGTAAGCTGTGTAGTAAAAAGAGACAGAGCTTCTACTTGCGACAGAAGTTGAATATAGTTCCAAAGTGTACAAATCACATGCTAGGCATTGATAACTACGTCCCACTGACTACGAACAATTTTGAGGTCAGAGTATACAACATGGACGGAAGTGCCCCAACAGAATTCTCAGATCTACTAACCCTATCTACTGATAGCGTTGGAGCAATCGAGGAAGCACAAGATTCTATTACTGTTCATTATGGTAATGGTCTTATTAAGTTTCCGAGTAAGGTCACATTCAATGATGTGACATGGACACTCAACTGCTACTGTACGCCAAACGTACTTGAACAGTTGAGAGCCTGGCGCAAGCAAGTATATGATCCGGATACAGAAAAAATGGGATTACCATCCGAATATATGAAGGTGGTTTATTTCATTCGTTATGATGGACAAGGAAATGTCCGCGATTGTATCAAAGCGCCAGGGGTTTGGATCGGAGCTCTAAATAACGGTGATATGAACCAAGAGGGAGGTTCTTTGGTTAAAATATCAGTACCTTTTGTAATCTCTCGAGTTATTTATCTTAAGCAATCCGATCTTCAGTAGTATCGTTTAATTAAAAATCGTTAATAATAGAGATGGGACAGCCGGTTGCAAACGGTTTCTTGTACTTACTTACAAGATTACCATCTCTATTATGCTGTTGAGCTCAGTAAGGAGTGGGTATAATGTATCGTAGGGAAGCTGTATGCCAAGAATGTGGTAAAAATTATATTGCCACTAATGCCAACCAAAAGTATTGTAAAGGTCCTCATGAGGCAACTTGTCAATACTGCGGAAAGGTTTTTACTTATTCTTATTCCCCTAAGGATAAACCTAAATATTGCAGTAAGAAATGCAGAGAGTTAGGCAAGAAAAAGCTTCTACAGCAGCAGTATGGCGTTGATAATGTAAGCCAAATTCCAGAAGTTAGAAAGAAGATTAGTAGTTCTAATGGAAGCGAGCGGGTGAAGTCTAAAAGAGCGAACACCTGCATACAAAAATATGGAGTAGATAATGTAAGTAAATCTGCTGATATTAAGAAGAAGTTATCTGAGATCATGAGTGGGAGTGAGTATCTTTCTAGTAGAGAAAAAACTTGTATGGAGAAGTACGGAGTCCCATATCCTACCATGACTAAAGAGGTTATAGCTAAGCGTGATGCTACTTGCATGGAAAAGTATGGGCAAGTTGGGCGTATATTTACTAAACAGCACTATGCAGATATGATGCGGGATGGAAGTAAGATTGACGAATATCTTCTATTCAAGGACGACCCACGTAAGTACATCGAAAGTCACTATGTCGAGAAACCCAGTATAGGTCAACTTGAGATGGATCTGGGAGTAAGTAACACTCCTATATATGATACATTAGTAAAGCATAACTGCAGTAATCTAATACAAAGACATTATAGCACAATAGAAACCGATATTATAAATTTTCTTAAAAGTATTGTTCCTAATACCATCCTTGTTCGTAATGATAGAAAAGTTATAAAACCCTTGGAGCTGGATATATACCTTCCCGAATATAATTTTGCTATTGAATGTGATCCCGCTTGGACGCATAATTCCAGTATAAAAAATCCTTGGAGCCAAAAATTTCTATCTTACAAGTACCATCTAGATAAATCTAAGAGAGCGCAGCAGGCAGGTATATTCCTATTCCATATATTTGGGTATGAATGGAATAATCATAGACAAGTAATTAAATCTATGTTACGTAATGTATTGGGGTTGAATGAAATTAAAATAGGGGCTAGAAGTACGTATGTATGTGAACTAGATTCTAAGACTTGTGGCAAGTTTTTAGATAGTAATCATCGTCAAGGGAATGTATCCGCTAAAGTGCGATTGGGTTTAAGACTTAAAAGTAGTAATGAACTAGTGTCTGTCATGACGTTCTCCCATATGAGGGATACTATGGGTAAGAAATCTAACGATACTGAGTATGACTGGGAGCTTTCTAGATTTTGTACCAGGTTGAATACTACAGTTATGGGGGCAGCAGATAAGTTATTCAAATATTTTTTGAACGAATATCGTCCTGTCAAAGTTACGTCGTTTTCCGATGTAGCCCATACCAGAGGTGCTCTATATGAAAAACTGGGTTTCTATAAAGTTGGTTCTTCTAATCCAAGTTATGTGTGGACAGATATATATGATAATGTATACTACCACAGGGTATCTTGCCAGAAGAAAAATTTAAAACATTTATTCAACGACGAAAATATTGATATTGAGCACCTTACAGAGGCCCAGATAATGGAAGCTCATGGATTTGTAAGAGTGTACGATTGTGGGGTCATAAGATGGGAGTATCAAACCCAGGTCGATCTTAAGCAAACTGATCTTCAGTAAGAAAATAGACCCATTCCGGAAGGTGTGGGTCTATTTTCATGTTGAATGCGTACCAATATGATGATCTTCTATTATAGTTGTTATGAATCGGGGTGCGTTAATTCATATCTATCCAAATTTTAAAGGAACATGATAATTTATCCAGGTTGGGAGCAGTACATTGTACATACCAAGAAGAATAGAAGTCATTTTGGGGTCAATAATGAACATGTACTGGTTGTGCCTGTACGAAATTAACGTCATTAAATATAACCTTTCTATAAATCGTTAATATATGTAGGAGGGTTATATATGATAAAGATATGCGAACTGTGTGGACAACCTTTTGAAACCAATAGACCTATCAAAAAGATATGCGATAGGAAGCATGAAAGAATATGTCTGGTATGTGGTAAAAAATTTGAAGTGCCCAGAAGCCAGAAAGATAAACAGACATGCAGTAAAGAATGTATGAAAGTATTGATATCTATCAGTTTGAAATCCGAAGAGGTACGGGCTAAAACAGTTGCTACCAATCTTGAGCGATATGGAACCGCTGCTCCCTGTCAATGTGACGAAATAAAACAGAGAGTGATTCAAAGTAATTTAGATAAATTTGGGGTAACCCATCCTTCTAAGTTGGAGGATAATAAACGTAAACGGGCTGCTACTAATTTGAAAAAGTATGGGCACGAGCATGTATCTCAAGTTAGACAGTTCCAGGACAAGGCTAGCCAAACCACTTTTGAAAGGTTTGGAGTATATAATGCCAGTCAGTCGGAAGAAATTAAACAGAAGAAAAAGAATACTACCCTTGAGCACTATGGGGTAGATAACCCTATGAAGTCTAAGGAGGTGCAACTTAAATCTATACATACCAGTCGTACTAGGTATGGGGTAGACCATCCAATGCAATCAGATGAAGTCAAGCAGAAGGTAGTTTCTACTAATCGTAAGAATCTTGGGGTAGACTACCCATTTCAGTCCCCAGAGATCTGGGATAAACTTCGGACTACTAATCTGGAAAGATATGGGGATGAAGTAGCTTCTAGGAGCCCAGAAGTTATTGCTAAAGTTAGGGATACTACCCTTGCAAGATATGGTGGTTACACCTTACAAGTCCCCTACTTGGTAGATAAAGTCCATGCTACCAATCTGGAAAGATATGGTACCATGTATCCCTCGCAAAATCCTGAAGTAAAACAGAAAGTTCGCGAAACGAATAAAGAAAGATTTGGATATTCTTATACATTTGAGAGTGAAGAAATGAAAGAAAAATCTCGCAGAACTTGTATGGATAGATATGGAGTTCCATACAATTGTATGAGACCAGAAGCTAAAGGCCATAATGCTATTTCCAAGATAAATTTATATTGGGCAGAGGTTATTCGCGATCGGTTAGACATGGAAGTTGAATTCGAGAAAGCTCTGGAAAATCGTTCCTTTGATTTGTGGGTGAAAGATACCAACCTGTTGTTAGAGATTAACCCAACTATAACACATAATTCTTTTATGTCCGTATATGATGCGAATAGTAGTGGCCTAGACCCTACGTACCATAGAAATAAATCTGCTATAGCTAGTAAGTATGGGTATCGTTGCATACATGTATTTGATTGGGATGACCAAGATAAAATTCTTGAACTTATAAACCCTCGCAAAACGATTGTATATGCCAGACAAGGAAATATAGAAGTTTTGGATTTAAAGACTTGCAATGAATTTTTAAATGAATACCACTTACAGGGTAGCGTACGGGGACAGGTCGTTTGTTATGGCCTATACCTCAACGATGACCTAGTACAGGTCATGACGTTTGGTAGACCTCGTTACAATTCTAGATTTGAATGGGAACTTCTTCGTTTATGTTCTAAATCTTCTGTACAAGTGGTAGGTGGGGCTAATAGGTTATTCCAGCATTTTATTGAAAATGAACATCCTTCTTCTATAATATCGTACTGTGACGTATCCAAATTTTATGGTAATGTGTACAAGGGGTTAGGTATGACCCTCAAAGAAGTTACCAGCCCTGCTAAAATTTGGTCTAAGGATAACTTGCGGGTTACTGATAACTTACTTAGACAGAGAGGTTATGACCAACTTTTCAATGCTAACTATGGTAAGGGTACCAGCAATGAGCAGCTCATGTTAGACCACGGATGGTTGCCGATATATGATTGTGGGCAGGCTGTATATGAATGGTTTGTTGGTTAAATCCTTATGACCGGGAATGGGTGATATTTCCTAATTTGAAATCGTATTTAAGTTTATAGTAAGTAACGACCTAATATAATATCTAGAATTAATACAACAAGGAGGACTAATAATGTACTTGTATATTAAATCCACTGAGGACACCTATGACGTAGATCAATATTTGGCAGATCATGACGAGTTTTCGCAGTTGGTCAGTGATCTGGCGTACGGAAATTCTTGGATTGATACACCGGAACAAGCAAAAGAGTTGCGAGCTCAATATGATGATCTAGTGCGTCGGTATAAGACCATCACTTCCCGTATAGCCTCTGAAGACGATATGAGGGAAGTTGGGATGATGGTAGCTCAAGAGCTTCCAGAATATTTGATGGATGTAGCGGAATCCTATGGCTTTTCTGTGACTCACGAAGTTGGTAGAGGTGGAGAGTTAAAGAAGAATCGTAATGGTATGTGGGTTAGTCTGCCTTGCTTTGAAGCGATACCTCCAGAGACTTTTGATCCCAAAAATAGTGTTGAACCATTATTTAAAGCTATGCGCAGTAAAACCGGATCTATGGATACCGGAAAAGTTGTAGTATTTTACGAAGTGGCGATTCAAAGTCCTAAAGGTTACTTCGAAGGTTATCAGATTCCCAAGCTTGATAGATTTAAGAAGAGAGGGTTTGCAGATGGATATGGGCCACTACCTGAAGGTGAGGTACGAATTGGGTTTGTCGGCGGTGGGGCCCAACTGTACGTAGAGACCGGCGACATCCCAGACCCATATGAGCCTTTTAATTCTACCCAGCGTACCTATGAGGTATACTCCCAGATGAACTATCTTGCTAAACGTAGGGGACGTTAATAAGGGGTACCATATTCTATGTTTACAAATATAGGCTTGGATATCTTTCAAGCCTATATTTACCTTTATTGAAAATGCCGAATCGTTAATATATTCGGAGGTGCAAGTTTACCAACACCCAATGCACCCTAAAAACTAATTTGGAGGTATGAATATGTCTAACATCAAAACAAATCCAAACAAAAACGCCATGGTCGTATTTAGCGGAGGTATTGATAGTACCACATGCTTGGCCATGGCTATTGACTTGTATGGGAAAGAAAGAGTAAAAGCTCTTAGCTTTACATATGGTCAAAAGCATTCTGTAGAGCTTGAACATGCTAAAGCCATCGCAGAGTATTATGGGGTAGAGCACATCATTCGTGATATCTCTGAGATTTACAAAGGTAATACCACTTGTAAACTTCTTAAGGGTAACGAAGCAGTTGAGCATACCCGGTATGAAGAGCAGACAGAAGCAAATGGTCATCATGCAGTAGATACCTATGTACCATTCAGAAATGGTATTATGTTAGCCTATGCGGCAGCTCTTGCCATCGAAAAGAACTGCGAGGTTATCTATTATGGGGCTCATGCAGATGACGCAGAAGGTAACGCCTACCCAGATTGTTCCCATGCATTCAACGAAGCCATGGGCAGGGCTATTGAAGAGGGTACCGGTGGAGCGGTACGGATCTATGACCCTATCATTGATATCCATAAGAATGAGGTTATTGCGAAGGGTTTAAAGCTAAATGCTCCTTATTATCTGTCTTATTCTTGCTATGAAGGCCATGAAAAGCCCTGCGGAACTTGTCCTTCTTGTAGAAAAAGAATTGAAAGCTTCCTCGCTAATGGGGTAACAGACCCAGTACAATATGAAGATGATACGTATAACCATCTCCCTAAGGAGGTGAAGTAATATGACAGATATCATTAGAGTAACGCGTCACGAGGAATTTGAACTAGCCCATGTGCTTACCGGATACAATGGTGGATGCGGTCGCCTCCATGGGCATTCTTATCGAATCGAGGTAACCCTTGAAGGTCCACAGACCGACCCATTTGGAATGGTTTTAGATTTTAAAGATCTTAAGAGGGTTATGAATGCGGTAATTCCGGATCATTACTTCGTTTATTTTGACGAGGATGAAGTTGGAAAAAACATTGCCAGCACTCTAAGACGTCACGGCATTTTGAGTAGATCTCTTCCTTTTGTAACCACTGCTGAGAACATGGCGCCTTATTTCGGAAAAGAGATTGAGAAAATGCTTCACGATGAAGGTTACACCAACGTCGAGGTGGTAGAAGTCAAATTGTGGGAAACCTCTAATTCTTATGCTACTTACATCAAGAGCAGACGTGGGGAGGATAAATAATGGCAGATTTTATTCCAGTTCACGAAATTTTTGTAAGCATTCAAGGGGAAGGTCCAGACGTTGGACGTAAGGCGATTTTTGTTCGGGTAGCGGGCTGCAGCTTCCGCTGCCCCTGGTGTGATTCCTCCCGTACCTGGACTCTAGAGGGTTCTAAGAAATATAGCCCAGAGGAACTTTCTAACATTCTTATTGAAACTTCTAAAAAGAGTAAAGTCAATTACGTGGTACTTACCGGTGGTAACCCATGTATGTATGACTTCACCGATGTCATTAAACCCTGTCTGGACGAAGGATTAGAATTCGCAGTAGAGACTCAAGGGGACCTCTATCCAGCTTGGATGGGGTACCTAAGAACTGTGGTTCTATCTCCTAAAGCTCCTTCTAGTGGACAACCAGATGTATATGATAAAGTAAGTCATTATCTACAAGACATCATGGCGATGCTTCCACGGGTTATCGCTATTAAGATTCCGGTGTTTGGCGAAGAGGATATGGAATTTGTAGAGAAATACTACAACCTTATTAGATCCTGTCATACTACTAGCGATGTACGCCTGTATCTATCGGTGGGTAACGAGAATGTAGAAGAAGGGGGAGATATTAGCCCTCGAATTCTTGCTAAATATCATGAGCTTATTGATAGAGTGTTGGAATCCGGTATGGAAGACGTATATGTACTGCCACAGCTTCATACTTTGGTATGGGGTAATAAAGCCGGGGTTTAAACAGAGAGGATGATATGTAACTTGACTAACCAGTTTGATAAAGTTAAAGTAGAAGAAGCAGTTAAATCCTTACTTGAAGCTTTTGGTGAAGATGTGAATAGGGAAGGACTCCTAGAGACCCCTCGAAGAGTAGCAGGTTATTGGGAGGAGCTCCTTGAGGGTAATAAGTATACCAACGAAGAGCTCGCCGAGAATCTTAAAAAGGATTTTAAGGTTATGAGCAATCCTTTAGTTGTAAAGGAAATCAAACCCCTATACTCACACTGTGAGCATCATTTGGCAATCATGTCCGCTGGTCGTATGGTAGTAGCCTATATCCCAGAGAAAACAGAAGATGGACGATTTAAAGTAATTGGCCTTTCTAAACTTCCTCGTATTGCAGATCTGGTTTGTAAGCGGCTGCAACTGCAGGAGAAGATCGCTTGGGACATGGCAGAGTGTCTGCAACTTGCTACCGGTAGTAAGGATATCTTTGTATATACCGAATTTGACCATGCCTGTGTAAGTGCTAGAGGCATTAAGAAGGATGGTTTTACTAAAGTAGTCGAAATGCGTGGGGAGTTCTTGGAAAACATGGCTCTTCGTGCGGAGGTAGAAAGTATGGTGGGTCATGCATGAGGATCTGAAAGAGATTTGGTTTGACGAAGATCAGTTGCAAGATGCCGTAAAAGATCTAGGTCGTGTCATCTCTAAAGATTATACTGGTAAGAATTTGCTTTTAGTAGGTATCCTTAAAGGTTGCTTCGTATTCATGGCAGATCTAGTTCGAGCTATTACTATTCCATGTGCTGTTGACTTTATGTCAGTATCAAGTTATGGCTCTGGTACAAAATCTAGCGGGGCAGTTAGAATCATCAAAGACCTAGACTTGCCTCTAGAGGACTATGACGTACTAATTGTCGAGGATATTCTGGATAGTGGAAACACTCTCAACTATGTCAAAGATATTCTAAGTAGACGAAATCCAAAGAGTCTTAAAATCTGTACTATGTTCAATAAACCAAGTAGGCGGCAGGTCGATATTGAAGCTGATTATGTGGGGTATGAAATAGCTGACAAATTCATCGTTGGGTATGGACTTGATTATGACGAGAGATACCGCAATCTTCCATGGGTGGGAGTATTGAAACCTGAAGTGTATTCTAAATGATAAAGTGGGCCCAGAAGTATTCTGGGTCCATTTTATGTTCGTTAATGCATTATTAACCTTTTAAGTGCCATAAATAACTATAATATAAGTATAAGGAAAACAAATTTATGCTTACTGGGGAGTGTCGATATCATGGCCAACAAAACTTATAATTTTGAAATTAACCATCTGGTTTATGGTTACGAAGGCGAATACTTCAAACCTACTTCATATGAACTTACGGAAGCAGAAGCAGTTCCTATGATCCAGAATGCTGGTGCGTATGCTAAGGTTCAACCTAATCGATATGGGTACTACAAACTATATGCCATCTGGTTTAAAAATTCCTGGAACTCAAATGAAGTAAGCCAAATCTTTTTAACTCCTAAATATATTGATCATGATACTTTTAGCAACCTACTTTATAAATATCCTACGGCATTGATTTATTGTATTTAAAACCTACAGAAAGGACTTGCTAAACATGAAAGTTGTCGGTTATGTTATTGAGAAAACTCCTACTTGTGGCCCACATATTGGAGAACCAGTAAAAATTCTTAAAGGTGGTAAAGAGGTTGCTATGGAAAGTGGTTATCTTCCAGAGGAACTTTTCAATAACCCACAAGGTGCACAGATGGTTGCTACCAAATTGTCGAAGCAGGATAATTCACAGTACGAAGTGTTGGCAGTATATGACGACGAGCTTACCCCGGAAGCTGGATACAATCGTCTGCTGGAGGCTATCAAGGGAAAGTAAATCGTTAATAAATGTTGTACTAACTAGAAGTATGGAAAGGGGTTTAGTATATGGAAAGTATTAAGTCTTTCACCAAACAGTATTCATTTTTAAGTAATTTTTATGGCTGTTTTATCAACTATATGGGATTGAGATTTCCGAGTGTGGAGCATGCTTTTCAGGCAGCTAAATCTCTAGACCCAGACATTAGATGGCAGTTCCAGTATTGTAGAAGCGCTGGGGAAGCGAAACAAAGAGGTAAGATGACTAAACTTCGTCCTGATTGGGAAGAAGTTAAGATTCAAGTAATGACAGATTTAATTAGAAATAAATTCCAGTGCCCTAAGTTAAAACAGAAGCTGTTGGATACTGGTTGTGCTCATTTGGAGGAGGGTAATAATCATGGTGACAGATTCTGGGGTACTGTTAAGGGTCAGGGTCGAAATGAACTGGGTAAAATCCTTATGAAAGTGAGGGATGAATTAAGAGATGAAAGTCAAAATTCTGGCCAGTAAACAGGTTGGAGATGTATCGTATCTTGTTGGTGATCTAGAAATTTTATACAATGTAGTAGAAGATGAAGTTATCTTGGGTTCTAAGAAACCGGAAAAGAATCCTAGAACCGGTAAACCTGAAAACTATGTATCCCTATCTAGAAACTACACTTCTGCCGCTCTAAGAAACAACAGCAGATGGAAGTACGGGGTATTACTTGACGGGGATAAGTTATCAGATCATTACCATATTGAACCAATTTCTTATGCTGGTGCGGTAAGTAAGAACCTGAGGTTGAAAACCCTTACAAAATACGATGATGGGGAGTGTTACGCTTACTTCTTAAACTATGGTGGTTCTACTCGTATTCCTCCATACGTATATAAACAGATTGAGCAAACTATCTTAAATTTGTCAGATGAAATAAAAGAGCACAAGAAATTAGTTATCCAGGATGGAGGAAAACGTCGTACCAGAAGTAGACTTATTGAGAAGAAATATACCTTTCAAGTTCCTAATGGCCTCAATATAAATCCGAAGATACTTGATGGTGGGTTTACAGATCTTCTTAAACATACAGAACTTAATGAAACAGAAGAAAGAATCTGGCTGGGAAGTAAAACCCATATTTCTATCCATAATTGTATTGTAGGCTTAGTTTTGCCAAAGAGTACTGCTAATCAATTAGACGACCCGGAAGGTACCCTTGCTATGATAACTGAGGTGATGGACAAAAGAAATCCAGGTGGTTGGGATCTAGTAACTTATTAAGGAGGGCAACTATGAAAGTTGGTGCACCCAGAAATGGTAATGAAGAAAGAAAATGGTATGGTACAACTAGAATTGCTACCAGAGGTATAAGACGCAGGCAGTACTTTGATACTTTGACTGATGAAGAGTTGAAGTCTATCTGTGAAGAAAAAGCCCCTAATGGGTGTGCTACTGAAGAGGCTATGGAGGCGCAGTATTATCTAAAGAGAAGAAAGCAGTTATATGGTTATTAAACTAGAGGTTGTATACCGAATTACCGGTCTGCAACCTTTAATTTTTCAAGAAGGTGAATCCACCAAAAACCGTTTGGAGGTATGAATAGCAATGGCGATTTCTGAAAGCATTGAACTGCTTGGCAAGGGCCTTTATAAGGGTACTGGGATTCCAGATGTATTAACTCTTCAGGCACTTCCTACCATTTCCGAACTAGAATATATTTCTAGTGAGGACTTCGACGATACAATGATTGATAAAATCCTTCCACAAGCTGTGAAGGAAAAAATCGACTTCAATCAGTTACTTGAGATCGACTATCAATGGGTACTACGTTGCTTAAGAATTCTCAACTATGGCCCATACCATACGACTAATGCAGTATACTGCGATAGATGTCATGAGAGATCCTTTGGGGAATATAGGGTAAACTTAACTGCGGTTGAATGTAAACCACTCCCAGAAGGATTCGTCAATGACATTTTAATTTCTAAAGACGAATTCTTAGATTATAAATATGATGTAAGAATTGCACTTCCTACTATTCGCCAGGTGCTTAACTCCTATAAGGATAAAGCATTTCAAGGTAGTAATGGTAGACCTAACAGAGAACTAGCAAGAGTTTGCTATACGGTTAGAGAAATGAATGGGCAGAAAGGTCTTTCTCCTATCGAAGTAAGAATGATTCTGGAAAAAGACTTCAGCTCTTCTGACTATATGATTCTAAAAGATATGGTTTCAGATCTACTTGATTATGGTATTCGTGCTGGCGGCACTACTACTTGTCCTAAGTGCGGCAACCCGGAGGCAACGTTCTTTGCGTTGATGGATGACCGTTACTTTCGCCCAACCTTGGGTGATCTACGAGCCTGGAAGATTGATAGAAGTGCAAGGGCAAATGAAAACGCAGCTGGAAGTAAGACAAAAAATGTATGAAAGCATAATTGATGAAACTCTATTTATAAGTAGAGCTTCAGAAGGTGCTGTCTCTGCAGAATGGCTTATGACACAACCAATATTTATTCGTAAGAAATATGTGGAGAGTTTCCAAAAAGAATTAGAAGAACGTAAAAAATCTCTTGAAAAGAATTCTAGAAAACGGTAACAGGTGGGATGGGATTGAGAAAGTCCCATCCCATTTTACATATAAAAGCAGGAAGGGGGTAAGTACTAATTATGCCAGATGATGTAAAAGGCACTAATAACCCCAATGCTAATGTATTAAATCAAATGCCCGGTAGGGTAGATATGGATGAAGAGACCAAGAATCTTGGTAATCCGGAAATAGCATATCTAAAAAGTATAGATAGTACCCTACGGGATATGGCTAAAAATGGCGTTAAGACCTCACAGTCTGCCGCTAGACAGTCTATGCCAAGGCGTACTGACTTTAGGGATAGACAAAATAGCAAAACCGGATCGGATATGTTTTCGTTCGGTAAGACTAAAAGAAAAAATAGTGGTGGTAAAGATCCAGCAGGTGATTTTCTAGATGGTATTGGAAAATCCTTAATGGATAGTCTTGGTGGTTCTGATATTAAAAAGCGGATGAAAGGTCTGCTTAAAAATGTATCCGATACCTTTGCAGCACCTCTTGAAGATATTCCCGGAATGGTGGGCGAAGAGCTTGGTAAGCAAGCTATGTCTGCCTTCAAGGGTACTGGACTTGGTAAATCCTTAACCGGCAAGATTTCTAACTATACTAGCAATATACTAGGGGATCTGGAAAAAGCATTTCCACCCATTAAAAAAGATAAAGATACCAGTTATGGAGATAGTTGGGGATCCAGTTTCGGAAGAAAAGATGCAGCAATTCAAGATGCTAAACGTGCTGCGGATAGATCTTTATCCGGGGCTGAGGCAGATTATGATTTAACCGATGCCGTATTCAATATACAATCTGCCACTATAAATATTGCATCCCCAAAAGCTCAAGAAGAACAGATGAAGCAGGAAGCAGATAATGCTATTCAGGAAGCTTCCCAGCAGGCAGATAAGGGTCAAAGCCAAGTACAAGATAGTTTGGTAGATGAGGCAAAAGACCAGCTAAAAGATAAAGTAACCGATAAGGCCCAAGATTTTATAAAGGATAAACTCCCAGGTGGGGACAAGATGGGCATGGCAGGTTTAACCACCGCTTTAGGAAGTGTGGTTCCACCACTACTTGCACTTGCTGCTGCTATGGCGGTTCTTCAAAAATTAATGGAGGCATTCGCTCCTTTGATAAAGGGTATTAGTGCCCTCTTTGGTGCTATGGATAAAGCGGGTAACAGATATAATGAAACCCGCAAAAAGATGATGGAGAATGCCAAAGACCGTCTTGAAGCAGATATTAAAACTGTCATCGAAGAGCCATTTAAAATTCTTCAGGAGTCTGCACAGCAAGTATATGATGCATGGGATAATACCATGCGTAAGATCAATGCTACGCAGGGCTACAGTAAATCAGACCTTCAAGACTTGATGGGGGCATTTGCTACCAGATTGAGAGAAGAGGGTTTGACCGAAGTTGTATCCGGTGCGGATCTGGTTACTAATCTGGGTCAAGTATTGGATTCTGGTCTTTCTGGTCAAGTGGCAGAAGAATTTGCTTATATGGCAACTAAGCTCAATGCTGCTATACCAACCCAGGACTTCTTTAATTATGCAAGTACTTATGCTTCTCTAGCCGCTAACGCTATCAAAAATGGGCAGAGTGAAGCACAAGCTATTGCTTATGCTAATAGAGAACTAGAACTATTTGCTTCAAACGTACTATATAGCAGTAGGGTTCTAACTTCTGGATTTACAACCGGCCTTCAAGATGCCCAGAGTTTATTTGAAGAATCGGTTAAAATAGCTCAGACTTCTAGGACTGGGGATCCAGCACAAATCGCAGGTGTACTTACTGCTGTATCTGCTGCTACTGGTGCTATTGCTCCTGACCTTGCTAGCGCTCTAACAGACGCAGTAGTGCAAGCCGCTACTGGCGGTAATAGTTCCCAGCTTGTAGCATTAAGATCTCTTGCGGGGGTTAATGCTTCTAATACCCAATTTCTACAACAGCTAGCAAAAGACCCGCAAGGGCTATTTGTGGAACTATTCCAAAATCTGGCTAATATGCAAACCATGTCGGAAGATGCCTATATGGAAGTAGCAGAGGGTCTATCCGATATATTTGGTCTTTCCATGGACACTTTCGCCAGAGTAGATTTCAACTATCTAGCAGATGCTATTGCTAACATGAATGTTAATGATGCAGCACTGTTAGAAAATATGGAACTTCTACAATCCGGTGAAACCACTACGTCCGCTGAGCAGATGCGCATGGCCCAAATCAATAAATATATGATTGAGGAGGGTCTAGCCTATGTGTTGGATAATGAAGCCGCCAGAGCTATTCAGCAACACATGTGGGACGAACAGCTCGCCAATGAGATGGTGGAAGCCACTTATGGGGTTGAAATCAAAGGCGCAGCACTGCAGTTCTTAGAGGGTATTAGAAAGACTATTGATAACATCATAAATCTGTTGAACCCATTCGCATGGATTGGTAAACTTGTCAATAGCGTGGCAGTTGCTCAAGAGGAAGCTGCGATGGAAGCAGATTTCCGTCAACTGCTAGAACTTGGTAAAGTTGGAACAGGTAATGTTCAATCTCTATATCAATTAACTACCCGAGGGGTGGACTTAAATGTAGCACCATCTTTAATCAATATGATGGGCGGAACTTCCCTATACCAGATTGCTAATGCTAATGCAAAAGCCCTATCTACCATGCCCCTATTTTCTGCTTCGCCTACTGGTGCGCTACAGCAGTTCCAGAATGCTTATTCTAATCTATTAGTAGGTGCAGTAAACGAACAAATTAACAGTAATCGTAATTTTGGAGTATCCTCAAGATATAGTTGGGGCTCTGTTGGAAAATCCACTGCTTCATTACTTGGTTCTCTTACCGGCGGTAGTGCTGTAGGAGCAGTAGAAACCCATACCGCCTCCGGTACCGAAGCATCTCAATCAGATCTAAAAGCAAAGATTGATAAGATGCTAGAAGAAGAGTACATGCACAACATTATGGAAAATGAGGGTAACTACGAGGATTGGGCTGCATCTGGTAAGAAGTATGGTATAAGCGATATGAGTAAAGCCCTTGAAGAGGTTGGATACTCAGAGGAAGATGTCAAAGCCAGATTCCAATCTAAGCAAGTAAAAGAAGGCGCCAGAATAGAGCAGGAGCGCAGAGAGCGAGAAGATCTATATTGGGATAACACAGAACAATATCAACTAGAGTTAAAAGATAACAGCTATATCTTAGTAGATAACACCCAAATTCTTATCGACTTAATGGAATATAATAATACCGCTCTAGATCTAATCTATGCTAAGCATTCAGACTTCTATGATGCTTGGGTTGATTACTATGTAAACCATACAGTGTATAATGAAGCATTCGGAAGTGCTAAGAATGCAGTAACAGAGATAAGAAATCAAGAAAGAGATAAATCCGATTCTGCTGTATATGCTTTAGCAGAAGCACTCAATAAGAACTCAGTGGATCTTCTAAAGGATCCAGTACTTCAGACCAATGCTATTCTAGCACAGATATTGATAGTAGTAAATGCTATTATGCAGCAGAACAACCAAACCGGTGGGGTTATGTCTTTGCCAGATACTTTGCAGGCCTTATCTATGGGCCTAATGGGTGGTACTGGTGCTGCCGGATCGTTATAAAGGTTATCACACCTTCTATAGTTATAGCACACAAAACCGTTGTGAGGAGGTTTTTGTATGAATCTTTCGGTGTTCCCAGTTGGTAGCACCAACATATTCCCTTTGGCAAATGACACCAAAGGCGGTCAATTGATGACCGAGTATAATCTAAAATCTAGAGAATCGGTTTCTACTAATCCTGATGTAGAATACATCATTGGTCATTCTTTTGTACATGGACCAGACGATTTCGTTATTGAACCCTATACGGATTCAGTTGGAGGGATTATATCTAACCTCCACTTTAGAATTACCGAGGGTAGGGCTATTGTAGATGGGCACTATATCGAATCTTTAGCCCCGATAGTTATTGATATGACCGAAGTGCAGAAGCAAGCCGTAGTAGATGGTACTGCCCCAATGACAACTGGTACTGTATGCGTCGGTCTAAGGGCTATGTATAGTACAGAGCAAACCATGGCAGGAGCTCTAAGACCATATAACTCCGATATGATTTATGAGGGTATCCAAGTGGTAATCCTTCCTCCCTCAGAATTCATCCTTCCTGGAGATTTAGATGGTGAAGGTAACCCGGTAGCTCAGGATATGGTAACTGCTCATCTAAAACTTGGAGAATTCCAATTACAGAATAGTCAGGTTATTTCTAATACTTTTGTACGGAATCCGGATATTGAAAGATTTATTCCATCTTCCAGAATTATGAACTGGGATGAATTAGTATCGGATATATATGTAACCAAAACTGGACTGAAGCACAAATGTTTGTATACTTTTTCCGGTAAGGGTACAGACCCAAAAGATGGAGCGGATACCTGGTGTGATTCTACAGATTCCCTTATAGTATGGGATGCTTCCCCAAAACTGGTTACAGTTGAATCTCCTGTAACGGAGGCTACCTTTGGTGTTAGCTTGACAGGAAAGACCCAGTTAGTAATGCCGCACAAGCAGGTTCCCTACGATATAACTAACGCCCAGGGACAGCAAGAGTATTATCAAGACAAGATTTTAGACTTGCCGCTGGCAGATTATGAAGCCGGTACTTCTGGTACGGTTGATAGAAAGTATACCAACCATATAAAAGCAGTATCAGAAAGAATCAATGAATTGTATAATCTACCTGCTGGAAAACAGATTGGGTACAAAGCAGAACTGGATTTCGTATCCGGCAGTAGCACAGAAAAAGACCTCCCAAGATTAAATAGCAACTGGGAATATGGAGATTATCTAATCGTAGGACTAGATAGTACTGTAGACGAAGGAGCAGATGCGGTTAGAGCCCCTTCTACTATGTATATGATTATCCCAGGAGTAATTTCTGCGTATAAGTACCATTCCACAGTGGAGAACACTATGGAAGTTCCATCATCTCTAGAGGGAATGTGCATTGCTAGCACTAACTGGTATGGAGATACCAGAGACTCTATAGGTCCTCCAAATACTACAGATCCTGATACTTATGGAGAATATTTTGATCTAAGTACCGGATACCATGCTAGAGTTGGAGCGGATTACTTCTATATTAAATATAGAGAAACCGAAGATTCTAAAGAGTATACAATGTACTACTATGTAGCATCTGCCTATGAAGATGAAAGTAAGATGTGGTCAGATGCTATTCATTTAACTGGTCAGATTGGACTTGCTACCGAAGATACCATTGGTGGTTTCTATAATGTACCAGAAACTGCCTTAGATGGTGGGTATATCTTCAGAGATGAAACTGGACATCTTAGATTGCTAGATTACAGTTTATTAAGATCTGGGGTATTGGCCTATCAATTAGGCGAAAGCTATGAAAGTCCTGCCGGTATAACTAATGAAGAGGTACAGAACAATCTAGACGAATATGTCAACCAAAGAGTGGCTTTCGCTAATGCAACCCATGCTTCTGAAGCAGATAACGCCCAGGTTATTGAGATTACACTAGAACTTGCCCAAGAGGAAGAAGCATCCACTATAAATATTTATGATATTGATAGCAGATTCAATACGTCCATATATATCCATTTAAAAGGCACTCCAGGTCAAAATTGCACTGTCAATATTATGAACTGTGAAAAGGTAAGAATTGATAACAGTATTCCAGCAGATATGCAGGTTAATTTATACAACAGTAACCTGTACTATGATGCTGGGGTAATTGATAGACTAACTGTGATGCAGAATGTATCTCTATGGTATGAAAGATTTGATGAAGCAGATCCAAATCTTCTGGTAAATGATATGACAGTAAGATGCTTAGATGAACCCATCATTCCAGATAATATTGAGTACTGGACAGTAGCTTCTCCAAACGATAACCACTACTCATACGCACTCCAGAGTATCACTTTTGGGCCAGATGGTACTATTGTGGGGGCAGGACTATATGTTAAAAATAGTAGCACTGTCAATATTGCGGAAGGTAAATCTATTATCTCCGCTACCTTCACCCTTCCACAGGGTGCTGGTTTAACTTATCCAAAGTCTAAACTTACCAGACAGATAAAGATATGTGGGGAATTTGTACAAGCATATCCCGATGGAAATACTGGGTATAGAGTAATGGATACTAAATTTACTGCTCTAACCAATGCCAGCTCTATATACGACCCTAGTAGCAATGCGGAAGGCGTAATCGCATTCTATACTGACGTAAATATTATCAATGCTGTATCTGGTCTACCCCTTGGTACTTCTCTAGATTGCTGGGAACCAAACACCTTCTATGTATTCCAGGGGGTGTGTATCTAATGCGCAGACATCTTATTCATGATACCATCAAAATTCTATATGTAAGAGAGGGTTATATTCCTAACATTCCCTATCATCTGGTATCTAATGAAGAGATGTGTAATGCGTTTATGAATGGTACAGATGACGGTAATGATTTCTGGTCTTACAACTACCCTCTGGTAAGCCCGGAACTGCAAGAGCAATACGAGCAGCTAAGGACAGATATACAGTGGCATTTAAAAGATTTGCTCAACCATATACACGATACAGATTACATGATGCCAGGCTGGGTGTATTCTTATATGCTTGGAAATACTATATCCGTAAATAGTCCTCAATATGATATGCACGATATGTTGGTAATGTTGGGTGTAGATAATATTGAAGACGAGTTTACTCCTGTAGCCTCTAAGAACTGCTATTTAATAAGCAGCCAATGGCTTGCTAAGATTCCAAAAGAGAAATTGATTCATAGACCGCCTACTGTTTTTGGAGAACCCCATGTACTTAAAGCACTTAGACTTCAGCAATTAGCGGTCAACGGGTAAGGGGGTTAGTTTGTGAAGCAATATATCAATATAGATAGAAGCAGCAGACTTTCCTCACTAATCAATATAGTTGGGGAAAGAAACATAGATTATATTCTAGCCGCTAATGATTTGACCCGAACCCCAAATATTGGGCAGGTGTTTTTCAATAAATGTCAAGAGAAGATACAAGATGCCAGTAACATAGTAAACTGGCAAAGAAAATCTACTATATTAAATATGTTGACGGAAAGTTCCGACGTATTTGAAACTGCAGCCCTACTAAGTGAGAGTGGTTGGAAGGTGCTATCTAAGTTAAGTACTTTTCCAAACATGTTACTCGTACCAGATACAGTATCTATTCCCACCACTGCAGATATGCTTGGAAATGGAATAGCAGTAGGCAAAACCTTGTACGATGCTACTATGAAAGCTCTGGAAAACCCACCTCACTATATCCAACCATCTATTTTTAATGAATATTCTGCAACCAGAGCTAACAATCTTATAACTTATAGCACCACAGATGGAGCAAGTAACCCTTGGCAGATGTTCCCAATACCTTGGGGAGATGTAAGCTTATATTCGTCTCTTGCCGGAACCAGTTTAGATATTCCGGCTTACCCAGAAGAGATATCTGATGGAAGAAAAGCAAATTATACTACTATGCCGGATCTAGTATATACTTATGAACCATGGTACTTATATCAAAGTTCTGGTCCAAGATCTAATACCTATCAATTTAATCTACACAGGGATATGTGGTCTGGGGACCATAGCGATGGTAAAGCGAACGAACTCATTAGATTTTGCGAAGCCTGTTGCTATCCAAGATTTACTGGGTCCGTAGTAAATGCCGGTACGGTTTCTTTATATGTTAAAGGAAGAACCCTAATACATGGGATTGTAGAAGATGTCAATGTAACATGGGATGGGCCCATTCTTCAAGATGGATGGTACGCTCATTTTACTTTAGAATTAACCATTACAGAGGTTTCTGAGCAAGCCCTCGATTTTGATACGGTTAGAGCTATGCCTCTCATTGGGCAGTAAGGGAGGTTCCAGATGTTAGAATTTTACAACACCTTAAAACCATACTATACAATACCATATGATGGAATAGTGTATGGTCATTGTAGGGATTTTGACCATATAAGCAGATACAGAGGTCTTAGACAAGTAACCCATAATGAAGATGATGAAGATAGGTTTATAGCTTTAGAAACTTCCAATCCATTTACTACTAATTGTGAGGTAACTTACTATACAGTTCCGGCACATGAAGAAAATAGAATAGATGTTATAGCTTACAAGACTTTAGGGTCTGCTCAATACTCCTGGGTTATAGCATATTTCAACCAACTTGAAGATGGGTTTTCTGTTAGAGAGGGCATGAAGCTAGCTATACCTAAAAATATATCGCAACTATTTAATAAGGGAGAAATTCTGGCTTCTATTTCTCCATTGACTCTAAACCTTGGTAGGGAATAATGTAGGAGGTGATGGTACATGAAGAAGCAGAGTTTTTGTTCATTCATGCTTGCTGGTGTCAATTTGAATGATTTTGGCCTAGAAATACCATCACCATTTTCTTCTCTAGAACTTGGAAACAGTCAGATTTCGTCCATGACGAGCTGGACATTACGTTGTACTGTAGGTGGAGATAGCAGCAGACGTATAAATGTAGCAGCCTTTGAAGCTCTGCTATATAGTGCCGCTCAATCTGCTGCTTCTTATGAAAACGCCTCTGGTATCCCCGTGAGCTTCCTGTTTGGTTGGCTTGACGAGAATGGAAACGTAGGAGATCATCTATCTTACCAAGGCTTTACTTTACAGTTTAAAGTTTCCACTAATGGATTATATATGTCTTATGAGCTTACTGGATATGCTACGTTAGCACTCCAAACCAGTATGCCAGTACTAAGAATTCCGGAGGTATCCGGTATAGTGCAACCTTCTGCGGTTCTAGAAGGATTGGCTATCGCCTGTAAGGCTACTAACTATTATGAACTTGATATAGACCATAATGATGCTCCTACTTATGTGAATCATAATGCCCTAACTACTTCATTTAATAAGTACGTTAGAGGTACCTACGATGGTAGGGATAACTATTCAGATTTTCCAGGGCTATTGAGACTATCTAAGTCTTGGAATGGTAGTAGAGATGCTGCCGGGTTGATACCAGGGGTAAAGAAGCTATCTCAACTAGTTAATAACTTGACTATATCTCCACTCGCCAACTACCTAGTAAAAAGCTTTACCGACGAAACCCCACAGTGCTCGTCTTTTTCTTACTGGGTTGATGAACCCACTATGACCCAACCCGGTTGTATACATTATAAGAGTAATGCTGGATTACTTACTTCGCAAGCCTCCGATGTCCTTGAATATGGTACCGCAAATACCAATATTTTGTCGTTATCCGGGTCTTATAATGGGGTAGCGTATAATATGACGGATATGAACTTTAAAAGCGTAGGATTCGCCGTAGATGGGAGTGGTAATAGTATTGCTAATGCAACGGAAGTAGTTAACTCTTGGAGTTCCAGTTTAGCAGATGTATTCCAAACCGCCAACATCATAAATGACGTAAATGCTTTAGCATCTCAGTTTTCCGGAGATTTTACTATTACTATACCTGGATCTACTAGAGAATATACAGTAGCACAACCAATATCTCTACTAGTGATGAATGGTAATACCTTATCTCCAGTTTCTGGAATATATAGTATTATAGAGGTGACTCATAACATTTCTGTAGAGTTTACTACCACTTTAAAAGTGCAGAGATTGGTAATGTCCTCTGCTAATCAGGTGGCTACTGGGCAGAACATATATGTATCCGGTTCTGGGTCTTACCCGAGCAATTCTTACCAGACAACTTCTAATATAAAGACACCGTACAAAGTAGAGTTCGGAGAAATATTCCCGGATTTCACTCATATCCAAACAAGTTAAGGAGTATTACTATGACATATACTACTATTCCAGATTGCACCATTACAAGAACTACTTCTAATGTATTGTATCCATATATTGATTCTGATACTGACGAATGGTTCAAAAGATATGGTGGGTTCCATACTGGAATAGATGTACAATGTAAGTCAGTTCATAGCGCTTGCCAAGGCGTAGTTATAATGATTGGCGAGGACCATGAAGATGGCACTTTAGAAATTACCATACAATATGATGCTTATCAGGGATTCCGGTACTGCCATATAGAAAGAAGTCTAGTGCAACCTGGAGATATCATTCAAAATGGACAATGGATAGCGGATGCTAAAGATTTCGTTCATTTTGAGTATATTGATGTTAAGGAAGAAAATTCCCAAGGAATATGTCATATAGGTACTATGAATTACTACAAGCATAATCCATTGGTATATGCTACTGGGGAGCAAGTTCTGCCAAACGAGGATTTAGTAGATGTTGTAGTTATAGAAGCAGATGCACAGTTCGCGCAAGTAGTATTCACCCCGGAGATGGATGAAGAATTCTCCAATAATAGAGTTGATGATGAACCGTATGGAATAGGATGATAGCATGAGTAACTCAAGTTTGGCTACATATATAGATACTAGCACATTAAATTGTAATAGCAGAAAATATCCTATAACTAGAATAACTATACATCATGCCGCTGGGGTAATCAACGATCTCAGCGTTTTTTCTTCCATATTGAGATCCGGAAGAGAAGTAAGTTACAACTATGGTATTGATAATAGTGGTCGTATAGGGTTGTTCGTGCCAGAAAATAAAAGAGCCTGGACTTCCTCTAGTCCAGATAATGACCATAGAGCCATAACTATAGAGGTATCTAATTCCAAAACCGGTGGGGATTGGCCAGTTTCCAACGCCGCCTATAACGCTTTACTTAATCTATGTGAGGATATATGTAGAAGAAATGGTATTGCTCAACTTACTTATACTGGATCCCTACCTGGTTCTAATCTGACTATGCACCAATGGTTCGCCAGCACAGCTTGTCCTGGCCCATATTTAAAATCCAGATTTGGTCTTATTGCTAATGCAGTCAATCGAAGATTGGGAACTTCTGGCGCTAGCACCTCTTTATCTAACGCCCAGGCTAATGCTTTACTAGAAGGCCAAACTGTCAATGCTTATACCGCTGCTACCACTGGGTTCGTGGATCCATCAACTATCAACTACGAAGTGCTTGATCCATATCTTATCACTCTAGATAGAACTAGCCCAGATGGTATAAACTTTAGCAGACTAAAGGATATTGGGGTAGTAGGAGTGTTGATAGAAGCTGGGTACCTATATAATAGTATACACAGTGAGGTTACATTCAATAGCCCAAAACTTGAATCGCAAGTTCAAGCCTGTATAGATGCCGACTTGCCCTTCGGATTGTATTTTGATGCAAAAGCAAGGAATACTACGGAAGCTAAGAATGAAATGTATAGATTATCATTTCCAATACGTATTTATCCACCAGCTTTAGGTGTATGGATACATCCAAAACTGCCAGGTAGCAAGGTAACTAATTCCAACATAATAGACACTTACTACAAGGAGCTAACCCGATTAGGTCTACAAGATAGAGTGGGTTTCTATTGTACCAGAACCGAACTCAATTCTATTGACTGGGATAAATACCAAGATACCTGGTACTTATGGCTGAATGACCATATAGATACAGTAAGCGACCTTGAAACTTTACTAGTGCCACAATTCTTCGTGCTAGACCAATCTTCTATCGAAAAAAGAGAGCAAGAGTTTCTTGAGCAGTATGGTGGATTCAATACCGGAGGTGCTCTTGGTGGTGCCGCACTAGGATTCATGGTAGGAGGACCAGTTGGCGGACTTATTGGAGGGATAGTAGGGGGTTTATCATAAAATGGCAATCATCGCACCAAAATATACAACTCCATCTAGGAGTAATAAATACTATATAGCAAAAGCAGCAGGTGGCTACAACCCCTCTGGGCTAAGCTATCCTTACTATCCATTCGTCATGCCTAACTGCGTATCCTTTGCATGGGGACGATTTTCTGAGATACTAGGAGAACCATGTAAACTTCAACAAGCTAATGGTGGGCAAATGTTCTCTGTCAATAAAGGCGTATATGAAACCGGAGATGTTCCAGCCATTGGTGCTATGGCTTGCTGGGCTATGCCGGGAGAAGCGGGTCACGTTGCTATAGTAGAAGAGATAAACGAAGATGGTTCTATATATACTAGTAACAGTGGTTGGGGTTGGCAAAGTAAGTACTCGGAGAATCAATGGGTTAGAAAAGTTCATGGTACGAAAAGTAATGGTTGGACCGACTGGGATGGATACATCTTTCAAGGTTTCATATATAACCCTAATGGACAGTTTGGAGCAAACCTTTTAAAACAATTTATTGACAATGCAGAGTCCCATGTAGGAGAAAATGGAGACTGGACTTGGAAAACGTCGGGGTTAGGTAGAGGCCAAGCATGGTGTGCAGCTTTCGTCATGGCAGTAGGCAAGAGTACTGCAAGTAATATCATTGGTAATATCATACCGCAAGCGTTTGGAGCAGGAGATATACCAAGAATTGGGGTTAAGCAAGGGATGGGTACCTGGATCCCAGGTCCACATAGGGGAAACTACAATGCTAAACCCCAAGCAGGTGATATGATACTATTTAGATATCAATATAGTAGTAGCGATCCAGATGAGTATTTTTCGGATCATGTTGGAATCGTTAAAGAAGTAATAGGCGACGAAGTATGGACTATAGAGGGTAATAGCGGTAGTGGCGATGAATGGTCTTCTAAAGTCACTATGGGACCTCCATATCGTCTTAAGAGTAATTCTATCAACGGATATTACAGACCTAACTGGGCTAAGATAGGTGGATATGGAACCGGTGGTGGAGGATTACTTTATACTATGGAAAATACCCGGGAAGACGCTATAGTACGGGAAGTAGCCTATATTGATGGTTTTAAACCTTCCATATCCAAGACAAGTATTAAGTTATCTGTCATTAATTATACTAGTGCTTTAGCTGGACTATTGAATGGTCAATTAACTGCAGCCACTGGTAATATAGATATATCTAATAGTGATCTGGAAGCAGTACCTCGTATCATTGTGCAGTACATGCAATCTAAGGGATTACCAATATCTGCTGGGGTAGGTATTGCAGCGAATGTGCAAGCTGAGTGTGGATTTGATATATCTATATCGGGGGCGGATAGTAATGGACTTACATCTGGTGGTATGTGTCAATGGAATGGACAAAACTATACCGATATGGTTAAATATGTAGGTTCTAATTGGAGAACTAATCTCTCAGGGCAGTTAGATTTTCTGTGGTATGACATGACCGCTCGTCAACCCGGATGGTTTCTATATCGTATGCAAGCGGTATATGGTAGATCTGTAGGTATTGTGGAAGCACTTAAGCAGTGTCCCAATACAGAATCTGGGGCTAAGCAAGCAGCAGACATATTTGTACGGGTGTATGAGAACCCGGCCAATCAGGATTATCAATCCCAACATAGACAAGGATTCGCATCGGATCTATGGTCTAAGATAGTAATGCAGCTTAACCATACTTACTAATTAGGAGCTAATGCTTATGATAACGTTTGGCTATGTAAAGGGTTATCATTATACTGGTGATGGTACTCTAATGATCCAAGTTCGTATTCCTTCTATACATGGGGCTTACAAGCAGAGTGATTATAAGGGACAGAAAATTCGTAATTATACGGATGATGGAGCACTTCCTTGGTACCCATCTGTTCTACTTCCGCATCTGCCAAGAGAAGGAGAAGTAGTTGCTATAGCAGCACTAGACGATAACCAAGGAAATATGCTCGTTATTGGACTTACTGGAGGTAGTTATCAATCTGGTATTACTAATTTGCAGGGGTGAGTTATTTTGGCTTATACAAACTCATGGGCTTGGCCTAATATATTCAATGTATCCCAAAATCAAGTTAATGTAGTAGAGGATAATAAGAGTATAGTATCTAGAACCAGATTGCTTATTCTTTCTGAACCAACCTCTCTATTTAACTCTCCAGATTTTGGTGTAGGCCTTAAAAGACATTTATGGCAATATAATACGGAAAATCAGAAAGCTATCATTAAAGATAGAATCGTAGCCCAACTAAAATTAAATGAACCATCTGTATTTCCAGAAAAGACCCAATATGCGAACGGTCTACTATTTACTGGAAGTCCAAGTGATGATATAAACCAGGATTACAACCAACTAAAAATGACAGTTGCTGTTGTAACCAATTATAATGAAACCCTGGAGGTGACGGTTGAGGATGGCAGTAACTGATGAAAACAATGGCGTATATAAAGGCGTAGTTAACTATACCAGCAGGGATTACCAGTCCATCCTGCAGGACTTTAAGAACGCAGTACCAGCGCTAACAGATCTATGGAAACCAGAAGCAGAAGCCGACCCTGGTATGGTTCTGTTGAAGGTGCTAGCCAGTATGGGGGAAACCCTAGGTGTAAATACTGACTGGTTAGCGAATGAAATTTTTGCACCCTCTGTATCGCAGAGAAAGAATGCAGAGAAGATATTTGGATTGATTGGATATGAATTAGGATTCTATACTGCTGCTCGCACTGAAGTGACATTCACTAACAACTCCAGTATATCCTTATCTCTAGATTTTGGGTTTAATGGCAATAACTTCGCAACCCTGAATGCTTATAATGATATTACTGGAGCCTCTAGAACTATTACTTATAACGTGCTACCCCTTACTAACAAGTATGGTGCTACTGAAACTAGAAGTAGACGAGAGGTAGTTAGTACTAATCTAAATGTATTTGCTGATTCCGATCCAGTAACTTTAGCACCTGGGGAGAGTGTAACCAGAGTTGCTATTGAGGGTGAACTACGTAGTTATCCTGTATCCGTACAGGATGTAAAGAACAACAATTACATCATTAAGTTACCTTCCCAGCATCTGGATACTACTGCAGTATGGATTAAAGCCAGAGCAACTTCTACTTCTGAAACTTTCTTGGGGACCCAATGGATGCAGTGTGCAAATCCAGCAGAGTTTATAGTTCCAGAGCCCAGATTTTCTGTTACTTATGACAACTACAGTAATGCACAGATACAGATTTCTAATTACCTGAACCAGTTGGAAAACTATGATAGTAACTACCTAGTAGTATATTGGATTGATTGTTCTGGAGTAATTGGCTGTGTTAGTGAGGATGTGCTGTCTAACTATTTGCAAGCAAAACCATCTACCATTCCAGAAGATAACAGTGGGGATATTACTATCTCTAACTTATCCAATACCATAGAACTTCCCAATACCTATACAGTAACTGGTAAAAGCCCAGAAACTGCAAAGCAAGCCTATCAAAATTCTAGAAACTACATCAATACTTTTGACAGCCTTGTTACCTTACCAGATTACCAGAGATTCTTAAATAGAGAAGCAGGTATTGATACCGGTATCTGTATAGATTGTCAAAAAGCTCTAGATCTCAATATGGCAATCTATAATGACGATAGCATGACAGATGATGAAAAGAAGAAGCATTATCTAAATAAGTATGACTATCCAGCAGGTACTACCAAGTTTAACTGGACAAATATTCTTGGATTCGACCCAGAAAATAAGAATAACTTTATTTTTTCTGCTAACTTCAAAACCTATACATGTATGTGCTATGCTATCCATAATGATTTTAAAGATTCATCCTGGGGTAGAGGTCAAACCTCTAGTGCGCAGTACAGGGATAAAGATGTATTTATCCAATACAAACCGCCACAGCAGCTTATCAATGCTGTCATTAGAGATTATAGACCTTTACAGGCTTTATCGGTAGAACTAGAATTTGGATGGGTCAGAGTATTTAATTGGTATGCAGTCGGAACTATAACCCCATTAAAGCCAGTTTCTAAAGATGTAGCGAAGAATATTGTAGCAGCAGCAAAAGAAGCATTAGCTTTATACTTTGCACCAGCAAATAGAGAAATAGGCGTAATGCCAACTTTTATGGAAGTAATTGATGTTATTGAAGCTTCCCACCCGCAGATTAGACACTTTGATCCAGGTAGCCCCGGTACTGTCAATTATGGTATTGTGTGGGATAAATGCGATCCGGCCTGGTGGAACCCGGTGTCCTTTGCAAAATTACAAGATCCAGGGGAATCGGTTGATAATATCCGTATCAATCCCCGGTACATCACAAATTAAGCTTTCCTCTTATCCTTTCCTCTTTCTGTACGCCAGGTCAATTTCCAGCATTGGGTTGGCCTGGCAATTTTAATAATCACCTTGTATAAAGGTCAAAGGAGGTTTTGTCTTTGAAAGATCAATTCATTCTTAGCTTAGAATCTTTTTATCTCGGATACCGAGCTAAAGTAAAAGAAGATAAAAGCTGGAACACCTTCTACTGTGAACTTTGCCAGATGTTTCCAGAATGTAACTTTCAACTAATAATGAACGATAAATTGATGATAATTCGTTGTACATATGGTGGAGAATATCTATACTTCAAATGTAAGTATGATGATCCAAACTACATTAAAATGATCGGAGAGGAGGAAGCAGTAAGAAATGCAATTTAAAGATATCGTAGTACCTGAGGTATATGAATCCGAATCTGCGGACTTTAGATTCTTCCTCAACTGGTTTGCTACTTGCCTAACTAGGGTTAAATTTGATATAGAAAATATGCTAGACTTATACGACCCATTGAGATGCCCAAGTGAACAAGTATGGATGTTAGCAGATAGTATGGGATTTAGATATGATGACAGACTTCCAATGGCGTACAATCGTTTAGTACTTATGTACTTCATGTCTATGATTCGTAACAAGGGAAGTAAAGACGGAGTAACTTTAGCAGCAGAGGTAAATCTAGCCCAATTCAATATATTAGAATATGGAAAAGAAAAAGATGTTCTATATGAAAGATTAGAGGATACTTCTATTCCAGTTAATTCCGCATACGTAACTCCTCATGTGGAGGAAGGGTATATTGATGTAGTATACTATTCTGAAGAGAAGCCAATAGATGCTTGTATTGAATATGTTAGACCGGTTGGAATGTACCTATTCCAGCATGCTGGTGTAAGCTATGATGCTAGAACTAAGATATCTGTTGATGCTAGACTAACCGATATGGAAAATGTGGGTATGTCTATTGGGGCAACCCATGTAGGTCATTATAGCAGAGAAGACTACGCCAGAATGCAGAAGATGGAAAATGAGTCAGAATTTAAAGTAAACGAAAACCATACCAGACGAGATGTATGGTTTAGAAATTCTGAGGCAGAGGGTGAACCCAACCCAGAAATCAATCCGGGGTATAGATCCCTATTTAGTTTACAGCTATGTAATAATGATCATGTAGTAAAATCTCTACTTCCAGAAATCAATAAGATTTTCTCTCTAGGTTATGGGCCAGAAGATGTCATGGTGGAATACCCAGATGAGTACGTGAAGCAGATGTATGACCCACAGCACCCATTCATCAATAGAGATAAAGTTAGAAATCCAAACATTCCAGAGTACATGGCCTATAATCTGGGCTTTGACAGAGATAGAGAACGTACCGATACTGGTGGGGACGTATTCACTATCTACGATACGAGTAGCTATGATGTCGATGGTAATCCGCATCTCTTGAATCCGGTACCAGCAGTCAATCCTCCAAAGTTTAATGTTGGAGATGCTATTGCAGTCGATAGTGGTAATAATGTCTACTGGATGAGTGACTTTAAGCAGCATGAAGCAGAAGATCTTCATAATCCTGAAACAAAAATTACTCCAGACCCAGGTAACGTCATTCCAGTGCCAGAGCTACCCAAAGACAATAACCAGTAACTATCAACCTTATGAGACCTTACCTTCTATTTTTCAGAGGGGAGGTCTCTAATTTTATGCCAGAGAACAATTACGAAACCCCGGTAATGGGTCAAGGTCCTGCAAAACTTATAGCTCAGAAACTAGAAGACGGAACGATGGAAGTTATACGTGAAGAAGATTATGATCGGCATACTAACAGTAAATTTACTGGTCCAAATCTTCATCGTATGATAGACCCAAAGCCTCCACATACAGAAGTAGAGGTAGCCCCAAGAGATTACATGTTTGCGATTCAAGGATATGATTCTTATAGGACTACTGAAGTATTTGTCCATGATGAGGATTCAACCGATACAGAAATTCCATAACGGGAGGTGATATGAATTGAACAAACCTATCAAGGTACCTTCCCGACACTTTAGTATAAACAATAATGTATCTTTCATTGTTAGAGATGCGGATACTGGTAGGATAAGAAAGATAAGGCAGGGACATAATTCCGCTACCAACTCTATCCTGACCGGTATAGGACATTATCTTACCGGTGATGGAATTCTGAATCAAGGTTGGCATCTTCTTAAAGAATATGTACCGCAATATATATCTTTAGGAACTATGGGCCTATATAGTCAAGAAGCTAATGCACAAGGTTTGCCTATTGGAATTGGGGTAGGTCCAGGTGATGAAATCCAAGGCTATAAAGACTACTTACTACAGACTCCTGGATATGGTGCAGATGGTTACGATGCTAACATCAATAACAACCGTCCATATTTTGGATTAGGTCCTATGTTTAAGGATAGGGAAGCCCCAATTTTACCGGAAACCGGATTGATAGGAGATATCAATCAAGACGGTAAAGTAGATATGCAAGACTTTCTTATGTTGGTGGACTATAATTGTGGAAATATTACTCTAACTCCAAAAGCTCAAAAAGCCGCAGATATCAATGGCGATGGAGTAATTAACTGCGATGACGTAGAGCTGTTGAAGAACTACGTGCAGAATGAAAATCCAGATAAGGGAGATTTAGGTTCTTACGAATACTGGTCCCAAGGCCTTCCTACTGTCAACTGTGAACTTATATCCGAATCTTTCCCAAGAGCTAAAATATCATATAGAGAAATAGTTCCAGAAATGGAAGCAGAATTTCCACAAACTATTGACGTAGTATTCTCTGCTATGATATCTACTGGTGCTTTAGCTCAATTTAGAGAACCAGGAAGGGATTATATATTCATTACTGAGGCAGGTCTTTGGTCTACCCCAGAATGGACAGATAGTGGAGAAAATGGATTACTAGCAGGATACAGACTTGCTCCTACCGATCAACGATACTGGGGAATGGATAAAGCGTCTGTTACTGATGACGTGGCAATGATGGTGCTAGCGGAGCAGGGAGTAACAAATCCAACTGCCCAACAAATTGAAGATATTAAGCCAACTATTGCTGCGGATAATAGAAACCGCCTACAAAGACAAATACTAAGAGTAGGTGTCAATCAAGTTGTTCAAGTTATATGGAAAATACAATTAGGTGGACTTGAGCAACTTCAAAATATAAATTCTATATACCAGGCTACCAACGATCTATACTGGTATTTCTGGGACTAAGTTTTAGAAAGGAAGATTTATCCATGGTAAGATACGTTAAAGCTGATACTGATGGGGATAATTTTGTTAATTATTCTAAGATTCGTACTGCGGTAAAACAGATGAAAGCTCTGCTTGCTACTTTAGATTCTATGAACGAGCCTACCTTTGGTGCGTTTGACCAGAATTGCACGGAAGATGTATATACTATAGTTTCAGATAGCATTATATCTCTTTCTAATGTAGTATCTGATAGATAAGAGGGTTTAGATATGGATAATGTAGTATTTACTCCAGCTTCTGTCCTATCCCTATTGACAAAAATTGATGAACTCAAAGATGTCAATATTGGTATGACAGAGACTATGGATGGAAAACTTCAATTATCCGTTGGGGAATCTGTGTATGAACTTGAACCAGAGGTTGATACCAGTGTTCAGGTAGATGATTCCGTAGTGGATAAGATTGAAGATGTAAACCAGCAAACTTATGAAGATCTAGCCGAAGATGGCGAAGTGGAACTTCAAGAAGAAGTTACTGGTGGGGTTCTTAAAGAAATTGCTAAAACCCTTTTGCTTGGTGGTATGGTAAGACTTACCGGTAAGATGTTAAGGGAATGAGGTGTTGATACAAGATGAAAGCAAATGTAAGAGCAGATGCTGAACCGAAGAAAGGTACTGTACTTGGTACCTATGAAGGTAAATCTGCAGACGCTTTAGTTGAAAATAACAACCAGATGACCCTTGGTCCAAAACTATGGAAAAACCTATTTAGTTCCGATGAATACAAGATGAACCTACAAAGAGGTATGTACATCGGATTTCTAGGTCATCCAGAGGATGTAGGTTGCCAAGATTACCAACATGGTTGTATTGTAATGCGCGAGGGTAAGTATCTGGACGATAGCGGAGAAGTATGGGCAAAATTTGACCTTATTGATACCCCAGTTGGTAGAATTGTAAAAGCATTTCAAGATGCCGGAGTAACCTTTGGCATTTCCGTAAGAGGTGCAGGAGACATTGATGCTAATGGAGAGGTAGACCCCGATACCTTCATATTCAGAGGTTTTGACTTAGTAGCATTCCCAGCGTACAATGATGCTGTACCAAAGTTCACAGAAATTGCTGCTTCTGAGGATATTGATAAACAGGTGAAGTACAAGAGTATTTGCTCTGCTATCAATAAGAATATTGATGCTGTTACTTCTGCTACCACTATTGAGGTGCTTCAAGATACAGTAGGTAAGAATTCCAAACCATATGAAGTTCTTCAGCACCGCAAAGAAGAGATTGAAGCAGGTTCTAAAGTGGAACCAATGGATATCTCTACCCAGAAGATCCAAGGTCTAACAGAGTTATACCTCGAACAGGTCAAAGCAAATAGACAGTTAGAAGTGGAAATGCTTAAACTGCAAAAGCAAAATAAAGTACTATCTTCCGAAGTACTTAAAGCCCAGAGGCAGATCAAGTCTTCTGAGAGAATCATGAATGAGCAGCTGCAGGCTATTACTGCTTCTAATGAAGAGCTTGAAGGAAAATATAAGACAGCAGTTACTGCTAATACTAGATTGAAGGAAACTTTATCTAAAGTAAAAGCAGATAACGAAAAAGAGTGTAACCAATTAAAATCCCAAGCAAATAGGTTGCAATCGCAGATTCAAGCAAGCAACCTTAATTATCAACAGAAGATGAACTCTAAAGAGGAAAAGATTCAGACTCAATCTGAAACTATATCCAAACTCGAACAGAAGCTCCAAGAAACCGTCTTAGCAGCATCTAAAGTAGAGAAAGGGACATCAAACCTAGATGCCAAAGTTAGAAGACTAGAGTCAGAAGTCTTAGCCGCCACAAACCTGGTAGAGCAATATCAACAAGCTTATGCTGATCTATATGCTTCTGCTTTAGGGGTACATCTATCCAATATTTCTATCAATGCTTCTACCACGGTAGATGAATTGAAAGAGAAGATTAGTTCTGGGACTTCTACCTGTAATATTCCGGTTGCTCCCGCTATTGATGATAGCATTGATATTGTGGATGACGAGGAAGATGATGGAGAGTCTTTAGTGCTAGCGTAAAATTGTATCTTAACAAATAAATATAGATAGGGAGCGATGATAGTATGGCTATCAAGAAAACCACTCGTACTATTTCCGCTGGTCGCCCTGTCAATGCTGCTACTAGCGTAACTTCTAGAGCGGTTGACCGTCGGGTTCCTCGCCAGCGTGTTACTGCTGCTTCTGAGATTGCTAAGAATCTTTCTCCGGAACGCAGAAATTTCCTCCGTCAGATTCGTTCTAACATGACGAAGCATGCAAATGTTATGGCGGCTACTAACACCACTAACATTTTTGCACGTCCGGACTTCCTGGAACTGCTTCCGATGTTCGTACAGAATCTGTTAGTACTTGATGTATTTGGTTCCGTTGCTATGAGATCTCGTCAGCAGCTGATTCCTTACTTCAAGTTCATTGCAGAAAATACCAAGGGTCAGACCAAGGCCGGTGACGTACTGTCCAGTCCTTTCGTAAATAGACTTGGCATGGATCCGAACTTTGGTGGTCGGGCTGTCAAGAATGAAAACATTGGTGCTGTAGGTGGTACCCTTGCTGCTGCTTACCTGCCGGTTCTTCCTGGTTCTGTTACCATTACTGCTTCTTATGATGCCGCTGCCAGCAAGCTGGTAGATGATGGTGCTGGTAACCTCAAGGATGCTACCGACGCTATCATGGGTTATATTGATTATAGCACCGGTAAGGTTACTTTTGAGCAGACTCCTATTGTAGGTTCTGATGTCTTTATGACTTATCAGTACGACAATGAAAACGTTGGTCCTCACATTGAAGGCAACCTAGAACATGGTCAGTATGGTGCTTACATGGGTAAGGGTTACCTCCAGCTAGATGAAATCAACCTGGTAGCGGAAGCCCACCAGCTCGCTTGCTACTGGAGTATCTATTCTGCTTTTGCTGCCAATACTGAATATGGCGCTAACATTGGTGACATTGCTAAGGAAGCAGCTTTTGCAGAGCTAACAGCAGAAATCAACACCCAGGCATTTGAAGCACTTCGTAGAGCTGCTTCTATCCAGCCTCAGTATAACTGGGATGCCAGCCCTGTAATGGGTGGATCTGTTGTTCCTTCCGATTACCTGAATATGCTTAAGCTCAAACTCGGTCAGGCTTCTGCTTCTGTGTATCAGAGAACAAGACTTGCCCGTCCAAACAAGCTGATTGCTGGCTCTAACGCAGTAGAGTATATCTCTATGATCAATGGATTCCAGGCAGCTAACCACGATAACGCAGTTGGTCCTTACAAGGCAGGTACTTTGGATGGTATGGATGTATTCGTTGCACCGGATTATGACCCGAACCAATGGGTGTTGGCTACAAAATCTGATGACATTCGTCGTTGTAGCGCACTGTTCGGTGAATATATGCCTTTGACCGCAACCGATCCGATTACTCTGGGTGATGCCAGTGCTCAGCAAGGATATGCGACGATGTACGGCATGAAAGTGGTAAATAGCGCATCGCTGGTATCCGGCAAAATCCTGGGCGGTTTCTAATTTAATTCGTTCAATAATCTCTGCCAACTCACAAGGCCTTGCCCGAAAGGGTGAGGCCTTTTCTCATGTTTATAGACAAAAATCGTTAATATAGATGAAGGAGGTTGACATAATGAGTTATAGAGCAGAGATTTCATTTAAACAGATTGCACCAGAGAATGTATTCGCATTTTTAAAAGAATTCAAAGATTGGGTCAAACATTCCATATATGAAATAGCCGAGGATAACTTCATATACTGTCCTACGGTTAGATGGTTACATATGAGTTATGCTGATCTTAATGATTATAATAGTAGAGATTGGTGTATGCAATGGGCTAGAAATTTATTTTCTTACCGTTACATTTATTTACCAGATGTTCAACTATTGTGCGTATATGGGGTGCCTGGTATAGTTCAAGATCTATTTGACGATACTATCTATTTCCAAAATAGTGTAGATCAGAACTACGACTATAGCACTTGGGATAAAATCAACTTGTTTAAAGAAGTAGCCCGTAAGTGGCAGGCGTTCACAGATGAAGGAGTTAGGGAACGCTTGCATCTGGATAATGACGACGATCTAGACTACCATCGTAAGTCTGCCTGTTACAATGAAATCTGGAACAACTATTTGAAGCAAAGTCTATATGATGAAGATTCTGTAGTATATGTGCAGCTCTTCGGATACTATGACGTTGACGTATTGACTAAGTTTATAGTTACCTGCGAAAGGATTGCTAAATTAGAGGAGAAATAGCTTAATGATTTATTAACCTTTTATACATCGCAATTCGTTATAATAAATACATAAAGATTCGGATAACTATCGAAAGGATGTATATGTTATGACGAATGAAGCGATCATATTTGATGCCAGATTGAAGCTTATGAAAGATGGTAAGATTGGATCTACCGGACGTATCATCGTTATAGAAGATGGGGAAGGCAATAAGACCCAGATGCCAGAGCCGGAGGAGATCCATACTTATACAGCCTGGCAGAAGTTAGGATTCCAGGTTAAGAGAGGGCAAAAGGCGATAGATAAGTTGCAGATCTGGAAGCATACAGTTAAGAAAGCAGAGAAGGAAGACGAAGAAGATAAAGAGAATATGTTTATGGTTACTTCTTCCTTTTTCTCTCAATCCCAAGTGGAGGTAGCAAATGCCAAGAATTAAATGGATTTATAAAATCAAGGGTCCGGATGGGGATATTCAAGAAGTCCCATCTGCCACTATTGCAGCAAGACGAATCAGAAGATTGTACCCAGCTATGTTTAAGGGTATTGATGACCCAGGTCCATATGGAGAGTTATACGAAACAGAAATTTATAAGTTCTTTCGAAATGATGCAAAGATCTTAGAACAGTTTCCAGGGCTTTCTTCAATTCTTAGCAGGTATGAACCAAAGTTTACAACCTGTGACCATTGTGGAAAGAAAATATACGTTGGAGAGAGATGTGTAACCGTAGATGGGTACACTACTAAATTTTGCAGTCCAGGTTGTGCAGCATATTACTTTTTAGATGTATATGAAGGGACATTTGGAAACGAGGAGGAGTAGAAGATGGAATTCAAGGATAGAAAGCCCCAATACAACTACTATGTAGTAGGTAGAGATGGAAAAGTTCATACATTTGATTCTGCCCCACAGGCCGCCAGTTGTCTTCGTCACGAATACCCAGAAAAATTTGGACCTAATGGTTCTATCATACATATTGATGGGTCTCATATCAATCTGTTTGCTAACCGAGAGCGCCATGCTTTGCTTAAGTATGGAGATGCTCTAGAGGGACTGGTTCGTAGGGAAGAAAAGTTCTATGTAAGATGTACGGGATGCAGACAAAAGATATATAGCGGTGAGGGATACTATACAGTTAAGGGTACTACTAATATTTATTGCTCGGGGGAATGTGCTGTCAAGCATCTTTTAGACGTACATAACGGTATTCTGGAAAATGAGTACCCTAAATTTTAAATTATGTATAGCAGTTTGCAAACCTTAAAAGGTAGTTGCGCCCATAATAGGTGTAGCTACCTTTTATTTTGCTAGTGAGTGAGGTAGGCTTGAGAACCCTGCCTCTGGCAGAGATTACGGTATTAACAGTAATAACCAAAAATCAAAAATACATTGGAGGTATTATAATGGCTTATACAGTAACTATTAAGTATGTAGCTCCGGATCAGGAGGCTTGCCAGGTTGCTATGCCTATTGCTTCCATCTTCCAGCCTTGCGGTTCTTATGTTGATTCCGCAGTTATGGTTGATGGCGGTCCTATTCGTGATGGAGAAGAGAACATGTACCATAAGAGCATCTATGCTACTAATGTAAACGGTTGGGGTGAAATTGAAGTGAAAGAACCTTTTGCTTCTACTTCTATTCCTATGCCGGTAGCTCTGGCTCAGTTTAAACTTGCTGTTGCTGATGCTATTGACGGCACTGGCGATGATGTATTTACCTTTGACGTGGAAGATTACAAAGAGGCTGTTTATTATGCTACCATTGGTGAGCAGATGGCAGACCAGGGCTTCCAGGTCACTGTGGCACCAAAAAACTAAACCCGGATCCCGAACCAGAGCCGGAACCTGCTGACATCTCCGTAGAGGTATCTAGTGGGGATGGGCAGGTTTCTCTGGATCCGGAAACTGTGGCTCAAGGAGAGCCATTTAGAGTAAACATTGTGCCTGGGTCTAATATGGCAGTGGATACCATTACTATTGATGATGTACAATATGTCAATGATGGTAGTTCCGAACCCCCAGAAAATTCTTCCTGGGTGATGTTAGAATTCAGCAGCGCTCCTGCTACCATGAATATATCGGTATCTTTTTCAGAATGTACTGATGATAGTGGCGTACCAGATAAGTATAAAGCTATTGTTACTGCTTCTGTATCCGGTACAGGCGGAACCGTAAAACCGGCTTCGCAGAAAGTGGTAAAGGGTCAATCTGCAGAAATTGACATTATCCCGGATGAAGATATGGCGGTGGATACCATCACCGCAGGCGATGATGTTTATATCAACAATGGTCAAGAATAATATGAAAGGGGGTTAAACCACTATGGCAACTAACAAGTTACCAGAGGGTTCTACTTGGGATAAGTTTATCCTTAGTAATGTTACTTCTGACCAGACTGTAACTGTTACTTTTGCGCCGGATACTAATGATGATGGTATTCCGGATAAATACCAGACGGTGACAGTTACCGCTTCTTCCGATGGGTCTGGTACTGTGGATCCATCAAAAAAAGAAGTAGCTCTCGGTGAAGATGTAACGTTCACCGTGACACCGGGAGAGGGTCAAGCTCTTTACCAGGTGAAGGTCGGTGACGCAGTTAAGTATACTAATACGGCTGAAACTCCTTTCTCTGGAACCTATACGTTAGAAGATGTAACTGCTGATACAGTAGTCACTTTTGTATTCTCAGTTGATACCGATGGTGATGGCATTCCAGATGCTTCTGAAACTTGGTTTACGGTGACTCTAAACCATGATGCTAATACTTCTATTTCCTCTAATGGAAAACAAGATAGTGTTAAAGTTAAAATTGGTCAGGATTGCCCGATCCAATTCTCTGCGATTTCTGGATATGCTATTGACACTGTCACCGTTGGAGATACCTCTTATATCAATAACGGGCAGACAGAAGCACCAAACTGTACTGACTGGACTGGCATTACTTTAAGCAATGTCCAAGATAACATGACAGTATCTGTAACAGGTGCTGCCACAACTGATGATACGGGGGTTGCGGATAAATATAAGTTTAAGGTAACTACCGTAGTGGAAAGTGGTGGTACCGCAGTAGCAGTACCACAACTAGTTGTATATGGACATGACGTAGATATCAATATTACTGCAGACGAAGGTCAAGCGGTAGATTCTATCCAGCATGGAGATGAAACCTACGTCAACAATCCAAACTTTGGAAAAGCATTCATTGAAGATGCTTCCGACATTACAGAGGCTTTAACCGATCCAGACATTAGCGAACTAACATTGAATGCACCTATTGATACTACTTCGGAGATCCAAATTGATAAGCCGATGACATTAAATGGTGCAGGCAACGCAGTTACTAAATCTGAACCAGGTAAGGCCTTTACCTTCACACAGGATTCTACAGTAGAAGATATCACTATTGAGAATACGGCAGATAATACCGAATGGAATTCTTCCTACGGTATTCAGTTCTATACTGGAGAACATACGGTTAAGAATGCTACTTTAACCGGTGGTAATGCAGGAATCATTGCTAATAGTGCTACAGTAAATCTTGAGGGTACAATTGATGTATCCGGTAATACCTTTGGTGGTATTGAAGTTTGCAAGAGTGGTGCTGGTACAGAAGCTAGAGCAGCTATGCCAGCTGGTGTGCTTAACATCAATGGAGCAAACATTATCAATACTACAGAGGAATACGGCAAGCCAACTATTTGGATTGACGGTGATACCGATGCAGAAGGTATCGTAAATGGTGCTGAAGCATTTACAATGATTCAAGTTCCTCATGGAAATGGATTCCAGAAACATTTCTACCTAGATGTAAATCACTCTAAGCCCATTGTAGTAGGCGATAAAGCCTATGGAAACCTAACCGATGCTATTGCTGCAGTTCCTAGTGGTACAGAAACCACAGTCAAGCTGATGGCAGATGTTACTGTGGATGGGGTAGCGGTAGAAATTCCTTCCGGCAAGAAAGTAACTCTTAACCTAAATGGCCATACAATCTCTTCTGAAGGATTCAAGGGTAGACCAATCATTAACAGAGGACAGCTTACTGTCACCGGTAATGGTAAGATTACTTCCGAAGGTTGTGGAGAAAACGGTACGGGAGCTATTACCAACCAAGGTACTTTAACCATTGAAAATGGTACATTCTCCGGTGGCGATGGAGCAAATGGTATGGCTATTAGTAATGGTGCTGGAGCTACCTGTACTATTAAAAGCGGTGAAATCATTGGCTGTCCAAGGGGTATCCAGAACTTAGGCACGCTTACAGTTGATGGTGGTACTTTTACTGGCTCCGATACTTATTCCGGAAACGAAGGTAACGCTATCATCAACGCCCAAGGTGCTACCTGTACTATCAATGATGGTACATTTACAGGTCATATGAATGCTGTATCCAATATGGATAATGGCGGTGGCTGTAAGTTAATTATTAATGGTGGTACATTTACAACCGATGGGTTTGAATCCTCTGGTGCTGTGTATAATGGTACCGGAAATACAGTAACTATCGAAAATGGTACCTTTACTACTGAAGGTGATTCTGGATCTACCCTGGCTAACAGAGGAACCGCTACAATTAATGGTGGTACATTCATCGGGGACAACTGTAACAAACAGTGCTATACCGTAGATAGTGGTCAAACCACTACACCTGGGGCTACCATGGAGCTTGGAGAGAATGTGACAGTTACCGGTACCTTCGGTGCTGTAAGAGCTGTTTCTGGTGAACTAACCATCAAGGGTGGATCTTACCAGGTAGTGGATTGCAGTAACCATAATAAATCTGATTTCTATGCTTTGTATGTAGCAAGCGAAAAAGGAGCAGTTGAGGTCAATATCGAAGATGGTACATTCCAGTCTTTGAGCAACGATTGCGTAAGATGTGGTAATCCTGGATTCGATAGCAGCGCTGTTATCAATATCTCTGGAGGTTCGTTCACAGCACCTTCCGGTAAGCAAGCAGTCGCTGTCGGCGGCACTGGTGAGATTTCCATTACTGCTGGTAACTTCTCCAGCAACGTACAAGATTTCATTTCTGGAAGCTCCAGCATGGAAGAGCAAGATGATGGTAGGTTTGTAGTAGCAACTAACTAAGTTCGATGGGAGGCGTAATCTTATATGACTATGGCAGAAATTGTCGAGGAGGTCAGCTTTAGGTTAGGCCTCCCAACTAATAATAATGTAGAGGTCCAACAGATAGAGAAAGCAGTGCTTGCTAGTTTTAGAGAACTAAAGCGGTATATGAAAACACCAACTCACAAGACAGTACCATATAGTCCAAGATTAGACTTAGTTAAGCTTAAAATTGACACCGTGAAGGTACTAAATGTACAAGCCGCCTATCCAAGAATTGGCCTCACTCTAGGGAGTATTGATTCCGGTAACGTATTTCAAGTTGCTGCGGCAGTCAATACCCAAAGTCTTATTGGATCCACCTCTAGGCTTAATATTGATCCAATAATGACTGAAATGGCTTTGGCTCAGGTACGTAATACTATGACTACGGATTTCCAATGGAGATATGATATAACCAACCAGGTTGTATATTGTACCCATAGGGATCCAAGACCTGCAACAGTCACTGTAACCTATGTACCTAACTTTAAAGATGTTTCAGAAATTCAAAGCCAGACGTGGATCGACTATCTGGTGAGACTGTCCGAAGCAAATATGAAAAAGAGCTTAGGGCGCTCCCGGTCGAAATATACAGTGGAAGGCTCCAACGTAACCTTAGATGGAACTATACTGCTTGATGAAGCAAATGCAGAGCTTGAGCAAATACGTGAAGAGCTGGAAGCAAAGAAAACCAATCTTACTTTTGTAAACTAATAAGGAGGTATTCTATAATGTTTATCCGTAAACGCAGAATTGTAGCAGAAGATGAGCTGGATGCTCAGATGACCCCAGTGGAGGCCCCTGTCGAAGAGGAAGATGCTGGTGAGGTTACTATTGAGCCTGCGGCCACAGAGCTTCTATTCGAGACAGATGACGTTGCCCAGCTGGTAGCAGAAGTTGCTGGTCAGGACGTAGACGTTACTGTTGATGATGAAACTGGTGAAACCATTTTCGCTGTCGGTGAAGATGAATTTACTGTTACTCCGGACGAAGATGTTGAGGTTCTGGAAAGCACTCGTAAGCCTCTCCGTAACAAGAGATCTATTAAGGCTTCTACTAAACGTCCGGCACGTAGACCAGCTACCAAAACTGTATCTGCTTCCCGTACTATCAAGAAGTTCCCGAAGAAATAATCTTTCTTCAAAGATAGAAGTTTAATGTAGTAGGGCATAGCCCTTCGGGTTACTATATCACTATGCCCGAAGGGCTATTATAATATGTAAAGAAAAGAGGTATATAGCTTATGGCTTTACAGAAAGTAGAAGCCGGTTTAGGTGGGGTATTTAAGAACTTTCTTAAAAATTTAGGAGCTTTAGGTACCGCCATTGGGGCTGGGGTCAATAAACTCGTCAAATGGGGAGTAGAGGTTAGTAAAGACCCAGAGGAGAATGAGAAAGGTGAAAAGACCTTTTTCTTCAAGATTCCCAACGTTGGTGAGAGTGAACTGAAAGTAGTAGCAAAGCCGGTAGAGGGCAAAGAAAATACTTTTGACTTTGAATTCTATGGTAAAGATACGAAGTTAAAACGTATCGAAGATAAGAACGTCAAAATCAACAAGGATTCTGACTTCGAAGATCTTTTCAAGAAAGTTATGAAAGAAGAGTGGGGAGACGAAGATACGGAATCTTGGGAGAGGTTTGAAAAAGATGCTAACGCTTCTGCCAAGGTATTTCTAAAGAAAGTGACTTCTGCCTCTGGCACTAGCATTGAACTTCAAAAGATCATGTGTGGTACAGACGTTCTTCCATCTTTAGATATGGTTCAGCTTGCTATTGAAGATCCAGATTTCATTGCAGCTATTCCAGAAGAGGGTCAAGCTTACGCCATTACTGATGATGGAGAAGATCTAGACGTAGCAGAAATTGAAGCGGTGCCAGATACCAACCCATTTATTGATTTGCTGTGCGCTGCTATTTGTACCCGCAATCTATTCCAGTACCTGCATTGGAACTGTAAGGATAGAAAGTTCAATGACCTCCATACCTATCTAGATGAGGCTATTGACAAAATACAGGATGATATTGATACCTGGGGGGAACTGTCTGTAGAAAAATTTGGATATGCTCCAAATCCATCTTCTTTGTGCTGTGGAGACGAAGTGTTAGAAATGCCCGGTGGTGTAGAAGGTATGGAAGGCTTTGCTATCGTTAAGGATGCTATCAATCGATATGCTGATGCTATTAACTGCATTGCTTGCAACTGCCAGGATGGGGACGTTCAAAGCCTTATGGATGATATCATTCGCGGTTGGAAGAAAGAAGCTAATTACTTCATTGCAAGAAGACTTCTAAAATAAAAATCGTTATAAGGTTTAGATGATTCCTATAAGTATAAGGGAGGTCTAAACTTTATGATAAAAACGTATCCAGAAAGCCGATATCAGCTTACAGACCCAAGTGTAATTCGTCAATACTTGTATGCCGGAAAAGGGATAGTGACGCTAGAATCCCCATCTGGTAAATCCCATACTTACTTATTTCAAAAGCCCAGAGATGAAAGCACATTTCCCGAAGATGTAAGATTCGTGTACGCTGTGCATGACAATGAGAAATTATTCTATATAGGAATGATAGAAGATGGTAGTTTTAGACTTACCAGACACTCTAGATTCCTACCGGATAACGAAATTGTCAAAGGTGCTAGATATATTTGGGATATGGCTCATCATCGTAAAGATGGTAGAATGAAACTTTACCATGAGGGCGTATGTGGTAGATGTGGGAGGCAGTTGACCCAGCATAAGGTTCTGGAAACTGGTATCGGCAGAAGATGTCAGGGTATTATAGATGACGACAAATTCTTCTATATGGGATAAGTTAGTACAAAGATATGGTAATGAATACCAGGCGGTTACAGCCCTTGCTAACTTAGCAAGGGATAAAACTAAAGAGGTAGATTACCATATTCTAGACTCTGAGGCTATAGAGTGGGTACTAACTGGAACACCTCCAAAAGCGGTACAAAGTGAAGTAGATAAACCTCCATCTGATAAATTCCAGTATATTTGCGAAATACTGGGACAAATACAAGATTCCGATATACTACATAGTGTAAAGTCTTCCTTGCGTATATCGGCGCAAAATGTGGCATTATGCTATGTATATGCTGAAGGTATTAATAAGTACCAACAGCAAAGAGTAAGAATAATATGTAATATGATATGGTCCTATAGAGGTGAATAAACCTTTATAGGACCTTTTTTCTATTATGAACCATAAATAATTATGGGGATACAAATATACAATTTTAGGAGGTTTATCCGTATGGCAGAGGTTAATGAATTAGTCCTGGAAATCAAGAAAGCTATCGAGAATGGTTATACCGATGAGCAGATTAAAGAAGCCCTTGATGTAACCCAGGAAATCATTGATTCCGCAAAATAAATTGGAGGTGTATATACATTATGGCAACTAAAATTATTGACGTCTCCACCTGGCAGGGCAATATTGATTGGTCTGAAGTAAAAGCCGATGGAGTACAGGGTGCTATCATCCGTGCTGGCTTTGGTAAGGTTGCATCTCAGAAAGATAACAAATTCGAGAGAAACTATACCAATGCAAAAGCAGTAGGTATGCCTATTGGTGCTTACTGGTATTCTTATGCTACTTCTGTTGCTGATGCTAAGAAAGAAGCAGAGGTTTGTTTGTCTATTCTAAAGGGTAAGCAGTTCGAGTATCCAATCTACTATGATTTGGAAGATCCCTCCATGACTGGCTGTGGTAGATCTGTCCTGACCCAAATTGCTACTACTTTCTGTGAGACTCTTGAAAATGCTGGTTACTTTGTAGGTATCTATAGCAATCCTAACTGGCTAAGTAACTATCTGAATTACAACACCATTAAGAAGTATACCCTATGGCTTGCTCACTGGGGCGTATCTGAGCCCTCTTATGAATGCGGTCTGTGGCAGTATTCTTCCTCTGGTTCTGTGTCCGGTATTTCTGGTAGGGTAGATATGAACTGGGGTTACCAGGACTTCCCAACAGAAATCAAGAATGCAGGTCTAAATGGTTTTAGCGCATCCAGTTCTACCGAACCTTCTAAACCCACAGAACCTTCTAAACCTGCCACCTCCGGTGACTTTAAAGTTGGGGATACCGTACGGGTTAAGAAGGGTGCTAAGACTTATGACGGTGGAAGCCTTGCAAGCTTTGTATATGATAGAGATCATAGAATCTCTGAGCTGTCTGGCGATAGAGCAGTAATCACTTACGATGGTGTAGTGGTTGCTGCGGTAAATACCGCAGACTTAACCAAAGTGGGTTCTACTTCATCTTCTACTAAGCCCAGCACACCTTCTACCTCTGGTTCTTCCATCAAAGTAGGGGATACTGTTAAAGTCAATAAGGGTGCAAAGACTTATGATGGCGGTAGTCTTGCTTCTTTCGTATATGACAGAAACCATAAAGTTTCCGAAGTAAGCGGTGATCGTGCGGTTATTACTTATGATGGGATTGTTGTAGCTGCTGTCAATACTAAAGATCTAACTAAAGTAGGTGGCTCCAGCACTTCCAGCTCCTCTAGTTCTTCTATTAAGAAGGGGGATAAAGTAAGGGTCAAAAACGGCGCTAAAACTTATGACGGTGGCGGACTTGCTTCCTTTGTATATAGTACAACCTATGATGTGTTAGAAGTAAGTGGAGACCGTGTGGTTATCGGTATTGGGTCTGCAGTTACTGCTGCTGTTAAAATGTCTGATCTGACTAAAGCATAATTCATAGCATCGTTATTATCAAGGGTACTGGGTTCATTCCTGGTACCCTATTTTATTTGTATGGAAACTCGTTATTAAGGTTAGAAAGGTTGGGATACGTTGTTAAGTAAAAATGCTAAAAACAGAATTATTGGGGTAATCATTCTAGCTGGGGTAGTAGCATTTAGTATTAAACTTATTGACAGTAAATCATCCGTACGTGCCAACTATGATACCCAAGTCCAATGCATTGCACCGTCTACTTTTATTGGGCCTACCGCCCCACAGTTGCCGCAGATTGGAATGATTGCAGAGGTATCACCTTTTGAAGAGACCACCTCCAAGGTGCAAGAATCTAATCCATCTTCCGTACCAGACCAAGAGAAGGTCATTGAATCACAAATTGAAGAAATTGAACCAGAAGTGGTTGAACCAGAGCCCTACTTGGAAATGACAGAAGACGATGTATATGAACTTGCCACTTTAGTATATCTGGAATCCGGTACAGAAAGTTATGAATGCCAAAAGGCCATTGCTAGTGTAGTTATACATAGAATGCAAAATGATGATCTTACTTTACAGGAAGTTATCTATGCTAAGAATCAATTTTCCCCAGCATATCTGATAGCAGAGAGTTGCCCTTCTGATTCTACATTAGCAGCAGTAAAAGATGTGCTTCAAAATGGGCCATGTATTCCAAACTATGTAACTTTCTTCCGAGCTGATTACTACCATAACTGGTCAGAGTTAATTATCCCGTATTGCGTTATCGATCATACCTATTTTAGTGCGGATACAAGGCTTATGGATTAAGGTGGATTAGCAATGTTACTTGGGTGGGTGCTGGCAGTTATTCTCTATCTGCCGATCATAATTCTGATGTGCTTCGTTATAGTGTATGGTATATACCTGATATGGAAGACTATCCAGTATCTATACCACACTATCAAACAAAATTTGCAATTTTGAATTTATGATCTTTTATAAATTGAATGTTTACCGGGGTAAATACCATTACTTGTTCAAAAATTTGCAATTTTCATGATCTAGAACTACAAATCGTTATAATATAGTGAGAGGTGATAGAAATGCCAGGCAAATTACTAGTGGTAAAATTTCCAAGTAATGGTATATATGATGCTGATGAAGTTGGTTCTTGGTTATGCGAAGTTCAGAAAGTACTGGAACCGGAATACCAGATTATCGCAGTTCCGAAGGATTTTGAAATATATTGTCCAAATAAAGATGATTGCGTTCAAATTTGTGAGGAGCTGCTGGATGTAGTGTGTGAGGAAGATAGAAAAGAAATCGTTAAAAGGTTAGAAGTTAAATATTCAATACCGAAAGGAGAAGATAAGTAAAATGTTATTTGAAGTAGTAAATAGACTGGGTAATACTGTCATGCAAACCCAATATGAAACGTGTGTATATGATATGGAAGATCTTACAAGTCTTCATAAAGCGGGATATCGGTTTAAAGTGGACGGCAAGTTTGTGAATCTTGGAAAGGTGCTTAGTACGGTTAAAGACTCTGCTGCTAATTCTAAACCGGTTGAACCAACCTCTCCAGTACCGGAAAAATCCGAAGTGGTAGAGGAGGTAGTCGCCTTTGATCCTACTGTAGTAAGTGATACAAAGGAACCTCGGGTTGAAACTTCTGCTGAAGCGGTTGAAACGCATACCGTAGACGAAACCGTTGCGGAAGCAGTCGAATCCTCGGTGAACAAAGCCCCGGAATCTCCAGTTACCAAATCTATTACAACCAAACCTTCAGCAGGTAAGAAGTTCGTTATTAGATGCAAAGAGACCGGACAGACCTGGGAGAAACAATCTTGGGCTGCTAAAGAGCTTGGTATTGATGCTGCTCAAGTAAGCGATTCTATCAAAACTGGTAAAACCAGATCCGGTTATACATTTGAAAAGATTGAAGTGGACGCGTAACGGAAGGATTGAATCATAATGCCTAATCCAATTAGAGTAGTGCAGAATGGAGAAGTATATGAAATTACTTTCAAGTACGACCCCACTATGGTGCATCTAATCAAACAAGTACCTGGAAAGGCGTGGAACCCCAAGGCGAAGATGTGGACTATCCCAAGAGATCGCCTTGGGTTTCTTATTAGTCAGCTAAAAGGTACTATGTATGAATCTATGCTTCAAATCTTTTCAGATGAGCAAATAAACGTGAATGCTTCTCTACCAACCAACGATGAAATCCCAGATATTGATATCTCTAATGTTAAGACCTATGTCAAAGATGGTGGACATTTATTCAAACATCAAGAAGACTTCATGAAGTACTCTATTGCTAGGCAGATGTCCGGTAATAGTCATGGATTTATATTAGCAGACCAGCCAGGGTTGGGTAAAGCTTTGGATTTAGATACCAAAATATATACACCGACTGGTTACAAGTTGATGCGAGATATCCAAGTTGGAGATAAAGTATTCAATGAAATGGGTGAACCGGTAGAAGTATTAGCTACCTATGACCACGAAGATTTGGAAATGTACAAGGTTACTTTCTCCGATGGGGCCTCCGTGATTTGTTGTAAAGACCATTTGTGGCAGTTTGAAGCCCATCAGAGTCCGGGAATCAAGGTATGGACTACCCAACAAATTATAGATGGCAGCACTTGCGGTCCAAAAAATACAGATTGGCGACATCGGGTACAGGATTATGCAATACCTAAGTGCAAGCCAGTTCACTTCAATGAAACACCTGTCAAGTTGGACCCTTGGGTAGTAGGAGCTTTAATTGGAGATGGCAGTTTTCAAGGCACCCCCCAGTTTACTAATACCGAGACCTCTATGATACAGGAGTTACAGAGCAGACTACCATATGGTTACGAACTGCACCCAGATTCCTCTGGAATCACGTACAACATAGCCAAAAGCAAGGAATACCTAAAAATTTGTAAGTCAATAAGGTGCATAGAAGACAATACTATATTCGATGACATCCACTCATGCGAACAGTACTACCAAGTAGGTATGTCCCATGTAATGAATGCCAATAAAGGGTACTCTTATAAATTGCGTAAACATTTTGAATGGATGACCGACGTACCGGATAGAAATACCAACTTTTTGATAGATGCTTTCAAGTACTATGGTTTGTACGGATGTAACTCATTTAGCAAATTCATTCCACACGATTACTTGCATAACTCCATTCCTAATCGGATTCTTTTGTTACAGGGATTGATGGATACAGATGGTTACGCGGATAAATCCAATCATCATAGTTACAGTACTACCTCTCGAACTTTGGCAAATCAAATTGTTTGGTTGTGTCAAAGTCTGGGTGGTATAGCCTATGTTAAGAATAGCATCTCCAAATTAAATTATTCGGACAGAAGAAACTATTCATACTTTGAAGTAGTTATAAAGTTCGATGACCCCACTATTTTATACCTAGCATGCCAGCATAAGAAGGCCAGGGCTAATGTACGCACTTTTAAACCTAGACGTACATTTAAAAGTATAGAAAGAATAGAAAATAGACCCGGTAAATGTATAACTGTGTCTGGCCCATCCCATCTATATCTATGCGAACATTTTATCGTAACTCATAACACAATCGAAGTTATGAACCTGGCCATATATAACAAGTCTTTCTACAAATATAAACATGTGCTTATTATAGCTTGTGTAAATGCAGCAAAGTATCATTGGCAAGAGGATATATACACTCATTCTAATCATCAATATCTACCATACATTCTTGGTACTAGGAAGAAAAAGAATGGTATGTTGAGATTTGATACCGGCAGTAAAGAGAAATTAGAAGATTTAACCTCTACCAGGTTATTTTCAGAATCCGGAAAGGGTAGTAAAGGTCTACCATACTTCTGTATCATCAATATCGAAGCTATAAGAACCAAGCAGGGAAGAAAGTATCCAATAGCGGATAGAATCATAGAGCTATGTGAAAGGGGATACTTTGGTATGATTGCTATAGACGAAGTACATAAGAACTGCTCTCCATCCTCCCTGCAAGGTAAACAGCTCCTTCGTATTAAAAAAGCAGTAAAAGATAAAGTAATGTTTATTCCTATGACTGGTACTCCTATAGTATCAAGACCTACCGATGCTTTCTTACCACTTAAACTGGTAGATGGGCATGATTTCAATTCTTTCTATTCCTGGTGCCAACAGTTCTGTGTATATGGTGGGTTTGGTGGTCATGAAATTGTAGCATATAAGAACATTGATAAACTCAATGATATGATGAAGTACAATATGCTAAGACGTAGAAAGCAAGACGTGATGGACCTTCCACCAAAAATTCATCATACAGAATATGTAGAAAATACTCCATACCAACAGAAACTATACAATGTAGTAGCCCAAGACCTTATCACTAATAGAAATATAGTACTAGCCCATATGAACCCGCTATCCAGACTTCTTAGACTTCGTCAAGTCAATGGTGCTCCAGAACTTATTGATAGGGATTTAGTAGTTGGAAAAGATTATATGAAGTATAATGCTAAGATATCTAGAATTTTAGATTTACTTGAGGACATACATGAGCGCGGAGAAAAAGTAGTTATTTTCTCCAACTGGGTAGAAAGTCTTAGGACTTTATATCGGTTTATCTCTAAGAAGTACAAAGTATGCTGTTATACCGGTACGATGAAAGAAGCGGATAGAGAAGAACATAAACGACGGTTCATAGAAGATCCAACCTATACCATCATTATTGGTACTATTGGTGCCCTTGGGACCATGCACAACCTGCAAGTTGCTACAAATGTAGTATTCCTCGACGAGCCATGGACAGCCGCAGATAAGGAGCAGGCGGAAGATCGTTGTCACAGATCGGTGAGCACAGAGCCCATAAACATTTATACCATCATTACCAAAGGGACTGTAGATGAGAGGGTGCATAACATAGTATATACCAAAGAGGGAGTCGCAAATTACATTGTAGATGGGGAATTAGACTTGCATAGCCATCCAGAGTTATTTGATCTGCTGCTTGCTGACACTATTAAGAACCAAAATATATCGGAACAAGAGTTATTAGGATATGATGAAATAGAAGAATAGTAGTAAGCCCATCTCTTTGAGGTGGGCTATATTCTTTGTTAATGAAACATTAACCTTTTAACCATGTTGCTAATCTATAATAAAATTAACACGAATCAACCTTCTATACAATGGAAGTTTACTTTCAAAAAAAAAGAAAGTAGGTAGATTGACAAAATGAAACTATTGAAAGTATATGCTGCCGATACAGCACATAGAGAAGCACAGCGACAAGCGGCGCTGGAGGAATACAACCAGCAGATGGCACAAGTTCAAACTGAACGCGATGCATATGAAATGCAGGAACGAATGGTTGAAGGTTCTATAATTAACGCAGTGAAAGATGGACTTGGTCAATATGCAGATGGATTGCGGGTATCTGCGGATTGGTCTTATCGTACCAAAGGGAATACCTATAAGGTCCATATTGATAATGGAGATGATCCGCATAAAGAGGGGCAAGCCCTATCTTGGCGGGTTGACGTGGAATTAGATTCTAATGGGGATGTGCAATTTGATACCAGCTCTTGGTCTGGATTAAATGCTATAGATGAGAGACATATTGCAGATCTGAGACAAACTGTAGACATTTTGGATACTATCCAGCACATGGATTGGAAATTTATTCTTGATAGGGTTGTTCCAAAATGGGAAGATTATGTCAAGACCCCAGAACCGAAGGACCCCAGAAAGCAGTTCGCTATCGAAGATGCTATGGATAAAATTTCAAACAGTATTGGGGATACTATTCTCATTCAAGGCCTCAACCCTATCAAAGGAAAATATGATAGTGTGTGGTATAAGTTTACATCCGAAGGGCCCAGCACCTATAGTGCTAAGTATCTGAGCATCTACTATGTAGATGGTGCATCTAGTTCTGAGATTGAAAGAATGTTCCAGAATGCTAAAACCACTAGAATCCCTAAAGCAGAAATTGGTAAATATATTAAAATTCCAGTAGAGGAGATGACCTACTAATGGTTAGAAGAATTATTTCTAGCACTAAACCGGTTAAAGCCGCAAGCGAAGACGATAAAGATGCTATCTTTAATGATAAAATGGACCAGTTGAAGGATGATTTCGACTATATCCAATCTGGCCTGGATAAGCTCAATCGTTCTGGCATGACCAATGAAGCAGATACCATCATCAATAATCTTGGTATGCAATTCCAATCTATTATTGCGGATGTAGCAGAACAAATTACAAGTAGAGGTGAGTAAGTATGAAAATAGTTAAAGCTTCTAGAGGCACTATTGAACAATTTAGTACCGCTTTAGAGAATAAGATCGCAGAAATGCAGCAGTCAGATAATGATGATCTTCAAGTTACCTCTTCTACCACAGCAGAGGACATTATGTATAGAGATAAATATCTACACGATCTAATTTCTATCCTTAGATCTCGTATTGCAGAAAACTATGTAGACCCGCCAAATGTAGTTTTTAATTATGATGATGAAAATTTATATATTCATAATAAAGATGGAGATATTGATGAATTCATTCCATTATCTCATCTTCATTTTGATTTTGAACCCGATAGGATGGAAACCGATGTAGAATTCATTCTAGATTATGTGTTTGGTATAGTTGAGAGTTGTCAAAAAGTTATGGCCGATACTATTCCAGAGGATGACCCGGCTCGCGTTAGATACCTACATGATCTCATTGGGTTCGTACAGAACGAAATGGATAGAGAGGGTCTTCCAACTAACCAGACTATCTTCGATACCATACACGATGCTTTAATCATTACCATGGGCGGAGATAATGTAGTGGAGTTTGAGGTTCCTTTCGCAGATCTGTCTTTTGACTTTGATAGGATTTATGAAGACACTGACTATATCGTCAATGCCATGATCTAAGTTCAAGTTTAAAGCATACACCCCTGTATTCGTTATAGAATTTAACGGGTGTATGCTTTATTCATAGGATGGAGGTGAATTCATGCCTGGAATTGGAAATGATGGTCTTGGTAAAAAAGCAGAGGAAAAAATAAAACAATGGCTGGATAAACCAGAAAATGGATATAGCTTTGATAGATTCTATGACCAGATGACCGGTTATTTTATGACCTCTAGAAATATATGTGACTTTGTTTGTTATAAGTATCCATATCTGTACTACATAGAAAGTAAAGCAACCTATGAAGATAGATTTAATTTCTCCATGCTTACTGAGACTCAACACGATGGGCTGCTTCAAAAGTCTAAGATCCATGGCGTATATGGATTAGTTATAATCTTATTTGCTACCTACCAGAAAGCTTTCATATTAGATATAGGAGATATCAAGAAACTTGAAGATGATGGTAAGAAATCGTTAAATATAAAGAAGATAGATAAGTGGAATATCCCATACGCAGAAATTCCAACTATTTCATCTAGAAAGTCGTTATTAGATTATGATGGGGACCTACAATCTCTGGTAGAAAGTATGGAGGTGGGAAGATGAGATATACTAAGACCTACCATCCGCATACCGTGGGTAGCGACGAAGTATTAGGTATGTCCAAGTTACTACAAAGAAAAGCATCTGATGAAGTTAAACATCTTATTCCAGAATTTATATACTTTTCTCCTATCCTAGCAGGTCACGGGCCCAGAATAAAGTTCTATGGTGGAACTAAAGAAACCAGTACCACAGATAAATCCCCAACTTATACTGTAACCCAAAATGGTGCTGGAGAGTTAATTCTTCAATCTTGGATGAATAAAAAGAATTGTCCTAATGCTTTTAATAAAACCGTGCTGGATAATGTAGAAAGATTTATCAATTTAGTTTACCCTGGTTTACTGCTGGTATGGTTCCAGCATTTAGATGAAAGTGACCTATTGGATTACCTTCAAGGTACGGATTCTTGGGATTCTATGTTATCGAATATTATCTGCGATGATCCAGCAAAACAGAAAATTTTACAATGCGAAAACTGGTCTGATCTGGATATAGTTTGTAAGGAGTATAACCTATACTCTTAATGTTATAAAGTAGAATAGAGGTGTTCAATATGAAAAAATACATTAAAGCTGCCGAACAGAAACTTCCATACATCTTTGAAGAGTATGAGAATGAAGCATATTATGCCGGATATGATTTAGCAGTAGATGATGAACTAAATCTGTACTTTAAGTGTAAAGAAAACTCAGATATGATGCCGGTGATTACCGCTAAGAAAACAGAAGAGCAGGGGAAAGTTTGGTATGATTTAACTCTAACTTTTCCAGAGCTCGATTCTTCAAAATTTGATTACTACGATGATGCAGAGTATTGGATCAAACAATGGTATAAAGTTGGTAAGTTTGTATCATACATGCAGCAGCATCCATATGATCCATCTGTAGTGTATGAAGAAGACGAACAATAAGTAAACTTAAACAACCTTCAATCTAATCGATGAGATATCTTTAGATTGGAGGTCGTTTATTATGATAGGACTAAAGCGTGGAACAAGTATAGAAGGCGTAACTCTTAAAGACGGTCAGCCTATCGCAATATTATCTGATAATAATTCCGCAAGCTTATATATATAGGAGATCAATCAGGTACTCCGGTAAAAATATCGAGTGATTCATCGTTATCTTCAATATATACTGATGAAGGAATAACTCCTAATCCAGGAACTTTTGATATAGGCAGACCTCAGTCCGATATTGGTTTATCTGGATACAATGTTACACTTAACGCTGCTTCTAATTTACAACTACTATCAAGTACTGGTAGACTATCATTAAGTAGTTCATACATGACACTTCATTCAAATGATATGATAAATATATCATCATTATCAGGAGTTTCGATTGAAACACCAAGAATTGATTTACCGAGTTCTTCTTATGCAGGCGGTGAACGAATAGTAACCTCTTCAAGTATACTAGATACCGGATTAAAACTAATAGGAGTTGGAACAATATACAAATCAGCAACTCCTTACTATCAAGATCCTCCTGAAGGAACTTATATTCAAAATGATAATATTGTAACATTCAATGACCAGGCATTTTTATACGATGAAGGTCAATCTCAGTATTCTCAGAAACATTCTTATACTTCCTTTGTAGGGTATGACCATTTGGTATGGGATACAACTAAAAATCTATATCAATTTGACCCTGGTCCTAGTACCTATGAAATTAAAGCAGTTAAAATAACTGCTTACTTATCTGGAGGTCTCATACCTTATACTGATGAAGTTGCAGCCGGTATATGGTATGGTCCTTATTGTTCTCAAGGTACCGATGTTACATCTTGGGTAGATGTAGGTGAACCTAATGGTAAAACTTTTCTAGATGCAGATTATATTAGTTTATCTGGTTCAAGGTTTCATTATTTTGGAAGTACATATTCCGTAGTACATAAAATTAATTCTAGTTTAGCATCTTCTGGTTATTATCCGAACATTGGATTTAGTACATATACTGATTGCAAGTTTGTACCTGGTATGGGAGGATGTTCATGTAAGATGGTAATTGAACTATATGCTTCTCAATCTGGACTAATCCAATAGCTACCTTTAATATGATTGAATAGAAAGACAGAAAGGAATGATTCCAATGGACTTAGGTATTGCAAGTGTAGCGTCTATTGTAATTATTGTATATCTCGCAGGTCAAGTTGTAAAAGCAACTCCGCTGGACAATAAATGGATTCCAATTATTTGCGGTGCTCTAGGCCTTATCCTTGGTATTGTAGGATACGCAATCCAGATTCCGGATTTTCCGGCAAACGACTGGTTTACTGCAGCAGCAGTAGGAATCGTTAGCGGATTTGGTGCAACTGGTGTTAATCAGGTTTATTCCCAACTCAAATATAAGAGTGGAGACAGTGATTCCAATGCACATTGAAATTTAACTTAGATAACTCCTTAATTTTGGCGGGCGCATGGTGATTTTTCTTCCATAGTAACCTCCTTTCGGCAGATGGCAGTACGGCAATAGTCGTACTGCCATTTCTTTTATAACTATGTAACTGAGGTGATACTATTGACCCCAGAACAAGAAAAACTCGTTATAGAAAACATAAAACTAGCGTACTTTGCGGCTAACAAGTATTACTTAAAGTTTGGACTTGAGCAAGAGGAAGCTATTTCTCTAGCATTTCTGGGGTTAGTAAAAGCCGCTACGATATTCGATGGAGCGAAGAAAGTAAAGTTTTCTACTCTTGCTATGAAATGTATGTACAATACTTTTCTCCAGGATTTAAGAAAACGAAGTAAACAAGTAGATACCATATCATTTGATTCTTTAGTGTCAGCGGATTCGGATATAACCTATGCGGACCTTTTCCCGGATAAGAATGATTCCTATTCCTACATAGAAAATAGGGAAATGATCGAGAATTGTCTTAGAGAACTTACCGGTAGGGAACAAGAGGTTGTTATTGCCTATCTAGCAAACCCAAACCAAAGGCAAGTCCATTTATCTAAGAAGTTTGGAATTTCCCGTCAACGAATCTCCATAATTATAAACAAATTTAAAGATATATGCCGAAACTATTTCCAAAATCGTTAATATAAATGAACATAAACTTATTTTGGGGGTATACTATAATGTCAGCTTATAAGGATTTTCAATACTGGTTTAAATTTTGCTGTAAAGATACATTCTATGTTATTGATAAAAATGTAGAGGGGTTTGTAGCTAAGATTTCAAATGAGGGAGTAATTCCATTTGATGTTAGTTTAGATAGCAATAAAAATTACGACTTATCTTGGAGAGTGCCAGAGATATCGGAGGAATTTGAACTATTCCAAGATAGACCTGAATATTCAGTATACAATAACCGGTATCTGGGATATGATAGTCCTCAGGATACCCTCATTCAAGAATATGAAAATAAGCTTATGGGTTGTGCTATGATTCGAGCCCAAAGAAATGGATTTGACCCAGACGAAGCAGGTAAGAAAATAGAGAAATGTTTGGATTGGTTGAGAAATACAGACTTTTATATCGCCCCGGCTTCTACCAGATTTCATGATAGTCAGCCATTTGGATTACTTAAGCATTCTCTAGATGTTGCAGACAAAATTATTGCTTTATGTGATGTCGATTCTTTTAAATCCGTACTGGTAGATGAAGCAGTCCTTTGTGCTTTAGTGCACGATTGGTGCAAGCTTGGTTTATATGAACCCTACCAGAGAAACGTTAAAAACGAACAGGGTCAATGGGTACAGGTACAAGCGTATAATAGAGGCGTTTCAAAGTATCCTTTAGGTCATGGCGAAGCCTCCATGTGGTTGGCAAGTAAATTTTTTAAACTGTCCCTAGAGGAGTGCCTTGCCATTCGTTATCACATGGGAAGATGGAACATATCCCAAGATAGTTTATCCGAACTGCAAGTTGCTAATGAAAGTTATCCAATGGTTCATATGTTACAATTCGCAGACCAGTTAGCAGTCGTTAAGTACTAAAGAGGTGGTAATATGAAGTTATATATTAAATGTATGGGGCAATCCAGGAATGATATAAGGAATGATTTGGATAATAAGGGAGACCAATTAGTTGAACACCTAGTTAAAATTATACTGTATCGAGAAAGAGGGAACCTAGCGCATTGGTGTGACGAGCTGGGAAGCTTTATTCATAAAGTCCCTAAATTAAAATCACGTAACAGGTTCCCAGATAAACAGTTTATCTATCACGCTATTTGGGATACTGAATCTGGGAGACTATCTCGAACCATTGACTACATAAAACATCGGTATAAGGCGTATAACGTCTACGATGTGCCAGAATATGATGTAAGGGCATTCGTTGAGGAGTATATTGCATGGTTGTCTGAAGAATTATCTAAGTATGGCGCTGTGTATGTTAGCCAGTGTGCTGATGTAGCTATGGAATTGCTGGATAAATATAGAAATTGATGAAACTAGCCTACCTCCAACGGTAGGCTGTTGTATTGTTCGTTAATGACATATTAACCTTTTAAGTCAGTAAATTCGTTATAATAAATATGGAAATCAATATTCAACCTTCTTTTAAAGTAGCACTATTCAAAAATTACCTTAAGTTCATAGGTGGTGATAAACTTGAAAATTCATAAGAGAAGAATCGTTGCTGCCGATGAAGATTTCATGAATGACCCATATGATTTTTCAGAAGCGGTAGACGATTTAGCAGAGAATGTAGAGGAAGTTCAAGATACTATTGACGATATGGACGAGGATGATCCATCTATTGAAGTCAATAATAATATCGAAGATCATCTTATAGCTGAATGCGAAAGATGTCATGGTATCTTTATCTCTGCGATTCTCCAATCCGATATGGAAATAGATCATGTAACTGGAACTTGCCCTCTGTGTGGTAGAGAGTCTAATCAGTATTTGAAATGGGTAGTTAAACCAGCAGAAACAGAGGGCGTAGAAGAAAATGAAGGAACCGTTTAAGTATACAACTTGTGGTATATGTGGCAAACAATTCATAAAATCAGTTGGGTCTATATACCATATTAACTTCGCTGGTAAGATTTTTCAATGTTGTTCCTATCATTGCTACCAGCAAGGATTACAAGTAAAGGAAACTGAAGTAAGTAAACAATATGCACATTACTTACGAGAAAATAAAACAGATAAATGAGGTGTATATAGTATGAAGCATACTACAACCTATATTAGCTCCGCTAGCAACATTGAACCAGAAAGCCCTATGGGTATTGCAAGTAAATTTATTGGTGAATACCATGGTGGTACTGCTTGGTCTGGTGGCGAACTAAATGATGGTAGATTTTACCAGAAATTAGAATACATGACTCCAATCGCTTTGGATAAGAAAACTGTTGCAGATATGAGGCAGGCTTTTCAAAATGCTGGATACGATGTGATGGATATTATCATGAAAGATGGTAAATTTGCTGGCATTACTGTAGCCCAGTATGATGACGAAGGAGCAGATGACGGTCAGGAGTTCGACGCAGATGATGGTCAGTGGATTCTGGAGCAATTGTTCGACAATGGTGCCATCGACGAAATCAAACCTCTGGTAGATATGGCTCATGTGGATAATGATGAAATCGACTTTGAGCTAGAAAATATTAGAGATATGGGTAATGGTTGGGTACAGTTCACATTAAGTGGGTACCATGGTCAAGATGCTTTTGAATCTGAAATCCAGCTCAATATGGATGATCCCGATACCTATGTACTTCTATAAGGGGGTGGATTTTTATGAAGCATACGGTTAAATATAGACCTTCTAGTAGAGTGATTGCTGCAAAAGCTCCTTACCAGGTCAACGAGCTAATTAAAGAAATCCAGGATACTATCTATAATGTAGCATCTAAGTATCTCAAAGCAGAAGGTTGGGATATGCCTGATGTTGCGGACTACTTTGTGGTTGACGTACAGGAAGTAGAACCGGGAGTAATCAGAGCAGAGATTCGCGGAGAATTAGAATATGAACAGCTTTCTGAGCTTTGCAATCAGCTTGATAAAGTAATTGCAGTTAAATTCGATAAGGATGCCTACTTTGAACCAGTAGAACCTGGTATCGCAGAAGCATTCATTCGTACTAATGTACAAGCTTGCTCTGATGTAACTGCTTCTGCCAGTAGTCAATTTACTATGCAAGACGTTCAAGCCCTGATTGATGACTATGGGACAAAATATTTTGAGGCTATTCCCACTTCCGGTGGTAGAGAATTATGGTTTTCTGTTTTTGATATTGGAAATTATAATATTCGTATTGAAGACGGTAAAATCATCATGATTTCAACTGATGATCCTTATGATGATGTTAGAATTTTTCGTAGTCTAGAAGACTTTCGTAATTATCTAGAGAAGCAGATCGCTATTGGTAAGCAGGAAGCGGATAAGAATTATTCCGCTAATGCCTCAACTTTAGTTACATCCAGTTTAAACTATGTAACCCCAGAAATGAAACAACTGAAACGTGCGCTATCTAAAATATATGTGGATAATGATGACCAGTTCCACGAACTGGTAGATTCCCTATTGAAGAATGAACCTATCAACCTGGTCCCAGAAACCCGGGCCTTGAAACGTGCTATAGATAGCATGATAGTAGATAGCGAAGAAGAGAAAAGAACCTTGGTTTATGAAGTTGCAAAGGATTTAGGGGTCATTGAATCTTCAACCCAAATTAAAGCCTACACTTTCGATGAATCCGAAGATGGTTGGGGAACTGATGTAGAAAGTATTCTATCTCCAGTATTTGCTAGAGCAGAAGATTTAATGTATGAAGTTAGAAATACTGTAAGAGGTGTAAACACAGATTGTGAAACTGTAGAAGATTTAGCTGATTATATTCGTCAACTTGCTTCAGAATTTGAAGAAGCTGCTGACGAAATTAGTTCGTTATAATCTTACTGAGGGGGCGATAGTCATATGAAGAGACGTAAACTGTATTGCGCTAGTAACTATTCTAGTCCTACTTCATTCCCCTACAAGGGGAGGCGTATCAAACTGCTATCCGATGGAAGCGGTTGGGCTATCTTCGATACAGATGGGGAACTATACGATAGCGGGTTTAAAACTAAAGAAGAGGCCTGTAGGGCTATTGACGAATATGATAAGATTTACCAATCTGTACAGGCAGCCACAGATGAAAGCCCAGAAGAGGTCGATGGTGCTAAACTAACATTTGACGAAATATATAGTAAATATACATCTTCCCCTCAAACTACTTCAACCGTATGGAACGCGGAGGACTTCTTTAAGTTTATGAAGGAGGTGGAAGATAATGCTTAACATTGTAACCACCCCACGATACTTGAGGAGCTTGAAGAAACTAAAGAGACAGCATAAAACTAAAACTATTCGTAAGTTAGAGGAAACTATTAACAAACTTGCTAATTTTCAAATTACAACCCAACAGCATAATCATCCTCTACAGGATTCGGATGTAAATGATATCCATATCGAGGGGGATGTAATTCTTCTATATAGATATATAGGAGATGGTATTGTGCTAGATTTAGAATTGACGGACCTAGCTAATCACGATCAATTGAATCGCAGGATACGTAATAATACTAAAACATTCAAACCGTCTATCCTTGCAAGTGATCAGGTTGAGGATGATCTAGAGCATCCTGATCAGGAATACGATAGCGCTGCTACTTCTATCAACTCCAACAAGCTTCCTGCTATCTACAAAATGGTAAACTTCGAACCTGGTAAAGTATACTTGGATTTCGGGGGCGGAAAGTTTGACAATGGGATTTATTTCGTCAAAGATAAAGGTGCCACCCTACTTGTTTACGATCCATATAATCGTTCTGATGAGCATAACAAGCAAGTTTTAGCGGAGCTAAAAGAAAATGGTGGGGCAGATGCTGGCCTAAATTCTAATGTTCTAAATGTCATTAAAGAACCGGAAGCAAGATTAGCGGTCCTTAGAAACTTAAAAAGAATGGTCAAACCCGGTGGAGATATTTATATCACTGTGTACGAAGGTACCGGCAAAGGTAACGAAGGGCCTACTAAAGCAGGTTACCAGTTGAACAGAAAGACTGCAGACTATTTAGAAGAAATTCAACAGGTGTTTCCAAATGCTACCCGAAAAGGTAAGTTAATCAAGGCTACTAATGCTTCTAGCTCTGTATATGACAAACAAGTATACTGCACCTCTATCTTTGCAAGTGATAACGATATTGATGCCGAAGATCTTAGAGGCTTATCTAGGGAACAGATTGAACAAATTCTAAATGAAGCCCCGGTAGGTGCACAGGTGATTCATATTAGAAATCTTAAAAATAGATTCAATATGGATGCGGTTATTCGCAAGAAACAAGCCTACAAGAGTAACTACTTTAATACAGTAGGAGCCCCAGGGGATTTCAATGATTTAGATACGTATTGGGAACTGGGTGGATATGAAGATCCATATATTGATAGCACTATCTATAAGGCAGTAAATGGTATGGATAAGTATTATGGATTAACCTCTGAGGTGTTGAAGGCCCATGGTATTACTTCTGCTTCTTATGGTGGCGCATATGATATTCTAGATGAATACTATTTTACTAGAGATGACTTAGTTGACTTTGGGGAAGAGGTAGTAGCTCAGCTAGAGAATCTAGAGTCAGGAGATTATTTCGTCAATGATATGGATATGCTGAATCCAAAAACTATTCATATTGAGGTGTACTGCCGTAATAAAGAGACGTACGCCGATAAGAATATAATTATCGATATGAGGCGAATTCAGAAACCTTCAGATTTGAACAAGTACGCATATCAGGTAGCATCGGATATGTACGATGAATTTTCTAAGTACGATGAAGTAAATAGCTCTTCTGATTATCAGATTATGAAAAGGTCATATAAGAACTCCAGAAAATTTAGAAGTCAAGGTGATGCCGAATACTTGAACTTCATTGACGAACTAGACCACAAAGGAGTAGCTCACGATCAATATGATAACCTCAAAGACGATGGGTGTACTGTCTTTTATGATGACCCTAAAACTCCTGTAGTTTCTAGCTCCGGTAATGGTAGAATGTTTATTGAACTTACTCCATTCGTTAAAGCTTGGGAAACAATGAATATGGATGATTCTGATTTAAGAAGACTGGAATCGTTAATATTATCAAACCCAGAAGGTGGAGATATTATCCAAGGGTCTGGTGGGGCGAGAAAAATCAGATTTCAAGCACAGGGTAAGGGAAAGCGTGGAGGGGCTAGAGTAATATATGTAGATTTCTTCCGGAGCGAAAGAGTATATCTGATTACCGCTTATCCCAAGTCAGAGAAATCGAATTTGAGCCCAAGGGAAATAGGTATTATAAAAGATATCATTACAGACCTAGAATAAGGAGGGATTGGATATGCAAGACAAAGAGTTAGTTTTTGATACTGGGCTGACAGATGAGGAGCTTCATGAAAGATGGTCCAAACTGGATTGGGATGCTTTATTCGACCAAGGTATGCAAGAGCTAAAATGGTATATTGATAATGTAGAGAAGCCAAACCTCGCGAAATTCAAAGCAGAAAAAGCGAAGCAAGGAGAACCTATTGCGTCGGCGAACGATATCGGATATTCCAGTTTCCAGGACCCAAGACTTCAACCCCCAGAATATGATGAACCCGAAGAGGAAAGTACCGAAGAGTTGGTAGAGTTTTCTTTCGACGAACTTGTAGATGTAGATCCTGATGGTTCTTGGGACTACGAAGATAGATCTTATAAGTTTGCCCGTAATCCGGATAGCTATGATGGAGATTGGTATACTGGAGATTTTAACGTATACTTTCGGGATGTCCCTGGAGTGGTAGAAGATATGGACTCAGTGCTGGAAAAGAATATGCCAATGCAGGCAGGTAGATATCGTATTGCTGGAGACGCTAATCTATACTACAACGTAAGCGGTATTCAAGTATACACCGATTACTATGGTCCAGACGACTACGACCAGACTGTCGTACAAGATGGGGTAGACGTAGAATTCAACTATGGTAAATCCTATATCGATAACTTGGTAGTACAGAAGCTCGACTAAATTAACGCCCCTCCATACTAGCACCGCTACTATTCGTTATAGGATATAGCGGTGCTATTTTTATGAACAAAATCGTTATAAGGTTTATAAGGGAGGTTTTATAATATGAGTACTGCAGCAATCATTGGTATTAAACGAGGCCGTACAATCAGGAGCATATATTGCCATAATGACGGAAATTTGTTTGGAGTGGGAGTCATACTTGATCATGAATACAATTACGAAGCTAAAATACAAGAACTTATAAAGGGCGGTGACATTAGCAGTTTAGGTATATTGTTAACCCCAGATCCCTTGTATGAGCACTCGTTTGACAACCCACAGCCAGAGGTAACTGTATTTTACCATAGGGACAGAGGAGATAAGTGGGAAGACTGTCAACCGATGGAAGTTTCAACTATGAAATTGTTTACTAATCAAATTGGAATACAGTACTACTATTTATTTGATACGTCTGTTCAGGCTTGGAAAGTGTATGGTGGTAATGGGAAGCTCATGGGTTTCTTAGACAATTTAGTTTCTAGGAGGAGTGAATATGAAGGTGCTTAAAATTATTTTCAGCATTATAGCATTGATTGGATTTGTTGGTATGCTGGGCACTAATGAGCAAAGCCCTTACTGGTACATCATTTTACTTTCATCGTTCGCATTGTTTCTGATTGGTTGCGGAGGAGTGGCATTTACAGAGAATAGATACTCCGTATATGGTTCGTTATACGCCATTATTTCTATCATCGGAGCAATTATGTATCCATTCATGGAACAGCGTAAATTCCCGCGGTTTTGCCGAGCATTGCTACATAAATGCGGGGGCAGTTATTCCAACCTGTTCAATGCAGTAAAGAATCGTTATTTACTTTCAATAGGACGGAAAGGAGTACAATTATAATTATGCAGTTGAATTCTGAACAGCAGTGGGCTGTAGATTGTGATGATGATAAGATTGTATGTCTAGCGGGAGCGGGGGCAGGTAAGACTCAAACTATGATTGCTAGAATTTCCAGACTTCTTAAAGATGGGGTAGACCCAAATTCCATGCTGGTACTAACGTTTACAAAGGCAGCAGCAATGGAAATGCGTGAGAGATTTTATCGTACTCATAGTAAAAGACAACAGGCTCCGGACTTTAGAACATTCCACTCTTTTTGTTTTCAAGTATTGTGTCACAATGGAGCGGTTAGAAAAGCACTTGGTTATACTTCTGTTCCCGCTATTGCAGATGATAACCAAGAAAAAAGAATCAAGAATGAAGTTAAGCTCCAAGTTGATCTCAAATTGACAGAGAAAAAGTTAAATGGTAAAGAACCTTTGACCCCGAAAGAGCAATACGAATTGGAGATGTATGAGAAGGCTATAGTTCGCAAAATGAAAGCCGAAAATATCATTACATTCGATATGCTCTCTAAACAAGTTACTGGATTGTTTATTGATGACCATGAGAGCGTTCAGTCTTATAAGAGTAAGATCAAATACATATTCGCAGACGAGAATCAGGATACCAACATGACAGAAAGTCAGTTTATGTTATCGTTCCCAAATACTAAATTCTTCGTAGTCGGTGACTTGCTCCAGAATTTGTACTCTTTCCGTGGGTCTAGTAATAAAATTATGAAAGCTTATGTAGATAGCCCAGAATGGACAACTATCAAACTATATAGGAATTACCGATCTAGAGCCGCTATCTGCGATTATGCTAACCGCATTACAGATTGTTATGCTAAGCCCCAATATAGAATTGAGTTGCATACAGATAGGAAGGGAGGTCAGGTGACAGAAATCCCAGAGCCGGACCGTTTAGATGTTGGTGAAGTATCGACAGATACTCTAGATTGGCTTACTTCTACTGTTCCGACCTGGACTGGTACTACTGCGATCCTTGCCAGGTCTAATGCAGAAGTAAATATGATTCGTAATGAATTCAAATCAAAGAATATCCCATTTGTATCAAAGAGGAGAGATGAGGAAGCCCAGTATATTCTCGCCTCTTTAACTGATAATGAATACTTTATTGATTGGGTATCCATGTATCTTAATAAAGCCCAGTATAATCAGTATCTTCGTTTGAGAGCTATCCAGGGGCCAGAAGATATTGTAAAGGATTTCCAGGAAAAGTTTTGCCACATCCCATATATACAGTATAGATTTAATACGGTACTGGAGATTCGTAGAGTTCTTAAAAGCGACGATTTCCCCTGCGATAAATGTCAAAAGATATTTAAACTTCTCGGAATGAAAGATATTGCAGTGGATACTAACGCCCATTCCATAAAAGAGATACTGGAATATGTAAAATCTAAACTTGAAGAAGTAGTGTCTTCAGATATCTATATCGGTACTATTCATTCAGTTAAGGGTCTCGAATACGATAACGTGGTTTTGGTCAACGTGAATGGTTCATCTTTCCAGCTGAGGGATGATGAGGATATGTGGAATCTATTTTATGTAGGAGCCACTCGAGCTAAAGAAAATCTATATGTGTTCAAGTACTGAATCAGAAGGAGGAAACCATGTCTAAATTAAATCCGGATACCATCACCAAGGAGTTTTTACTTGGGTTATCAAAGCGTCTATCCTCTAGAAAAGACTGCCGACAGGTAGAATATGAAGTAATCATTGACGAAGATGGAGTAGTATTTAAACCTGGAGTAGAGGTATTTAGGAATCGCTACCAGAGATCTGAGTGCGACAAAGTACCAGTAGAAGATATGGTGCTATCGAATCTCGTTAATAATTACATGACAGATTGGATTAGATCTTATCTAGTCCCTGGCACATATATCTATAAACTGTCGTTTGATAAGAAAAGAAGACAGTGGATCAAATTGATGGAGGTTGACAATGAAACTTAAAAGCATCGATATCCGTGGAATGAACAAAGTAGTGCAGCATACGTACACCTTTGACAATGACGTAGTATACCTCAATGGTAAAAATGGTGCTGGTAAATCTACTGTGCTAAATGCCATTCAATTAGCTTTGCTTGGATACATTCCTGGCATCGCTAAAAAGAATGATCTCATTATGAAGCATGCCAATGGTCCATTTTTATCTGTGACAGCAACTCTTGACGACGATGGAAAGCTCATGCAGGTTTCTAGAGTATATACTGCTAACAAAAAAGGGATCAATTGTTCGGTATCCACTATTCCAGATAACCTAAATATTGCAGATATTCTTGGGGACCTTGAGCTTCCGGTATTTAACTTCAATGAATTCGTAAGTATGTCTGCGAATAAACTTAAAGATTGGTTTATCTCTTTCCTTCCATCTAACCAAGTTGATATTAACTGGGATAGAGAGTTGAAAGAATCTTTGCAGGATATTTATGTTACAGAATCTAAGTTCTACAACGAGACCCTACAGTACATCAATAATATTGGCGGCGATGGGGTAGACCAAGTACGAGCTGCTAATGCATATCTAAAACAGTTACTATCCTTTAAGAAATCGGAAATGGAAAGAATGACTAATTCTATCCAATCTCTAATCTTCTATGATGATTATAAAGACGATATGTCTATCGAGGATATTGAAGCCCAGAAGCAGGCTTACCAGCTGGATTATACCGAAGCGATCACTCTTCAGAAATCTTATGAGGCCTCTAGTAAGGTCATTGAACAGCTTGCTAGTTACAAAGATTTAGTAGATAACTTGGAAGACGACGATCGGTATAAGAAGGCTGTCGAAAATAAAACTCAGCTGGAAAGCAAATTGGATGACCTAAATACTAAACTAACCAACAATTCTATTCATAGAAGCGATACCCAAAGCAAATTGCATTCTTTAACTTCCCTAACCTCTGGAAATGGGGTATGCCCATATACCAATTCTGTGTGTGATAGCATCAAAGCCTCGGTACAAGAATGGAAAGCCCAGATGGTAGAACTGCAAAAAGAGATCGATAATTATAATCAGTATGAGAAATCTCTTCACACTCAGATCCACAACGCCAGGAATGAACTTAGTAAGTACCAGTTAGAAATCACCTCTCTGGAAAACCAGTACAAGACCAGAGATAATCTTAAATCTATGGTCAACCCTGCTCTAACTGCTATCAATATTCAGGAAGTATTAGATAGAATCCAGTTTGACGAGAAAACCATCTCCGAGCTATCCGATAAGTTGGTGAAAGCTAAAGCAAACCAGCAGTATAATAGTTTGGTAGATACCTTCACCGCCCAGAAATTTGATATCCAGCAAAGCATTGAGGCTTTGAAAGTATGGATTAAGTTGACCGGTGAGAACGGGTTACAGACCCAGTTCATGGGGGATCCATTCGCAGATCTGAGTGATAATCTATCTGTATATCTAAGTGCTATGTTTGATGAACCCAATCTTAAAGCCCATTTTAATTTATCTACTAAAGTAAATTCATTTAGTTTTGGTATTGATAGAAATGGTAGTTATATTCCATTTGATATGCTGTCCAGCGGTGAAAAGTGCATGTATACCTTGGCGTTATTGACTTGCTTAACAGATACCAGCAACGCGCACTTGAAGCTAATTATGATTGACGACCTATTTGATCATTTAGACGATGAAAATATTGAAAATGTATTTAAAGGTATTCAATCTATTTCTGGTATCCAGTATATCTTTGCTGGGGTAAAGCCATGCAAAGCAGCAAGTAAAGTAACTGTCAATATCTAACCAGTACAACCTTCTTTTAATTAGAATCTCTGTATAATTAAATTATAGAGGTTCTAATTAAATTATAAGGAGTTTGTGAAAGTACATGAACGCAGGAGAAAAGTACCAGGTTAAAGTAGAATCCATTCTTCCCATCGGAGCAGTAGTTAGAATGCCCGACAATCGTACAGAGCTTATTCATATCTCACAGATTGCTAGCTGCTTTGTGGATTCAGTAGAAAACTTTGTATCCGTCGGGGAAACTTACGAGGCAGAAGTTGTAGAGGGTCAAGGTAAGAAATCCATCCAGTTATCTCTTAAGCATCTGGGGCTAACCAATAGAAGTCATAAGGAGAGACCTCAGAAACGCATACATAGTAAAGATAGTCATTCACAAGCTCGTTATAATAAGCCTAGTATAAAGCACCCAAATCAGGTTGAGTATGCTAGATTCGCACATGAACATAAACAAGATTTGGAATCTATGATCCAGAGAGCCCAGAAAGATCTGGATGATAAAACTAGATCACGTAAGCCAATAGAAAACCGTCGTAAACGAAGGAGAGATCAATAACTAATGCTAATCTATACCCCAACTAAAACCACAATATCCCCAGATATTATCCAGTTGCTTCAAAAACTCAAGGTTGAGCAGCTAAGAAAAGAATACCTAAGGGAGTTATATGAACTTCGTTTGAAATATTCTAAAAAGTTTAGAGATGTTGCACAGTTGGGGGATGAATATGATGCACGTCCATGATGTTGTAAAAGAGGGATACACCATCAAAGTATTTCTTTCCAGGTGCAACTGTAAATGCTTTACATGCCCTTATAAGTTTGTACTGGATAGGAGTAGTATACCAAAGTATTCCAACATTAAACAGATTGCTAAGAAAATTCAGACCTTGATGTCCGGCTCTAAATCTTACTATCTGGAATTTACGGGTGGAGAACCCATGATGGTTTGGGAAGATATTATCAAAATGCTGGATAGTTTGAGTACTGTAGCAGCGGATATTTTTGTGCGGATTAGAACCAACGGAACGATGAACGTTAATCCATTTGTTGAAGCTTATAACAAAAGCGATTTTGCAAATTCTAACCAGTTATTTGTGCGTCACTGTGATTTAGTGTTCCATATTCCAACCTCAACCGATGACGAATATGCAGCAGACATCGCGATCAATATGGAAACTGGCATTCCAAACTTTGCTGGTCGCAAAAGATTAAACTGCGAAGAGGATGTAAACTTCATTCGATTCTCAGATGAATCCTGGAAGGAAGCCCAATCATATATTCATAACTTACTGGATAAGTTGGACCAGGCAAAAGTTAAATACCAGGTGCTGAATCATTAAACCAAGCCCTATATCTCAAACACAAATCGTTAAATGGGGTATAGGGCTTTTATTTTATAGGAGGAACTAGTAATGGAAGTTATTGTAGGGGAAGTTTATCACCATTTTAAAGGCAACGACTATGTAGTAAGAGGAATTGCTTCAAGCTCGGATGATCCAAACCAACAGTATGTAGTTTACGAAGACCTGGAAACTCAGAAGTTATGGGTAAGAAGATATGAAGAGTTTGTGGAGGAATTACCTATCAGTAAGTACCCAGATGTAAAACAGAAATTTAGGTTTGAGTTAGTAGAGGAGGACTAGTTATATATGTGGTGGGTAGTTATTATTATAATTGCCACGGTTGTGACATTGATGGCCTGCTTACGAGTGGCTAAGGAGAGTGATGAACGTTTGTATAAACAACTACATAAACCGGAGAAAGAAGGCCGTATCGAATTACTATTTTCCTGCGCTCATATAGTAGTACAAGTAGAAATCCATAGTTTGAAACAATTGTTGCAGAACCAGGGTTATAGCGAAGAAGTATTAGAAACACTAGATAAAGATGCAGTTACAATTCATAGTAGAATTGATTCTGATAAAATGCTGGCCAATATAAATACTATAGAAGCAAACTTCTATTTTCAATATGAAGAAGAATACCAGAACATGCTAAAGGGTTTAGTAGGTTGTTTAGCAGAGATTGATGGAAATGAATTGATAGAAAAAATAAATGCTGACTGGATACAACTGCATGATGATTACATATCGGGATGTACAAAACATGAAAGTTAAAGGTTGGGCCATATTAGTAACCAGTACAGAACCACCATTTGAAGGTAGGCAGTTGTATAGGCTTAGGGGTAATAGACTCGAATATACTGACTATGTATTTTTAAAATCCGAGTTATACTCCACCAAGAAAATAGCAAACCGTATAGCTGCAAAGTATTCTAAGAATTCTGCTTTTGGTACAGAAGTATATGAAGTGGTTCCAGTATATGAAGTCAGAAAATAGAGTGGACTAATTTGTCCACTCTATTTTTGTTAATGATTTATTAACCTTTTGAATAGAGCATTTCACTATAATATAGTTATAAGGTTAGAACAAAATTTCAATTTTATTTGGAGGCCGATACATATGAAATTAAATGCTACGAGCCGAAAAATTCTGAAATGGGTGGGAAATATAATCACAGTAATCTGTGTCCTGCTTCTTATCTGGGGGATTATTTCCGTTGTAGATGTGAATATGCACAATGGATTTGGGGGTACTGGACCTTCCGATTGGAATATGTTCAAAATCTTGATAGATTGGAGTAATGCTCAATGATTAAAAAGATTCCACAGGATACCAAATACTTTCACTACTACAACGCTAATCCAAAGGGGATTAGAGCCGGGGATTGTGCTATAAGAGCCTTATCTTTAGCTTTAAACCAAACCTGGGAGGATACGTTGCAGGGTCTAACTGAGGTGGCTTTAAAATGTAAACGTAACCCAACTGAGCTTGCCACTATAGCAAAGTACCTAAACCAGAAAGGATGGAGAAAAGAACTACAACCAAAGCACTTAGATGGGACTAAATATACTGGCAAGCAATTTATAGACGCCCGTCTAAAGGGTTCAGTTATTATTTGTAAGATTTGTCCACACCATATAAGCGTGATATATGGTGGCAGGTTCTATGACACTTGGGACCCATCAGACTATGTTGTGGGCAACTACTGGTGGTTCAATGGGCAAGCTTAATCGTTAATATAAACCACAAACCTAATAATAGAAAGGATGGGACATTTTGTCTAGAATGGTTAACTTGAATGGTACATGGTATCGGCAGGAAGATGTTATCACGATGCGAAGATCCAAACTGGATAATTCCAAGTACTCTGTGTATCTGGAAGATGGTCGTCATGAGGAGGTCGAAGAATTCGAGTATGAAGCGGTTCTTGGAAATACCCACGTGGTACAGGTTATTCCAGGTCGCACCGGGGAGTTTGTAAACGTGTACAAGACCTCTGATGGATATGAGATTGTACCATGTGTCATGATGGGGCTGTGCGCAGATGGCGAAGTTCGTTCTTTGGATTTTTGTGAGGGATACTGTCAAGTGAACCAGATGGGACGAGATCCTCATAACTTCATTGGGGTATACAGTACCTATGATGTGCAGGTAACGGGGGAATTTGGTTATAATGACTGGATGAAGTCCCATGAAAACAAATAATCGTTAATAAAGATAGGCATCTTTAATGCTACCTATCAAATATGCAGGTATGGTGGAATAGGCAGATACAAATGACTTAAAATCATTTGACTTAAAGTCGTACGAGTTCAAATCTCGTTACCTGCACCACAGGCTTAAAAGATTGTGCCTACTGTGCTTGACGTCGGCCAACAAACAAAGATTGGGACATATAGGTGAAAATCCTTAGATAGTGTATTGGTAGGTGGGAGCTATCTTAAATATCATTTAACTTAGTTGAGTAAATGAGCAGTATTGCCCGATAAAGACAGCGAAAGCGTAGTCCTGAAATCCCTTAATGGTCAAGACAATACTGTGATAGTAGGTGGAAACAAAAGTGCCGTAAGGCTGGGGACGCCCTAAACACTCAGTAAGGTGCATGGGAGATTGGGTCCAGTTAATCGGGGACGGATTAGGCAGTTCACAAGATCCTGGAGTTAGGTTCGAGCCCTAACAGCTCAACTAAGTTTTATATGACGGTATAGCCCAGTTGGGGAGAGCGCCTGCCCTGAAACGGTGGGAGGTCGTAGGTTCAAGTCCTGCTACTGTCTAAAGCATCAATCCTGAAATGGTAGGATATGGAGAGATAGCATTGATCAGCTATACTTTCCTGGAGCTGAAGTACAAAGTTCTTTACTAGGGTCGCTGGCAAAGGTCGTAGCGTAATTAGCGGATATTGAGGAAACGCCCCTATTGATGCTTTAGTTGCCCATATGAATGCTTTACTACGTCGTTATCCAACGATAAGGAAATAGCTAGCAGGTACTGCATATTATGTGGGTTTCATCGAGATGTATAATTTACATGATTAGGAGAAATACGATGTACACCTGTCAATTCTGTAATAAGCTACTCAGTACAATTTCAGCATTAAGGATGCATACAAAGTACTGCAGATCTAATCCTAATCATATTAAGAGATATCCCCAGTGGGTTTATGATTTAGATGACGATGGGAAGCTGCGTTCCAAATATGCCAATAAACGAAACAATGCTAAACAGGAAGGTATTGAATTCGATCTATCCTACATTCAATTTTGCACGCTGGTAAAACTTGCTAATTTGCGGTCGTCTGATCTAGGATTTTCTGGTAGATATTATGTTCTAGCTCGATATAAAGATTCTGGTCCTTACAATGTAGATAATTGTCGGTTTATAACCCAGATGGAGAATGCCCATGAAAGAAAATTGTCTAGTAAAGCTATTGAAGCAAGTAAAATGAATGCGTATAAAATGAATCATAATCCTGAAATTTTAGCATACCGAGCTAAACGGATATCTGAACTATCAAAAGACCCTAATTCAAAGCTATACAAATATAGAGAAAAATGTCGTAATGCTAGAATTCAACACGAACAATATTACCGCAGTCGGTTAGATGCCAGATTTTGTGGGGCTCGTAATTCGCAATATGGGACTTACTGGATAACTAATGGCAAAATCAACCTAAAGTGGAAGGATGATAAAGGTGATATACCTGATGGATTTTATAGAGGTAGATGCGTCTAAATCCTTCATTCCCATCTATTGCCGCAGGTTCGAGTCCTGTCATCTCGACCATAATTTTTAATCGTTAATACTGAAAAGAGGTGCGCCTTGTGAACATATCTAGAACTACAGTTATCAATATAGAAACCCAATTCATTTTAGAGGAATATGAAATTGCTGCTGGTACTAGACCGATAAAACGTATTAAACTTGAAGATGGTAGTATTGATACTTTAGAACTTGCAAAGTATGAAGATTTTGTAGCCAATATCTTTGGATTTGTAGGATCTCATAACTTCAAAAATGTAGATTATGAATATAGTCCGCATAGCGATACCTCTCACTATATTTGGTTTTACCCTACCAATAAAGATGGAAGCATAGCAGATAGATACCTCATTAAATTTAGAATTTCGGATCATGAAATACAACCTAGAAGGTTTCCTAATGGTACTGTAGATAAGAAGCGGACTGCTGAAAGAGATAAAGCAGCAAGAGAATATAACCAGCAAAAATACAAGATGTATCAAATTATTGTCAACAATGAAACCTTTGATGATTACGACGATGCTGAAGCTTATGTAGATCAAATTCTGGATAGGGTTGAAAGTAAGTACACGGATCGTTAATATAAATGGGGGTGTGATATATGAAAGCCCATATTATTAAAAACACCGACCTAGAAACCCACAAAGGATTTAAACCAATAACTGGAGAATCCAAACGGCAGTTGATAGAGTGTATCTCTCCTCTATTGATTCCAGAAAATGAACGGACTAAAGAGGACCAGCTACGCATTGACGAAATCATGAGAAGGAATTCAAATACGCAGAATCGTTAATATAAATAGAGATGATGGCAAGTAGTCGAATGGTACAGACAATGGACTTTGACTCCATGAATTGCTGGTTCGAATCCAGCCTTGCCAGCCAGTCAAGATGCAGCTTAGTAGGCCGCTAAAGGAAGCTATACCTAGGGATAGCATTACTCTCGAGAGAAACTATGTAATATGGTTGCAGTGTTACATATCTAATATGCCCAGCTTAGTTTAAGAGTTAGAATACTCCCACCGAGGGAGAGATACCGAGTGCAAATCCGGTACTGGGAATAAGTTGGAGATATGGTAACGCCGCACTCCTCACTCCGTAGGGTGACTCCTACATAAAGATTACGAGCGGTGCCGCTTTGTTTCGCATTTTTTCAGGCGGTTATTTGATGAAAATGCAAAGTCGACTTGGGTTGGTAAACCTCACTTCGGTGGAAGCTTCCAACTTGCCGGTGTGGTGGAATTGGTAGACACACTTGGCTTAGGACCAAGCGCCTCAAGCATGCAGGTTCGACTCCTGTCACCGGCACCAATAGCATCCTTCTTTTCATATTTCTAGAATAAATGGCAGGCTATGCTTTATAGTCTGTCATTTATTCTTGTTAATGATTTATTAACCTTTTATACATCGCAATTCGTTATAATAAATACATAAGACACAAACAATATATCTCGATGGGGGATAATACCATGACCAGATTTGATAGAGAACTTAGGGGAGAATATGGAGAATTTTGGAAGAAAAAGGCTATACAATATCTCCATAAAATTGAAGAGGAAGTATTCAGAGGAGAAATTACCATCGACAAAGAAGGGGTTGCCAGAAATTGCATCGGAAGAGTAGTTGTGGACGAAGTAGCAAATGCCCTCGATTACATCATTCAAGATGGTTCCTTCCGTTGGGATAGAACTATAGAGGCCCGGAACAAAGAGAACGAAGAATTTCTTAAAGAATATGCCTCTCGAGAGCCCCATTATTCTAGTGAAAAGATCGCAGAGATGAAATCGGCGTTCGGAGAAGGAACTAAAGTAGTTAATATACTCACTGGTAGAAAGATACAGCTGTAAATCATATGGAGGTACGTTAGCATGGGAAAACAGTTAGAATTCACCCTTAATCAAGTAGTAAACTATCTAGCGGATAAATTCTCAAGGGATTTTGGTATTTCTAAATCAGAAGCTAGGAGATACCTCATTGATGCTCTTACTTACAATGTAGTGGTGGAAGAGCTAGGACTACAGATTGAATTTCTTATTGAACAAAATGAGCAACATAAAGAATAACTGCGGAGGTAGTATTATGACAAAGTTAAGTAATAGTGGTTGGATTCCGTATCAGATTCGTATCAATGGTTCTGTGCAAAGAGGATATTGCTTTCTTCCAGAAATTGAACGTGGTTTACATGAATTCGAAATCGAAGCAAAGAAACTTCTAGATAACTCTCCAGAAGAAATCCAACACGTAATATATGCAGTGAGATATATGCCGGATGGGTACAGAAAAGAAATGGAATATCGTTTCTATCTTGCTCCTATGTCAGACGAAGTATTCGAAGAGCGAGTGCAAAATATTAAGAATTGTAGAATCTACGCCTTGCATCGTTAATAATACAAGAGGTGATATGGTATGGTTAAAATCTTTGGGGTTAGAAAAGAAGATGAAGTTTATTATCAAGGTGCTTTTTGGATTGTAGGGGATTCTGTAAGAGATATTAAACGAGGAAATTTTGAAATCATTGGAATCCAGATAGCATCTGACTATAAAGGGGACTATCTTGAAGCTATTCCTTCTAAATCAGGTTTAACCCATAAAAGTCTATGGAATAGGCAGTTTAAATGGAAGATAAACCCTAAAGTCGACTATGATTACTATCCGAGGGGTAGAGTATCTATCCATAACGGTCATGTCTGGATCAATCTTCATTCTTTATTCAATCAGCCAGATGTGATTGATACGGTAGTGGAGATGTACAATCTGCATAAATTAGATTTAGATTTAGATTTGAAGGATACTTATCAAGGTAGTCATTATGATTTTGGATTGGAGTAAAATTATGGATAAGATAAGTTTTGAATGGTCACAATTCGAAAGATTCAATCCACATCAATGTGATGCCGATTACTATAAATATCGGAAGTATGTAGCACGAATTTCATACATGCAGATGCTACAAGAATATATACATGATAGAACGTATCATCCTATTCCATTCTCTGAAGTATATGCAGAAGATAAGTTATATGAAATCAATATGTATAGACATTGTTTTGAATGTGCAAAAGTTTATCTCAAATGGGATGAACATCAATTAGCTGGATTGATTGAAGTATGGGATAAATGCTTTCCAGGGTTCGCTATAGAATATGTACAATGCTGTAAAATAGGAGAGTGATCTTATTATGAATAAAGAAGAAAAGCAGCTTAGATCTACTAAAGATCAGCTTTTAGCAGAGCTTAAAGAATGCAACGATAGATTAAATGCTATCAAAGCCCAAAGAAATAAAGAGACTGAAATCAAGCGAACCTATCGTCCTAACCAAGTTGAACCAGAATATACAGTTGATTGGAAGGGCTATGCCGAAGCCCTAGAAAAGTGTCTATGGTCTATAACTTGCGATGCGAATCAATTGCTTAGTTTACAAATAAACCACTATATATCCGAAGCTAAGATTGCTAATCGTTATAAGGTTCCAGTTGATCCGTCAAAGCTTTGGAATTGTCCTAAATGTGGAGAAAGTAATGTACTATATATTGGAGATTATGGGTTTGACGAATTTGATAGAGAATATGCAGTTACATGCTCTCAATGCGATTTCATTGGGCCTAGTGTATCCGATTATGGTGAAGCATGGTGTGAATTTGAAGCTTGGTTGAGAAAGAAGGGTTATTTAAAAGATGAAAACTGAGCAATTTAGTAAGGTAGAACATCTACTAGAAACAACTTGTGACGAAATTGATAAATTATATGATGGGTTAAACATCCTTAAGCAATTACCTGAAATAGTTTCTGCAAGTATTCCAAGTCACATTGAAAGAGACCTTAATTGCTGCTACAATCTTTTAAAAGACATAAATGACACTATTGAAGTTCTACAGAGGTGTTTGTATGGATAAAGAAACGTACAACCAGGATTTTATACATTGGAGTAAGGTTAAAAAAGATGCATTGTGTGATGCTATGGACAACATACTTGGAAAAGCTGCTAGAAAAGGAGATTCAATACAACATGTTGCAGATGTAGTTAAGGCTTTGTACGAACAGTATCCAGGGCTTGAAGAGTATAAAGCTGAACGATTCAAACAGGCGTGCCCAAGCGGTGAAGTATATGGACCTTACATGCCGATCCCTGAAGTTGAATGTTTGCCGTACCCAGATACAACAATTGCGAAAGCGATAGACAAGGAGACATCTATGAATGATACTCAATACAAGATGAAAGTTATTTCCATGCTTAGTGAGAAACTTAAGGAGGAAATTGATGAAAATAATTGAAGGAAAATACACGAGTGCTATAGTATATTCAGATACAGCTGAAGATTCTGCATTAGGGCAAGTACAAGCTTTATGCGATCAACCATTTACAAAAGATTCTAAAATTCGACTAATGCCGGATATTCATGCTGGTAAGGGATGTACTATTGGTACTACAATGACCTATACAGATAAGATTTGTCCTAACATTGTTGGGGTAGATATCTCATGCGGACTGTATGTAGTGCAGCTTAAAGAGAAAAGAGTAAATCTTCCTGAACTGGATTCCTGTATTAGAAAGAATGTACCAGCGGGATACAGACAGATTCGGAAGAAAACCCATAAATTTGCAAGAGATTCTAGAATTGATGAACTTATCGGGTATCCTGGGGACTATATGTACTGCCAGAGATCACTGGGTTCAGTTGGAAGTGGAAATCATTTCGTCGAGCTAGATAAAGATGATGAAGGAAATCTTTACTTAGTTATCCATTCTGGAAGCCGAAATCCTGGAGCTAACATTTGCAAATGGTATCAAGATAAAGCATATAAAGCTCTAAAGAAACAATATCAAAATGGTATTGATATTATTATCAAGCATTACCATGAAACTGGAGAAACCGATAAGATTGAATCGGAGATTGAGAATTACAAGGCAGAAAATCCTGAACCAATTTACGAGTTATCTTACGTTGAAGGTGAACTATTCGACAACTATCTTCATGATATGAAAACTCTTCAACATTACGCTGATCTTAACAGGAAAGCTATCGCAGAAGTAATTATGTCTGAAATGAATCTCCATGAAGTTGATAGTTTTACAACTATTCATAACTATGTAGATGTAGAGAATAAAATTATCCGCAAAGGGGCTGTATCTGCTCAGCATGGAGAACGTCTAATTATTCCTATGAATATGCGAGATGGATCGTTAATCTGTATTGGTAAAGGTAGTAGCGACTGGAACTATTCTGCTCCCCATGGGGCTGGTAGATTGATGTCTAGAGCACAAGCTCGCCAATCTTTTACAGTATCAGATTTTAAGAAGAGTATGGAAGGGATATTTACTACATCTGTTGGTTCAGATACAATTGACGAATGCCCAATGGTATATAAACCAATGGAGGAGATCATTTCTCAAATCCAGGACACGGTAGAAATCGTTAAAGTAATTAAACCAATTTATAATTTCAAAGCCGGAGACGAGCTAAGGAAGAAGGTGAAATGATGTATTTGTATAAGAAACCCAATCAAGAGGTTCTGGGTATGGCTCGAGTAGGATTTACTCCAGATAGATACGAAGTGTATGTCAATACTAATGACGGTGGTAAAATTCCGCATTTCCACTATCGCGATGCAAATGATTGGAATACATTCCATACTTGCATTAAAATTGACAAACCAGAGTATTTCTCCCATGAAGGTAAAGAGGACAAGTTAAATGCTAAGCAGTTGCGAAGCTTGTATCGATTTTTGAAATCTGGAGTAACTATTCCAAAGTATAAAGATAAGTTCAAAAACAACTATGAGCTTATCTGTTTCCTATGGGACTTGAATAATTCAGATGTTCAACTTCCTGAAGGTATTCAAATGCCAGATTATCTACATGAATTAAACATTTGATGCAAAAAGAGAATCAGAGTAATAGAATAATATATGCAGAGTAATAGAATAATATATGCATAAAAATACAAAAATTTGTGAGGTGATACTACGTCTAATTTTTTGGAAGATATGCAAAAATACAGTAAAGTGTATAATCTTTTTATAAAAGTAAGAAATAGGTGCTGTGTGCATTCTGGGCCGGGGTATAATCCGGGAATTGATTATATCTGGAATTCACGTTATTTAGATCGAGTGAATGGATCTATAAGAAAAATTGAATTTTTAATTAATGAACTATGTCTAAGTGAAGAAGTACCTAATGATGCAAAATGTAATTTGTATCTGGTATTACAAGAGTGTAACAATATGATCAAATCTCTTAATCAAGTTCGATAAATGGAGAATATATCAGATGAAAAATTTAATCTTTATGGTAGAAGAACTTCCTAAGAATCCTCGTCAATGTCCATTTTCTAAATGGCATCCTAACCCTCCAATTCTAGAGAAACCAGGATACTATGAATGCGGTCTTGGAGGGTATTGTAAGATACAAAATGGTACATGCAATCATTTAAAATCAATAAAGCAACTATATCGTCTTGAAGTGCTATAAAACTAGTTAGTATCATTTTATGTTTATATGAATTTTGCTTCCTTCAATTTATTTAGAAATTTTTACAATAATATATTAACAAATTATTGTAAATATGCTATAATATGAATGAGGGAGGTGATAAAGTGAAATCTTGGAAGCAGAATCTGAAACATTTAACTTCAAAACAATATCAAATGCTTAGAGAAATGTGTCATCTGTCTAAGAATGTATATAACGAAAGTTTATACAATATTAGACAGCATTATTTTTCAGAGGGTTCGTATTTAAGATACGAAGCAAACTACCCCCTGATGAAGACTTCTGAAAACTACAAACGACTTGGGGCTAACGTAGCCCAACAGACGATGCGTAATGCCGATTATTCTTTTAAATCTTTCTTTGGATTATTGAAACTTGCGAAGTCAGGAAAGTACGAATCTTGGAGAATCAGACTTCCCCACTATCTTCCAAAAGATGGGCTATTTAAACTATGTTTAACTCAAGCCCAGATAAAAGATGGAAAGTTTAAAATTCCGGTTTCTCCAGAATTTCGTAAGGAGCATCCAGAGAAGATAATGATTGGAATTCCGCAATACCTCAGAGATAAGAAGATTCATCAGATACACATTGTTCCGAAACACGATGGCAGGTTTTTCGAAGTTGTGTATATGTTTGACGATGAACAACCTGAGCAGATTAAGTTAGATGGTTCAAAGTTCCTCGGAATTGATTTTGGAGTCAATAATCTTGCTACTTGTGCTACAAATTCTGGAGAATCTTTCATAATCGACGGTAAGAAACTAAAATCTATCAATCAATGGTACAACAAAGGGTTGGCCAGACTGTCAAGTATCAAAGATAAGCAGAGGATCAAGGGGTTCACAAACCGGCAGTATTTGATAACCAGAAAGAGGAATAATCGAGTTCAGAATTATCTGTATTGTGCTGCCAAGAAGATCATTCAATATTGTTTGGATAATCACATCGGTAACCTTGTGGTGGGGTATAATGACGGATTCCAAGAAAATCCAAATCTTGGAAAAGTCAATAACCAGAATTTCGTCATGATTCCACTGGGTAAGTTGAAATTCAGATTTGAATACCTTTGCAAACAGTACGGAATCAATTTCGTCTTACAAGAAGAAAGTTACACTTCAAAAGCATCTTTCTTTGACAATGACGAAATGCCAAAGTGGAATCCCCAAAATCCAAAACAAGGAAATTTTTCTGGAAGAAGAGTTTACAGGGGTTTATACAAAACTTCGACCGGATATACGTTCAACGCAGATGTCAACGGGGCACTCAATATCCTAAGAAAAAGTAAGCTGACGGATCTTTCGGTCTTACAGCGTAGAGGCGACGTCAACCCGCCTTTGCGAATAAGGGTCATTTGACCAAACTTCGCATAAAGAAAATTTTACTAAAATTTAAAGCATTTGCTATCGATTTTGGTTATTTTCTGTTGATGAAGAGATACTTTATTAAAGTTATTGATACTGCAACCGCTGCTAACCCTGGATTTAAAGCTGGTACCAAGCATGAATACTGGTACGGAAGACAAGAAACTCTAATCGCAAATTTCTATCCTAATGAACCTGCTCCTTCCCCTACATCAATAGCTTATCATATGAAAGAATATGGATTCAAGAATAAAGCTGGGGCAATGAAAGCGTTTAAGCATCACAAACATGCAGTTCAAGGTGAATCAGATTTTGGATACTGGAACTGTGCATGTTCAGTAGAGGAAGCGGAGGTTGAAGAATAAGGCGCAGAAATGTCAAGTTAAAATTAGTGAAAAGTAGAATCGTTATTATATATGAGGGTCGGCAAGATGGTATAAAGTTGCCTTTAATAGTTAGTACTGACTTTAGAGGTTGAGCTACTTTTAAACTTATACCGGAACAAACCGCTAATCGATTGACAGCCGATAAAGTCACCCTCACCATATCTTCCTGGATGTGATTGGAACATACATAGGGTGAGCCCTATATCCGGTTCGATTCCGGCAAGGAAGTCGGTAGATACAGCCGAGTGTATCAATTTAAGCCCCAGGACGAGAATGTAGCCCGGGATGGGGTATCGTCTGGCCGTGAGAATCCTAATCGGCAACCAAGGAGTAGAGTAGAGTAGCCGTGCCCTTGACTATGAAAGGAGTAGTGACCTGGAATGGTGAAACTGAAGCGTCTGTTAGCCATCTCCACTGGATGCAAGGCTTAGTAAGTACACGGTGAATCTTTTATATGTAGGGATAGCTTAAGAGGAAGAGCCACGTCTGAGGCGGAGATGATTACTTCGAGTGTAATCTCCCTACTGGGTAAATACCTGCCCAAGGGTATTCTAGATTTATCTAGAAATAGTAGCAAGGTGAAAGCGAAAAAAGGAAATGGAAAATCCTACCCGACGGGGTGTTAAATCCAAGAAGCCTAGTTACGAGGTTTGCTAGCACCTAAACCTCACCATGGAGAAGTACTCAAGTAGGTTCAAGAGGACGGTTTGCTAAACCGTTAGATCGAGTTAATCGGTGCGAGGGTTCGAATCCCTCCTTCTCCGCCACTTCTTCTATCCGCCCACCTCAGTTAAATTATAAGTAGTTTAACAGGTCGTAAGGAAGAATGAGTAACCGATGTAGGCGGTCCAAGGTTATTCCTCAAACCGACACGGGAAGAGTGGGTATGCAAACGGTGTGTTACTCAAGCAGTCGGAAACAAAGCACCGTGACAACCGGGAGAGACCGGTATCTATATGGGCTATATGGTGTAAAGGGAGCACACGGGTAACTGAGTTCGACACACTTTGTGTAAGATAGTTTGCACAGCTATCCTGCAAAAGATGCCTCGAGGAAACTTACTGGTTCGATTCCAGAAATAGCCGATTTCAATTGTTAAACTAAAGGAGTACCTATATGGAAACTAGACAAATCACACAAGTAAGGTTGTATGTATTAATTTTAAATACCTTTGGAGCTGCAGAATCTGGAGATATCGTAGCAGTTTCTGATGATTACCAGAGATTAGTTAGTTGGTACCAATCCCAATTTGCTGATGAACCTTACAGAGAAGATGGATGGTACAAAACCTTTAAGAAGGGTTCTACTATAGAATATAACAATCCTTGCGGTAGTGTAGAGTTAAATGATACGAATCATTGGAATCATGGAATTCATGATGAATGGGTCCTATTAGACGACCTGGATATCATTAGAAATAGGTATTTCTATGTGTAAAGGTTCATGAGGATAAATTTGATACTATCCAGGACTATGAAGTTGGAAAGTTAGTAGATCAATTGATTGATGAGCTAATATAGGTGGGTGTAATCATTGCAGTTATATCATGGAGATTATTATGAAGTTCTTAAAGACTTAATTGTCAAGGGAGTTCAAGTAGATGCTATTGTATCAGATATACCTTATAATATCGGGTATGCTATGTGGGATCAAAATTTCAACTTAGAAAGTAGTCTTCCGCTATTGTATCAATTATGTAAACCAAATGCTAATATTATAATTTTTAGTGGTTGGAGTAATGTATGCGAAATAAAGCAGATGCTAGATAAATTTTTCCATTTGGAAGATTGGATTATATATGATAGAATCAAGGGTAGAGGCGGAAAACGTCATTTAGTATCTACTCGAGAAGATATTCTTTGGTACACTAAGGGAAGGAATTATACTTTCAATAAGATCCCTTCAACTATATTGAAAAAGACGGGAGGGAGTATTGGAACAAAAAATGGTAACCCTTATAGAGCATTATCTAATGTATGGACTGATATTAGTCCGATTGTACCATGGAGTAGAGAGAAGGTGAACCATCCTACGCAAAAACCAGTTCAACTTATGGAAAGATGTATCAAACTTTGGACTAACGAAGGAGATACTGTTCTAGATTTTACAATGGGTAGCGGTAGCACCGGAGCTGCTTGTAAGAATCTAGATAGGGATTTCATTGGAATTGAAATCAATAAAGATTACTATGATATAGCCTGTAGTCGATTAAATTATTCTTCAAAAATTGGTTAAACCTGAATCGTTAATAAGTACACAGGTTACTTACATTCCTCCTTATATGAATAAGGTGTGCCGAGGAGCACCTACCCGGCGGTCGTCAAAAATGTATTTAGGGGCTTTTTCATCCATTTGAAGCGGTGAAGGTACTCGCGAGCAGCTACCAAAAGTGGATGGGTTATGCAGCATTAGTGTAATGGTAACACTTCACTTTTCCAAAGTGATATTAGCAGTTCGAATCTGTTATGCTGCTCCAGTCCCTGCTAGTACCAGGTAAAGAAGCAGAGCGATGACAAGCTCGAAGAGTAGTTGTACTAGGGCTATTTGGATCCTTTCTTGTGCGACTTATGCGGATAGGAACGTCGCCAATGTAACTGAGTAAAAAAGTGTATCCAGGTTGTGGATGAAGCTGACCAGTTCGCAAGGAAGCTCCACAGTGCCAACTACTGCTTAGTTGGGTGCACGGAAGTATAGACTAATGGTAAGTCGCTAATATAGTTAGAGATATAAGTTCAAATCTTATTGCTTCCTAACTGCAATGTATATGGTTGGAGGGTATCATATATGTATACGTTGATAAAAGCGACAAAAGAGCTATCCAGAGGTGTATTTTGGGATATTGATGGAAAGCTACTTGCATACCCTTTCTATGAAGATTCTACTGAGGGTGTAGCTAAATCCGGAAATACTTTCAACCATAAATTATTATGGAAATTTATCAACCCAACCAGATCTAGTATTCCATATAACTACTATCCTAGAGGTAGAGTTGAAGTAACTCGTCAAGGCAAAGTTGTTGTTTATATGAATCCAAATATTGACAAAGATATGCTTTCTCAAATTAAAGTTGAATTTGGAATTAGAGAGGAACCAAAAGTCGTTTATGATTATAGCGATCATTATAAGTGTTACCTAGATGAAGGGTGGAAGCCCGATAGATAGTACGACAAGGATGCGCAAAATCATGTATATAGTGTCAAAATTTATCTTTTCCAGTCCTATGAATCGTTAATATATAATATAATATAGTAAATATGCGGCAGTAGTTCAATTAGTAGAACACTTACTTCCCGGGTAAGGGATGTTGGTGCGAATCCAACCTGCCTGCTCCAGCATGGCTATCTGCCCCATTCTAGATCCTGAGTAGCCACTTAAAATAAGCAGATAAATAAGAGGCTGAGTAGGCGGTGCAAACCTTAACTCGATGGTTCACCTACAAACGAGTGACGGTTCGGAGAGACGAACAATCTTGGGCCTTTAGCATAGGTGGTTAGTGCAACGATCTCATAAATCGTAGGTCCTGGGTTCGAGTCCCAGAAGGCCCACCATATATGCGCTCGTAGCTCAGTTGGATAGAGCAACTGCCTTCTAAGCAGTAGGTCACAGGTTCGAATCCTGTCGGGCGTGCCAGAATTCTTTTCTTTGAGAGTTTACTTAGAATTCATCAAAAGAAAATAAACTCCGTGGTTTAAGGGTAGTACCCAAGGTGAATCGTTAAATGTATTCATCCGAAACCCTTATACATAAGTCGGGATAGCTCAGTTGGTTAGAGCGGCAGGATAAAAAATGGGCTTTGAAGAATAGCCCTAACAGCAATCTTTTATGGGGACCTGCAGGTCATTGGTTCAAGTCCAATTCCCGATACCATAGGCACTAACAGCAAACTCTTATACAATACTTTTATTTTGGATAAAGTTTTAAACGTGCCTAGAATATCACCTTGTAGGCCCTAACAGCAATTTCTTTTCTATAAAGAAAACAGAATAGGGCCTAGATTTTTAGGAGGATACTATGGGATTTATCGACGAGTTAAACAAAACCCTTGGAAGGGAATTTAGCTTCTCTACAACAGAAAATGGTGCGATAGGATATATTACTACTCAAAAACCACTACTGGATATGAACTATAAGGTCCCTTATTACCGGAATTCCGATGAATCAACCATCATAAATGATTTTACTATGGCTTTTCATTATGATGAAATTCTAACCCTTAAATGGCTATTCTTTGCCAGAGATGTTAGAGGTGGCCTTGGGGAGCGTAGATTGTTTAGAACTATCATCAAGTGGGTAGCAGATATTCACCCAGAATATGTTAAGCCCTTAATTTCGTTGATTCCGGAATATGGAAGATGGGACGATTTACTTTGTTTGATTCATACTAAATGTAAACATGCAGCATTAAAAGAAATCATTGAACAGTTTCATATGGATGTACAGCATGCTAACCAGGAGAAACCAGTATCTTTACTTGGTAAGTGGTTACCATCTGAAAATGCTTCATCTAAAGAAACTAAAAGTTTAGCCTATGATATTATGAGAGCTATGAATATTAGCCCTCGTATGTATCGGAAATATCTATCCTTACTGAGAAAGCAGATTGGTATTGTTGAAACAAATATGTCTTCAAACAAATGGGATAAAATCAACTATGAATCTGTACCCTCTAAAGCCGGTTTAATCTATAAAGATGCTTTCAACCGACATGATGAAGAGCGATATATGAAATATCTTCAGGACGTTAAAGTTGGTAAGACTGTAATCCATTCTGGAACCCTTTATCCACATGAAATTGTTCATAAGTATATGGATGGTAGAGGCTATTGGGGTTCACAAGTTAAAAGTATAGATGATACTCTTGAAGAGATGTGGAAAGCCTTACCAGATATGGTGCAAGGTGAAAGTAGTACTATCGTAGTAAAAGATGGTTCTGATTCAATGAGGACGCAAGTATCTGGTAATACAACCGCTATGGATGTTGCTAATGCTTTAGCTATTTACTTCTCCGAAAGATGCGAAGGTGAATTCAAAAATAAGTTCATTACTTTTAGTGAGAATCCAAAACTCCTGCATATTGGCAAAGGAAATGACCTAAAGAGCAAACTCGAACTTACCTGTGCTTATAACGAAGTAGCAAATACAGACATAGTTAAAGTATTCAATCTAATTCTTCATACTGCTATCAATGCCAGCATGAGTCAAAAAGATCTGCCTGGTACAGTTCTTATCATTTCAGATATGGAATTTGATGGGGTGACTGCTGAGAATTATCATACTTCGGAAAGTCGTACCTTGTTTGGTATGATTAAAGAAGGGTACGAGCGGTATGGATATAAACTTCCAAGATTAGTATTCTGGAATGTAGCTTCCAGAACCAATACTATTCCGGTAACAGAAAACGATCTAGGGGTAGTGCTAGTCTCTGGGTTCTCTACCAATATTGTTAAAATGGTATTATCTGGTAAAACAGATCTGTGGGAAACCTTGTGTGACACCCTTAACTCTAGTAGATATCAGCCTATAGAAGAGGCGTTGAAAGGAGCGATTAAATAGTGGGCATGGATTATCAATTTGCTGGCAGTGCTAGTTACGACAGATTCGACATAGAAATTATCGCCCTAGCACAAGCTCTCGGCGGAAAGCTTAATCCCGATTTTCAAAGACGGATGAATAATATTCAATCTAAAGTATTTTATCCCTTCGGTATCATCAATGTATCTGAGGAGGATAGACAAGCAGATAAATTCATATTTCCGGATGGGTTTGATGAAATAATAGCTCACTGGTTAAATCATCCATTTGACGAAGTATCTGCTATGGGTACTCAGCACATTTATAGTATATTGAATATATATCCGGGAATGAGTTCGATAAGTCCTCAAATATACGCAGAATTACAGCAGTGTTGTGAAAATGGGTGCGGTTGGAATGTATATTAAAAAGCAAGGAGACGATACTATGTCTGATGTTATTGAAAATATGATGCCCATCCAAGGAAACACGAACATTGAAGAGTCAATGAAAGATTACGTTCCTATAACTCAAACCTATTTTGATGTAACTAAAGACTACATAGTATTTTGCAAAAGTGGAGTCTCTTTAGATTCAAGAGAGGTTGGTGAAGCCATAGAGGCGTACCCTAGACTTTCTGATGAAGTTATCACTTGGTTGAATGCACACAATATTCCATTGAATTTACAGCCTGGTAATAAACTTCGTATATTGGAGGACTGAACAATGAAAATAACATATGAAGTTATTGAAAATAAAATTCCAAGTGATAGCTGTATCTGGAATAAAGTTCAAAATACAGCAGTATTGTACACCGATGATTTGGTAATTGACAGATTTTATGGACTGGTAGTTGAAATTGATCAACATAGAGTAGTAGTTGAAGTTCCAGATGATTCGAAAAATATATTGAGCCCAGACGAATTTGTTTGTAATAAATGGTCAATCTTCGATGGAATGTATCATCCAAGGTTAAAGACATACGGTCAGCCTTTTGCATTAGTTTTACTGGAACGTAGGGAGATGGTAGAAGATGCTAGAAAAGAATCAAAAGAAACTAGAGAATAAGAAACGAAGAGGTATCTGGACCTGTGCTAGACCAGTAACTCAAGTAGTTCCAAACAAAAAGAAACAATCAAGACAACAGAATAAACAAGAATTAAGAAGACGAATTAGAGAAGATTCTAGTTCGTCTTTTTTTATTTTTATGAATCGTTAATAGTATTAGAAAGGTTGGGATGTAGAATGTCTGCAATGGCATACGGAGTATTGATTGGGATGGCGGGATTTGGGGTAGAATTGATTGAGGTACGATATAACTACATCAAATTTTCTGTTCCTGAATTTTCCGATCATGTGGATGTGCACGGCAACGAAATGTCGGGTAAATTACTAATAAAACGAATGAGTGATAAAAGTTTATTTGGACCGGATATGCAGTTTGAGGGAGTCATCCGCAAAGGAGAAACTTGGAATAACTCTAAGAAAGCAGAAGCCGAAGCAAAGATGCTTGAACAAGTAAAGAGGTACATGTATGGACTTTAAAGATGTAGAGCTTATTCAGAATATTGTAAATCGTGAAGACAGTAAAGAATTTATGGATAAGCTGATTGCTTTCTATTGTTTGCAATGTGCTGAAAACTGTCAGCATTTAATTGATACCATTCCAAATATAGTCAATGAGCAGATTAGATTTTATGCCAACCAGATTACAGATTATCGCGTAGCTGCTAACTGGTTAATCGTTGGTAAAAGTATGGATAAGAAGGATAAGCATTCGTACTTCGCTTCTATGGTTCCTATTATGAAAACAATGTATCCAGAAGGATTATCCGGCAGTGAAAGCTGTGCTAGAATCAAATATTTTGAAGAATTCATTGATTTAATGAAAGACCCAAAAGTATTTTCGTTAAATAATACAGAGGATGTAGAATGGGCTAGGCAGTTTGACTATTTAGATTATCTGGTATCCATATACAGAAATTATGTACAGGAGGTTAGACCATGTCAGTAGAAATTTGTCCAGTATGCGGGGGTAGAGGATTAGTACCAGTTGGATTCTACACGGCAGTAGGAACGCCATACTACAGTACTACAAATACTTCTCCAGAAACGTGTAGATCTTGTGGCGGTAAAGGGTATATTGAAACTTTCGATACCTCAAGCATAGGTACATATGAAACTACATATCCTACACATATGAATGATTGTTGTATATACGGCAGTGGTCCATATACTTTAAATATTGGAGATACTATATATGTACCATATGACAGCAAAGTATAACTACCAATGTTAAATATATTACCTGTACAAGCACAAACATTATAATGGGGTTTGGTTGTATGTGCATATATCCGCACAGGTACCATACCAGAAATACTATACCAGATCGTTACTATATTTATATTATAATATATATCAGGAGGAAAGTATCATGCTGATAAAGAAAAGCAGATGGGTTGACGCAGATAAATATGGATATGAGGTACAAGATGTCATTGCTTTCAAGCTGACAGACGGCGAAGAAGTACAGGCAATGGCAGTACAGCAGGAAAATGACGGTATGGTGTTCTGTCTGGTGGACTGCTTGACTGACGAGTATTCCATGAACGATACGAACTCCAATGGGGGTGGCTATGAGGTTAGTGGCCTCAGAAAGAAGCTGAACACTGAGATTATCGCCCGCTTTCCTGCCGACATTAAGGCTATGATGGTTCCTTTCGGAAATGGAGATTATCTCCGTCTGCCAACTGAAAAAGAGATTTTCGGTGAGAACTACTACGGCGAATACGAAAGTCCCGTATGTGCTACAGTGGAAACCTATGAAGCAGAGACGAAATCGCATTGCATTTCAGGGCAAGAATGGCAACTGCGAATGGTACTGGCTCCAGAATAAGTGTAGAGACTCTGCTGTTTACTTTGCCCGTGTCAACGGCAATGGCTATGCGAGCTGCGACAGTGCTTCTCGCTCTAATGGCGTTAGGCTGGTGTTTAAACTGCAAACTAGCAGGAGTGGTAAATATGAATCAGGTAGTTCGACTTACATTCAAACAATTTAAGAAATACTATAGAGTTAGATTGTTTGACGAGGAGTGGGATCTGGAATGTATTCATGGTGTGGAGCGTGGTTACTTTGGACATAGTAGGTATGTGATTACCTGCACGAAGTGGAATATTGACAAGCTGTACGACTGGTTTAAAAGCCGCAATATTCCCTCGCACAGATATAGGGAATGTATCCAGGAAGCAGTGGCTACGAGGGACTACTATCTAACCATAGTCGTATCGGATGTTAGTACAGAAGGCAGTATCCAGAAAGTAGTACAAACGTTAGATCGATACATAATTGAATTCGGAATCCTAGATAGATTGAAGTATCGACTATGGTTGTGGGCCAATAAAAGGACGAAAGAAAATATAAGAGAAGAGGAATCCACGAAGCAATTTCTAAGAAGCGTGCAAAAGGACGTGGATTTCCATTTGGATGTGGCTCGAACTTATATACAAAAATCCGTCCGCATAATGAACGACGTACAGAAGGAAGAGAGGAGAGAATCACTATGAACACTCAAGATAGGATGGTTATTCAGCATATGATCCATCGGGATGATGTAGACCAACTGTTATCTGCACTTATGTAAGAGTACTGCAAACTGTCCGTGGATAACTGCAGATATGCTGTAGGCCTTATATCTAGAGTGGTACAGACCCAGATGAACATATATGACGAGGGGATGACGTAGTACCTGGTAGCGGCCGAAATGGCCACCATTCTGCCAAGCGTTGCAGACGCAGACAAGCATACCAAATCTGCAGGTATGCCCCCAACTGTAAAAGCTTTATATCCTCGCGGACTAATCGGAGGGGAATGTCCTGCTCAAGTGCAATACTTATACCAATGGATCTCACTTCTAAAACATCCTAAGGCCTTTTCCTTTGATACAAGCTCTGGTGCAGCCTGGGCAGAGATGTACCATCATTTTAAATACATCCAAAATATGCAGACGAGATAGTGCGACGAGGATTCACGATGCTACATTAAGTATGAAGTAATTATCGAAGGAAGGTCCGCTATTAGTATTGTATGGAGAAGGGCTTCTTTATTGGGCGGTAACTACATAGCCCCTTCTATTGCTAATATAGCAAGCTTGAAGGTGCTGGAATCGTTATGTTATGAGCATCTAATTAAACCATTCGAGGGGGATGAATAAATTGGTTGTAAAGGATAGTAGTGGTAGAGATGCTTTTGTAGATTGTCACTGTGGGTGTGACTCCGGACTAAGGATTCGAGTGGACAAGGAAGATATTGGAGACTTGTATGTTGTAGTAAGCTATACTTCTGCTGACTTTTATAAAGACCAAGCAACTTGGTTTAGTAGGTTGAAGTTAAAGTTACAGAAAATCTGGGCTATTCTTCGTGATAAAGATTTCCACTATTCCGAGGTGTGTATGACTAAAGAGGAGTATCAAGATTTTAAGAAAATTATCAATGAGGTAGAATGATTCGTTAATGAATTATTAACCTTTTATAAGCGATCTTCTTCTATAATAAAATTATACGGTAGGTCGCTATTACATTATATAGGAGGTCGCTATGGCTAATTTATTCAACCTCGAAGATAAAATCAAGTTGGAAGCCCAGAAGTATTATACCGATGGCTCTAACTCTGTTACAGATGAAGAGTTTGATGAAATGGTGGAGGAGCTTAAAAGGCAGAACCCAGATTCTGAGTTATTTAAAACCGGATGGGGATATGATGTCAATAAGGACACCACCCCAGGTGAGAAGGTCGCTCATAAATATGGCGAAGCAGGTTCTCTGGAAAAAGCAAGAACTTGGAAAGAAATCCCTAACAATATGAAGGACAAGAATGTGTATGTATCTCTTAAGCTTGATGGGCTTTCGGTTGTAGCCTATTATGAGCATGGAAAGTTGGTTAGAGCCCTTACCAGAGGTGATGGATTTATTGGCATCGACATTACCAATAAACTTGGAGGTCGGTGTATCCCAAACCAGATAGATACCGACTTTACAGGCGCAGTGCGCGGCGAAATCATTATGCCGTATAATAACTTTGAAAAGTTTAAAAACGCGCATCCAGAGGCGAAGAACCCGAGAAATTCGACGGTTGGATTGATTGGTGCAAAAGAAGTATCTGAAGATCTTAATTACTTAAGAGTATACATGTATACCATGTTTGCTTCAGAATCAGAATACCCAGAAAGTATGACAGATGCGGTTCAATGGGTTGAAGAATATTTCGACTATACTGCTCCATACATTGTAGCAGAGATTGAAGAAGATTCCTATTATTCGACATTGGAAGAGATTCATGAAAGATGGGAAGAGCGTACTAACCTTCCAAACGATGGACTGGTATTGACAGTAGGTATCAATCAAGAAGTTGGCGGATATATTTCTTATGATGCCATCGCTTTTAAATTCCCAGCAGAAGATAAAATTACAGAAGTAGAAGATGTACTTTGGGACATGTCCAAAACCGGATACTATGTACCCCGGGTGAAAGTTAGACCGGTTGACCTGTCTGGTGCAACCGTAACCTATGCTACCGCTTTTAATGCGAAATATATACAGGATAACCAGATTGGCAAGGGTACCAGAATTCGTCTTACCAGGTCTGGAGAAGTTATTCCTTATATTAAAGAAGTTCTGGAGGCGACCGGAGCACAGATGCCGGATACTTGTCCAGAATGTGGAGAGAAGTTGTACTGGAATGGGGTACATCTTACTTGTATCAATCTGAACTGTCCTAATATGATTCGTCAGGACCTTTTAGCCTGGATCAATAATGTAGCACCACTTGATGATTTTGGAGACACCTTAAGACTCAAGTATATCTACGACCTCTACGGTAGAGGAGGAGTCGTATCGGTTGAAGATATGATGGATACTTTGGAACTTGGCTCTAAATACCAGCAGGGTGGGGTGCAAGATAATTTGTTTGTGAAAATGATTGAATTGCTCCACACCAGAAAAGTTCCAGCTAACGAAGCTATCATGGCATTGAATATCCCGAGATTTGGGGATAAGACTTCTGCTAGATTAGCGCAGCAACCGGAAGTACTGGAACGCATTATGAAAGAGGCTATGACAACCTGCGATCCAGTAAACCTGTTAGACCTTAATGGGTATATTGGAGATGCCAATGCCGATGCTATCCGTGATAATCTTTGGAAGTTTGCACGACTTCGGTATATTTGGAACCGCATTGAATTTAAGAATACTGCAGAGACAAAGGGCAAAGTAGCGATCACTGGTAAGTTATCTGTACAGCGTAAGATATTTGAGAAAGAACTTGCGGAAGCAGGTTGGACCTGTGGGGATATCTCTAAAGAAACTAAATTCCTTATTACAGACAACCCTAATTCCAGTAGCTCAAAGAACCAGAAAGCAGACAAACTTGGTATCAAAAAGATTACCGAAGCAGAATTTAGAAATATGTATCTGTAATTTCGTTATTCAATATGGGAAGGGGGGTCAAAGATATGTATCCGATAATAGCCGGAGTTCAGTTTGATGGGGAACAATATCATTTCAATTATGACAGTAATAGTCCGCATGACATACTGGAACTGGTTTCTCCCCAAATGTATCAATCTAACATTCATAACTATCTATACTGGTTTGGATACAAGTTTAATCCTCATATATCCAGTAAAGTCAGAAGTCAATTTATTAAAGATTTAAAGGGTATTGGAGAACACAACTTAAGCTCTAGTCAAGTTAGAAAGCTGATAGAGGCGCCCCTTGGAGAACTTCATAGAATGGTCAATCTCTATCACTTGGATGTACTGGTTTATCCGACTTCCGGTAGGAGTACACTAGTAAATCAAATGATAGAAGTTATATCCGAGTGGACATCTCATAACACATTTAGAAAGAGTTTTGAATTTGTTAAGAACTGCCCACAGGAAGTAACTTTTGATTGGGATATGTTTGAAAGTCGGTACGGAGGCTTAGAGGATAAATCCCAATACTTCAACATGAAGAACTACGTTGAGAACAGATTACTTCCTGCTATTCACGAACAAGATTACTTCTCTATAGCCCAATCTGCTAAATCCAAATATAGGCCATTCATCCAGAATTTTCTATCGTTCAAAGATGGGCAGGCTTTGGAGGAGTTCTCTAAGTTACAGACCGGAAGTATACTAGTGGTGGATGACATCAATACCACTGGGTCTACCATCAACGAGATACTAAGAATTTTAAATAGCATAAACGAAAACTGCCATATTTTTGTGTATACTTTAATCGGGAGGGACTAATATTGAAATTAGTGCAATCCAATGCAGAACTAATCCAGGAAACCAACCCTTACAAGTTGGTAGAATTAGTAGGTAGAACCTGCTACAAGTCCGAAGATAAAATTACGGACGATAGTTACATTAAGTTCGTACGAAATCTTATTACCAGAAAGCACTATGCTATGTTAGAACATGGGAGGGTAACTTTCGTTGTACGGGATTTGGATCCATACCTACTAGTAGGTGTACCAGGCATACATATCGCTAGAGACAGTGGTTATATGGATTGTAAGGCGTATGTAATGTGTGTATCCCTATCCCATCTATATAATGAAAAATGGAGTTGGTTGAAACCATGGTTTAATGCAATGAGAAAAATTGCAGAGAATGTATATCTATATGGAAATAGTAGTTCTTATAGTTTTAGGAGTGTGACTCTAATCCCGTGCAACAATTCAGAATCTTATGTTGATGAAGCGGTACTATTTGCACCAAATGAATTTAAATATAGGACCATCAAATTCGTATGTGATAGAGGAGTATCCCATGAATTAGTGCGTCATAGATGTGCTGCTGCCCAATCTTCAACCAGATATTGCAACTACTCTAAAGATAAGTTTGGTTCCGAGATTACTTTCGTTGAACCATCAGATTATGAATTCTGGTCAGATAAGGACAAGCAACATTTCGAAAAGTTTCTTAAAAGTTGTGAAGATGAATACATGTATATGATTAGAGAAAGAGCTTTTACCCCACAGCAAGCAAGAGCGGTGCTTCCAAATGCCTTACAGACAGAAGTAATCTTAACCATGGACTTAAACCAGTGGGAACATTTCTTCAATCTTAGACTATTTGGAGAGACTGGAGCACCCCACCCAGATATGAAGAGAGTGGCTAAAATTGCTTACCAATATTTTAGAGTGGACTTTGAAAATTAACTCAATATATGCCTACAAGCCCTGCCGCCAATAGGTGGTGGGGCTATTTGTTTGATATTGCGCGATCACCTTTTATTTCCTTGAAAGTGAACCAATAGTATTTCAGGGTTGTGATGTCCGTTGTGCAACAATATTTATCTACAAATCCCCGGAACTACAGAATGTTTAAGACCAGGTGACAAAGTTAAACTAGGCAGATTTGATACCCAGCAATGGGTAGTGAATTATGGCTGGTTTGATTTTGCTGGTAATAGAGCATTCTGTGGTTGGTTTTTGACGAATTTCGATAGCGGGGAAGTTAAACCATTATTAAAAATTGACTTAGAAGATATCTATCAGCTAGAATGAGAGGTGGTGACTAACGAATGGATTATATTCTTTCTCCAGATACTGGGCAAAAGATCTACTCTGGAGCGGTAGTGATGCTGAAGAGGTTCCCTGGTACTAAATGGACAGTAAACAATGACTGTTACACTTTCAATGGGCAGCAGTACCAAGGGTGGTATTTTTCCTCTATTCCAGCTAAAACCATTCTACCAGTAACAGAAAGCGATCTTGCCGGTATAGTGGTGGTAAGTTCCGGGGTATGCCCATCTCCATGTCCACCACCTTGCCCGGGTCCTGGACCTCATCCCCCGGATACTCCATTCACTCCGGAAATGGCCTGGGAATTAAATCGGGTGGCTTTAACGGTCGATACCATAGCGGAAAGAAATACCTTAAACAGAAGACTTCTTCCTAATGGTAAAATCGTCAAAGTTAATAATGACGGCACTGGAAAACCTGCTTACTATTCTTGGAATCAAATCACTATGAATTGGGATGCCGAAACCTTCGGTATTGATACTTCGGAACTAGTAAATAGGCAGGAACTCCAGATCGTCAACGCTGATCTACAGGCGTTTAAAAAGAATGTAGATGCTAGTAATGGGTACATTGTACAAAGATTAGATACAATAGACGAAAATGTTACAAACATCAATCAAGACATTGATAATATGGAGCAACAGATTTCTGATATTGAAGCTAATGGTGTACAGTGGATCGAATTAAAATAAAGAAAGAGGTGTATTAGAGTATGGCTAAAGTATTATTTAGTAGAGGGCTATCTACTGTTTATACTGGTTTAGCAGAAAAACAAGCAGATACCATTTACTTTCTAACCGATACCCAGCAGATTTATCTGGGCGAACAGCTTATTGCCGATACTACAAAGCTCAACGTACAGTTTGTCGATGCAGTTCCAGAGTTTGATACTGCAAAGGAAGATGTACTATACGTAGTACCCGGCGCAGATGGCGGAATCTATATTAAAGGCGATTCCACTATGGATCAGGTTAGCGGTGGAGAAGCAGAATCTGTTAAAGATGGCGTTCTAGACCTTGGCAATTTCCAAGAAGGTGTAGTTTCTACAGAGATTGGTGAGTCTCCAACTAATACCACTATTCCTACTTCGCAAGCAGTTAAAGAATATGTTGATACCATTACTCAAACTCTTAATACCACTATTGATGGGCTGGTTAAAAATATCACTGTTCAGACCCCATCAACTCAAGGAACTCCTGGCACTGTATTAAGAGTCACAAAAGAAGATGACACTTACCAAGATATCACGATTGCTGATATTTTCTTATCTGCTGCTTCCTATGATAGCGAAAGTCACATTTTGACCCTTACTTTAAATGATACAGAAAAATCCACTGTCACAGTAGACCTATCTACTCTCATTGGTAACTCCTTATCCGATGTAGTGGTTGGAGAGGATGAAACTTTCACAGTTGAACTTGGTGAGGGTGGTACCTTAGGTGGTTATAAAACTGGTGACCCCATTTCTGCTGATACCTCTATTGAGACTATCATTAAGAAACTTTTGATGAAGCAGGTTCCGCCAACCTACACCCAGCCTTCTATCTCTATTACAAACAACGGCGGTAGCGCTTCCGGTAGCTATGAAATTGGTACTGAGGTTACTCCTAATGTTAGAGCTACTTTTACTCAGCATGATGCTGGTGCTTTAACTAATATCCAATTCAAGAAGGGCGGATCTAATGTAGGTGAAGCACAAACTTCTTCTCCAGCAACGTACACTGAAGCAGCCTTTACTTTGGAGACTCCCATATCTTTCTCCGCTACTGCTACGTATGCAGAAGGTGCTATCAAAGACGATAACTTGGGTGAGCCATACGAAGAAGGTCATATTGCTGCTGGTAGCAAGACCTCCGGTAATTTCACATTTACCCCATATCGTCAAGGTTACTTTGTAGGTTCTACAGAAAATACAGATGCTATTGACTCTGCTGTCATTAGAGGACTTGCTAGCAAAAAGAATGGTGCATATTCTAGTGGTACTGTCAAATTTACTGTTCCAGTTGGGGCACAGAGGGTTATTATCGCGTGCCCTGGTACGAATGCTGGCGTAACTAAAGTAATCAATGAATCAGCACTTAATGCAGATGTTACAAGTACATTTGTAAAATCTCAAGTGGATGTAGAGGGTGCAAGCGGATATACTGCTGTCTCTTACAACGTTTGGACATTTGTACCTGATGTACCTTATGGTCAGGAAGCAGACCTTGCATTTACGTTAGGTTAAGAAAGGGGTGTTATAAATGGCTGTTATCAAGAAAGATAATTCTTTTATGGAGTTCCCACTTCAAATTAGCAGACAGTATGGTGCTCCTATTGATAAATTTTCAGTATTCTACGATAAACCTTCTGCCGATACTTATGCTAGTTCCAATCCACTAGCATATGTAGGCCAAATCATCGTAGTAGTAGATGAAGTCGGTAATAATGCTACGCCTTATGTTATTTCCAACACTGCTGGAGATCTAGTAGAAATTGGAGGCAGCGGAGGTGCTAGTTTAGTTGTAAGTACCTTCGAAGATCTAACTGGAGAAGGTATTTCCAACGATCTTGAAGTAGGTCAAACTGCTTTCGTCACAGATGAAGGTAAAAGTTATATCTTAACTGAAGTAGGGGAAACTCCTCCTTCCACTTATGTATGGGTGGAAATGACTAATTCCGATGTCGTATGGCAAGGTACAGAAGATCCTGTTACTTTCTATGCGTTGACGCAACAGGCCTATGATTCAATCGAACCACCTACAGAAACTACTCTATACTTTACTACAGATACTGGTAGAATCTATCGTGGTAGCGTAGATGTAACTGGACACGTTATTGTGGGTACCTCCATTCCAGAAGTAGCCCAGGCGGTACAAGGTAAGCTATATATCAATAGCAATACCTTAGAAGCTAAAGTAACCGTTGATGGTACTAATTGGGTAAATCTGTCTCCGGGGTATATTACTACCGGTAGCGAATGGTCTCAGGCTACAAACGATGCTAAACTTGCAACTATCGCAGTGATTAAAGCCACTATCCAGGATGCTTTAGCTACTATTAATCTTTCTACTAAGATCGATAAAGTTTCTGGTGCGACTGTTAATAACCTGCCAGTACTAACTGCCGAAGGTGGATTATCTGATTCTGGTAAGAAGATTGGCGGAGCCACCCTAGCAGGTACTACCGACGAAAATACTTTAGCTACTGAAGCAGCAGTAGAAACCGCTATTGAAGCCGGTATTGCTAACAAGGTAGATAAAGTAACCGGAACTGTTGGTAATGCAATGGAATTCGGAGCAGATGGGGCTATTGTAGATTCCGGCATGACCTTTGGTGGTGCTACGTTGAGCGGAAGTCCTAATGCTACCACGCTTGCTACAGAAGCTGCGGTTGAAGATGCTATCTCTTGGAAAGAATTAACTTCCGAATAATTTTAGATAATATAGAGGAGGGATAACCTCTTTCTCTCCTCTATATTAAATATATTGAATACCACATATAAGGAGTTGATAATATTATGCCAACTGTAGATGAGAAAATTCTATTTAAAGCTGGTCTACAAGCTGCATTTGATGGTATTGACAGCAAAGACGTAAATACTATCTATTTTGTAACTGATACTCAGAGATTATTCGTCGGTGAAACTGAGTATTCTCGCCCGGTACAGCATGGTGCTGAGGTTCCTTCTACCTATGCTCCTGCTAATTCCCTATTTGTTAAAGAAACTGGTACTGCTAGAGAGTTATACTATAGCAAAGATGGAGCTTCCTGGGATCTAGTTTGCCAGCTTCCTGCTGAGATTGAGGGTGGAGTATTTGGTAACAATACCACAACCAACCTTGCTTTTGAGGGTACTTTCAAAGTCCCGAAGGTAACTGTTGATGATCGTGGTAATGTTACTGCCATTGAAGACGTAACACTAACTCTTCCGGCTGCTCCTGAGGATGCTGCTATCCAAGTAACTGCACAAGGTTCTGGTCCAATCGTTGGTTCTGTTACTAAGGGTTCTGGTACTACTGAGATTGTGGTACAGAATAAGTCTTTAGCAGACCTTGATATTGCCACTGAGACAGATCTAACTGCTGCAGAAGGTAGAATTTCTACTCTAGAAACTGGTAAGCAGGATAAACTTGAATTCCAGACTGCTTATAATGCACAATCTAATAAAGCTGCTACCATGGCAGATGTTACTAATGCAGTGGCTGGTCTATCCGGTGCTATGCACTATGTCGGTGAATCTACTACAGATCCGTCTACTGGTACTGCTACTGTTGCAGGTCATGAAGATTGGGCAGCTGGTGACGTAGTAACCTATCAGGCAAAAGAATATGTCTACGATGGAGAGGATTGGCGTGAATTAGGCGATGAATCTTCGTTCGCAGTTAAAGGTTCTATCAAGAATGCAGACATCGCTGCTGATGCAGAAATTGCTCAGTCTAAGATTGAAGATACTACCGGATGGATTTCCGATGGCTTAAATGGTAAGGTTGATAAAACCACTACCGTTAATGGTCAAGCCCTTTCCGGCAATGTCCAGATTGACAGAGTGAATGCAGCAGGTACTGCCGACAAAGTAGCTAATGCTTTAACCATCAATGGTACTGTCTACGATGGTTCTGCCGCTCAGCAAGTTACTATTCCAACTGAGTATGCATTAGAAGATCTAACAGACGTTACTGTTGCAGATCCAGCTGCTGGTCAGGCTCTTGTCCATGACGGTACTGACTGGAAGAACAGAGCTTTAACTAAAGCAGATGTGGGCCTTGGTAATGTAGATAACACTGCAGATGCTAATAAAGTAGTTGCATCTGCTGGTAAATTAACAACTGCTAGAAATATCACCTTATCTGGGGATGCCACAGGTACTGCTGCTTTCGATGGTTCTGCTAATGCTTCTATTACAGTAACAGTATCTCATGCAGCTGCTGCAGATACAGCTACTAGTGCAACTTCTGCAGAATCTGCTACAAAAGCTACTCAGGATGCAGCGGGTAATGTAATTTCTGATACCTACGCTACTAAGGAAGAGGTTGAAGCAGCCGCTCTAGTATGGGGCTCTTTCTAAGCCATAACCATTTAATATAACTTCTATAAACGCCCTTCGGAGAAATCCGGAGGGCTATTTATATATACATACAAAACTACCTTCAATATTTTTCGATAAAGCTTATTGAAGGAGGAATCATATAATGCCACAAATTAGTGTAGTAGATGGATACATTGTAGGATATGCAACTCAAGGTGGATTTGTTGGAGGAATTGACGTAACTACAGAGTTTATTGAATCCCTTGAGGAAGATAAACTAGGTGCATATAAATATGAGAATGGTGAAGCAGTATTTGACCAAGCAAGATATGATGAAAGACAAAATAAAGTACTGTTAAGTGAAATTCGTCAGCAGAGAAGAACAGAATGCTTCCCGATCATCAATAGAGGAAAACCATGGTACGATACTTTAACTTCTGAACAAATCGAAGAGTTAGATACTTGGTACCACCACTGGTTAAATGCCCCAGAAACAAAATCTATCCCTACAAAACCAGAATGGATCAAGGATTAGTTACCACTACATACCTTGGAATATATTGTAGTCTCACAGGTTAATACTTTCTTTCACATAGAAAGAACTTCATCAAAATATACATCTAATAGGGTGGTGAACATATTAGTTCTGTATGAGGAAGTGTAGTACAAAATAATATTACAGCAGATACTAATTATAGAGTTCTATTATCTAATTGTGGTAGTGATACCACTGAAACTGGTCAGACTAATATAACATCTAATACGCATTTCAATCCCAGTATTGGAGTTCTTACAGTAGTAAGAATTGATGCAATAATAGATGATGAATCAATATGCTAATTGGAGAGAAAGATATGATTAAGCTAAAAAGAGGTCAGAAGGCAAGCTGGATGAATAACACTTTAGATGAAGGTCAACTAGGAATAGAATACAATGGAGAAAGTTATCCTAGATTGATAGTAGGAATAGGGGGGAGAATATAAATATGTAGCTCCTGATCCTGTGAAATATCCAGATGAAGGGATACTTTTTGCTAATTCTACTAATGGTCCTAGTATTACTATGGATTCCAACTTTTCTGTAAATCATTATGGAGAAACTATAAATTTTATTAGTGATACAGGACATCAATCTATTAATACTAAAGGAATTAAAAACATTAATCTATGCTACGATAAGGAGACTAATTTAAGTAATATTAATCTGAAACTTAATAGTAATAATAGTACAGAAATTAATGGATATAATAATTCACAGTTAATATATACTGGTTCATTAGGTAATACATTTTATGGGAATCTACAGGGTACTGCAGATAATGCATTACTATTCGATGACATGACTTCTGATGACGTTTATCATGTAAATAATAAGCCCACTAAAGCAGATGTCGGATTAGATAAGGTGCAGAATCAATATAACTATGGACATGTAGAAGTAAATAGTGGTCAGTTAGGTGCTGGATATTTAACGTTAAACAATTGTAGAGTAATATGTCAGAGATATAGTATAAATGTGACTGCTTCACAATTTGGTGCTGCAGGGAGTATTTACTTAGCACAGATAGATACAAATCTTTTGTACTACTGGGAATTTAAAACAGTTCCAAATGTAGTGATGGGAACGTATATCCAAGTTGGTGGTTTAATTGATGTAAGACCTACTAGATGGGATAAAAGTAAAATTACACAATTACAAGTATTTTCCTATAGCCCTTCTATAAATGGTGAAATTCCAGTAGTAATATTTGCTATGGGAGAAGTTTAAATTACCTTTCATTATATTGATAAAACATCGTCCAATATAATTTACATAAAGTAGGTGATCAAGATATGCCGGAAAGCGCTCAGAAGGTCAAATTCAAGCGTGGTCAATCCGGAACTATGCCATCGGACCTTGAAGCTGGTAGCTTATTAGTACAGGTAGACACCGGTGATATATTTCTAGATAATACACAATCAGATCGTATTCAACTTGGAGATAGCAGAAAACTTTCATTATCTGGCGGAACAATGACAGGCCCAATCAATATGGGAAGTCAAAAGATTACTAATATTGGTAATCCTACAAATAATAATGATGTAGCAAATAAGATTTTTGTAGATACTGCGTTTCAAGAACTAGAGGAGGAGTTAGCAACTAGTTTAGCTGGATATCTTCCCTTAAAAGGTGGAACGATGACTGGGGTTCTGGATATGGGAGGCCATTATATTCAGAACATTGAAACCCCTCAAACTGATGATGACGCAGCTACAAAAGGATACGTAGACGGACAAGTTGAAGGATTACAAAGTAGTATTAGTTCCAGTTTAGGAAATTACCTACTTCTGTCTGGCGGTACCTTGACTGGGGATTTGATTTTAAATGCAGATCCAACTATGCCAATGCAAGCATCTACAAAAGGATACGTAGACAGATTGTATGGAGGAACTCTACCACTTTCAGGTGGTACCCTAACTGGACCTTTAGTTTTAAATGGTAATCCGACCCAGAGTAATCAAGCAGCAAATAAACAATATGTGGATGATACCCTTGCAGATGCAGTAGGTGGAATTACTGGATTTGAAGTAGATTCAAATGACGGTTCTGGATATGCTGACTACAAAGCTTTAACTTCTGCTCATCCAACTGGTAAAGTAGGAACATTCTATCTAGTAGTAAATCCAGATTCTTCTGCTCCTAATGCTTTTGATGAATACTTCTGGACAGGTACCGGATATGAAAAAGCAGGTGGATTTGGAGATGTAGATACTTCCGATTTAGCAACTAAAGCTGAATTAGCTGGTTACCTACCTCTAACTGGTGGAACTTTAACTGGTAATTTAACTCTAAGCGGAGATCCGAGTGCTAATCTGCAAGCTGCAACAAAACAATATGTAGATACGCAAGTAGGTACTAAATTATCTCTTTCTGGCGGTACAATGACTGGCAATCTTGCACTAGGGAACCATAAAATTACAGGTCTTGCCACTCCTACAGACACTACAGATGGAGCTAATAAACAATATGTGGATTCTAATCTATCGTCCAAACAGAATACTATCACTGGAGCTGCTACTACTATTACTACTTCAAATTTAACCGTTTCTAGAGTCTTAATATCTGATACATCTGGAAAAGTTGCAGTATCCACTGTAACTAGTACAGAGCTCGGATATCTAGATGGGGTTGAATCTAATATCCAGAACCAACTAGATGGGAAATCTAATACCTCTCACACTCATAGTCAATATCTACAATTATCTGGTGGAACTATGACAGGGAATATTACTATGGGGTCTCATAAAGTAACAGGACTAGATACTCCTTCTGCAGATTCAGATGCAGCTACTAAGGCTTATGTAGATGATGCTGTAGCAAATGCGAGTAGTCCTTCTGCAGCAAATCAATTTTTAACTGCAACCGCGGCGGCGACTGCAACTAAAACGATCACAGGTACAAGACCTTCCAGCGGAAGCGTATTTTTTGTGCTATTTCAAAATGGTGTTACTGCATCTAGTGGAACATTTACATTTAGCTTTTCAGTAGGAGGTACATGTTCAGTATCGGGAGGAAGCGGATTCCCAACAATGCCTACTATTGCTATTCCAGCATGGACAATGGGAACATTCTATATGAACTCTGCCACTACCGCTAAATTCATTGCTTATACTAACTACATTGATGATGGTGTAGTTTCTTAAAGTTTTAACTTTTATTCCTAAACGACCTTCTATCTTTAAGGGATAACCTTTTAGATGGGAGGTTTTTGTTTTGATTCAACTGAAAAGAGGATCTTTAGATTCTTGGGATGTTTCAGATTACATAGCTCCAGTAGGGCAGCCGATATTAGCAGAAACTTATAATACTTATGGACCAAACCAACAGCATTACTATAGACTCAAGATTGGAAATGGCGTGGATACTTGGGGCGGTTTGCCTTATGCATCTCCTAATCCTCTTATGTATACTGATTCTGGAGTAAATATAGATTTTGCTAAAGATACTACTTTCAAAATAGACAGACCAGAATATACAATTGATTTTGATTATGACTCCGTATATGCGATAGAAAACACTATTGCACCTTTCTTAGGAAAGAATACTAACCCTTGGGACAGTTTATACCTTTCAAATTCTATATACTTTAGCAATGCGGACAACTACAATAGCTCTATTTCGTTGATAGAGGACTATCTGCATATAAATCCTTTAGATATAGATACTTCAGAAGTAAATGTAAGAATAGCAGGAAATCAGATTCAGTTTCAACTACCGACTACAAATTTGTGGAATGGTAATTATTCTAAATTGCAAGTGATTAGAGGGATTGCATCGGAACCTTGTGCTGTACTAGATTCTGGATATTGTTTTATTAAGCTGTTTGATGGTAACTTTGGTCCAGATTCTGGTACAGTAAATATTCCAGGAATCAGCAACTATTCTTTATTTTATATAAGAGCTTCTAACAGATACAGTTGTTTTATAGCTTCCTTATACGATACTTATATTAGAGGGATTTCAGGTTATTGCTCTGGATCAAATATATGGGTAAATACATTAGGATTAACTATCGACCCAGCTACAGATAATGTAACTTATGTCGCATCTGGGGCAGCTTATGTAAATATAACTAGTGCTAATGTTTCTACAGACCAGATAAACGACCCAATAGCAGAAATATATGGGATACTTCCTAAATCTGAACAAGCTTTATAACAGCAACAACCTTCAATACTTTCGATGAAGCAATTATCGAATGATTGGAGGTCTATTTTTTTTATGATTCAGGTACAAAGAGGAACTTCTGAATCTCTTCAATCACAAAA